>Ga0209309_10000040_pt1 | contig 183430 bp, 159 predicted proteins | sample COGITO_mtgs_1204_2_FD_184807 | JGI IMG/M metagenome (GOLD analysis project Ga0209309, IMG submission 184807) | Pelagic marine microbial communities from North Sea - COGITO_mtgs_120412 (SPAdes) (version 2) | ecosystem: Environmental > Aquatic > Marine > Epipelagic ... | reverse complement strand
GAACCTCCCATTATCTACAGTAAACTCAAAAATAGCGCCAAATTGTTAACTCTCCTGTGGGTTTAGGAGATTCTTGCCTGCGCAAGAAAGACGGTAAGTTGTTTCAACGGCTGCAACTGGCACATTCTTCCCGTACGATTTTGAACGGCTAACGACCGGTATTGCCGTAAACCTGCAATAGTCAAAAACATCTAAGACTGCCTCCTGATCGTTCACGTCAGAAAGTCAAATTAGCTCACTAAAGATGATTTCCTAAATCCATTGTCTTATGGAGCACCCTAATAATGCGAATGCCATAGTTGGTCTTTCGAAAAATAATAATGTGCTCGTTTACGCTGTAGGAAAAGCAACCTTTTCGCAGTTCGTTCCTATTCCTTATAGCCGGATTCTCTCGATCGCGAGCAAGCATATCAAATTGACGTTCAATATCATCTAGGTAGGTATTTCGTTGAGAAACTCCCCATTCATTTTCCGTGTACCGTCCAATATTCACCAAATCATCAAATGCGACTCTGATAAATAACAGGTAATCTAGCTTATCACGCAAAGATAATGTTAAGGCTAGCGGAAACTTTACGGAGACCGGGCGGGTAGAGCCTAGTTAGTATATGCCCTTTATTTGTCTTATACTTTTGGCGGTTAGTAATCTCACTCAAATTACAGAGTAACAATATTGATTTTTTTATACGGCTTAGGCGCAGTGCAGGGTTTGCTCATTTCGTTGTTTCTATTTTTAGGGGCGAAACAACTGGGTGCAAACCGAGTGATGGCTTTATGGTGTTTGTTTTTGTCTTTGAGCTTTCTGGGCGGGTTTATATATTTGGACAAAACGATAAATGTGTTTTCTTTTCTAATAGGTTGGACATATTTTTTGCCTGCGGCTTATGGTGGACTACTATATCTATATTGCAAAAAGTTGCTGGATCGCAGTGAATTTGCACTTGAAGACACTGTCCACTTGCTCCCACTAGTTTTATGCTATGCGTTAAACATCGATATATTGTTAGCGCCAAGTGAGCAAAAACTTTCTTACATACTTACGTTACCGCCATTAACGCCCAGTTTCTATATCTCGCAGGCTATTTTATATTTACAAGCAGTCGTCTATTTTGCCCTAAGTATTCGTTTATTGCTGGCCTACAAAAAATCATACAAAGAGCAATTTTCGGATACCACAAAAGATAAAAGCAATTGGCTAGCAATACTCATTAGCTTAAGTTTAGTGATATGGCTGATTAAAATGTCGGCATCTTTTTTAGCCGGTATTGGCTGGCTATCAAACGTAGGGTCTGCGCTCATTGTGGTGCTTATTTATTTGATAGGATTTATGCAATGGCTGAAGCCACAACTTTTTGTGACCCAAGGCCTAATACACATACCCAAGCCTCTAGTTTTGTCTAAAAATTTAAACGATTTACACGCAGATACTTTGGCGCAACCGCAAGAGGAACGACTAGCCTTAGATGCTGAAACCCATGCCTTATTTGCAAAAGTGCTGGTTGACACGGTAAAAAATGAATATTTATATCTCCAAGAAGGCCTATCCTTAGCACAGGTATCTGCGCAAACCGATATTTCCATTCACCACATTTCAGAAACTTTAAACTACCATTTAGAAAAGAACTTTTATCGCTTTATTAACGAATTCAGAATTGATCATTTTTGTGCTGAACTTGCCTCCAATCCCCAATCTAAAATACTGGATTTGGCTTTGCGATCGGGCTTTTCGAATAAGAGTACGTTTAACGCGGCGTTTAAAGAATTCAAACGTCTTACGCCCTCGGAGTATCGGTTGCAGCTGAGTAAACAGTAAGGATCGGCCAATTCGGACGTCTCAACTTATCTAGTAAGTCGTTTCATTATTTCTAACGCGCTAATCTGAGCCTACTTTAAAAAAGGCTTAGGCGCACTACTTTGCAAAAACACGCCCAATTCACCAAACCTACTCGGCGATTTTATTGGATAAACCTAAAAACATTTGTACTCGGTTTTCTTTTCTTTTTTGCTTTTGGCATTGCGGGTTACGCTTTGATATTACCGCTTTTGGAATTTTCAGGACCTATTCATACGAGACTCGCCGCATTACCGACGGTGTATTTCTACTCTCATACTGTCGGGGGCGCATGCGCCTTAATGCTTGCTCCTTTTCAACTACTTAAGCCAAGCAAACAAAAATGGCACAAAGTGAGAGGCTACTTGTACGTAATTTCTGTGGTGGTCTCAGGCATCAGCGGGTTTTACATTGCGCAAGATGCTTATGGTGGGCTGTCCAGTGTGTTGGCGTTAAGCCTACTGGCGTTTATGTGGTTGGCGAGTACCTTTATAGGTATATATAAGGCAATATCTAAACAACCCGAAGCGCATCAAAAATGGATGATACGAAGCGTTGCACTAACGTTTGCAGCTATTACACTGCGATTAATTTCCCCCATATTGTATGAATTTTTTAATTTGTATACCGCGCAGCAAATCATCTATTGGTCGTGCTGGCTTATTAACCTAACAATTGCCGAATGTTATATTAGGCAACATTTAAGCAATATCCAAGATGTTTAACCCACCCGAAAAATCTAATTATAGATGTCAAAAAAGAAGAATCTGCTACAGGCTATTAAATAATGCACAAACAAACTGAGCCAGGTTACCTATTAGAGTCGCCTGGCTCTTTTACTTATCTTCTATAGATTATTCAATGTCTTTAATTTCTACTGTACCCATACTTTCATTTCTCTTCTGTTTGAGCATCAATAATGTTTCGAGTTCCGAATCTGAAAAGCGAATATCCATTTTAGCTTTAGATTGTAGGTAGTCAGATAAGTAGCTTTGTACTGGTCTGCCTCCGTCAGCAACCATTGTAGATTTTACTGAATCCAATAACGCTGCCGCCTAGGCTTGTTCTTGGATAGACTTGGCTCAGCTCTTCCAATAATGCGAAATTATATAAGTTGAGCCAGTATGCGAGCTGCTCATTTCGATTTAATAAACTTAGCGGAATTTGGTCCGGGAGCACTTCTAAGCTTTCAACAAGGTCAGAAAGTACTACAACAATCTCAGGGTTTTGTAAGTTTTTAAAATAAAAACGATTGCCTTCAAGTGCAGTGTATCGATTAACCTTTGCTTTAAATCGTGTCCCAATATTGCTGCTTGATTCAGGTGCCTTTGTTCTTGTTGAAGGCCCAGACTGAAAGAAATGTGGCTTTATGAAAGCATCCAGATCGGCATAAGCTATCGACAGTTTTGACCTTGGATCGTCGCTCTGAAAAGGCTCAGGGAGAGCGCTTTCAGAAGCGTGTGAATAACTTATACCGATTAATAGCAATGTATTAAACATCAACGCACTGCTCAGTCGCGACTTGAACATCATAAAAATCATCCCAAAAACCTGACCGAAACTATTCCGAACTTGCTAGGTTCGGTTTCTGGTTCGGAGAGGACTAAGTCCAAGAAAATCAACGGAAATTCTCAACCGAATACTGAACTTTTACTGAACTTGTAGTGGAAAGTCGCAGAGGAGGGGAGGGGTAGCAGAAAATGTGAAATCCTGAAAAACTGCAAAAACTGGCTTTGAGCATATGACGCCAATTGCAGACGTTCGTGGTCATAGCGATTCAGGAGCAAGAAGCCTAAGTTTTAGCAAATTAGGATGATGTCTCTGCAACTGATGTAAGGCACTTTTTAGTTGGTAGGGCACCCTACAGTAAGTCGTCATTGCCGTCCCCATTCCTTTCCACCCATTTCTACCAACCGAGACGCGGCTCGTCGAAAGGAAAAGGCGAGATCATTGGCGGACGATAATTGTGCCAGTGACACGCCAATTCGACCCGTCGCCGACCACTCATAATATTCCCCCTCTTTGGTGCGAATCATGGTCGTTGCAAAGGAACTCGAGTTTCCCCCCTTCTCACTGACAAACAATTCTTCATCTCCATCACTGCTTTGTACTTGCGCTTCAAAATCGACAAACAATTCGTCGAGAGGGACTTGTGCCGCCAGCACCAAGCGGGTGCGAGATTCGTAACACGCGTCAATGAGGGTCACGAATCGTCGCGCTTCGTTGAGGTGATTGGCGTCCAGTTGGGGAACGCGGTCCATGATGAGGACCGGAAATCGGCAGCAGAGGGAAATATAATCGGCCGCCCCGAGCGGTTGGTAGCACAACTCGGAAAAGTCAAACCAGGCGCACCGGTCATTCAATCGGGCGACCTGGACGGTGCGACCAAAGAGGACGGGAATGATCTCGGCCTCAGTTCCGGATGCAATGCCGGATACAGCGCCACCAAATATTTCTTCCAACTGCGCCTGCACGTTATTATTAATATTATTATCGCCATGAACATCCTTGTTTGACCAAAAATAGGATTGACCACCCGCTCGATTTTCGCGTCGATAATCCTTGCGGGAATCCTCCAAGGAAATAATGTCGGACGTGTGTTTCAACATGTCGATGAATGGCAAAAAGAGGGATCGGTTAATGCCTCCCTCATACAAGGCATCGGGGGCTCGATTCGAGGTGGCCACCACCACGACATTCCAATCCAATAAGAATAAAAACAGTCGCTTCAAAATCATGGCATCGGCAATGTCTGTCACTTGAAATTCATCGAAACAGAGGAGTTGGGCTTCTTGTGCCAATTGTTGCGCAATGATGGGAATCGCATCACCTCGTGGGTGCTTCTGTTTGTAGACAAAGATTCGATGATGGACGTCTAGCATGAATTCATGAAAGTGGACGCGGCGTTTGGTAATCTTTGCGTGTTTGTGGCTGTCATAATTACAGCAAGAATCATCATCAGGAACAGTAACCGACGCGTAAAAGAGATCCATTAGAAAGCTCTTGCCGACCCCGACCGGTCCATGAATGTACATGCCTCGCGGTGGTGGACCAAAAGACCACAAATGGAACTTCTTTCGAAGAAAGGACTGGGCGGATGCCAGGGATCGCGCCAGTAACAGTGGACTGCTGCTTGTATAGCTGCTCTCTGTCGGATCGTCGGTGCGCACGGGTACTGGTGGGAGCGAGGCAAGAGACTCGTGCATGGCATCGAATTTTGCCGCCAGAGCGACTTGCGCGTCATCTCGTCGCACCTCCCCCGCGTCAACCTTGAGTTCATAAGCCGCTGTCACGGGGCCTGTCGAGAAGCACGGTCGAGCGACGCGATGTTGTGCTATTTTCGTCTTCATCATCGTCTTCATCATCATCGTCTTCATCATGGAGCTGATGAGTTTATCAACATGATGGTATGGTACACTAGATTTCTGTATGGGTATCAAATGGATTTGTATTAGAGATTTGCTCACACGCGCCGATATTTAAGTCGACAACCTGTTTAGTACAATGTGGCAACACCTAAGCTTCAGAGTATAGGTAAAATAAAACGTCATTTTTCCTAAAATTAAAATACATGATGCCTCATGTTTTCCATATTGACATCTATTTTATATTCTCAAGGGAGTGAAAATCGGATATTTTTCGTCTATTAATCAACTACTTCCACGTAATTAAGAATCCAAGACAAGCGGCTCCTAAAGTTGTGCAAACCAGTTTTGAATGTTGCTTTAATTTAATAGGCATATCTGAGGCCAAGTTTGATTAATCGTATGATGATTCTTCGCTAAATATAGTCTGATAGTTCGAATTTTCTAACGTCAGCTTTAGGTCATTTAAGCCTTTTCTAGACTAGAACCTTATGTCGGCAATTGTGGCACAAAGCTCGCACACGAATCTGAACGGCGAACGGCAGGTTTTGCCGACCGTCAAGTGCATCTCTTGCATGCCCTTACATACCTCACTGCTGTCCCAAGTCCAAAAACAATAAAGCACTGCTTTGAAGCCGACATTGGGCAGTTAGGAAAAAGTCGTTGCCCTAATCAATATGCCCGCTATGCCTTCGATTTGCAGCCATTATATGCCGGTAAACAATATATCGTATGCCGACAATATATCCTCTCTGCTATCTGATACATTTTCAACAAATTCATTCAGCCTGCTGTTTTCGAGTGTCGCTAATACATTCATGCAAATAAAACAGTCTTGTGAACCGAGGTTTATTGGAACACTTACCTTATCAAACGCTATTGATTCATCGCAGGATACAAACGCAATTACCTGAGATGATAAATCGTCAAATAACTTGTTCTGTAACAGACAAACATATGGATATAGCTTTTTGCCTTTCGCTATCGGATTTACATATATGTCGAACTGATTCACTTAATTCCCTTCAAAACTAGATACATAAATCATCATCATTAAACGGCAGCCCTTCGGAAGTAATGTGTTGATTGTATGTTGCGATTTTTTCTTTATTCTTTTCTTTCCACTTTTCCGCCAATTCAGATTTTAGCGCGCACTCAAGTCTATTACTGAGATTAATACCTAATCGCTTAGCATCATTGGTAAGAGCTCTATCTAAATATACGTTAACTCTAACCTTATCTTTTACAGAACCCATAATTCACCATGCGTGTAATTGTGTGTGTATAATATAGTGCGCATAAACAGTTAAATCAATTGAATTACTAATTTTTAGGCTTTTTTGCATCATAAATTCTCCCTTTTGAATTTCACTTTCTCAGCCTCGGTCGCTGGCAAAAACTGGTTGTGAGCATAAGACTCCAATGGGATGCGAGGAGACATTGCTAATTAGATGAATTTGCACCCCTTTGTAGTGGCATAGTTAATTTGGCCACCTAATAAGAGATTGTTATGCTATCAGCATAGCAAGATTAGGTGCCAAAAATGAGTAAAAAATAAAAAGGACATTCAGTCCTGAATTCAGATTAGAAACAGTGCACATTTTCGATCAAGGTGACACATATGACGAGGTAGCTAAAGCAATGGGAGTGGATTGTTCAACCATTGGTAAGTGGGTGAAATAGCTTCAATTGGAAAAGAAAATATTAAAAAAGCTACTGAGCACTCCATGAACAACTCTCGGTAATGGAGAGACTGACTCAGAGCTATGAACACCGTTATTCAATTAAGTTGATCTGTGAGCTATTTGGAGTCCACCACAGCTGCAACCTCCGCGAAAATTTAGCCAAACTGTTACGTCGGTGATGGTCAGAAATCATGATTACGCAGTGAGTGACTGAGCAAAAAACAGCAGTACGGTTTTTTTCAGACAAAATGCAGCGAGACCCTATCCATAAATCGGCGGGTCTGAGTTAAGATAACTTCATGATATTTATGGGAAAATGGTGGCCCAACCCTGACTTGAACAGGGGACCTGCCGATTATGAGTCGGATGCTCTAACCAACTGAGCTATTGGGCCACACTTTGAATGCTTGCGAATGGTTTTTATTTCTTATGCCCAAAGCTCACTAAATAAGAGAAGTCTTTTGCATATTTGGATTACTCCAGCTAACTGAACATTAGCTCCATCCGAAAAGCGGCGTGAAGTATAAATTCTTTTTGCAGTGTTGTCATTAAACAGGTAAAACTTTTTTAAAAAAAGCCGATATAAGTCATAAATGCCTGTTATATGTACTATCTTTAGTATCTGCACGTGCATAAACTGGCGTGTTTTGTTATATTTCTGCAATAGATGCCTATTTAAATTTGCTAGGAGCTGTAAATGGCAGAAAAACCCTATTTAATTAGTGGTCGCAACACGATCATACATAAGCTAAGAAAGCATGATTTGCTTGTCATTAATGGACGACGCGATCCGGTTTTGCTTGTTATGTATAACGACATAGAAATTTATGAGGGCAAAATACCTGAAAACAAACTGGAAGCTAAACGCATGGACATGGTCAAAGTTGATATTGCTTCCTCCGATAACTTTAGTGATTATCGCCCCATGTTATTTATTCAAACCCTGAATAATAAAGAATATAAAATTGATTACAGTAAAGCAGGAACGGATTACTTTATAACTATCCATCAAGACAGCACCTTTTAACATTAAGTAGATACGCAAATATGATGAATAATCCAGTGCGCGGTATATTAGGCTTCGCAGTGATTTTTTGTATTTACTTAATTTCTTTGTTTTCTTTTCACTATTTTAGCATTCCATTACCTCCCGCTCTTATTGGTATTTTTATACTTCTGATTGTACTGCTAACGCTGCGCAGGGTGCCTGCTGCTATCACCCAATCTGCGCGCCCATTGCTCGCTCATATGGGCCTATTCTTGTTACCTGCTCTCATTTCAGTATTGCTATATGGCGACTTGTTTGCAAAATATCATGCTGCACTATTTATTGCTGTGTTACTGAGCACGATTGTTAGCCTGGGCATTACATTGTGGTTGAGCCAGCGCATTTTGTTGGGCGTAAAAGGGGCTGTACGGGTGAATACGCCAATGGCGAGCAGTGGTCAAGAAGATGATAATTAACACTGACCCCATTATTGCTAGTTGGGGGGAGATTATTGGGCAATTTGGGCCGCTTTGGTCGCAAGACTTTGGTTTTATGTTCGTTTGTTTGGCTGCAACCTTGGGGGTTTATTTATTGAGTAGAAAGCTGCATTTTTACTTGAATCAAAATCCATTGCTGCATCCCTTGACCATCAGCACGCTGGTTATTGGGCTTTGTTTATATGTATTGCCTATTGACGTAGCGGAGTTTAAACGCGGTGTAACGCTGTTTGAATTATTGTTGGGGCCTGCGACTGTGGCGCTTGCTGTTCCTCTGTATAATCAATTGCCGGTGCTTAGACAGCTTGGCCTTAAAGTAGTCATGCCTATCATCATTGGTGGGACTATTGCGCCCCTGTTGGCATGGTTGTCTGTTTATCTTTTGGATACACCGTTGCAGCTACAAATGACCATGCTAGTTAAGTCGATTACTACGCCATTGGCAATGGGCACTGCTGATCTTATTGGCGGAATTCCTGAACTAGCAGCCGTTATTGTGATACTTACCGGTATCGTAGGCGCAACCTTTGCGCCCTGGCTAATAATGCTAACGAAAACCGACTCAGAGTATGCGCAGGGCTTGGCGCTAGGCTCGGTTGCTCACGTTGTGGGTACATCGAAAGCGTTGAGCATCAGTGAGACCTGTGGGGCTTTTGCCACACTAGGATTATGCTTGAACGGAATACTTACAGCAGTATTATTGCCTTTATTATTTGCATAAGCGCTAATTCCTTGTTCATGCAGATTTTTGAGACAGCGAACGGCACTCTAAAGAATTTTGTCGCGGAGCCGTTACCAATATAGGGTGCGCAGTAGAATGAATCCCTAACTAACTTTATACGTCTTTTAACTTTCACTTTTGCTAGGTCAATACATGATTTCAGTCCTAATTTGTGACGATTCCCTTGTAGCAAGAAAGCAGGTTGCGAAGTGTTTGCCGCAAGACTGGGACGTTGCTGTGCATTTTGCTAAACATGGCGAAGAAGCCCTCAAGGCACTGGCTGAAGGCAAGGGACAAGTATTGTTGCTTGACCTAAATATGCCTGTAATGGACGGCTATCAAACCTTAAAAGGAATTAACGAAAAGCAGCTTACAACTAAAACGATTGTGGTGTCTGGCGACATTCAACCCGAAGCGAAAGAGAGAGTATTGGCCCTAGGCGCCATTGACTTCATTCAAAAACCCGTCAGCGCAGCTGATCTTGCCGCAGTGCTGCACAAACATAATATTCTTGCTTTGGCTGAAGAAATGCATGCGGGGGGCTTGGACGATGCCTTACGTGATTGCTATCAAGAGGTTACTAATGTCGCAATGGGACAAGCAGGTGACCACCTAGCGAGAATAATGAACGTTTTTGTCAAGTTGCCGATCCCCAACGTTAATTTAATTGAGGTGTCAGAATTGCACATGATGCTTTCTGACATTGAAATGCACGAGCAAACATCCGGCGTTTGCCAAGGATTTCTTGGCGATGGCATCAGCGGCGAGGCGCTTTGTATATTGAGCGACTCCAGCTTTAGTGATGTTGCAAAAATTCTGGATATTCAGGAGGCCGTTGACGATGAACTGCAGCTCGAAATGCTGATGGATGTAGCCAGTATTCTTATAGGGTCATGTTTATCGGGGTTTGCAAAACAGTTGGACATGCAGTTTAGACAAGGCCATCCTGTTGTTTTAGGTCAGCATCAAAGCGTCGAGGATCTAATTAAATTAAATAAAAATAATTGGCGAAAAACACTCGCTATCGAATTGAGCTATGGCTTAGAAGGCTACAATGTGCGGTGTGACTTAGTCTTATTATTCACTGAAGACTCATTAGAAACATTAAATTCAAAATTAGCCCATTTGCTCGAGGAATGAACAATGAGTACAACCAACGCGCTTGACGAAATACTTGAATTTCATTGGATGATGGACATGTTGCAAACAGTTGATGTGGGCATTGTTGTGCTTAATCGCGATTTTGAAATTAAAGTGTGGAATGGTTTCATGGAAGCGCATAGCGGAAAATTGCCAAGTGATGTGCGCGACAAAACATTATTTTCATTGTTTCCAGATATCTCGGAAACGTGGTTTAGGCGTAAGGCTAAAGCTGTTTTTGAGCTGCGCACTCGCGCTTTTATGACGTGGGAACAGCGTCCTTATTTATTTAAATTTAGAAATTTTCGCCCCATTACTGGCACTGAACCTTTTATGTACCAGAACATCTCATTATCTGCATTAGTGTCAGCAACAGGCGCAGTTGACCATGTTTGTATGATGGTTTACGACATGACAGACGCTGCTTCTGCCAAAAAACAACTACTTGCATTGCAGGTTGAGCAAAGTGAAATGACGCAAACTCTTCGTTAAATATCGCTTCTTATCAAACTGTCGGGTTGGTCTGATCCTTGCAAAAGTTCCTTCATTATTCCTAATTTGAGCGTCAGTTGACCCTGAGGCTTACATTATTTTTGGCATACAGTGATGAATCAATTTTCAACGTGTTTACTTATTTTTTCAGCTATCTTCTCACTTGCGGCTTGCGGTGGCGGAGACGCCGAGCGACCTGTCACGCCAAAGGTGTTGGTCAATGCTGGGCAAAATATTGAGGTTAACGAGCAGATTACGGTTTCGGTTGACGGAATTGCAACCAGTACTGCGGGTGGAATTTCCTATGCTTGGGAATCCACGCCGGCGCTAACTTTCACATTCACGGATGCTGTTGGCACGCTTGCTGAGGCGACAGTTGTTGTACCAAGTGTGACTCAAGTAAGCGAGTACGTGCTTACGTTGACGGCAACAGATAGCAATGGCACAACGGGAATGGACAGCATTACGATGCAAGTTAATCCAATCAATATCGCGCCGACAGCCGTCATAATTGCACCAAGTGAAGAGCTTTACGATATTGATACTTACCCAATATTAACTAACGTGACGCTCGATGGGACAACGAGTTCTGACGCCGATCCACAAAGCTCTAGTGCGCCAATAGCTGCCTATCTTTGGCAACAAGTTGCCGGCCCCAGCGTGCTCGCAGACAGTATTTTAACGGCATCTAACTTGAGCTTTACTACGCCAGCGTTGCAGCAGTCTGCAGACATAACTATTAGACTGCAGGTCACCGACCAAGAAGGGGCAACGACGAGTGTAGACAAAACTCTGAATTTACTTAGTGAATCGGAAACCATCCCCGCATTATCTATTGGCCCACCGCAAACCGCCTTTTCTGGTGAGCTATTAGCGCTCGGCGCAGAAGTCTCTAGCTTAGCTCGTGGTGCAGAACCATTTTCAGTCCTGTGGACAACCGATTCCTTGCTAGCTCCAATCATTGATGATGCAAGCGCGCTCAACACTTTCAGTATTGCGCCCTTAGTATCGGAACAAACGGAAATCGTTTACCAACTGTTGATTACGGATAACTATGGAAATCAACGAAGCACAACACAAACGATGTTAGTTCAGCCGCAAACCTTCACTACGCTCAATGATACAGGTGTTAGTCTAAATGCTAACAATAATGAAAACTTGGCGGCGTATCAGGGAGAGTTTGCAGGTCAAGACGCTCACAGTGGCTATGATCGCATGGCAAACAGCGGTATTTCGGACAAAGCAGGAAGAGGTGAGCAGGGTTTCGATTTTACCCGATTAAATCAAAATGGTGATGAAATTGACCAAGCGACAGCAGACTGGCACTGCGTGCGTGACAATATCACGGGGTTAATTTGGGAAAATAAGAGCGATATAGCCGGTGATTTACATGATGCCGAGCAGCTTTTTACTTGGTATTCACTCGGCGACAACGGGGGATTCGAAGGTTATATAAATGCGGCAAGTACCGCTTGTAATCTCTCTTCACAAGAATGTAATACGCAAGCATTTGTAGATGCGGTTAACGCACAAGGTTTGTGTGGTTTCTTCGATTGGCGTCTGCCTTCTCACAACGAACTTTTATCACTCGTTCATTTCGGCAAACTGCAGCCACCGCTCATTGAAAGTTCGTATTTTCCTGACATGGGAATAACTGAAGCTAACGCACTTTTGTGGTATTGGACATTTGTGCCGAACGTTGATGGTATCAGCGATAGCGGAGCTCAAAATGCCTGGGCAATTGATTTTAACTCTGGGGTTGATAATTTTATTAACAAATTTACACAGGCGCGGGTAAAACTAGTGAGGGCAGGCCGATGAACAAGAATAGTTTAAGCAAAAACGTGCTATTGTTACTGTGCCTGGTTTTTTGCAGCGTAAGCAATGCTCAGCAATTCTGCTTATCGACAGCGCCGGTAAGCGCACCGGAGGAAAATTTTCTTAAATTCGATAATGGGCAATTGTTGCACGTAAGTACTAATCTCATGTGGATGCGCTGTTCTATTGGTCAAACTTGGGATGGCGAGACTTGCTCAGGTGAGGCTGAGCCTTACACTTGGGAGCAAGCTTTAGAATTAAGTGTGGGCTATGAATTCAATGGTTCTACTAATTGGCGCTTGCCGAATATCAAAGAATTGAGCTCAATCACAGAACGCTCATGCACTAGACCCTCAGTTGACGTTGATTTGTTTCCTGCAACGCCTGCCGATGACTTTTGGACCTCAACCCCATCAATGAGCGACGCTGAGCGTGCTTGGGTGGTTGCATTTTTTAATAGTAGTAATTCGATTAAAGAGAAAAACCGCACTGTATTTGTTAGGTTGGTTCGAACCGCACTCCCTTTGGAACGCGAGGTAGATTAATTTACTGGATAAAAAATATTGGTGTTGCCACGTAATTTACATTTTACAGAAGGGAACCAATTTTTGTGTCTATAAAGCTCCGATATATTACCGCGCTGCTGCTTGTAGCAATTATCGTCTCTGTGTCAGCAATAGCGATGCGCTATATTTTTATGACTCAGGCCAATGACGCAACTATTATTAACGTCGCTGGTCAACAGCGAATGCTGTCTCAGCGCATCGCGTTATTTGCGCAACGAGTATCGCTTTGCGACAGCGCTAAAGCTGTCCACGTAGCCAGTTTAGTCGAAAGCGTCGACAAATTTGAAGCTAATCATCAATATCTAATTGCGCTACCCTCGTTACCTCCCAGGGTGAGTGCTATTTATTTTGGCTCAGAAAATCTTGATAAAAAAATTAACGGTTTTCTTAATGACGCCCAAGCTTACGCTTTAAACCCTTCGTGCAAAACTATCCCCATTGTTTTAGATACCACTCAAACAGATGCGATGCTTGAGCTTTTAAATACGATTGTTCTGAATTTTGAAAGCGAAGCAAAAAATAGAATCAAACGGCTTGAGGAGCTGGAAATTGCGTTATGGCTTTTAACGCTACTTATTTTGGTTTTGGAAGCACTTCTGATTTTTAGACCCATGGAAAAACGAATAACGGCAAATATAAAGCATCTCGATAAAGCAATAATCAAGGCACAAAAAGCAGAGCAAAGAGCGCTTGAGGCTAGCAAAGCAAAATCTGAGTTTTTAGCAAGTATGAGTCATGAACTAAGAACGCCAATGAACGGTTTGTTTGGGATGATTGAGCTTGCTATCGACAATCCTAGCAAAAGTAATAACTACCTCAAGAAAGCAAAAAACGCAGGCAAACAATTGCTGATGCTGATAAATGACGTTTTAGATTTGTCGAAAATCGAGGCCGGCAAGCTGAGAATTGAAAATATTTCGTTTGATTTGTACCAAATTATTGATGACGTTGTTTCACTGCAGGCAATCTATTGTCGAAAAAAGGGGCTCGTATTTTCGTATCATAGAGAGACCGACCTCCCTGATACTATTATTGGCGATCCATCTCGCATTAGCCAAGTTCTGCACAATCTGTTAGGTAACGCTATTAAGTTTACAGAAACGGGACAGGTGTCTTTGCACGTTAGCGTCAATATAAAGAATAAAAAGCATTACCTTACTTATGTCGTAAAAGATACGGGTGCTGGCATTAGCAATGAAAATCAGGCGAGTATTTTTAATAAATTTGAACAAGCCGACCAAACTACAACTCGCTTGTATGGTGGTACTGGATTGGGGCTCAGTATTTCTGCGAAGTTGACCGAGTTGATGGAAGGCACGCTAAGCGTTGAATCAACGTTAGGTGAGGGTAGCGCCTTTACTTTTAGCATCCCTATTCGTATTGATAAACGCGCCCAGCCGGTTCAGTCTAACGTGATGCTCAACTGCGCCATTGTCGATGACCTTCAAACGAGTCGTGAATATTTTGAGCACTTAATCAAACTTCAAGGCCTTAAAGCAAGTACCTTCCAATCTGCGTCTGACTTCTTGAAGGACAAACCAGATAGGTTTGATTTAGTGATACTCGACCTCTCTATGCCAAATATAGATGGAGTAGCAGCTATAGAGGCAATGCTAAGTGCAAACCTAGAACGCATGCCTTATATAATGCTAGCTTCTGCCGTGTTGGAACATCTTGAGTGTTCTGATGAGGTGAGAGGCGCCATCTGGCGAACGCATGCAAAGCCAGTAGACCGACGTGCAATAGAAAGAGATCTGGTGGAACTACAAAACCTAGTGCAAAAAAAGTCACTTGAATATGACAAAAAGCAAAACCTAGGTAAGCATATATTGGTAGTAGAGGATAATGAGATTAACGCCGAGGTGGTAAAGTCGATGCTAGAGACCGAACAGTATGAGGTTTCGGTAGCATTCGATGGTCAAAAAGCAATAGATGCCTGCCTGATCCAAGACTTCGACCTTATTCTAATGGATTTGCAAATGCCGGTATTGGATGGCTTAGCGGCAACTCAAAAACTGCGCAATGAATTCAAGTTAAAGGTTCCCATTGTGGCGCTTACGGCCAATGCGTTTGCTGAAGATAGAGCAGAATGCTTGGAAGCCGGTATGAACGACTTCATTGCCAAGCCGATAGACAAAATTAAGCTGCTATCGACCGTCGAGCGCTTAATTGCAATGTCAAAATGACTTATACAAATAAATCTAACAAGCTGTTCAAATAACGTTTGCCGGTATCGGTCAGCTGCCATTTTTCAGCATCGCTTGTGATGAGATCCATTGATTGGGCTTTCTCAAGGTGTTGCAATTCAATGCTGCTTAATTCTCGGCCAGTATTTTTGGCGAATTCAGCTTTCGGGCAAACTTCCATAATACGAAAACGATTCATAAAAAATTCAAACGCAAGGTCGTCACTTTCAACAGGTATTATTTTATCCATGTAGGAGCGCGTGAGATCCATGTAGCCTTTTGGATGTTTCACTTTGACGGTTCGCAAAATTTCGTACTCGGGCACACTATTCGTATTCGTAGATACATTTTGTTCAGCGTTTTTCGGTAACTGTTTACTCATCCGCGTGATTTTGCCGTGTGCACCGCAACCAATGCCAAGGTAGTCGCCAAAGCGCCAATAATTTAAATTGTGTTGGCACTGCTGGCCTTTTTTGGCATAGGCTGATATTTCATATTGTTCATAGCCCGCTGCACTTAGAATTTGATGACCCCGCTCCTGAATTTCCCAAAGTATATCGTCGTCGGGAAGCGTGGGGGGCTTTGAGTAAAAGGAGGTGTTTGGCTCAATGGTGAGTTGATACCAAGACAAATGAGGAGGCGCTAAGGCAATGGCCTTTTGCAAATCCTGCATAGCGTCTTCAATACTTTGATTAGGCAAACCGTGCATTAAATCTAAGTTGAAACTGCGCAGCGGTAAGCGTTTAGCCAGTTCAATTGCCGATGCTGCTTGTTTTGAGTCATGAATTCGACCGAGCGCTTTTAAATGCTCTTCATCAAAGCTTTGTACGCCCACTGAAATACGGTTAATACCTGCTTTTTCGAAGCCGATGAATTTATCGGCTTCAACAGTACCTGGATTGGCTTCCATGGTAATTTCAGCACTAGGTGACAAGGGGATCCTTGCTGCAATACCGTCAATTAATCTCTGCATTCCGGCAACGGAGAGTAAACTCGGTGTTCCACCGCCAATGAAAATAGTCGACACTTCACGCAAGTTTCCATTTGTGGTCACTAGCGGGAGATCTTGGGTTAAGTCATCTAGCAGGTGGCTAATATATTCAGACTCGGGCAAGCCGCCCTTTAAGTTGTGCGAGTTAAAATCACAATACGGGCATTTTTGCACACACCACGGAATATGCACATACAAACTCAGTGGCGGTAAATTGGCGACGCTGTCGTCGGTGGTAAGCTGTTGTTCAATAGACGTGTTTAACATGGGCGGTTTGATTTGGCTCAACTGCGCAAAACTTCCTGCATGCGTTGCATTAACTGCACGAGTGCTTTACCGCGATGGCTAACTTTATTCTTGGTGTGTTTGTCTAGCTCAGCAGCGCTGCAATTTTGCTCTGGCAACCAAAAAATAGGGTCATAACCAAATCCGCCGTTGCCATTGCGCTTGGTACTGATTTCACCGTGCCATTCACCCTGACAAATAATTGGAGTTGGATCGAGCTCGTGCTGCATAAATACCAGTACGCACAAAAAACGCGCTTTGCGATTGTCGGTTTCGTCTGCTAAAGCGCTTAACAATTTGTCGATGTTATCACTATCGTTCGCACTCTCTCCGGCATAGCGAGATGAGTAAATGCCCGGTGCTCCGCCAAGTACATCCACCGCTAGGCCGCTATCGTCAGCAATCGCCGGTAGCCCCGTTACTTTGGCTGCATGGCGTGCTTTTATAATCGCATTTTCAACGAAGGTAGTGCCAGTTTCAGGCACTTCTTCAACCTTGAACTCAGACTGCGGTGAGACTTGAATTGAAAAACCATCAAAAAGGCTTGAAAACTCCGCAACCTTTCCTTTATTGCCAGTGGCTAAGACAATTTGCTTTATGCTCATTTAGGCCTCTTTTGACTTAGGTGATGAGGGTCTGGTCGTCTTCTTTTTAAACTTAGTCTTGGTCTTAGATTTAGCCTTTGCTTTTTTTGCCTTGCCGGATAATTTCACTTTTTTCTTTTTGACCACAAGTGGTGGCTTATTTTTGGGGCGCAAGCCATCAACAACGCGGGCTTTAAACGGCTCTTTGGTGTAGCGCTCTACTTTTCCAACTTTTTCAAAGTCGTGTGCTTCAACAATGGATATGGCGGTGCCTTTAGCGCCGGCTCGACCAGTTCGGCCTATGCGATGCACGTAAATATCTGAACCACGAGGCATGTCATAGTTAATAACATGGCTGATGTCCTGAACGTCAATGCCTCTCGCTGCTACATCGGTAGCGATGAGAATTTTTACTTCACCGGCTTTAAAGCTAGCGAGTGCAGCGTTGCGCTTGTCTTGCGGCATTTCGCCCTGCAAGTACGTTACGCTAAATTTTTGGCTAGCCAAAAAGTCTTTCAAGTTGTGCAAGCGCTCGCGAGTTTTTACGAAAACGATGCAAGACTCAATGGTGTTGCGCAAATGATGCACTAATATGGCATTTTTATGCTGCAAGTCGTCCGCTAAATGATACCACTGAATAATTTTGTTCTTTTCTTTTCTTGATGAGTCAGCAGAAAGTGTAACCGGATCTTTTAGCAGTTCCTCAGCGAAATTGCGTACGCCTTTTCCTTCCAGCGTTGCAGAAAACAGCATGCTCTGTTTACGCCACCTAGCTTCACCAGCAATTTGATGCACAATAGATGAAAAGCCCATGTCTAACATGCGGTCCGCTTCGTCTAATATGAGTGATTCAATGTCGCGGCAGTCAAAGCTTTCTTGTTCAATATGCTCAAACAATCGACCCGGTGTTGCTACTAGAATGTCGACCTTTGCGTTGAGCGTTTCACGATCGGTACCATAGTTAATGCCACCAGTGATGACACCACAGGTCAAATGCGTAAATTTAGTGATAGCGACAGCTTGTTCGTACACTTGATTTGCTAGTTCTCTGGTAGGAACCAATACAAGTGCTCTTGTTGAACTGTCGTCTTTACGCGGATAATCAAGCAGATATTGGCAGACGGGCAACAAGAATGCCGCAGTTTTACCGGTGCCCGTTGGGGCATCAGCGAGTATATCTTTGCCTTCCATCGCATGAGGAATAACCAAAGACTGAATACTGGTGGGGCGTTCATAGCCCATTTCGGCGACGGCTCTGCAGAGCTCGTCATCTAAATCTAATTGTGCAAACATGAATGACTTAGTTTTGTTTGTGTTTGGGCGCATTCTACCTCAAATCGACGATAACGAGTATGCTTGTTTTAATGCAAAGCGGTATTTTCTTACATTACTAAAAATACTCATTTGGCGGCTGCATTCTCACTCCTTTAGCATTGACTTGAATAACGATACTCGATAGTTTACCTACACAATAATTATGACAGTGTAGATAACGTGTATTTAAGCTATTTTGGGTTATCGGACAACCCATTTTCAATCGCTCCTAACCCCGACTACCTCTTCATGAGCCCGCGACACCGTGAAGCACTAGCTCACCTAACCTTTGGCTTGAAGGAGTCAGGTGGTTTTGTGATGTTAACGGGGGAAGTAGGAACGGGAAAAACCACGGTATCTCGCAAACTATTGCAAGATTTATCCGATGACACACAAACGGCGGTTATTTTAAATCCGACCTTGTCTGCAATTGAGTTATTGGCAACTGTTTGTGACGAGCTGGGCATCAGCTATGAAATGAATACAAACTCGCTTAAAGTATTCACCGATAAAATTCTGAACAAGCTAGCCGACAATCATGCCAACGGCATTAATACAGTGCTTATTATTGACGAAGCTCAGCATTTAATGCCAGAAGTACTAGAACAACTGCGTTTATTAACGAATTTAGAAACCACCCGAGAAAAACTCTTAAAAGTGGTACTTATTGGCCAACCTGAATTACAGCAGTTATTGCGCCGTAATGAACTGCGACAATTAGCGCAGCGTGTTACCGCTCGCTATCATTTGCTACCGTTAACCAAAGCGGAGGTTGCCCTTTATGTAGCGCATCGTCTGCAAGTGGCCAATGGCAACCCGAGCATCTTTACACCCACGTCGCTCAGTAGTTTATTTCAAATCAGTGGCGGCATTCCTAGAGTGATTAATTTGCTTTGCGATCGCGCCATGACGCTTGCTTACACACTACAGAAGCCTCTTATCACGCATCAACTGGTAACCGCAGCAAGTTATCAAGTATTGGGCGAAGATATTGTCCAACAACGCCAAAAAGAGCTGTGGCAGCGAATTTTTGTCGGTAGTTTTGCTGCGTCCATCATTGTTGGTTTGCTGGTGGGAGGGCTATATGCGTAAGGTATTCAATGTAAAAGACTTAACGCCCGGTATGCTTGTGACTGAGGTGGTAAGCCAGCACGGTCCTGTTAAAATCCGCAAGATCGGCATGATCCGCAGTCCTGAAATGATCAAAGGCTTGACCGAAATGGGCGTGACTGAAGTTGAAGTTGATTTGAGCCAAAGTTTAGGATTGCAGGACACCGATGAAGTTGAAAGACCAGTAGAGCCAAAAGCAAAAGTGGCAAAGTTAACGCCAACTCAACAGCTTTTGCAAAATGAAAGGCAGTCTGCAAAGACGAGTGGCGAAGTTAGCCAACAGTACAATCGTTCGTTGTTTATGCCTTCTATAGATACCTTGCCTTCGTCTTGGGATTTATATGGTAAGAATATAGCGCTCTTGCTGCTGTTAATCGTTGGTGGCGTGTGTGTTGGTTGGAATATAGCTTCCATTCCTTATTGGTTATCATTGTCTAAAAACAAAGACTATGTGGTCATAGATTATCAGCCTGTTAATGCTGCCAGGCAGCGAAACAAAAATGCTGCTGAAACTAATGATGCAAGCAATGATGCAAGCAATGATGCAAGCAATGATGCAAGCAAAGACGAGGCTAGTAACACAGCGTCGTTCGAACAAGCGGAAAATGTGAAAAATAGTCCTGAAAACGTAAATTCCGAACAAAGTCTTCAAGCTGCGAACAATACGAAAAACGTAGCAACTGAAAAAAACAGTCAACCTTCAAGGCAGCAAGCGGAAGAACCCCTCGTATTAGGTTATCAGCCTATAGATGAAGCGGAGCAAGAGATACTCGAGCGTGTTGTTGAAAGTCAGAGTGAAACCACATTAAATGAAGCCGATCAAACGCAAACCGACGCGCGTATTTCGGCTGCGTTATTAAACAAAATAAATAAAGCGATTGCTGAACTCGACAACGACACAACCCCCGACTCTGGCAGTCAGCAAGCGACAAACTACGATGACTTGCCAAGAATTGACCAGTTATCTATTGCGATCCAAACCCAAATTCCAACGATGGCGTTTAGCGCTCATATGTACTCATCAAATAGAGACGGACGCTGGGTGCGCGTAAATGGCAGACGATTGGTTGAAGGCGACTTTATTGCCGAAGGTCTGCAGTTGGTGAACATAGAGCCACAAAAGGTTATTTTATCTTTCCAAGACGAAGTTTTTACGATGAATGCATTGTCTGATTGGTAATCAAATACATTCGAGCAGAGTGCGCCTCTGCAGTATTCGGCTTGTCGATGACGTAGAGTTTTACTTCCCAGCTGAAGAAAGCGGAAAAATAATCATACATACCCGCTCTGCTTCTCGCTTAGGGCTTTCAGACCTAGGCGTAAATTGAAGACGGATAGAGGGAATTCGCGGTAAATTTAACGAAAATTAACATCGCTGTACGTACTGCAGCGTTTGCGCCAGCCTGCCAGCCAGTTTTGCTCAACGTTTTTTTGCGGTGAATTTTCTACACGCCGAGTCAGCATGGCATCGCAGGCAAAAGTAAATGCTTGATGTTGGTTTTGACTCTCTAACGGCATGTTGAGTAATACCTGCAGCAGGCCCCATCCCTGATTGTTGTATTTTTCAGTATCGGCGGTACCTTCTCCTTTAAAGTTAACGTAATCAATCAAGGAATACATGCCTAACTCGGTGGCGGCGAGTGCTTGAAATCGTTGCGTGACGAGGCCTTGAGTTTCTGCACTATCAATTTCAGCTAACATTAACGGTAAAGAGCGTTGCATGCGTTGATATATAAAGGCAACCTGATGTTCAAACGTAGAAGATAGTAAGCTTCTTAGTTCCTGCATTTGTTTGCTATTTTTTGCATTAGTAAATTCTTGCTTGGTTTGCCAAGGGCAATATTGCTTTTTTTGCAACCAAGTTGGAATAGCAACATTTTGCGTCTGAAAGTAGTGCAGCAAGCTTGGAAATGTTTCGGTAAATGGGCTATTCGTATCTTTCGGAAACCAAATAAAGTGACCTAAGCCCAAACTCGCAAACGCTTCGCCATTATTCCACGCTATTAAGTGTTCAGGGTTACTACCGGTTTCATTCTGATAAATCTGTTCGCCAATGGATTGCAGTTGCGCTGCTTTGAGGGCAGGGATGTCATTAGCAAGCGCCATATGCAAGTTAATGCAAAATAAGACAAGAATGAAAATTAGACCGTTAATGCGTTTCATTATTCGAGGGGGTGTTTGTGAATTTGTGTGCCTTCACTGTAACTTTGTGTATTGTCTGAAGCAAGACGTTTACGCTAAAAACCCAAGGGTCTCAGCCTAAAACGCCTGCTGATAGATTCTTGATATTAACCCGACAAAAACACTTTCTTAAAGAATTTCCCTAAATTCATGCTAAATTCTTCAGGTCTCACGCCTGTTAAAATGTGATCCTCGGTTTCTGTCAGATCGACCCGCTGAACATCTGTGTGCAATTGGCTTTGTAAACTGTAAAAAATCATCACTGTAGGTTCGAGCGGATGCTGGTGATTGCGTTTGCTCACAATACCAAGGTTTTTGCTGTTCAATTCAACCAACGAACCAACAGGATGCAGTCCTATAGCGTTGATAAACTCTGTAACTAAATCACGGTCAAGCGTCTCATCGCGCTCTAACTCTTGAAGTGCTGCAGTAGCACTAACCGAACGTCGATGATGTCGGTTAGAAATCATCGCGTCGTAACAGTCAACTATGGCGGCCATTTGAGAATATATACTGATTTCTGACGCAGTTTTTGCTTTGGGATAGCCGCTGCCGTTTATTCGCTCATGATGATTGGCAATGACATCTAGCACTATCGGTTTTGGGTCAGCTAGGCTCTGAGCTATCTCTATACCAATATCGACATGGGTTTTCATTGTCGCCCACTCGGTTTCACTCAGTTTACTTGTCTTTGCCACCAAATCACGGGGTAGGGCCGTCATACCGACATCCATTAGCAAACCAGCACTTGTTAAATCTTCAACTTCAGCTTCAGACATGTCTTTTGCGCGCGCAAACATGGCAAGCAAGATGGCACAATTAATAGCATGTTCTACTAAGTACTCATTCGAGTCCTTTAACATTAATAGGCAGGATAGGGCATCGGTGTTATCGAACACTGACTCAATGATATCTTGTGAAAGATTGTTCAAATCATCGATATTTGGTGTCGAGCCAGAGCGTAATTGGCCGACAAAGCTCTTTTGTACATTTTTAGCTTGAGAGTAGAGTTTATCAGCTTCTTCTAATGCTTTTTGATGTTGAGCTACACTAGCGGCACTGTGTGGCTCAGATTGGTCGATTTGTGCTGTTTTTATAGAATTGCTCATTGCAGGGCTAGCACTTACAGCATCATTTCCTGACGAAAATGAATTGCTTTTAGGATTGTTAGCATTTGTATCGTTGCTATCAAGCATTTGCTCTGATTCAGTGTGCGTACTCGCATGACTTTCCGGTAGTCGGCTTTTAGCAAAGTCGACTTCAATTTCTAATATGCCTCTGTTTTTCAGCGCATCCAACGTAGATTGAGTTTTAATTAATCCCTTACTTTTTATACGAACGTTGCCACTTTGCTTGACCACATTCTCAACATACATACCGATAGTTAGCTCTGAAATGGAAATGGATTTAATCATAATTGTACAGTCCCTTATTGATTGCTATAACCAAGCGAGACGCTTCTCCTCGAATGCACTTATACTGCTGTCAAATTCCAGCGTTTGCCCGATTGCGTCTAGTCCTTTCAGCATATTTTGTTTGTGGTGCTCGGCAATGTCAAATTTATAAGTACTGTCGCCAACTTTTACGCTTTGATCCTTGAGGTTAACATGAAAGCTAATGTCTGGGTCATTTGCTACATGCGCGAACAGTTCGTCCATTTGCTTACTGGGTAGTGCGATAGGAAGAAATTGATTGTTAATGCAGTTTCCATAAAAAATATCTGCAAAACTGGTCGCAATGACACAAGCGAAACCAAAATCGGCTAGAGCCCATGGTGCATGCTCCCTACTTGAACCACAACCGAAGTTCTCTCGGGACAATAGAATCTTTGCCCCTTGATGCTGTGGTTTATTTAACTCAAATTCCGGGTTTAGCTCTTGCTCATGCAAGTCTAAGTAGCGCCAGTCGTGGAACAAATGCACGCCGTAGCCTGAGCGCGTTACACCGGTCAAAAACTGTTTTGGGATGATCTGGTCGGTATCAATGTTGGCTTGGTCTAATGGTGCAGCCTTACCGCTTAATTCTGTAAACCCTGTCATTTTATTCTCCAAACTGTCTTGAATCAGCAAAACTGCCAGTCAACGCAGCGGCAACGGCCATTTCAGGACTTACTAGATGCGTTCTCGAACCGCGACCTTGACGGCCTTCAAAATTTCTATTGCTGGTAGATGCGCAGCGGTCACCCGGCTGCAGAATATCGTCGTTCATACCTAGGCACATAGAGCAGCCTGGCAGTCTCCACTCAAATCCTGCTTCTTTGAAGACGACATCCAACGACTCTTGCTCTGCTTGCTCTTTCACCGCAACTGAGCCAGGAACAACAATTGCGGTAATGTTGCTTTTTACTTTGCCCGTCGCCGCTATCTTGGCTGCCGCTCTCAAGTCTTCAATGCGGCTATTAGTGCAAGAACCAATGAAAACATGAGAAACGCTAACGTTGTCCCACGTTTGCCCTGCTTCCAAACCCATATATTTAAGCGCTTTTTTAGCGGACTCTTTTTCAATAGGATCATCAAAGTCATCGGGTGATGGAATAGCTTGGTTCACACCAATGACTTGCCCTGGGTTTGTGCCCCAAGTAATCTGTGGTTGGATGTCTCTTGCTTGCAGGGTAACAACTGTGTCGAAAATAGCGTCCGTATCTGTTGTTAACGAATGCCAGTAGTTGACGGCTTCATCCCAATGTTTTTCCGTTGGAGAGAACTCTTTTCCTTTGAGATAATCGATAGTTTTTTGATCGGGTGCGATTAAACCTGCTTTTGCGCCAGCTTCAATGCTCATATTGCAGATGGTCATGCGTTGTTCCATCGACAAGTCGCGAATAGCGTCACCACAATATTCAATAACGTAGCCAGTTGCACCAGCGTGACCTATTTCGCCGATAATGGCCAAGATAATGTCTTTTGCTGTCACGCCGACAGGTAACTTACCAGTCACCTCAACTTTCATGCTTTTACCTTTACTTTGTTTCAAGGTCTGGGTTGCGAGAACGTGTTCAACTTGCGAGGTACCAATACCAAAGGCGAGGGCGCCAAATGCGCCGTGTGTAGCTGTATGGCTGTCGCCACACACAACCGTCATGCCGGGCTGGATAAGACCCAATTGCGGCCCAATTACATGCACTATTCCTTGGTTTTTGTGACCAACAGGATACAACTGTATGTTGTGCTGCTCACAGTTTACAGCCAAGGTTTGCAGCTGTAATTTATTTTGTGGTCCACAGGCATCTAGTGCTAGCGAGCGTGTCGATATGCTGTGATCCATGGTGCCGAAGGTAAGATCAGGACGACGCACTTTACGATTCTTTTCGTTCAAACCCGCAAAGGCTTGAGGTGAAGTCACTTCGTGAATGAGGTGACGGTCAATATACAATAGTGTGTCTTCGCCTAATTGTTCAACGATGTGTGCGTTCCACACTTTGTCATAAAGGGTTTGAGCCATGATATATCCTTCCCTTTAGTTTAAGAGATTTGTTGTAAAATATAAGTGCCTACGGCAGCGGTAGAGCTAGCCTTTGCACGTTCTTCTTTGGGCATCAATTCAGCGGTTAATATGCCATCTTCTAAGGTTTTTACAACGGCAGCGTCAATAGCATCAGCGGCGTCAACTTCACCTAGACTGTATCGTAACATCATTGAGGCTGAAAGAATTTGAGCAATCGGGTTGGCGATACCTTTACCTGCGATGTCCGGCGCTGAGCCGCCCGCTGGTTCATACATACCAAATCCTGAACCATTGATGCTTGCCGACGGCAGTAGCCCCATTGAGCCGGTTAACATTGCGCACTCGTCGCTGATAATATCGCCAAACAAATTGGAACATAGCATCACGTCGAATTGAGCAGGGTCACAGATAAGCTGCATTGTCGCGTTATCAATGTAAATGTGTTCAAGCTTCACTTCAGGGTAATCTTTAGCGACTTCTTCAACCACTTCACGCCACAAGCGGCTGCACACTAATACATTAGCTTTATCGACCGACGTAACTTTTTTATTACGTTTCATTGCTGCTGTAAATGCGCTGATAGCAATGCGTCGAATTTCACGCTTTGAATAACGCATGGTATCAAAAGCGAATTGTTCTTCACCTTCGCCTTCAAGCCCTTTAGGCTGACCGAAATAGATACCAGAGGTGAGCTCGCGTATCACTAATATATCCACACCAGACTGAGCAATATCAATGCGCAGAGGCGATAAATGCGCAAGTCCTGCATAAATTTTTGCTGGACGTAAATTGCTGAATAAGTCGAAATGACTGCGTAGTTTGAGCAAAGCAGCGCGCTCTGGACGCTTATCTAAGGGGAGATTGTCCCATTTGGGACCGCCAATAGAACCAAATAAAATAGCATCAGCCTGCTCGCATCCTGCAAGGGTTGCTGGTGGTAATGCTTCACCGTGCTGATCGATTGCGAAACCACCCACAGGGTAAGTTGTGCGCTCTAAGCTAAAATCAAATTTGCTACAAACTGCGTCTAATATACGATTTGCTTGTTCCATCACTTCAGGACCAATACCATCCCCGGGTAAAACTGCAATATGGTATGTGGCCATTCTAAACTCCTATGATATTTTCTTGATGTAGTTTTTGTTCGTCAATTTGATCAGCAAGGTAAGTATTGTTCAATACGAAAATTAATGCGCGTACGCCCGACTCAACAATGTCGGTCGCCAAACCTATACCGTTAAATCGCCTGCCATTATATTCGGCAACAACGCTAACCTGAGCGAGTGCATCGGCACCTTCGCCTTTAGAGTCTAGTTTGAAATCGACGATGTCTATCTTGTGTCCTTTTACAACCCTCATAATAGCATTGTATGCCGCATCAACAGGACCGTTTCCTACAGCCGACTCCGTAATACTTTGGTCGCCTACTTTAAGGCGCACGGTAGCGCTAGGTATGATATTACGACCTGAATTGGCGAGCAAATAATCCAATTGATAATGGGCATGGTCGTGTTTTTGTTGATCGAAGAACAAAAGGGCTTCTAGGTCGTAGTCAAACACTTGTCCTTTCTTGTCGGCTAAGCGCAAGAATGCTTCATAGATAGCATCCAAATCATATTCATCGGTTTGGTAACCAAGCTCACCAAGGCGATGCTTAATAACGTGTCGACCAGACCGAGACGTTAAGTTGAGTTTGTTTTTATTGATGCCTACACTTTCTGGCGTCATTATTTCGTAAGTGTTTTGGCCCTTCAATACGCCATCTTGGTGAATACCTGATGAATGACTAAACGCATTTGCGCCGACAATGGCTTTATTCGCCTGCACCGGCATATTACACAGGTTACTGACTAATTTTGATGCCTTATGAATTTCCTGTGAATTGATATTAGTGTTTAGGCCGAGCATGGCATAGCGGGTTTGTAGGATCATCGCTATTTCTTCGAGAGAGCAGTTACCGGCTCTTTCACCTATACCGTTAACCGTGCATTCCACTTGACGAGCGCCTTGTTCAACCGCGGCCAAGGAGTTTGCAACGGCAAGGCCCAAGTCGTTGTGACAATGCACCGATATTACAGCCTTGTCGATGTTAGGAACGCGATTAAATAGATTTTGAATAATGCCGCCAAATTCTGTGGGTGTTGTATAGCCAACAGTATCTGGAATATTCACTGTTGTAGCGCCAGCGTTAATGGCAGACTCAACCATACGGCATAAATAGTCGATATGTGTTCGTCCTGCGTCTTCGCAGCTAAACTCAACATCATTGGTATATTTACGTGCGTGCTTAATGGCCCTTACCGCCATTTCAACCACTTCATCTTGTGACTTGCGCAGCTTGGTATCCACATGGATATCCGAGGTGGCAATAAAGGTATGAATGCGAAAATGATCGGCCACACTGAGAGATTGGCCGCAGGCGTCGATGTCTTTTTCCAAGGCTCTGGACAGGCCACAAACAATTGAGTTTTTGATTTCCTTAGCAATCAATTTAACGGATTTGAAATCACCCGGTGATGACACAGGAAAGCCCGCTTCAATAATATCAACGCCGAGTTTTTCGAGCATCAGTGCAATTTGTAGCTTATCTTTCACGTTGAGGCTAGCCGGCAGCGCTTGCTCGCCGTCACGCAGTGTGGTGTCAAAAATAATGACCTGCTTATTGCTCTGGTTAACTGTAGTCATACTAATTGCCTTTTTCATTTGACCGTTGCTTGTTGCGGCGTTATTTACACCGCATTGGATCGAAAGCCACTTGGATTTAATTTAGATATAAAACAAAAAACCCGTGCTTGGCACGGGTTTTTTAATTGTTTTTGTAATAAACCTTACCCGTGCAGTGAATTAGCCAAGAGTAATAGCAGCAGAATAGAAATCAAAGAATATTGATTATTTGATGATAAAATTTTCATATCTGCCCCTTTTTCAAGAATTTTCTTTCGTTATGCAACTTTACTGCGCTAAACCAGTTGGGTCAACAGTTCAATTGAATAAAAATCAACCTTTTTCTTACTTTGTTAATTAGTCTTGCTGTTCAGTTTTGCCTTCATTTCTCTGCGACGCGCGTGAAGCAGCGGCTCGGTGTAACCTGAAGGTTGTTTTTTACCTAAAAAGATAAGATCTTTAGCAGCTTGAAAACCGATTGAATCGGCTAAGTCTGGAAGCATTGGAATGTACTCTGCGTCACTTTTATTTTGACTATCGACCAAAGCGGCCATTCGTTGCAACGACTCATTCACTTGTTCAGGGGATACAAGCCCATGTTCAAGCCAGTTTGCTATATGCTGACTACTAATTCTCAAGGTTGCTCTGTCTTCCATGAGGCCGACGCCATTGATATCTGGCACTTTAGAACAACCAATGCCTTGATGCACCCAGCGTACGACGTAGCCTAAAATGCCCTGAACATTGTTATCGAGTTCGTTAGTGACTTCTTGTGAGCTGAGTTTTACACCTGCTTGCATTAAAGGGACTTCTAAAATGGTGTCGATGTAATCCAAATGTGAGTTTTTGTTTTCGCTGATGATATTTCTCTGCTGTTCAAAAACGTCAATTTGATGGTAATGCAGGGCATGCAAAGTTGCTGCCGTTGGCGAAGGAACCCACGCGGTATTTGCGCCAGTTTTCGGATGACCTATTTTCACTGTCATCATATTCGCCATTTGATCAGGGATAGGCCACATGCCTTTGCCAATTTGTGCGCGACCAGATAAGCCAAAATTTAGTCCGGTAGCGACATTCGCTAATTCGTAAGCATTTAACCAGGGGTGCGCCTTTATTTCTGCTTTTGTTGCAAAAGCACCTTTCAGCATAGAGGTATGAATTTCATCACCTGTGCGATCTAAAAACCCTGTGTTGATGAAAACCACGCGTTCATTTGCGGCTTGGATACAGGCACCTAAATTCAGACTCGTTCTGCGTTCTTCATCCATAATGCCTATTTTTATGGTGTTCTTTGCTAAGCCGAGTACTTGTTCCACACTACTGAATAATCGATTTGTGAAAGCAACCTCGTCAGGGCCGTGCATTTTGGGTTTTACGATATAAATACTGTTTTCTTTCGCATTTTTAAACGGACTATTGTCCAGCAGATCATGTTTGGCAATAAGCGATGTAATCATCGCGTCCATTATCCCTTCTGGGATTTCTTCCCCTTCAAACAAAATCGCACTGTTTGTCATTAAATGCCCAACGTTGCGGATAAACATCAGGCTTCTGCCGGACAGCGTAATTTTCTCATTTTTTAGAGAACGATACTCGCGATCTGGATTCATGCTACGGGTAATGGTTTTGTTACCTTTATCAAGCTGAATACGCAAATTACCTTGCATCAAGCCTAACCAGTTTTGATAAACTAAGGTCTTGTCCTCAGCATCAACTGCCGCAACACTATCTTCACAATCCATGATCGTCGTAATCGCTGACTCAAGGACGATGTCTTTCATGCTGGCGGGATCTGTTTTGCCAATTGGGTGCGAGTCATCAAACTGGATTTCAGCATGCAAACCGTTATGACAAACTAGAATAGCTGTAGGGCTCTCTATTTCTCCCTGAAAACCAGTTAGTTGAGACGGGTCTTGTAACGTTGTTTTGCTGCCATCAGCTAAGATAACTGATAAACCAGTGTCGCTCAGTTGATAACCTTGGCTCTCGACGTGGCTGCCTTTAGCTAAGGGCGCAATTGTATCCAAATATTCTCTTGCTTTAAGGATAACTTTATCACCACGGGTAGGGTTGTATGTTCCTGAAGCTTCGGCGCCACCTTCATCTGAAATAACGTCAGTGCCATAGAGTGCGTCGTACAAACTTCCCCAGCGGGCATTAACTGCATTTAATGCATATCTCGCATTATTAATTGGCACAACAAGTTGCGGTCCTGCCATGCTTGCGATTTCGGCGTCAACATTCTGCGTTGCGATTGGCTTTGGAATAGGTGGCTCTTGTAAGTAGCCGATAGTGCTTAAAAATGATTTGTATTCACCTGCCGGAGCATTTGCATCGTTACGGTGAAAGTCGTCTATTTGTTTCTGTAATGTTTCTCGTTCGCTTAATAAGGCTTTATTTAATGGTATTAAGTTTTCGAGAATATTCTCAAAACCTTGCCAAAAGGTAGCGGCCTCAGTTTGAGAATTTGGTAAAGCGCTCGATTCGATAAAATTGAGTAATTCGTTGGCGACCGAGAGTTTGCCTTTCGTTACGTATCTTTCTGTGCTGGCTTGCTCAGCATTATTGCTGTTAGCGCCATCTGCACCAGATGAACTTGTTGTCTTTGTTGAATTCGTAGACATTGGCATACTCCATTGTTGTGTTTTCTACAGTCTAGGGAATATAACGACAATTTTTTAGTTTATGTACAGTATGTTTGCTATAGATACTGTGAATGTAGCCACTGCCAATGTATTCCCTAGGGTTGTACTTCACTGGTCATCGCGTTTGCGACTTCGGTAATAAGTCTTCGCAACCAAATATGACCAGCGTCGTGGTGCAGTAATGCACTCCATGCCATTTTCAATGCGATAGGTGGAATGTCAAAAGGGGGCTCAAGAACGACAACTTTCGGATCGTCTTTGAAAATCTTGGCTGCTTTGGTTGGTAATGTTGCTATTAGATTTTGTGTTTTCGCTAGCTGCAGCGCTGCATGATAATGCCGAGTAAAAACGCGAATCTCACGCTGCTTACCTATCTTAGTCAGCTCAGCGTCAACCCAACCCAATTTTTGCACTTCATTTGGGTCTATACCCACACCCACGCCAAAACCGGTTTTACTCACCCAAATATGCTGGCCTTTCAAATACGCGGCAAGATCAAAATTATTTTTCATAGGATGATCGCTGCCAATGACGCACGAAAATGAATCGTACCAAATGACCTTTTGATGAAATGAAAGAGGCAGCTCCTCAAAACGATTGATGGCCATATCCACCTTGCCTTGCTCAACATCGTGAAACGTCACATCGCTGGGAGTGATCAAATCCAAAGTAATGTTGGGCGCTAACACTGCGAGCCTGCCAATGAGTTCAAGCAGCAATGTGGATTCAGCGTAATCGCTGGTCATAATTCTAAACGTACGTACGCTGGTTTCTGGGCTAAACTCAATTTCAGGTTGAATAGACGACTCTAGTTTACTCAGGACGTCACGGATAACGGGCTGTAACTCTAGCGCACGCTTAGTTGGTGTCATGCCATCACTGGTTCTTACGAGTAAGGGATCTTTGAATAAATCCCGCAACCGCTTCAAGCCATTGCTCATGGCTGGCTGAGTAATACTTAGCTGATTGGCTGCTTTGGTAACGCTGCCTTCTCTTAATAAAACGTCTAGGTAAACTAATAGATTTAGGTCGACTTTTGCGATATTCAAAGTATTCGTTCCAATGTCAGTGAAAGTAAAAAGAGTACAATTCAGAAAAACAGATGACTTTACAAATGCCATTCATACTAATTATGCCTACATTTCGATAAATATATAAGCACAAACGACGCAAGATTAATAATACCTTGGTCGCCTAATGGCTGATAAGTGAATTTATATTCTTGATTTTAATTATTTAAAAGTAAAAAAAACGCCCCGAAGGGCGCTGAACAAGAGTCATACCGTGATTTGATACCAAGCTACTTCAATATCAAATTTTTGCTTAATGACGATATCAATCAACAGAGTCGAATTGATTCATCGTATTATCTTTACCTGATGCTTTTAATGCTTGCTCACCTGAGAAGTACTCTTTATGAGTATCACCTAAGTCAGAACCCGCCATTGCTTGGTGCTTAACACAAGCTAAACCTTGACGTAACTCCTGACGCTGAACGCCTTTAACGTATGCTAGCATGCCTTCGTCACCGAAGTAGCCTTTGGCAAGGTTATCCGTTGATAATGCCGCCGTATGATATGTCGGTAGCGTAATCAAATGATGGAATATGCCGGCTTCGCGTGCCGCATCAGCTTGGAATGTACGTACTTTTTCATCCGCAACTAATGCAAGTTCAGTCTCGTCATAGCTCGCAGACATCAATGCTGCACGGTCGTAGGCGCTGGTATCTTTACCTTCTTCTGCCCACGTATCGAATACCTGTTGACGGAAGCTCAGCGTCCAGTTGAATGACGGACTGTTATTGTAAACAAGCTTCGCTGAAGGCGTTACTTCGCGAATAGCGCGAACCATATCGCCAATTTGACCTACGTGTGGCTTTTCAGTTTCAATCCACAGCAAGTCGGCGCCATTTTGCAATGATGTTATGCAATCAAGAACAACGCGGTCAAAGCCTGTATTTTCTTTAAACTTGTAAAGACCATTTGGTAAACGCACAGGTTTAACAAGCTCACCGTTTAGCTTCATTACGGTATCGCCGTTTGACAATTCATCGATAGAGTTGACTGGCGTTGTTTCTAAAAATGCGTTGTACTGAGCAGCTAAATCGCCTTCGCTTGTGGATACTGGGATTTTTTGCGTTAAACCAGCACCTAATGAATCTGTGCGAGCGACAATAACACCATCGTCTACGCCTAATTCAAGGAAAGCGTAACGAACAGCATTGATCTTAGCTAGAAAATCTTCGTGTGGCACGGTTACTTTGCCGTCTTGGTGACCACATTGTTTCGCGTCAGACACTTGGTTTTCAATTTGAATACAGCAGGCACCGGCTTCGATCATTTTTTTCGACAGCAAGTAGGTAGCTTCTTCGTTCCCGAATCCCGCGTCAATATCTGCAATAATTGGCACAACATGCGTCTCGAAGTTATCTATTTGAGATTGAATTTCAGTTGTGTCCTGACCCTTTGCTCTCGCTTCGTCTAACTGGTCAAAAAGTTTACCAAGTTCTTTGGCATCGGCTTGACGTAAAAATGTGTATAGTTCTTCTATCAGCGCAGGCACAGATGTTTTTTCGTGCATCGACTGGTCAGGCAATGGACCAAACTCTGAGCGCAATGCTGCAACCATCCAACCTGATAAATAAAGATAGCTCTTGTCGGTAGTACCCTGGTGCTTTTTAACGGCCAACATTTTTTGCTGTCCGATAAAACCGTGCCAGCAGCCTAGTGATTGAGTATATTGGCTTGAGTCGCCATCGTAATCAGTCATATCTTTGCGCATGATGCCAGCAGTGTATTTTGCAATGTCTAATCCCGTTGTGAATCTGTTTTGCGTTTTCATTCTCGCTGCATACTCAGGACTGATAGCATTCCATGGTGTGCCTTGAGAGGCCTTAAGTTTCGCCATGTTGTCTAATTCTTTTTGATACTGTGACATATTGTTTTCCTCTTTGCCGTTTCATTAACTTTCTATGCTGTATGCAGATATTGAAACTGGTGATATTAAATCTTGTCGGTAATTCTTCAGTTCACTAATTTGTGAAGACGACTCATCCTATGCTGCAATGATGAATAAAAAAACAGTATGAAACTTATTTTAGCTATTCACTGTGTGAATGTTTTTTTCTGTAAGCCTGTGACTATTATCCAACATAAATTATAAGTTAATGAATTTTATGGCCTTATAACGAAAATATATTGATGAAAATCAATGTCGTTGTGCGTTGTTGCTTTGAAATGCTAACGCTATTATTTTTAGCGTCTTCATTAATTGGGTAATTAATGAGTCATTTAACCTTGGATTTTGATTGATTTAGCAAGAATAATGCAGAACGCTAGGCGAATTTTCACGCGGTGTTGCGAATAAATCTAAATGAGTAACAATTAATAACGTTTAATGCCACACAGAGTGCATTTTTGTATTTGGCATTCGAAGGTGTTTAACGGTATATTTACCGTATAGATGCAGCTTATATAACAGCGCACCGAATTATCGGTATTTTCTTTTCAGCAAAGGGCTCCTTAGGCGAGATAACATTCGCCTCTCTCCTTTTATTTTAATATTAAGAATTGATTTACTAAACAGTATTAACTCAATGTGTTACGAGCTTTTAGAGGGTATTTAGTCACATGATCAAAAGAAATATTTTTACAATTAGTTTGCTTACCAGCGTTACGCTTTTCGGTGCTGCATGCACTGCGAATAAGCACAACGATATGGACAGCGCTGAGGCAAATGTAAGTACGCCTAAAAATATTATAATGGTAGTCGCAGATGGCATGGGGCCAGCATATACAACGGCCTACCGTTTATATAAAGACGACCCAAGTACACCGATGATTGAAGTAACGGCACTTGATGCTTTCCTAGTTGGTACAGCTCAAACTTATCCGGCTTCGGTATCGGGTTATGTCACCGATTCAGCAGCGAGCGCAACGGCCTTGGCTGCTGGCGTCAAAACATATAACGGCGCTATCGGCTTAGATGTTGACAAGCAGTCTGTTGAAAGTGTACTGCAACGCGCAAAGAAACTGGGAAAAAGAACAGGCGTAGCAGTTACTTCACAAATTGTTCATGCGACCCCCGCTGCATATGTCGCACACAACGAATCACGTCGTAACTACAACGAAATTGCCGACTCATTTCTAGATGACCGTATCGACGATAAGAATGTTGTTGATGTTATGTTGGGCGGCGGTTGGCGTTACTTTATTCGTGAGGATCGCAATCTAGTTGAAGAATTCAAAACATTGGGATATCAGTATGCTAATTCCTATACCGATTTATTATCATTACCTAAAGGCAAACCAACCTTGGGGCTATTCGCCGATACTGGCTTATCTAAAGCAATAGACGACGTTAATCCCCATCGACTTTCGGTACTAACCGAAAGTGCAATATCGCATTTAGAAAATGTGAACGGCTATTTCCTGTTAGTTGAGGCGAGCCAAGTTGATTGGGCAGGGCACGCAAACGACATTTCTTCGGCAATGGGCGAGATGGAAGACTTGGAGCAAACGATTAAAATGCTGAAAAGCTATGTCGATATGCACCCCGATACGTTGGTTGTGCTAACCGCTGATCATAGTACTGGTGGATTAACCATTGGTGCTGATGGCGATTACCGTTGGAGTCCTGAATTTATCCAAAACATGAAAGCGTCAGTGACGGTAATGTCAGAAAAAATATTAGATAATGAAGATATGACTCTGTACGTTGAGGACGTGTTTGGATTTGCGTTAAACGAAGAAGAAAAAAATATGATCAGCGGTATTTCTAGCAGCATGAGTGCTAGGGAACGTGAAGATATATTGAAGTCCATTTTAGATAAACGCACTAACACAGGCTGGACAACCTCTGGCCATACAGGCGTGGATGTGGAAGTTTATGCGTTTGGCGCCGGCGCACAAGCATTTGCCGGCAACTTGAATAACACTGATATTGCGAAAAAGATTTTTTCGTTTTTAGGTGATACAGAATAAGGTAGTCAAAGGCGCTTATTCAAGCGCCTTTATTCTTTCTGAAAGCGGCGGATGACTCGCAAATAGCTTATGAATTTTGCCTGCATTAATTGCAAACGCCGCCATTTCATCAGGCATATCAGGTCCGGTTTGACTCGCTTGTAGACGCATGAGCGCAGCGCGCATCTTATGTTTACCGACCAGTTTTGCAGCACCAGCATCAGCTCGGTATTCGCGATGACGAGAGAACCACATGGTAATTGTCATAGCCAATACGCCTAAAATTAACTCGGCAATAATCGACACAATCCAAAATGCCGGCCCGTGTCCACGCTCTACTTTAAAAATTACGCGGTCAACAGTGTGACCAATGACTCTCGACAGAAATACCACAAAGGTGTTCATTACGCCTTGCAACAAAGTCATGGTGACCATGTCACCGTTAGCAACGTGCGCCACTTCGTGCGCAAGCACTGCTTCAACTTCATCTTTATTCATGCTCTCGATTAAACCCGTGCTAACAGCCACGAGCGCATTATTGCGATTCCAGCCTGTCGCAAAAGCGTTCGGGGAATGGCTCTGAAAAATACCGACTTCTGGCATACCAATATTGGATTGTTTGGCTAATCGACTAACGGTGCTTAACAACCACGTTTCGGTGCTATCACTAGCTTGCTCGATAACATGCACCCGCATTGAACGTTTCGCCATCCACTTTGAAATTAATAGGGAAATGAATGCGCCACTAAACCCAATGACGGCAGAGTAAACCATCAGTGCATTTAGGTTTAAGTCAACGCCGTTTTGCGCAAGCAGACCTTGGATCCCAAATAAACTAAAGGTAACACTCAATAAGGCAATAATTGCAATGTTGGTCCCAACAAATAACAGAATACGAAGCATATTTTATCTCAATGTAGTTGGTAAACAATTTACCAATCGATTTCTACTAAATAGTATTGTTTGGGGCAAATATCAATGATTATTAAATAATATATTTTGATACTGATAGATGAAATTTTTTGCTCGTTAGCAAACACTATTCAATAGCCTGTAAGTTCTAAAAAACCTTTTCCGGTATGCGTTCCGCTAAGCGCTACGCTGCCTTCATAATAGGCAACTAAGGCTGGATTCCATTGGTCGTTTTTGCTGCTTATAATCTTAATATTCACGCCTTTACTCGCAACGCTCAGGGCCCAGTGTAAAGGTAAGTTTTTGTTACCAACCTCCGTAAATTCAATGATATCCAGTTTGATATCCGATGGCATTAGCGCCGTTGTTGAGCCGTCAGCTTGAATGTAGGTGCCGGTGATATAGTCAGGCTGGTCTTGCAAACGCATTCGAAAAGCCATAATTTTGTCACCGTTATCAAGATGAAGAGATAACCAGTCCCATCCTAAAGTTGCTTGATCAAGTAACTGTGATGTCCATTCTTGATCAAACCATGCATTACCTTTAACGCTTATTTTTTTTGAGGGTTCAAGTGTTATTAACTCATCTTCTGTGCTATTACTTCCATCCATATCTTGGGCATTAAGCGTTGAAAGCGTCGCGACATCACTCATCAAAAACATCCCCTCTACCTGAATAAAAGGGGCGCTATAATAATGCGAAGCGTATTTGCCGTCTGCCGACTTTATGCTGTAGCCGTTTTGCCCCTGCAGAACAAAAGGACCTGTGTTAGACAAACTAAGCGAAAGGTTGAGCGCAGACTTATCGCTAATACTTTTATTGTTGCTAAGCAGTTTAGCGTTGAAAACCAGTGTTGCGGGCAGCAAACCGGCCGTTGAGCTTTGCCATTGCCAATCATCAATAAACAGCTTAAAGGGCGAACTTTCTACACCCGCATTGCCTACCTTACCTCGTGCAAATTTCTCAGAAAACCAATGTTGGTTTGCGCTATGCACAGAGGCATGCGCCATATAAATGTGCTGGTTGTTCCAACTGCTGGTGGGAGCTTTATTTGCACCATCGGTTGCAACATCGGCACTAACCATGTCGCTTCCGTCACTGATTTTTGTTGTACCTTGCTCACCGTTATTATGGTTTGGATTTCGAAAACGAAACAGCGTCCACTGCACACCATATGCGTTGCCTGAATTGTCTTGCAAGTTGGCGGTTAGGTACCACCATTCAATATCAAACGGCTCATGAGCCCCGTGATCCTTCGGAAAACTGATAATATAGTTTGGGTCGGCTACGTCACCCAAGTTTCGTGAGGTAGACGCATTAAAGCCTCGACCAAAGGATTGTTGCGACGAGGCACTCTCATTTTTAACCGTGTCAGAACCTGACTTGCTGTCAAAAATGAATGCGCCAATATCGTTCAATACCTTATCCAAGTTACTTTGTTGAGTTCCGCTAATAAGTGCAATCACTACAAGTGTGAGTAGGCCCAACGATACTGCGATAACTAGAATAGAAATCTTGCTTAGTTTACCCATCGGATATCCTCAATTAGTGGTCTTCTGCCTGCTCTAACAATAGGAATAGCGATGACCGCGGTAACCACTAATAAGCTCGTTGCGTATATTTGTAGTATTTTCATTGGATTGATAACTAGAGGATAAGTCCAAGAAAATGCTTGATAATTAATTTCAAAAATCAGTACCCAACTTAATAAAATGCCGAACGGCGTTGCCAATAGTAAGGCCACAAAACAAAGTAGTAAATACTGGTAAAGTGCGAGCGCTTGGGTTTTTAATGCCGATACTCCCATGCTGCGGATCAACATGTTTTGAGGACGAATATCATTCATCAGCACAATAATGGCGCATGCGAGGGAAAGCGCGGCAACTAGCAATGTGACTATATTCAGTCCGTCGGTAATAATAAAGGTGTTGTCAAAAGCTTGCATTGATAATGCCAGCAAAGCCTCGGTTTTAAGCAATTGTGTTTCTGGCTCGAGCCCTGCTTGGAGCATTTTTTGCCGCAACATATTAATGCTATCTTCAGTGCCCTGAAGCGCATACATACAACACGTTGATTTTGATAATTCAAACATGTCTAGTGGCATCAATACTTGCGCATAAGGACTGCCAAAATCATAAATGATGGCGAGTATTTTGTAAGACGATAGCTTGCCCGTAGAAGGGTGTGGAAGGTCTATTACTTGATTAATTCGATATTCAAAGCCAAACGCAAATTGTTGGTTAACCAAAACACCCTTACCCTGGCTGAAGTCGGCCCACAAATTTTCATTCTCTCCTTTTTCATAAAACACCATCGCTTGCTGGTTAAGCTCGTCGGTAGGGTAGCTAAACTGCTGTATTTTTTTACCTTGAAAAGAAATATAGTTTTCTAAACGTTGATAAACATTCACACCAGTATTCTCTGCCAAATCACTAATGTTAGGTTCACCATTATTGTAAACATAATAATCGGCCGCTAGTCGCTGCTCTAACCAGCTGACGGTTGCTCCTCGAAAGCTGTCTACCATCAAATTCATACCGATGTTGCTGGTAGCTGCAATAAAAAAAGCGCAGCAGGCGATTTTAGTTTTACCTGACAATGCCAAGCTTTGCTTGGAGCTAACTTGCAGCAAAGGGTAGCGATCAGGAATGAATCGTTGAATAAATGTGAGTATGTTGGGGTAGGTGGCAAGCAGTAAACAGCATCCTGCTAATATGACTAATGCCGTGGCAACAAGCAGTAGCCAAAGCGCTTGCGCATAATTTAATAAGACAAAGGCGCCGACAACAAAAAAGCCAAAGCAAAGCCAAATAGCTCGCTTCCAAAATCGTTCTTGAATAGTCGAAAAGGGGACATCTTTCGTTTGTGCCAGCTGATTATTGAGTTTATTTAAGGGGATAAAGGTAGCGCAGACACTGCCAACTAAGCAAATGCCAAATACTTGAACAAACAAAGTGAGAACGGATATTTTACCGAAACCGACCTCTACGGAGTATAAGTTCTCAAGTGTTGCTTGTACCGTCGGCGACGCTAATTTTGCTAACTCAATGCCAAGTAACACACCCGAGAAGCTGGCTATAAACGTCAGTAGCACAATTTCAGTTAATTGAACAAAGAACAATTGCGGCCTAGATATCCCAAGCTGACGACAAATCTTGAGCCAAGGAAGCCTTGAATTTAACAGCAAGTTTACGGCGTTAACCACAATAAAGAGGCACACAACAAACATAAGTAGTGCCATTGCCATTAAGTTTAAATGAAAGCTGCTGGTCAGCTCGGAGTCTTGTTGACCATTGTCGCTGCTGGTGAGTTGCAGATGCTTTGGCAAGGCTTGTTCAAGCGCAGTTTTTTGGCGTTGCGATAATTCACCAACAACTAGTAACATTGATAATTCAGCATCAGGGTAGAGGCGGTACAATTCAGCAATATCCATTACGATATCGTTGCCTAAGCCGGCATTTTCAAAAGCCGTGAACTTGGGCATTACTTTACCTAACTTAGTGGTGAATTGCCCTGTTGTGGATGTGACGGCAGCGTTTGAACTGACACCGTTAGAGGTATCATCACCGTTTCTAGCACGCGTTAAGCGCTCGAGTAGCTGCGGATGCAGTATGGCGCTTGATTCCTCGAAACTCAGTTGCCGAATAATGTCATCTGTTTCATCCGTTTGAGAGCTTAAGTTCGCGTTCACCTGCTTTGCTTGTTGTGCAAGAGGCACTGGATTAGAAAATGCGGGTAATGCAAGCAGCGAAAATGTATCAATGCCAGTAAAATCTATGCGTCTTTTAGTCATGCTTTGATCATTTATATAAAGATGTTGCCTTGTTTGGGCAACAGCAATCAACTGACTAAATCCTTTGATTCTAAGGGCTGCATAATCTTGTTTAGTCAGCATTAAGGTAGACGAATTGGAGGATATCGTATGCGTGACATTAGGCACTAAATATTGCTGCTGACTGCTATAGCTCTGTTTGGCACTACTATTAATCACCAGTACGGCACACAAACCAGCGGCGGCAATAATTAACGACGCCATCAGCATACTTAGGCTGAACTTGCTATTGCGATAACTTTTTAATAAAACGGAAAGGAATGGCGTATATTTCATATTAAAGTTGGCTCAGCTTACCGTCGTCTAAGTACCATTGCTGCTGAGTAAGTGAAGCCACTTTGTCACTGTGAGTTACTATAACCAGTGAGGTGTTAAGCTTTTTGCAGGTGTCCACCAGTAATCTGCTAACCGCGTCCGAGTTTTTGCTGTCTAGGTTTCCCATGGGTTCGTCGGCGAGCAAAAGAGGAGGTTGATGCGATAGGCCTCTAGCTATAGCGACACGCTGTTGTTCGCCACCCGAGAGTTGATTAGGTAGTTTGTTTATGTGACGCTCAATACCAAGGGCATTCAGTAATTCCTTGATATATTCGCTTTGCACCTTGCCTGTAATTTTAGCCGGCAGCATAACGTTTTCCATCACCGTAATGCAGTCTATTAAATTAAATTTTTGAAAAATAAGCCCGACCTGGAATTGACGATATTGGTCTGCTTGCTTTTCGGTAAATTGAGTAATGTCGCTGAAACGGATTTGCTGGTCTTGTGAATGTTCATTTGCAGTCAGGGCTGGGGAGCACGGGCTCCTTAAAAGTATCTCGCCACTGTCAGGTTTATCAAGGGCAGCCAACAGGTGCAAAAGGGTCGATTTGCCAGAGCCTGATGCACCTTGAATACTGATGCTGTCTCCTTGCTGTATGGTTAAATTAACGCCGTTGAGAATAGTATGTTTTTCACCAGCATCGATATAGCTTTTCTGTAAATTTATTAGGGAAAGCATAAAAAAGGCATCTAATTTGCGTCGATGCCTTGAGTATACGTTAACGAAGCGCTGAAAGACTACTGATGTAGAAAGCTTTCAACAGGTTCGCCAGTTACACTGGAAATTTGTTTGAATAAATACATTAAAGCAAATATCAGTAAAATCATGCTTGGAATAACAATAACCGGATAACTCAATGCAGTCATGCGCCCCAGTTCTTCTGTGTAAGCCGTTGTTCCGGGCTCTGATACTAAAATCCATTTCGCGAGCAAGTAATTCAAGGCTGAGGATAAGAAAAACGAGCTGGCAACAATATAAGAACTCACGGCAACTTTGCTATTGAAGGCGTTGGTTAATCCTTTTGCTTCCAAAGTTTCGTTAAGTTTTGGCCAGTTTACTAATTGATCATTCAGTATAAGTGCTTTTACGAGTGGTTTTTTGCCGTATTGCGTAATAATGACCGCTAACCCGATAAGACCAGGAATGGCAGCTTCTTTAATTGCGATGTATTCAGCAGGTAACTTTAATAAACTAATACCACCTGTTAGTAATACACTCACAATGCCCAGCACTGAAAAAGCATTTACTTTTTTTGTTTGTTTTAAATCGTATAGACCAAATACTATGGGAAAGGAAAGTGCTAATACAATACTCCAGGCAGGGCCTAAGTATTCGTCTGAACTTAAATAGCTCATTACGACAACAGGAACCGCAATATTAAAAATTAAATTGCCAAAAAATCCAGTTTGTTTCGGTTGTTGTGCTTTTTCAGACATGTGAATTAGGCTGCTCTCTAGAGGTGGACGTGGATTGTACGAAAAAAATTAAGACGATGTCACCCTGATTTTGTATCAATTTACGACCGCGCTCGTAAAAACCAAGCTAAACAGAGACCTGCAATAAATCCAAATAAGTGTGATTCCCAAGATATGTAGGGCTGATTAGGTAAAACACCCCAAATCATGCCGCCATAGAAGAAAGCGACAGCCACGGAAATAACAATCAGAAATAAGCGCCTGCTAAGAAATCCTGCTAATACTAAATAACCAAAGTATCCATAAATAACGCCGCTGGCACCTAAATGATAGGAGGCTCTGCCAAACATCCATACGAGTACGCCGGTCAATACAATGAGTCCAAAAGTGACTGTGATAAAGCGTTTTCCTCTGAATTGAAGAAGCAGTAGTGCAAATACTGCAAGCGTAACCACGTTTGACGCAAAGTGTGTGAAATTAGCGTGTAGAAAGGGCGCTGTAAAAATGTAAACTAAATGATTGAGGTCTCTTGGATAAATACTGAACTGATTAAAATAGCGGCCAGTGAGCATATTAACTGCTTCGATTACTAGCATAATGCCAACCACGTAGCTTACCCAAACGAGTTGTTTCTTTAGCGTTGTTGGTGATTTAACGACAGTCAATTTTTGCCCCTTGTTGTTTCAAGCGTGCTACAAAATAATGTGTGGCATATAGCGCGACAGGTCTTGCGTAATTGGCGATTTGTCTTCACGAACGGATATTCCCGCCGCTTCATCATCAACTAACCAAGACCCGATTAACGTATAATTGTCGGCGAATTTAGGTAAAGGCGTGTGTGCCTGATAAATAAACCCTTCTTCACCATAGGGACCATCGGAGGACAGGCTCATTTTTCCGTTTTCTAAAATATCAATATTGGCGCCTTCGCGAGAATAAAGCGGTTTCTTAACCCATTTTTTTATGCCCGAAAGTGCGTTCATACTTGCTATGTCAGTTTCGAAGAAGGCGGGCAAAAGGTTAGGGTGCCCTTCAAATTCCTTCCACAGCATAGGTAGCAACGCTTTATTTGAGAGTATTGTTTTCCAAATTGGTTCAACCCAAGCTGTATTCGCTTTCAATGCGTGAGGACCAAACTCTTCACGCTGCATAAATTCCCACGGGTAGAGCTTAAAGCAATGCGAGATAACTTGGTCTTGTAAGTCGGTGAGCTCACCACCAACGCCAAGCCCGATATCTTCTATATAGCAAAAGTAGTCATCAAGACCGGCTTCTTTTGCGCAGTCTTGTAAATACTGAACGGTTCCCCTGTCTTCATCGGTGTCTTTGCAGCAGGCAAAATGCAGATAGTTAATGCCATAGTAATCGGCGATCACTTTTAAACGATTCACAAGCTTTTCTTGCAGTGAATTGAACTGGTCTGCGCGCTTGCTAAGCTTGTTATTGTCTACATTGTTTTCAAGCCACAGCCATTGCCAAAATCCTGATTCGTATAAGCTTGTGGGGGTATCAGCATTGTTTTCAAGAAGTTTGGCTGGAGTTTTTCCATCGTAGACAAAGTCCAGTCTTGAATATAAAGAGGGCTCTTTTGCCTGCCAAGAGTCAGCAATGGCTTGCCAATAATCACTCGGGATAGCAAATTGAGATAGTCGTTCTTCACTTTTGCTGACTAAATCCACCACATGTAAACACATCTGGTGGATTTCTTCCGTCGGGGCTTCAAGATCTCGCTCTATTTGTTGTAAATTAAACTGGTAGTAGGCGGTTTCGTCCCAATAGGGTTGTCCATGCATGGTGTGGAAATGAAATCCGTAATCACGCGCCATTTGCTGCCAGTTTTTTCTCGCCTCAATGGGGAGTCGTAGCACTTAGCCACCCCAGCCTTTACTGCTTTTGCTTCCCCATGACGCTTTTGCTCTCACGCTGCTGCCAAAGCCACCGCGCTGCATTGTACGGGTAACTGCCGGCTTCTTATCAAAAGCACTCGGCCTAACGTTAAGAGTGCGTTTTCTAGTATCGCCAAAGTCGCGCCCATCGGCTCCGATCCAGTGATTGCGGTATGGCGAATAGCGAGAGTAGGAAGTAAACATAGGTTGGTAATAAGGGCGAGGAGCCAATAAATTACCGATCATATAGCCCGCCATTAACGGCATGAAAATTGAGCTGCCGTTATTGTTATAAGTTTGGCACTGATTTGCGCCAAACTCATATTCACAGTCATTCTTGGTATTGTATTTAGGGGCTGTTTTAGCCGCCTCTGCAAGCGCGCCTTCGTAGGCAGTTTGACACTGTTGCGCCATATCAGGCAGTGCGTCTGCGCATTCGTCTGCAGTTTTAAATACTAATGCTTCTTCTTTGCCGCCTGAGCAAGCGCTTAGAAATACAGTCGCTACACCTAGGGCCAAGGGTTTGAAAGAGAATGCCTTGCGCATTTTCGATAAATTAATGCTGCTACTGCGCTTTTGTTTAACGTTAGTTTGCATCGTTGGATTACTCCTTAGTAGCTCATGCAAGCGGCGTTGAGCAGGCCTACAGCAACTGACATTGCGCCCAACATGATGCCCGCGGATACTTCATTGTTCTGAATTCTTTCAGCTATTTTAGGCATGAAAGTAAATCGTAAAAGGGCAAAGGCCACCAATTGCGCAATAATTGCAATGAAACCCCAGATAACATAGTCGAGTAAAAACTCTGAATTGGTGACTGCACCAGATAGAGCGATGGCAAAACCAATCATGGCACCACCGAAACCAATAGCGGCTGCTGTGCTCTTCTCCTCTTTGACTAGCTTCCATTCATCGTGCGGCGTAACGAAAGCATAAACAATTTTGAAAACAAAAAATAAGGCGATAGAGATAGCAAAATACAGTGCGAAATTTTGCAATCCGGCGATTGAGTTTAGTAGTGCATCCATTTTAGTTTCCTTAACCGTTTATTATTATATCTGCAGGTGACAAATTGAAACCGGTACTAATGACCAAACATCTGTCGTGGTTATTACCGACAATTTTTTCTTCGCCGGATACTAACACCGATTCAACATCATCTTCTGAAATAAATTTCTCATAAAGCATAATGAACTGATCGGTTGTCGTCACGTCGCCATCCTCCTCAAAGGTGGTTTCAGTCATTGCTACTGGTGGTGATATATCGCCAACGGCGTCCCAAACACGCTCATAAGCATCGTCACCCAACGAGTAAATAGGCTGTGAAATGCTATTTTTGAGCAAGTCTTGCCATTGTGTTTCAGAACCGACCGTTTTTGTATCGTAAAAATACCACAGCTTAACGTCAGTAATGTGATTTTCTGTTTCGCCGCCATCGGTGATGACTTGTAAAAAAGCGTCGTCGTCGGTGTAGAAGCGGAACATGGTGCCGCCACTATCTAGTATCACTTTGCCAACAGCTTGAATTAGGTGTTTGCTTGCTGCACCGTTAATTTTAAGTGAGGGTTCAATTAATTTCAATTTGAGTGGATCGAGTTCGAACGACCCGCCCAGATATAAGCCCATTATCTCTGGCGTGTCTGGTTTATGCGCTTGAGGTTTGTCTTTTTTTCCGAATAATTTACCGAACATATTATGCTCCTTTAGCTTTTACCAATTATAGATGCAAGATTCTAAGTGCAAAACTATAAGTGTAAGCTGTTCCAATCAATATTATTGATGCGGTGCTCAGCAATATAAAATACTTTATTACCGGGTTTTACAATGTCGTTAAAATTTGGATTCACTGAAATTTTATTGATTCGTTCCGGCGCAGAGTAACCAATAAATGTCGCGTTATATTGCTTTTTTAGACCTAAAAACAAGGTTTCGACGCTTATGTCATTGATTGTGCTAGGTAGTTTAACCGAGAACTGTGCTTGGCCATCTTCTACGTCTAATAAATCATGGTGTAATAAGCTCGAACCCGGATCAAACACCGACTTTGCTAACATTTCGACCGCAACGCTAGGCGTGCACTCTACTTCTGGACAATGTTGTTGCAACAAACCAACCAAGCTTTCATCTTCAAAGTAGGCTACTTTATGGGCTTTGGGGTTGCGCTTTGAACAATATAACGCTGTCGTTAACGTGAGGTCATCGTGAGGATTGTCGATGAGTATGGTACTTGCTGTTTCGATACAGGCACGATCCATATCTTCGTCTTGATTGAAAGAACTCACGTGCACGAACTCAATTTCTGAGGGGCGCGGATTTTCAATATCCGCCTTCACGCACAGTACGATATCTGGATTTTCAGTGGTATCGACTTTTTCTTTTATCAGTAGTTTTAATAATTGATCAGTGCGTTTCTCATTCCAGCCAATAATTAAAATATGATTAGAGACATTTAACGGTTTCAAACCTCTTGCTCCTTTTCTCCATTGATCACTTACCCAAGATGCGATGCGTCCAATGACCAAAGCAAATATACTCAATCCAAGCGGAATTACATACAAGGCAACAATCAATTTACCTACTGGTGTTGCCGGTGACATATCGCCGTAACCAACCGTCGAGCCAGTCACAACGAGCCAATAAAAATAATCAGAGGCGCTTAGTAAGGCTTTCTCGTCAGCTAAGAAAAGCAATATCCAACTGGAAACGGTATAGAACATCAGCGCGAATAGTAGTGTGTACCAGCGCAGCTCGGAAAAGTATCTCACGCATAGTTTTTTGAGTTTTACCCAATGTAACATGAATGAAAATCTTCCTTTTTATATAAAGTACAACATAAAGTACAACAAAAAACGGCAGCCTTTTAAGCTGCCGTTCTCAATAAACTTACTTGCCAAGTATGCGGCTTAGTTCGTCATCAGCAGATGCTTGTCCACCTTTGATGCCTGCACCGGCCAAACGCTTTTCGAGATCGTCTGAAGATTCGCTTTGTGCTAATTCTTCAGCCGCTTCAAGTTCAGCATTTCGCAATGTTTGCTTCTCTTGAATACGTGCGAGTGATTCAGTTGCTGTTTTCATCTTACTGTTTGCACCTAGGTGACTAGACGAAACTGCTACTTGAGCACGCTGCACTGACTCTGTTGCCTTTATCATATCCACTTGCTGCTCCAAACGACGTAAGTTGTTTTTTGCTTGAGTTATATTGCCTGCAAGTTGCTTTTCTGACTTAGTAAACTGATCAAGATAGGTTTGTTCAGTTTCAACTTGGCCACGCAACTCAGATACGCGTTGAGCGCAATCGAGCGCTAGCTGACGGTCAGTATCAATCGCCTTCCGTGCATGTGCTTCATATTCACCGATAGACTTGTTCAGCCCATCTACTTTTTGCTGTGATAACTTACACTTCGCTAAAATCTGCGTACGTGCATGGTCTGATTTTCTTAATTCGTCTTTTGCTTCACGAATTTCTTGCTCAAGAATTTTAATCGCTTGTGTATCAACAACCGCTTGCGCTGCTTCTGTAGCGGTACCTTTTACGGCAGTAAATAATTTTTTCCAAACTGACATGGCAATCTCCGATTATTAATTAGATTTTAAAAAATCTTGGTATGCATCTAAAAATGCTTCTACATTTTGAAACAATGTTGAAATTTCAATCAACACACTTTGTTCTTTCGACTGTGCACTAAGCGAGCCAAAAGCTGTGTAATACTGAGTTCCTGCTACTGATGAAATACCGATAGTGGTTAATGGAAAAATCATGTGCGTTCTTAGAATTTCTTCATTCAACGCAGCTGAGTCTTTTACCTCATCTATTGAGAACAATAAAGATTCAACTAATATTTGCTCCCCACTAATTGCTAACCAAGCATCGATTCCATCTTCATTCGCAATAAGCAAACAATCTGCTTCGTGTGTAACTACATATCCCTCTTGAGCAGAAACAACTTCTGCTAGTTGTGATAGTTCCCACGTCATTCATCTTCTCCTAAAAGTGTGTTTTTACCATGTCGTCATCTATAATAGACTCTTACTATTGATTGAACAACAAGGCTGACCCCGAACTTGGTTCAAGTATAGTCATAGGGTAAAAATAAAGTCAAATTATTTTTTCACATTTGGCTCAAATAATGTTTAAATGTGACTTATACGTTACAAAAGAAACTTAAAAATAGGTGGAAGTATGAAGCCAAAAGCAAGCGATTGGCGCAAATTAGTTGAACGATTATTAAAAGCAGAGCTGTCGAAAAAGGGAATAAAGTACCAAGACCTCAGCGATAAGCTAAGTGCGGTAGGAGTCGATCAAAGCGCAGATAATCTCAGAAATAAAATTAATAAGGGTATCTTAGGTTCAGATCTCCTGTTACAAATTATTTTTGTACTCAATATCAAACAAATTAAGTATGAAGATATTGAAGAAATGCTTGCTGACATGCAATAGAATTTGGCAGAACAGCAAAACAAAAAAGTAAAACAGACTACTGCGAGAAGTCACCCTGCGGTAACATATGTTCTTGCTAAGGCTTAATAGCCTGCGTTTTTCAGAGGAGTATCAAGCGGCCTATTATTCAGACTGATCAGGCGGACATATGCTACTTTTAAACATTCAAGATTATTACAGACGCACCAAGAAAGAGGCTGTTAGGCAAATTTTAGGCAAAAAAATACCCAGCAAAACTGGGTAATAAGCAAGTTTGGGAGAACGTCACTTAATTTGGAACATGTGATAAGAATACGCCTAATTTGTAGAAATATCAGGCGTTTTAAGTATTAAGCCTTAGCATTGGGTATTCTAAAATATACGATAATTTGTAAGCAAATTTTTTTGTCCCTTACTGATAAAGACATACAGCGATTTTGAGAGAACCATGAAGTTAGCAGATTTTTATTTTGATTTACCTGAACATTTAATTGCAAAACATCCAGCCGCACAGCGCACGCAAAGTCGCTTGCTGCACCTAAAGGGCGGTACGGGCGAGGTTTTACACCAAAAATTCACCGATATTTTAAGCCTGTTGCATCCAGGTGACCTTCTTATATTCAACAATACGAGAGTGATTCCTGCACGATTACACGGCGTGAAAGCGTCGGGTGGAAAAGTTGAAGTGCTGATTGAAAGAATACTTAATGACGGCAGCGCGATGGCGCATATCAGATCGAGTAAGTCACCAAAGTCGGGTGCAATTTTAACAATGGAAGGCGGATTGCAAATCGAAATGCTTGGCCGGGCTGATGCGCTTTTCCATATTAAATTCATGACAGAACAAAATGTATTTGATTTGCTTGAAGAATATGGCCATATGCCTCTACCTCCTTATATTGATAGACCAGACGATGACGCCGATAAAGAGCGTTATCAAACAGTATATAACGAGAAGCCGGGCGCCGTTGCAGCGCCAACGGCCGGTTTGCATTTTGACGACGATATACTTAACAAAATTAGAGATAAAGGCGTTGATTTGGCTTTTGTTACACTGCATGTTGGAGCCGGTACTTTTCAGCCAGTAAGGGTAGAAAATATCGTAGAGCACCAGATGCACGCGGAATATGCTGAAGTTTCACAGGACGTTGTTGATAAAGTTATTGCGACAAAAGCCGCGGGCGGTCGGGTGATAGCAGTTGGCACCACGTCGGTGCGCTCAATCGAATCAGCCGCTCAAGCCGCTGATAAAGATCTCATCAGTGAATTTATGTCTGACACTAATATTTTCATCTATCCGGGCTATCAGTTTAAAGTGATCGATGCGATGTTGACCAATTTTCACTTACCTGAGTCAACATTAATGATGTTAATTAGTGCGTTTGCTGGGCGGGACAATGTAATGGATGCCTACGAAAAAGCGATTAAGGAAGAATACCGCTTTTTTAGCTACGGTGATGCGATGTTTATAGAGCGCAAAAACACGTGAGCCTTGCGCTGTTTCTTGTTATACTGCGCGCCGCAATTCACAGTAAGCGTTCACAGTAAGCAGCCCGTATGTTTGTTTGCTGTATAACATCATTATGATACGTTTTTCATTTTTTAGCGCGTTGATGCCCAAGTTACGCATCATGTTCAAAGCTTGAAAGCGTTGGACCCAGTCGTAGTTTGGCATGGCAGGTGCACTGGGTCGCGAATGTTAGGTTAATAAATGAAATTCAATTTAATGGCAACAGACGGTAAAGCCCGTCGTGGTCAACTTATATTTGAACGGGGCGTCGTTGAAACGCCTGCGTTTATGCCCGTTGGTACATACGGCACCGTTAAAGGCATGACGCCAGAGGAGCTAGACGAGTCCGGCGCTCACATCTGTCTTGGCAACACCTTCCACTTGATGCTCCGCCCTGGCACCAGCATCATAAAGCAGCATGGCGACTTACACGATTTCATGCATTGGGACAAACCCATCCTGACCGATTCTGGTGGTTTTCAAGTTTTTTCTTTAGGCGATTTACGAAAGATTACCGAACATGGTGTCACTTTTCGCTCTCCTATTAACGGCGAAAAAATCTTACTGACGCCTGAAAAATCAATGGAAGTTCAGCGCGATTTAGGCTCTGACATCGTTATGATTTTTGATGAGTGCACGCCTTATCCGGCAACTGAGAAAGAAGCTTCTGATTCAATGGAAATGTCCTTGCGCTGGGCTCAACGCAGCAAAGACGCGCATGGCGACAATCCATCGGCGCTATTTGGTATTATCCAAGGTGGCATGTACGAACACCTACGTGACACTTCTTTGGAAGGTTTGGAAGATATTGGTTTTGATGGTTACGCCATTGGCGGTTTGTCAGTAGGTGAGCCGAAAGAAGACATGATCCGAATCATCAATCACACAGCACCTAAAATTCCAGAAAATAAACCACGTTATTTGATGGGCGTTGGTAAGCCTGAAGATATCGTTGAGGCGGTGCGCCGCGGAATTGATATGTTTGATTGTGTTATGCCAACGCGAAATGCACGAAACGGACATTTGTTTGTTACTGACGGCGTTGTGAAAATACGTAATGCAGTGCACAAAACTGATACAGGTCCGTTGGACGAAAAATGTGACTGTTACACTTGTAAAAACTATTCTCGGTCATATCTACATCACTTGGACAAGTGCAATGAGATACTTGGTTCAAGGTTAAATACCATTCATAACCTCAGATATTATCAACGGGTTATGGACGGCTTACGCAATGCCATTTCGGCTGGTGATTTGGCGACTTTTGTTGCCGAGTTTTATGCGCAGAAAGGTTTACCGGTGCCACCTTTAGAAGATTAGCACCAGTTTTTAGTTTTTTGGACGATATGTTCTGAAAGCAAAAAAGTAATGAAAAAAAATAACGTAAAACAACAATAAAAACGAAATAAACGAGGATGTATATGAGCTTTTTAATTTCAAGTGCACACGCACAAGACGCAGCAGCAGGTCAACCGGGTGGTGAATTCGGTATGTTAATTATGTTGGCTGTTTTTGGTTTGATTTTCTATTTTCTTCTATATCGCCCACAGGCAAAGCGTGTAAAAGAACATAAAAACCTTGTTTCGTCTCTTTCAAAAGGCGACGAAGTGCTAACGCAAGGCGGTTTGGTCGGAAAAATCACAAAAGTAAGCGATGACAAAGATTTCATCGAAATAGCGCTTAACGAATCCAATAACATTGTTGTTCAGAAATCAGCAGTGAGTGCCGTTCTGCCGAAAGGCACAATGAAATCAATATAAACTTTCAACAGAGAGCAAAATAGCGCCTTTTGGTGCTATTTTGCTTTTGTAGGGTCACATTGTGTTAAATAAAACTCCATTTTGGAAATATATTTTAGTCATATTAGTTGTTGGTATAACAGCGTTGTATGCAATGCCGAATATTTATGGTGAAGATCACGCTATTCAGATTTCAGCGAGTAATAATGCCTTTGTTAGCGAAGAATTAAAAACCTCGATTGAGCGCTCTTTAAAAGATAAAGGCATCGAAATTAATGGTATTGAGCTTGAGAATGAACGCATACTAGTGCGTTTGCTTGACTCTGATACTCAATTGGTCGCTAGAGAGTTAATTGATAGCACACTGGATAACGATGACTACGTCGTTGCTATGAACCTAGCGCCAGACACACCGGATTGGCTAGAAGCGTTTGGTGCAAATCCGATGAAGCTAGGTCTGGATTTGCGGGGCGGTGTTCACTTTTTAATGGAAGTTGACATGAACAGTGCAACGACCAAAGCATACGAAGATGTTGTTGGTGATTTTAAACTACAACTTCGCGAAGAAAGAATATTCTATCGCACCGTTGTACAAAATCCAGATTCGGTAGATGTTATTTTTCGAGATGGTGAAATGCTCGAGAAAGCGCAGTTTTTTTTACGTAATCAGTTTGGCGCTTTGAGCATTACTGAACGTGATGACTTAACATTACGAGCGACATTTTTAGAAGCACGTTTGGCTGAAATACGCGATGCGGCTGTCAAACAGAACGTTACCATTATCCGCAGCAGAATAAACCAGCTTGGTGTGGCAGAGCCTTTGGTTCAAAAGCAAGGACAAGAGCGAATTGTCGTGCAGTTGCCCGGTATTCAAGATACCGCCAAGGCAAAAGAAATACTTAATGCGACAGCCACACTCGAATTTCGCATGCTGGATGAAAAAAATGATGTACGTGACGCAATGCGTGGGAGAGCTCCCGCAGGCTCCGAACTTATCTATCATAAGAATGGCCAGCCTTATTTGTTGAAAAAGCAGATTATGCTAACGGGTTCACACATTATCGATGCTAACAGCGGTGTCGATCAATATGGCGTGCCTAACGTGAGCATTGACCTTGATTCAAAAGGTGGTGCGAAGTGGTCGAAGGCTACAAAAGAAAACATCAAGAAGCCGATGGCAACAGTATTTATCGAATACAAAACAACCGGCGAGCGCGATTTAAACGGTAAGCTGGTATTTGAGAAGAAAGAAGAAATTATAAGTGTCGCGACTATTCAAGGGCAATTAGGTTCTTCATTCCAAATCACGGGGCTAGATTCTCCAACAGAAGCAAGAGAGTTATCACTGTTGCTAAGAGCTGGCGCATTGATTGCACCCATTCAAATAGTTGAAGAACGCACGGTTGGGCCAAGTCTAGGTAAAGAAAATATTGAATTAGGTATGACTGCCATCATCTGGGGCCTGGCCGCAGTATTAGTGTTTATGCTAATTTACTATCGCGCTTTTGGCGTTATTGCAAATATTGCGCTAGTACTCAACTTAGTCATGATTATTGGTATTATGTCGATGATCCCCGGCGCGACATTAACACTACCCGGTATGGCTGGTATCGTCTTAACAGTCGGTATGGCAGTAGATGCAAACGTACTGATATTTGAAAGAATTAGAGAAGAATTACGCGACGGTCGAAGTCCGCAGCAATCTATTCACTTTGGCTATGACAGTGCATTCTCCACTATTTTGGATGCGAACATAACTACCTTCATTGCTGGTTTGATTCTGTTTGCTGTCGGCACCGGTCCCATTAAAGGGTTCTCAATTACGTTGATGATAGGTATCGCTACATCAATGTTCACTGCGATTATTGTTACTCGTTTGCTGGTTAACGGCATATGGGGCGGTAGACGCGTGACTAAGCTAGCGATATAGGAGAGCCACATGGGATTTCAATTATTAAAACTAAACAGCACTGTCAACTTCATGAAGTTGCGTGTTCCTGCGATGATTTTTTCAACGTTGTTGATTATCGGTTCAATTGTTTCGTTGGGCGTTAACCAATTAAACTGGGGTCTTGATTTCACCGGCGGTACATTGATTGAAGTGGGCTATGAGCAGGCTGCCGATCTTGAATCGATTAGAGCGCAGATGCTAGACGCAGGTTATACCGATGCTGTAGTGCAAAACTTTGGCAGCAGTCAAGACGTCCTGATACGCCTTGCTCCGCGCGAAGGTATAAAAGCAGTAGATATTGGCGACCAAGTGATGGTCACACTGCGTGCTGACGGCACTGAAGTAGATATGCGACGCATAGAGTTTGTCGGACCAAATGTGGGTGATGAGCTAACGGAGCAGGGCGGTTTAGCTATGCTTGTGGCGCTGATTTGTATTTTGATATACGTCGCAATGCGCTTTGAATATCGTTTCGCTCTAGGTTCTGTGGCTGCCTTGGCACACGACGTTATACTAACCTTAGGTTTGTTCTCAGTGCTTCAGCTTGAGTTTGATTTAACCGTGTTAGCAGCGGTACTGGCGGTGATAGGGTATTCACTAAACGATACCATTGTTGTGTCGGATCGAATCCGTGAGAACTTCCGGAAAATACGTAAAGCAGAACCAATAGAGGTAATTAATATTTCATTGACGCAAACGCTGAATAGAACAATTATTACATCATTGACCACCATTTTGGTCTTGGTAGCGCTATTCTATAAAGGCGGCGCATTAATCCACGGTTTTGCAACGGCATTGTTATTTGGTGTTTTCATTGGTACATATTCTTCAGTCTACATTGCAAGTGCAGTTGGCTTAGCACTGGGCATTAGCCGAGACGATTTGATACCAACAGAAATTGAGAAGGAAGGGGAAGACTTAGAGCCTTTATAGGCCAGAGTCTACCTATAGCTTTAAATTTCGAATAAAAAAACCCGCTAATTAGCGGGTTTTTTGCGTGTATTCTTTACTTAACAAAGTTACTTATTTAAGCCTTCTGACCAGTGCTTGCACAACACGAGCGCTACCCGCAACGATTTCACCGCTTAATAACGGGTCGTTACCACCAGCGAAATCAGTGACTAAACCGCCTGATTCGCGTACTAATAGTTCGCCAGCTGCTATATCCCATGGCTTGATGCCACGTTCCCAATAACCGTCAAAACGACCTGCTGCGACATAAGCCATATCAAGTGCGGCAGAACCACCTCTACGAATGTCGCCACACTCAGAAAATATCTGGTTAAAGCTTTTCATATATTCATTCAACGACTCTTTCTTTTTAAACGGGAAAGCGGTAGCTAAAATTGTGCTGCCTAATTCTTTCGCTTGGCTAGCACGGATGCGATGACCGTTTAATTGTGCTCCGTTGCCGCGACTCGCTGTGAATAACTCACCACGAATAGGATCGAATACAACCGCTTGGTCTAAGCGACCTTTATATTGAAGAGCAATAGAAACGGCAAAGTGAGGGATGCCTTTGATGAAGTTGGTAGTGCCGTCAAGCGGGTCAATAATCCATTTATAGTCATCGTCACCAGAAACAATGCCGCCTTCCTCCCCCACAAAAGTGTGGTCAGGATAAGATTGTTGGATTTTGTAAATGATGGTCTGTTCAGCTTCCCTGTCAATTTTAGTTACGAAATCATTTTCGCCTTTTTGTTCGATTTGCAAGTCGTCGAAATTTTCAAATCCACGAGCGATTACGTTTCCTGCTGAGCGAGCTGCGCGCACAGCGATATTGAGCATAGGATGCATAGTTAAAACCACCAAGTTGTAAAAAGAACGGTTGAGTCATGATGTCGAATATTACGTATAGTACGCTTTTTGTTCGATAGCATGGCTAAAAATCGCGCGTAGATTAACAGAAATTGGTGAATGGGTCTATTGGTGTTTTTCATGGCTTATTAATTAAGGTATACTTTCGTATCGTAACTGGTATTACCATCTATAAAGGTGCCTTGTTGTTATATCGCTTATTAAAATACTGTAGTTTGCTGACGTTTTTGTCACTAAGTATCTGTAGGGCATCAGCAACGGACTACCAATATGAATTACTTAACGAGAATGATGGTTTCTCGTCGTCGATTATTTTTTCGATCGTCCAGGATGAGAATGGTTTTCTTTGGTTCGGTACTGCATTTAGCGGTATTTTGCGTTACGACGGTAAAAATGTCGTTACATTTCGACATGATCCTGAAGATCCTAATTCTTTACCTCATGATAATGCTGGGAATTTAACGCTGGATAGCCACGGAAATCTATGGATTGGCAGCTGGGGCGGGAGCTCGATTAAATTCGATAGAAAATCGCAATTATTCACACATTACGAATATTCGCCAAACGATCCTTCCAAGATAAATGACACAAAAATACAGCGCATTTTCGAAGATACAGAAGGCACTATGTGGTTCGGTTCCCGCACACAGGGATTAAGCCGCTATGATAGCAACACTCAGAAATTTCAAAAACTGCCCATTCTAAACGCCGAAAACGATGGTATTTCTGATGCTAGAGTATGGGATATTGAACAGTCAGAACCCGACATACTATGGATAGCAACAGGGTCTGGGCTGAATAAATTAGATACAAAAACGTTTACATTCTCTCATTTATTTCCACAACCTGACGCACCGCTCTCAATCTTAAATAAGATACGTTCTATCGAGATTAATAAAAGTGGTGATTTGTATCTAGGTACGCAAAATGGTGTTGTGTTTTTTGAAAGTGCAAGCGCCAAGTTTACGGTATTAGAGATAGAAGACACTACGTTAGCGAACATGGGACCCATTTACTCAATGATTAGCACTGACTTCGGTGAATACTGGGTAAGCAGTGATCACGGTGTTTTTTCGTTTACTGATGCAGACAAGACGCTTCAAAAAGTTGCCTTGGGTTTCGATGATAGCTGTAGCCAAGTTTTATTTCAGGACAAGCAAGGTACTATTTGGCTAACTTGCGAAGGTGTTGGCGTCTATAAATTGTCTCGAGCTAACATTTTTCGGTCTTTCGATAACCCGCGCGTTACAAAAGCATTTTCGCTTGAAGTTGCGAATGACGATAGCGTGTTAATTGGTACGTCACAATTTGGTTTACAAAAATGGGTGCCCGAAACGAATCAACTAATTGAGTTAAACAGTGACGACGCAGATACCAACTGGCCTGAAATTGAATATATTGCGCAAACCTCAAAGGACGAGATTTGGTACGCCAACTCCAAAAGAGTATTTAAGTTAGACAAGCAAGGCAAGCAAATAGCGATTTCACCTCCTGAAATCTGGCAGTCCGACTTTGAACAAATAAGAGATTTGGAAGCAGACTCTCTTGACAATATTTGGGTTGCATCTCAGAAACGACTCTTTGTTATAAATACAGTCGATTTGTCATTTGACAGTATTTCGCTTGAAAACCAGCAAGCCGGGCCTGTAACTTCATTAGAATTGCATCTCGGACCTTCCAATAATATGTGGATATCAGTAGAGAATAATCTTTACAAATGGAATAGAGAAGCAGAAGAACTGGTGTTAATCAGCAGCCCTAGCGATCAGCTTGAAAGCACAAGTACCAGTGATTACATCTATTCAATTTATGTTGATAGCAAAAGCCAGCTTTGGATAAGTAATAAAAGCGGACTGTTTTTGGTTGATGTAACAACCGGTAAAAGGAAAATGGTTAGTGAACACTTTGTGGAGCGAGACAATCGTGGAATTCGTTTCATTAACCAAGACAACGAAGGTGCATTGTGGTTAGTGACGCCGATAGGTGTCAGCAGATTTGACACTATTAAAAACGAATTTCAACATTTTGATAAGCGTGATGGTTTACCTGGCTCTCGATATTTTTTATATCCGACAATAAGAAAGTCGGACGGAACGATTTTTCTATCGAGCCGAGATGGCATTTCTTACTTTTCGCCAGCATCCGTTAAATACCGAACGTTAGATGAAAGTACTGAACTTACCAGCTTTGAAGTTTTGGGTTCTCCGGAAACTTTCAACATAGAGCAAATTAAAGCGCAGGGAATTGCGCTAAATTATAAGCAAAGTAACGTGAAATTTGAGTTTGCGACTTTGGACCTCCTAAACGCCAGACAAATTCAATACAGTTATTTCTTAGAGGGCTTTGATGAAAACTGGATAGAGAATGGAAACAACAGCAATGCGACCTACACTAACTTAGACGGTGGTGATTATGTCTTTCGTGTTCGCGCCAAGATAAAAGACAATTTATGGTATCACCAGGACTTAGCAGTAAACTTAACAATAGGCATTCCGTTTTGGGAACGTTGGTGGATGTTTGTTGTATACGCAGTGCTTGTTTTGTTAGCAGTATTCTACTACTTACAGCGACAAAAAAGTGCGGTTATTGAATTAGAACGACAGGTCGCAGAGAAAACCTCAGATATCGCGCAAGAATCACAAAAACTGGCAGTAGCAAATCGCATAAAGTCGCAATTTTTAGCAAACATGAGCCACGAAATTCGCACCCCTCTAACTACCGTCATTGGTCAGGCTGAGGCTATTATTTGCCGTGATGTCAAACCAGAAGATATTTACAAAGAAGTTGAGATTATTCACGACAGCAGCTTGTATTTGCTCGCACTACTGAACGATATTCTTGATTTGACGAAAATTGAAGAGAATAAATTTGAGCTTGAGTATGCGCCTCAGGATTTACATTCTTTACTGAGCAATATTAACACGATGTTTTCCATGCAAGCCCGAGTCAAAGGACTGTCGTTCAGTCTGATAGAGAGCTTGCCGCCTTCTTTTATTATCAACGTGGATGGCTTACGTTTAAAGCAAATATTGATCAACCTGCTGTCCAACGCGTTAAAGTTTACCAACAATGGCTACGTTAAGTTAGAGGTGTTACTTGAAGATGGCTACTTAGTATTTCATGTCGAAGATACTGGTATTGGTATAAGCGAAGACCAAGTTGACCTTATATTTGGCAGCTTCACTCAGGGAGACAGCAGCATACGCCGACGCTTTGGTGGTTCAGGCCTTGGTTTGCACCTATCAAACCAGCTGGCCGTTTTAATGAACGGCGAGATTTCGGTCATCAGTGAGGTAGACAAAGGCAGTGTATTTACGTTTAGGATGCCAACGCCATTAATTGTGGCAGCATCTGACACACCACCGGTGAGTCTAAAAGTGGACAGCTCGATGTCCACACCTTTGTTTCACGGAAAGATACTGCTTGCCGAAGACCATTCGGATAACCGACGCTTGATATCACGTTTATTAAGCAAACTAGGTTTGACAGTCTACACCGCAGCGGATGGTTTCGAAGCTCTTGCACTATATCGCGAGCATTTACCTGAAGTGATTTTGATGGATATTCAGATGCCCAGAATGGATGGCTTACAGGCTTATAAGGCTTTACGCGATTTGGGCTGTGAAAAGCCGATTATTGCGTTAACGGCAAACGCTATGACAAATGAAGTTGATGAGTACTTCTCCCTAGGCTTTGATGGCTACATTGAAAAACCCATTGACCGACAATTACTAATTTCAACCATAGCAACCTTTTTCAATGCTAATGATGACGACTCTATGCGCAGAGCTAATTCGATACTGGGCAATATTGATATGTCAGATTTAGTGCGTGAATTCAAAACAAGCCTGATTGATGAGCTTGAGCATTTTAGTACTGAGCGCGAAAAACAGGATGTCAGTGCATTGAGAGCCCTATCTCATAGACTTTCCGGTGCTTCATATCTATTTGGCTTTGCTGAATTGAGCAGCAAAGCAACGCAACTCGAGACGAACATTAAAAATGGTAATCTAAGCTTCGTTGAGCTAGAGCCCCAAATTGATGAATTAATTAACGAGATTAGGCGCATAATAGGTTAAAGGATTGCCTTGAATATTCCGTAAGGAATTTTTCTAATAATTGTCTATATATTTTATTACTTTTTTGCAAAAGACAGTGATTGTTGCTTGTGATAAGCTTCGCGCCGAAAAAATTAACGGAATACTTTCATGCTAGCAGATATTCGCATTGTTCTTGTCAACACTAGCCACACCGGCAATATTGGTTCGGCGGCTCGCGCTATGAAAACGATGGGGCTAAGCTCACTGTATCTGGTTGATCCAATTTCCCCTCCTGACGGCAAGTCGAGTGCGTTAGCTGCGGGTGCAGGTGATGTGTTGGCTAATGCGATTACAGTTAGCACATTGGAAGAAGCAGTGAGCGACTGTGGCTTGGTTGTGGGCACATCTGCTCGCTCAAGAACCTTACCGTGGCCAATGTTAACGCCAAGAGAGTGTGGTCATAAGTTGGTTGTTGAAGCTGAAAAGTATCCTGTTGCCTTGGTATTTGGGCGTGAAAATAATGGCTTGAGCAACGAAGAATTGCAGCAGTGTCACTTTCACGTGTGCATACCTGCGAATCCGGATTATAGTTCACTGAATATCGCCGCTGCAGTGCAAACACTTTGCTATGAAATTCGCGTTAATCATCTTGATATTAAAGCATCACAGCACGGGGTATCGGCAGTAGCTGAATACCCGCTAAGTGAAGACCTTGAGCGTTTTTATATACACCTAGAAAAGACCTTAAAAGAAGTTGATTTTATTGTGCCTAATCATCCTGGCATGGTTATGACCAAATTGCGTCGATTGTTTAATAGAGCGCGACCGGAAGTGCAAGAGTTGAATATTTTACGTGGCATTTTGGCTTCCATTGACAAAAACAACCCGAGCAAAGAGCTTGTTAAAGAAGAGCTCTTAAACAAAGAGATCTTGAGTAAAGAGACCGTAAACAAAGAAAACGGAAGCACAGAATAATGTTTAGTCGAATTCGTGAAGATATTAAAAGTGTGTTTCATAGAGACCCCGCTGCACGAAATACCATGGAAGTGCTATTTAACTATCCGGGTTTGCATGCCATTTGGATCCATCGCATAAGCCACAAGCTTTGGCAATGGAAACTCTACTGGGTAGCACGCTTCTTATCTAATATTTCTCGTTTTTTAACCGGTATTGAAATTCATCCGGGTGCACAATTAGGTCGCAGAGTGTTTATTGACCATGGCATGGGGGTTGTGATAGGTGAAACAGCCATAGTTGGAAACGACGTAACCCTCTATCATGGCGTTACCCTGGGTGGAACGAGTTGGAAATCTGGCAAACGTCATCCAACATTAAACGATAATTCTGTCGTCGGCGCTGGTGCCCAGGTCCTTGGGCCTATTACCGTGGGTAAAAATGCCAGAATTGGCTCGAATTCAGTTGTGGTCAGAGATGTCCCAGAAAACGCAACCTGTGTCGGAATTCCAGGGCGTAATTTGCTGCAAAAACAAAATAACGAAGAAGCCAGCTCTGAAACAAAGCAAAAACGCCAAGTCATTGCTAAAAAATATGGCTTTGATGCTTACGCGGTAAGTGAGGAAAACCCAGATCCCGTTGCTAACGCCATGGGGATTATGCTTGAACATGTCCATCAAATGGATACCAAAGTTGAAGAGATGTGTAAGGTCATACAATCACTTGGCGGAGATGTCTGCAGTGATTCCATTCCTAAGTTAGATGTTAAAGATTTTGCGGACACCGGCATTTCTCCTGTACTTAAAAAGGCGGCTGTGGAAGCTTTTGACCCACATATTTAAATAAGAAAGCGTTTATTTATCGCGTAGTTCAGCACACAAAACGAAGATTAAAGTAACCTACTAAAATGGTCGGGTATATACTTGACAAGTTTACTCAGGTATATACAATTTCCCTATCAAATCTAAGCCCACTGGCCGTTCAACGAATTGAGGGACGTATGAGGCTGACATCAAAGGTCGTTATGCAGTGATCGCAAAAATCTAGTGAGCGACATTGAAATCAGCATGCAACTTTAATCGGAGCGATAATGAGCAATATTAAGTTACCAATCTATTTAGATTACTCGTCAACCACACCGGTTGACCCTCGTGTCGCTGAAAAAATGAAAGACTGCCTAACAAATGAAGGCAATTTTGGTAACCCAGCTTCACGTTCTCACCATTTTGGCTGGGTAGCGGAAGAAGCTGTAGACATCGCAAGAAATCAAATTGCGGACCTGGTGAATGCAGATCCACGTGAAATCGTATTTACATCGGGCGCGACAGAGTCAAACAATTTAGCAATTAAAGGCGCGGCAACGTTTTATCAAAAGCGTGGAAAGCACATCATCACATTGAAGACCGAGCATAAAGCTGTGTTGGACTCAACCAGACAGCTTGAGCGTGAAGGTTTTGAAGTGACCTACATGATGCCTGAACCAAACGGTTTAGTAGATTTGGACAAGCTGCAAGCTGAAATGCGAGACGACACCGTTCTTATCAGCATCATGCACGTAAACAATGAAATTGGTGTTATTCAAGATATCGCAGCCATCGGTAAGATATGCCGCGAGCGTAAAATCATATTCCACGTTGATGCAGCGCAAAGCACGGGTAAAATCCCTATTGATTTACAAGAATTAAATGTCGATTTAATGTCTTTTTCTGCGCACAAAACATATGGCCCGAAAGGTATCGGTGCACTTTACGTGTCGCGTAAGCCAAGAGTAAGAATTGAAGCACAAATGCATGGCGGTGGACACGAGCGTGGAATGCGCTCAGGTACACTAGCGACGCATCAAATCGTTGGGATGGGAGAGGCATTCCGCATAGCCAAAGAAGAAATGGAGACTGAAAACGAACGTATAAAAATGTTACGTGACAAGCTCTACAATGGCGTAAAAGATATCGAGGCAGTTTATTTAAACGGCGATGCCGACCATCGGGTTGCTCATAACCTGAACGTAAGTTTTGCCTATGTTGAGGGTGAATCGTTGATAATGGCACTAAAAGACATGGCTGTATCTTCAGGTTCAGCATGTACTTCTGCAAGTTTAGAACCCTCTTATGTATTGCGGGCACTTGGTCTTACTGATGAATTAGCTCATAGCTCAATCCGCTTTAGTATTGGTCGATTCACTACTGAAGAAGAGATTGATTATGTGATTAATGTTATTCGCAACGCTATCGATAAGTTGCGTGAAATTTCGCCACTTTGGGAAATGTACAAAAAGGGGAGTGACCTAAGTACCGTTGATAGGGCTGCTCATTAAATTGTCGTTGAAAATAATCACGCCAGAAATGCTCACGCCAAAAATGCTCTTGAAAATACCAAACGAAATAGCTATACAATTAATTTCGCGAGTGAAGAGCATTAGACAATATTTAGGACTGAAGCTTTGACATAGGGCGGTGTGGTGCAGCTTTTTGATAAATTATGAAAGACGTAAATTTGCTCACTATCGCTGCTATTATATGAACAACCTTCTGAATTAAAACAATTAATTGTTATATATTTGCATCTTAATAGCGTTTTTGATGCATAAGTAGCGCAGATATTTAAGATGAATTTTCGGTCTAGGGGTATTCATTACGCCTCTTCTTCTTTATAATCGCGCGAATTTTAAAAATCAGTAAACTGGAAGAATTAATCATGGCTTTAGAACGTACTTTCTCGATCATCAAACCTGACGCAGTAGCGAAAAATGTTATCGGCGCAATCTACAACCGTTTTGAAAGCGCAGGCTTACGCATTGTTGCTTCAAAAATGGTTCACATGAGCAAAGAACAGGCTGAAGGCTTCTACGCTGAGCACAGCGAACGTCCTTTCTTTGGCGCTCTTGTTAGCTTCATGACATCTGGTCCAGTGATGGTTCAAGTGCTTGAAGGCGACAACGCTGTTGTTAAAAACAGAGAAATCATGGGTGCAACTAACCCTGCAGAAGCTGCTGCTGGCACTTTACGTGCCGACTATGCAGAATCTATTGATGAAAACGCTTGTCATGGTTCAGATGCGCCAGAGTCAGCGTCTCGTGAAATCGCTTACTTCTTCTCTGACGAAGAAATTTGCCCACGCACACGATAAGCAACAAAGTGTTATACTAAGGGAGCTTCGGCTCCCTTTTTTAGTTACTTAAAACGCACTGAATAAGCCGAAATTGCGTATACTGTAATACGGTTTAGATAAACAATGCGCTTAGACCAGAGTCGGTAAATAAAAAGCCGCGTTAGATTTTTTGTTATAAAGGTAAAATTATGTCTGTCAACCAAGTAGATCCTGCAACTTTAAACGAGGTGAAAGGAGAGGTGAAAAAAGAGATGAAAAAAGTCAATTTATTGAATTTTGATCGCCAAGGTTTGCGTGACTATTTTGCCTCTATTAATGAAAAGCCATTCCGAGCTGACCAATTGATGAAGTGGATGTATCAAGCGGGTGAATCTGACTTCGACGCGATGACTAATATGAATAAAGACTTGCGCGCAAAGTTGAAGAACAACTGTGTGATTGAAGCGCCTGTAATTTCAGAGCATCAGCAAGCATCCGATGGCACCATTAAGTTTGCAATGTTATTAGAGGGTGGACAAGAAGTCGAAACGGTATGGATCCCAGAAACCGATCGTGCAACCCTTTGCGTTTCGTCTCAGGTAGGCTGCGCATTAGAATGCACATTTTGCTCAACCGCTCAGCAAGGTTTCAATCGCAACCTTTCCGTCGCTGAAATTATCGGTCAAGTTTGGCGCGTTGCTACTTTTATAGGCTTGTCTAAAGATACATCAAAGCGCCCAATTACCAACGTTGTCATGATGGGAATGGGCGAACCACTGCTGAATTTGAAAAACGTCATACCCGCAATGCGCATTATGCTCGATGATTACGGTTTTGGTTTATCAAAACGTCGAGTGACATTGAGTACTTCTGGTGTGGTGCCCGCACTGGATATGTTAGGCGATCAGATTGACGTCGCTTTAGCGATTTCTTTGCACGCACCGGATAATAAACTCCGCGATGAAATTGTTCCGGTGAACAAAAAGTATCCGATTGAAGAGTTTTTAGCGGGCGTTAGGCGCTATTTGGCAAAATCTAAAGCAAATCAAGGCAAAGTCACTGTCGAGTATGTTATGTTGAATCATATAAATGACAGTACGGATCAGGCGCATGCCTTAGCGAAAGTATTGGCAGAGACGCCCTGTAAAATAAATCTGATACCTTTTAATCCATACCCAGGATCGCCATACACTTGTTCAAGCAACTCACGCATGGACAGGTTTTCCAAGGTACTGATGGACTATAACTTTACGGTTGTTATCAGAAAGACGCGTGGCGATGATATTGACGCAGCGTGCGGGCAACTAGTTGGTGACGTTGTTGATAGAACAAAAAGATTGTTGAAAAAACAGATGAATGGAAAACCAATTTCGGTAAGAATAACACAATAAAAAATATAAGAGACGAACCATGTTGAAGAAATCCGTAGCTGCTATTGTTCTTTGCTCACTGCTAAGTGCGTGTGTAACAGAACCAAGAGATCCAGACTTTGCTGGTGCTGATGCGATCAACACAGATGCAGCAGCGAAGAATAGAGTGAGCTTGGGTTTGACCTATTTGAGCAATGGCAACTTTTCTCAAGCAAAGGCAAACTTAGACAAAGCGCTTAATTTCGCACCACGGTCGGCAGATGCACATTTTGCAATGGCATATTATTATCAGCAGGTTGACGAACTTGCACTGACAGAAGAGTATTACCTAAAAGCACTTAAGCTTGCGCCTGAAAATCCTAATATCATCAATAGTTATGGTGCGTTTCTGTGTGAACAAGGGCAATACGAAAAAGCAAAATCATATTTCTTAAAAGCGGTGTCGAGCAAAAGCTATATATCAACAGCCGAAACGTATGAGAATCTGGCTATTTGCGCAGTAGACCAAGGAAAAACCGATGAAGCAATTAGCTTTTTCGAATCCGCGTTAAATCATCAACCGACTCGCGGTAAAAGTTTGTTCTTTCTAGCGCAATTACAAAAGGAACAGGGTAATTACGGTGAGGCTAAGAAAACCTTATGGAAGTACGACCGCGTTTCGCGCGTCTCTCCTGAGTCGCTTTGGTTATCTTATGAGATAGCGCAAGGGCTAGGTGACACAAAAGCGGCACTCGGTTACGGTGAGCTGATGAAAAGTATGTTTCCAGAACATCCTAATACTGCACTTTTCAAACAACAAATGGGAAAATTCCAACCCGTAGCAACAATCAAAAACAAACGTGAGGCGATTACACCGTCTAACATTCAACCGGCTTCTGAAGTAGAGATGAGCAGCACCGACGTTGATGCCCAAATGGGTAGTGCTGCAAGCCCAGCTGAAAGCGGCCAAAACGCATCACTAGCATCTCCATCGTTAATAAAAGTAAATAAAAAGACAAAAACCTTAGCGCCAAATGAAGAAACAGCTGAAACAATAAATGAAGTAGAAAACAAGGTTACAGAGCAAACGCAACAAACGCTTGTAGATTCTGCACTAAGCACAGAACAAGCGGCAAAACGCGAGGCCCAGTTAGAGGCTGCACTTGCTGCTGATTTTAATACGGTAAATGACGAGTCGGCAAGCATCGATGGTAAGGTTGAAAAGGTTGATGATACGCTCGCAATTGCCGACAAGGTTGTCGAAGAGACAGTTGAACAAACAACAGATGAAGCAACGCAACAAATAGATGAGGCAGCGAGCACGAATGCCAGTTATCATGTTGTGTTACCAAAGGAAAACTTGTATCGAATTTCACTTCGATATAACGTTAAAATGAAATACCTAATGCAATGGAATAACCTTGACGATCCATCCGCTATAAGAATAGGGATGAAGTTGCGGGTAAAGGACCCAAAAAATAATGACTGAAGAAAATAGCAATACAAAAGAAGCGACAGTAGAGTCGACGCAAGCTACACCTGGTCAGCAGTTGAAAAGGGGTCGTGAGGCGATGGGATTGACACAGCAACAGGTTGCTGACCGTCTCCACCTGCGCCTAGGTAACATTCAAGATATCGAAACTGATACACACAAACCTGGTGTTTCGATAACTTTTACGAAAGGTTATGTACGAATTTACGCTAAACTGTTGGGTATGCCTGTTGATCCCTTGCTCGACGCATTTGATATTTTACACCAAGGTGAAAAGCAACCTGCAAAGCTTCAAAGTTTTTCTCAGCGCGTCGCGAAACAAGCAAATGACGACCGTTGGATGATGGTGACCTACCTCATCGTATTTTTGGTAATCGCATCGCTCGTTATTTGGTGGTATCAGCAATCTGACAAGTCGATAATGAACAGGTTGAATTTGTTCAGTGAAACAACATCGGAGCAGAGACAGTCGAATAACATAGACGAAGGTCAAGCTGTCAATGTAATGACTAACAATTTGAAGATGCCGGATGAACTTGCAATACCGGAAGAAGACATCAAAAATCAAAATGAACCAAGCAATGTTAGCGACACGATTGTTGATGAAGCTGCGAGTGATCTCAAAAAAGCTGCAACAACAGGTGCTAATAAGGCACAAGTATTAGCACAACAGGGTGTTGAAGTAATTGAGCAAGCCGTCGACGATCTATCTGATATCGACAACCCGCTCAATGATGACGACAGCGTTGATGACATTTTTTCCAGTGCCGACAGCCAGAATATCAATGGATATATTGTCAATGGTGACGGTACCGTTGATGTTGTATTTACCTTCAAAGAAGACTGTTGGTTAAGTGTCACCGATGCAAATGAAGAAGTGATGGCGGTAGGCGTAAAGGTCAAAGGCAGAGTGATGTCGGTTAGCGGTATTCCTCCAATCTCGGTAAATATGTGCCCACCTAACACAGTAGATATCGCGTTTGGTGGCGCCCCCATTGATCTTTCCAAATATCCTCGTGGTATTCCTGTTAAGTTTGAATTATCTATTACAGGTGAATAATGTTTTCTGATTCTCCGATTACTCGTCGCAAGTCAACCCGCATTAACGTGGGTAACGTCCCTATCGGTGATGGTGCGCCCATAGCGGTGCAGTCAATGACTAATACCAATACTTTGGACGTCGCCGCGACGGTTGCTCAAATTAAGCGTATTCAGGATGTTGGCGGTGAAATCGTCCGAGTATCGGTGCCAACTATGGAAGCGGCAGAAGCGTTCAAATTGATAAAGCAGCAAGTTAGCGTTCCTTTGATTGCCGACATTCATTTCGACTACAGAATTGCCTTAAAAGTAGCAGAGTATGGCGTAGACTGCTTAAGAATTAATCCGGGTAATATTGGCAATATGGAGCGCGTTAGGTCGGTTGTTGACTGCGCAAGAGACAACAACATCCCAATTCGCATTGGGGTTAACGGTGGCTCCTTAGAAAAAGAAATCCAAGAAAAATACAAAGAACCAACGGCCGAAGCACTGGTTGAGTCAGCAATGAGACATGTTGATATTCTCGATAAGCTCAATTTTGATCAGTTTAAAGTGAGCGTCAAAGCATCTGATGTATTTTTAGCTGTGGGCGCTTATCGCCTACTAGCCAAGCAAATTGTTCAACCGTTGCATTTGGGTATCACTGAAGCTGGCGGTTTCCGCGCTGGCGCAGTAAAAAGTGCGGTAGGACTGGGCATGCTTTTGGCAGAAGGTATTGGCGACACCATTAGGATCTCACTTGCAGCCGATCCTATCGAAGAAATAAAAGTAGGCTTTGATATTTTAAAGTCCTTGAGAATTAGAGCACGCGGCATCAATTTTATTGCTTGTCCAAGTTGTTCACGCCAAGAGTTTGATGTGATATCTACAGTCAATGCTCTGGAACAGCGAGTTGAAGACATCCTCACGCCCATGGACGTTTCGATTATTGGCTGCGTCGTAAATGGGCCCGGTGAAGCCGAAGTTTCTGATTTAGGCTTAACAGGCGCGCGCAACATGAGTGGTTTTTATTTGGACGGTAAGCGTCAACGCGAGCGTTTGTCTAACGACGATTTAGTTGATCAATTAGAAAAGCGTATTCGAGCAAAAGCCGCACAGCTTGACGAAAAAAACCGAATCAAAGTGACCGATATCAGCAGCTAAATCAAATAATCCCGCGTAAAGCGAAAATAAAACCATAAAACACGCAAAAACAGGCCTCCTAAATTTTACCCCGCGCGACAAAATCCTTATAATGTCGCGCTTTATTTAATTAATCAGAGACAATCGTGGCAAAGACTATTCAAGCAATCAGAGGTATGAACGACTGCTTACCATCACAAACTGGTATATGGCAGTTTGTTGAGTCGAATATACGCCGTGTCGTAGCCAATTATGGTTATCAAGAAATACGTACGCCAATTGTTGAAAGCACCGATTTATTCAAACGCTCAATTGGTGAAGTCACTGATATAGTCGAAAAAGAAATGTACACTTTTGAGGATCGTAATGGAGATAGTCTTACATTGCGTCCTGAAGGCACCGCCTGTTGTGTAAGAGCAGGTAATCAGCACGGTTTACTGTACAATCAGCAGCAGCGTTTGTGGTACATGGGTCCAATGTTTAGGCATGAGCGTCCGCAAAAAGGTCGCTATCGCCAGTTTCATCAGTTTGGTGTTGAAGCGTATGGCCTTGATGGCCCCGATATTGATGTTGAAATGATATTGATTGGCGCGCGCCTTTGGCAAGCATTCGGCATTGCTGATAAAGTCGAGCTACAAATTAATTCTTTGGGTTCGGCAGAAGCAAGAGCGGCATATAAAGAAGTGCTGGTCACGTTTTTGCAAAAACACCATGACCAACTTGATGAAGACAGTCAACGCAGGCTGTTGTCCAATCCACTGCGGGTACTGGATAGTAAAAACCCAGTTGTGCAAGAGATTGTAAAAGACGCGCCTAAACTAATTGATCACTTAGATGATGACTCACAAGCGCATTTTTCACTTTTATGTGAACGTTTAGACAATTTAGGCATCCAATACACAGTTAATCCCAGTTTAGTGCGTGGTTTAGATTACTATAATCGCACTGTATTTGAGTGGGTAACACAGCTATTGGGTGCTCAGGGCACTATTTGCGCCGGTGGTAGATACGATGGTCTGGTTGAACAGCTAGGTGGTAAAGCAAGCCCCGCTGTTGGTTTCGCCATGGGCTTAGAGCGTTTAGTGTTGCTGGTAGAGAGTCTTGACGAGTCGCTTTACGCAAATAATGCAGTTGATATTTATCTAATGCCAATCGGCGAGCAAGCTGAGAAACAAGCAACAACGATTGCAGAGCAAATTAGAAACGAATTACCGAACGTGAAAGTGCAGCAGCATTGTGGCGGTGGTAACTTTAAGAAACAAATGAAAAAGGCAATGGCATCAGATGCTGCGATTGCAATGATTATTGGGGACGATGAACTTGCTAATGCGAGTGTCTCGATAAAGTATTTGAAACAAGATAAGCCGCAGGCCAGCGTGCCCTTGAGTGAGTTATCTGCAATAGCAGAGTGGCTGTAAACACTTCAAAGTAGAGTTGGTCAGATAAAATTTAGTCATTAATCAGTTATATGTAGTAAGGGTAGAGGAATTCAATGGAACGTTACGAAACCGAAGAACAACAAGTAGAAGCAATTAAAGGCTTTTGGAAAGAAAATGGTACTGCGATATTGGTCGGTATCGGCATTGGCTTAGCTGGCTTGTTCGGTTGGCAGCAGTACAACGACATGATTATCGAAGGCAAAGAGACGCAATCAATGGCATTTCAAAGTGCGTTAGAAGGCATCGACTCAGAAGATGGATTGTCAAAAGCTGTCGCATTCGCAAAAGAAAACAGTGACTCAGGTTACGGTGTGCTAACGAGCCTAATTTCTGCTCAAAAAGCCGTTGAAAAAGATGACTTTGAAGCAGCGAAAATGCACTTAGCGATGGCCGCGAACAACTCACCTAGTGTAGCTATTGCTGATTTAGCAAAAATTCGTTTAGCTCGTGTTGAAAATCAACTCGGTGATATTGCGGCTGCACTTGCAACTCTCGATAGCGTCGTGAGTAGCGCGTTTGCTGATCAAGTACAAGAAGTTAAAGGCGATATTTATGTCGCAACGAAAGAGTTTGATAAAGCGAAAGTAGCGTATGAGGCTGTACTTGCCGAAAAGCCGCAAAATCGTGTAGTGGAAATGAAGCTAAGCAACTTAAATTATGCGGCAACTGAAGTAGCAGGTGCCACCCAGTGAAGAATAGACTACTAATAACGTTGCTAGCTTTGTCACTGAGTGGCTGTGCAACCGTATCGGATTGGTTTGCGGACGACGAGGAAATAGAAATCCGTCGTTTGAAACCAATTGAAGCCGCTTTCCAACCTGAAATAAAGTGGGATATTGATGTCGGAGACGGCGTTCAAGATTACTTCTCTCGCCTAGCACCGGCCGTCGCATATGGCAAGGTATTCGCCGCGAGCAGAGATGGTATTGTTGTGGCGATGGATCAGGAAACAGGTAAAAAAATCTGGGAACAAGACTTCGCTAATTACGAAAACTACAGCTTCAAGAAAGCGATGCTATGGTATTCAAACCGTGCGGTATCTGCAAAAATCTCCGGTGGCCTGTCAGTGGCTTATCAGACTGTGTATTTTGGCACAGAAGATGGTTACGTATATGCCCTTGAAGAAGCAACGGGTGAATTAAAATGGAAAGTTGGCGTAAAGGGTGAAGTGATCTCCGCGCCTGCTATTGATGCTGGTGTTGTGTTAGTTAATACAACGTCGGGCCATTTAATTGCGCTTAATCCTGAGAATGGTGAACAGAAATGGGTCACAGAGGCTGACGTTCCTCCATTAACACTGCGCGGCGTTTCTGCACCTGCAGCAGATAGCGGCGGCGCGTTAATTGGCACGCCTTCAGGAAAACTCAAGGTAAGCATCCTTGAAACGGGTATGGTAGCATGGGAAACGCAAATTGCTTCTCCATCAGGTGCTACTGAGCTAGAGCGCATTGTTGATATTGACGTTAAGCCACTCGTGTTTGGCGGGAATGTGTTTGTGGTCTCTTATAATGGTACTTTATCTGCAGTAGAGCTGCGCACAGGCCAGGTGATTTGGACGCGTGAATACGCTTCTTATCGGAACATCAGTATCGATGGAAACCGCCTGTTTGTAGTCGATCACAGCAGCAATATATACGCAATAGACCGCCGCAGCGGTGTTGAATTATGGTCTAACGTTGGCTTGAAGGATCGCAACATAACGTCGGCAACACCGCATGGAAGTTACGTGGTTGTTGGAGACATGTATGGATTCGTTCATTGGTTTACACAAGACGAAGGTAAACTCGTCGCGCAGTTAGCGGTTGGTGATGATGACGAAGATGAGGCTATCTTCAGCGGGCCAATTAGCGCGGACAATATCCTCTATGTACAAACGAGAGATGGAAAAGTTGCTGCAGTTACTCAACCACAGTAAGGTGAAAGGTGAGTTAAGAGTATCGTTGGATTATGCGTGTTATGCGCACATAAAATAACGTAATTGTAGGCAAGACAACGTGTTAGAACGGATAACGATACACGCCAATGGTATGCCATTGGCGTTTTTTATTAAGGGTGAAAAATGTTACCTGTAGTGGCCTTGGTTGGCCGACCCAATGTTGGTAAATCAACATTATTTAATCGATTAACGAATACTCGAGACGCACTGGTTGCGGATTTTCCGGGTTTGACACGTGATCGTAAGTACGGCCCAGCAAAATTCGAAAATCGTGGTTTCATTGTCGTCGATACCGGTGGTATTACGGGTGATGAAGAAGGCATTGATGCGGCTATGGCCGAACAATCATTGTTAGCAATAGACGAAGCTGATGTGGTCCTGTTTTTAGTTGATGCAAGGGCTGGTTTGACGCCGGATGATATTGGTATTGCTGAGCATTTGCGTAAACAAGACAAAGCGATGTATTTAGTTGCTAACAAAGTCGATGGTATTGACGGTGATAGTGAAACGGCCGACTTCTTTAAATTAGGCTTTGCAGAAGTCCTGCAAATTGCGGCTGCGCATGGTCGCGGTGTTTCGCAAATGATGACGCATGTTCTAGCGCCTCTTGAAAAAGCGTTTCCCGACATGCAAATTGTTGAGGAAGAGAGAGATGAAGAAGAAGACGCTGACGCGAAACTAGCACGCCTACAAGCCTCGCCTATTAAACTCGCTATAGTCGGTAAACCTAATGTAGGTAAGTCGACACTTATTAATCGAATTCTTGGCGAAGAGCGCGTTGTTGTTTACGATCAGCCGGGCACAACGCGAGACAGCATCTTTATTCCGATGCAGCGCGATGACCGAGAATATATTTTGATTGATACTGCAGGCGTTAGAAAACGCAAGAAAGTATCAGAAACGGTTGAGAAATTCTCGATTGTTAAAACGCTGCAAGCGATTGAAGAGTCTAACGTGGTGTTATTGGTGATAGATGCCAGAGAGGGGATTACCGATCAAGACTTATCTTTATTAGGTTTTGTACTAAATTCTGGTCGCTCTCTCGTGTTGGCCGTCAACAAATGGGACGGGCTAGAAACCCATATGAAGGAATCAATTAAACGAGAGTTAGACAGACGCTTAGGCTTCGTCGACTTTGCTCGTTTACATTTCATATCTGCATTGCATGGCACCGGTGTTGGTCATTTGTTTGAATCTGTCCAAGAAGCCTATAACTCGGCTACTGTGCGTATTACAACGTCAGTGCTAACCCAAATCATGGAAATGGCTCAGAATGATCACAATCCGCCACTAATCCATGGTCGCCGCGTTAAGATGAAGTATGCTCATGCTGGTGGTTATAATCCGCCTGTTATCGTTATTCACGGTAATCAGTTAAAGGATTTACCTGATTCATATAAGCGTTATTTGATGAACTACTATCGCAAAGCTCTTAAAACGATGGGCACGCCGATAAGAGTAGAATTCAAAGAGGGTGCTAACCCATTTGAAGGAAAGGTTAATAAGTTAACCGTTGGGCAAGAGCGTAAGCGTAAACGTTTGATGACTTTTCATAAGAAGAAGTAGGCTGGTCAGGGTCTATTGTTTTATAAGCTGATTTTTAAAAAGCTGCTATTTTTCAATTAAAAATAGCAGCTTTTTTGTTTTCTAAGATTTTAAATTAGTTTGTGGTGCATCATACACATTGAATCCATTTTCGCAGCGCAGCTAATGGCATTGGTTTTGCGTAATAAAAGCCTTGTATAAACTGCACGCCCGCGGTTTGCACTTTTTCACTTTGTTCTTTAGTTTCAACACCTTCAATTACAACATCGAAGGAGAGTTTGGCTGACATATCTTGAACAGCTTGAACAATAACTTCACCTCCTTGTTCCCAATTATCAACAAAGGATTTATCTATTTTGATGACATTTGGTGCCAATTGTTGAAGTTGTGATAGTGACGAATAACCGGTACCAAAATCATCTATTGCAATACTAAAACCAAGTTCATTAAATCGATTTATATTGTTTTTCAACAACTCAGCATCATTTGTTAATATAGACTCCGTTACTTCAATGTAGATGCGAGAGGTATCGATGTTAGCCTGTTCAAAAACTGCTTTAACGTTGTCAGCCACGCCATTCGTCATGAGTTGCACTACTGACATGTTGATTGAAACACAGAGGCTCAAGTCGTTTACTTGATTGAGTTCTTTAGCAACTTGCCTTACAACCCACATACCAATTTCTTGAATAAAGCCATGCTGCTCAGCCACCTCTATAAATTCAGTTGGTGAAATCATTTCATCTTGTTTTTTCCAGCGGATTAATACTTCAGAAAATATTAAAACATCACTTTTAGAAGACACAACCGGTTGATAAACAATGCTGAACTCGTTGTTTTCAATGGCAGTGGTAAGCGCATCTTTTAAATAGGAGGTTCGAGAGATTGCATGTTGTATCTCATCTGTGAACATCAGCGCTTTGCCTTTAGCAATGTTTTTTTGATGATACATAGCAATATCAGCATTGGATATTAAGACTGACTCCGTGCTGCCATGCTGAGGATAGAGTGCAATACCAATAGTGGCGTTCACTGACAACACACCTACTTTAGTTTCCATAGGTTCAGACAGGCGGCTTATTAATGTATCTGCAAAAGCTTGTATTTCGGTTATTTCTAAGCTGTGACAGCTTACTAAAAACTCATCTCCCCCCCATCGACAAAGTAAACTATCATTCGGGCGGTTGACATCTAAACGCTTGGCAACGACTTTAAGGACAGAGTCACCAATGTTATGCCCATGAATATCGTTGATCGTTTTGAAACCATCAAGATCAATAAATAGCAGTGAAACGTCTGTTTGTCTTGCGTCGGCGGTTTGTATTAATTCATCTAACTGAGATGAAAATGCGCCTCGGTTAAACAGGTTTGTTAAGGGGTCGATATTGGAAAGACGGAATATCTTGTCAGTTCTTTCCAATACCCTCTTTTCCAATACATTTTTGCTAGATAAAATTTGTTTGTTTTGTTCTTCCAATCGAGTCACTAAACTAAGGTTTTCATGTCTCATTTTGATTGATTCATTTGTGAAATCGGCAGAACGCATTGCCGACAATAGGATCACAACAGTAAATCCTAGCGCCAGAATACCCAAAATGTAAGCGTTTTCGACGGGGCTTATAACTAGTGAGATCGTTAACGGTAACATAAGAAGTGTAATAAATATTAAGGCTATTGGCTTAAAAGCAGACAAAACAGAGGCCGCACCACTCGAAAGAGCAGTGTATATCGAAACGATACAAGCTAACTCCACGACGTCACTCAGAGAAGGAATTATTAAGATAGGGTAAATGGCCCATAACGTAGCAACGCTGACTATTCCAATGTAAGCCAACTCTTTATGCTTGGACGGATCAAAGTTACGCTCTTTTGATGCTGTCATCCAATAGCGAGTAGTGGCGACTCTCAATGTGGCTGCAAGAAGAAAGCAAGTATACCAACTAAGCTTTAACGTAATGTCTTGTTGAAATTCCAATCCAAAACCAAAAACAAGAGCACTAGCGCATAACACAGAAACAATGATGCCACTAATACTGCCTTTAGAAAAAATGCTCAAACGCTCTATGTCTAAATTGTTTGATAGAGGAGTTGCTGTCTCGGATTTCAAGTTGTTATTAACTCCTTTACTTACAATTTAGGTCAATATGCTCAACTTTTGACAAATACGCCGGTTTGTTAATATCGTGGCATTTAACTGAATGTCCAAGTCTATTCGAGTAAAGGACAGTTAAACGAACAGTCTGTTGCAACTATAACGATGATTGACCCATCAACGATAAGGTGTTGCTTTATCAAGCATCCTTGAGACAGCGGCGTCTCTTACAACGCCAACGGTGTGATTACCTTTCTCATATTAAGCCCTCTGCGTTATTGCTACCAGCCACATTCACGTCCTTCATTTTGTTTGTCTAGCCAAACCTTTAACGGCGCAAAATACGCTTCTATCGTTGAGGCGTCCATATCAGGCGAGCCTGTTAAGGTTGTCATTGCTTCTTGCCAAGGTTTGCTCTTACCCATTTCAAGCATGTTATTAAGCGCTTCTCCAGCTTCTTTACTGCCGTATATTGAACAACGATGTAAGGCTTCTTCACTACCAGCAATATCGCACAGGGCTTTGTGAAATTGAAACTGCAGCACATGTGCTAGGAAGTAACGTGTATACGACACATTAGCTGGAACATGATACTTCGCGCCCGGGTCGAAAGCGTTGGCAGAGCGCTCAACGGGTGCTGCGACTCCTTGATACTTTTCGCGCAATTGCCACCAAAGTTGATTATATTGCTCCGGTGTTGTTTCGCCAGCAAGTACTTTCCAGCGCCACTGATCTACCATTAGGCCAAATGGGATAAAGGCAATTTTATCTAATGCCACTTTCAACAGCATACCAATGTCATTTGACTCGTCTGGGATATCCTCAATTAAACCAATTTGCTGCAAATAAGTTGGGGTTATAGACAACGCAATGGTGTCGCCAATCGCTTCGTGGAAGCCACTATTGGCAGAACCTCTATAAAGCATCGGTTGGTCTTTGTAAGCGCGTTGATAGTAGTTATGGCCTAGTTCGTGGTGAATGACATTAAACTCTTCACCGGTCTTTTGAATACACATTTTAATGCGTAAATCGTCTTTTTCATCTACATCCCAAGCCGATGCATGACACTGAACATCGCGTTCTGCCGGTTTTTGAAACATCGAACGTTCATAAAAAGTATCTGGGAGTGGAGCAAAACCGAGTGAAGAAAAGAAGCCTTCAGCTTGTTTTACCATTTTTATTTCGTCATATCCTTGCTCTGCTAACGCTTGTGTCACATCAGGTACATTCATTTCTTGTTCGGGCTTGACTAGGTCGTAAATATTGCCCCAGCTTTGTGCCCACATATTGCCAAGCAAGTGCGCCGGAATTGGCTTGTCGAGAGGGACAATGTCTTCACCGTAGTGTTCAGAAAGCTCAGCTCTTACGTGACAATGCAGCGAATTATAGAATGGCTGAACTTGCCCCCATAAACGGTCAAGCTCCTTTGGGAAGTCCTTTGCCGGCATGTCGTATTTGGCACGCCACAATTCTGATGTATTGGCATAGCCTAATTCCACAGCGCCTTCATTCGCAATGCCAACTTGCTCAACAAACATCTCTTTCATAGGTACGGACACTTCACGCCAGCCTTTCCAAAACTCTAGCATTACAGCAGGGTCACGACTCACTGCCATCTCTGCACTCATTTCAACCAATGAAAAACATTCGTTTTCACTGCGGCAGTATTCTCCTGCGCCATAAATACCGGATAAATCTGAGCCAATCGCAGCTAAACGTTCTGCTTTTGTAGGGTCAGCGGGCGGTGCAATTTCTAAACCTGATTTTAATAAATCGAGTTGCCTGCGGGTATCTGCATCTACGCTGACATCATTGAATTTTGCAGCTTCCACTGCATATTTAGCCCACATCGTTGATAATTGCTCGCCTAGGAAAGCATCAACCTGCGCGTTGTCATAATTAATATTCGTAGCGTAGGCCCATGCAGCGTGAGACGCCGGCTTGTTTAAACGAGTGATGTCAGCATCTACTTTTTGCAAAAATGCTTTGGCGTCATCGGCGGTGAATTTTGTGGTTTGGGCATTGGTAGAACTTGTGTTACTCGGCGAGCAGCCAGCACACATGGCAATCACAACTGACGCCAATAGTGAAAGTTTCGTTTTATTCATTTTATTATTCTTCTATGTTGAATAGGCTTGAGTATTTAATTATTACTATAGTCTGATTGTACAAAATAATCGACTTGATTGGATTAGGGAACTTATGATGCGGTGGACACTATGCTTGAATTGCCTCGACTCAAGTTACCGTGTCGTACTTGTTTCATCATCGACGATTCTGGCGGCACGACAATCGCATTGATGGCTTCGACAATTAAACTATCAGTAATTCGCGCGGGAACGTTAACGCTGAACTTCACCACTTTGTCATTTTTAACGTATGCGTATTGAGTTGCAAAAAGTGGTTCTGAATCTGTTTGTAGTGTAGCTTCAAATGCAAAAACACGGATATTTTGCAGGCCGTCTAGGTTATTCACTTCGTAAACCTCGGACATAGTCAACGCGTCGTTACCCAGCGCTTTGCTTATGGAACGAATATCTTGCTGTTCGCGCAATAACTCATTTTGACTTTGGGTTATAGCGGAATCAACACTTTTCAATGGATAAACATAAACATCAAACACGGCAAGTTCAAAGTCTTTGTGAATGTATCGCGACAACATGCCCTTCAATGGGTCGTTGAACAAGTGTTGACGCGATAGCGCAAAGTCACCAATTTGCTTTGGTACTTTCAGTTCAGTTGTATAGTTGCTTGCGCCCAAAAACTGATACAGAAATTCAGCACCGAACAGGTCTTTTTGCAATGCGTTTTCAACCCACTGGGTTAATAATCTATTGCTCGCTTCAGAAACACTTTCAGTAGATTCTGCGATGCTTGAATCTAAGGTTGCTCTTAACTGTTTATCTTCTATTGTGATGTCGTGCCAATTAGCAGAGATTTCTAACACCAGTTCGTGAGTTGAATTGTCGCTGTTTTTGACTCTTGCGCTTCCGATCAGGACTTCATACTCTGAGTTCTCAAGAGCTGAAAGAACGTTTCCATTGGTATCGGCTTGCTGCAGGGCTGTTAGTAAACTAGGTTGAGACAGAACGTTTAATTCACAAATAACGGTAGTGTCAGTTTCGCAGTAGGTTTCTAATTCTTCTGTGAGGTGTGCGGCGTAAATATTAATATCAGCAGAATTAACAACGCTAGCCTTCGTCTCACCAGTATTTGTGTCGGCCGCATTGACTGGTGAAATCAGCAATAATCCAAAGGCGAGGGAATAAAAGCAATTATCAAAAAATGATAACAGAGCAAAGCGCTTTTTAATTAATGCATTTTTATCGCTTGCACTCTTTGCACTTTTCGCGCTGAAGCGTGCTACACATTTATCTGTCATCCTTGGCATCTGCATCCCTTATTACTTTTAATACTTATGATGTATTTTTACTAACTTATCAATCCACCGTAATTACGCATGCAAAGCTAACATGGCTTCAGGCTGATAAGTCAGTCTGGGTAAGAGATTAACAGATAATTTTAAAGATAAAAAGTAAATAAAGTGTAAATAAATCACACGCCTGAACTGCCATTTAGTGTCGCTATTGTCGCGTCGGTTACGACTTTTTTTGTGTGATTTCTTGAATTTTTGCAATCACACTTCCATCACTCACACGTGTTTCAATCACATCACCCTTTTCAAGTTGGGCGACACTGCGCACAACTTTATCGTTTTTAAACGCAATGCTATAGCCGCGGGACAGCGTTGACAGTGGACTTACCGAATTCAAGATATCTGCGATACGCTGCAATTGATAACGTTTATCAGAAAGCTGACGCTGTTGTATAGCGTTCAGTTTTTCACTTACTTTCTGCAATTGCTGCTGCTTTTCTTTTATCGCATTGCGAGGAGATACATGTTGTAAGCGCAGCGTGAGTTTGTCGCTTTTGTTCTGATCACCATTTATTTTTGTCGCGATGGACTGCGATAAACGCATCATTAAGCTATCCGCGTGTTGACTTGCCTGTCTAATTTGTACCGCTGGATGTACGTTTGACAGTCGCGATTGCACTAGCTGCAGTTTGTATTCAATACGCTTTAAGTGTTGTTTAAACACCTGCATTAATCGATGTTGCTGCTGCTGAATATGCCTTTCTAATTGGCTTTTATCAGTGCTGACTAATTCAGCGGCAGCAGAGGGTGTTGGTGCTCGCATATCCGCTACATAATCGGCGATAGTTACATCGACCTCATGACCAACCGCAGACACAATGGGTAATTTTGATTCAGAGATGGCATATGCAACGATTTCTTCATTGAACGCCCAAAGATCCTCTAAGGAACCGCCACCACGACCCACAATCAGCAAATCGACTTCATCTCTTGTATTCGCAATGTAAATTTGTTCAGCAATACTCTTAGCTGCCGTTTCGCCTTGCACTAAACTAGGATAAATAATGACTTCAATACTAGGGTTTCTGCGTTTCAATACATGCAATATGTCATGGATTGCTGCACCAGTTGGGGAAGTTACCACGCCCAGCCTTTTTACGTTTTCCGGCAGCGCCTGTTTGGCGTCCATGGCAAACAAACCTTCGGCTGATAGTTTTGCTTTGAGTGCCTCATAAGCTTGCTTTAATTGTCCAAGCCCTTCTGGTTCCATATGCTCGGCAATAAGCTGATAATCGCCTCTGGCTTCATATAAACTTAAACTGCCGCGCACGATGACTTTATCGCCGGCTTTCGGCGTAAATTTAATACTTCTATTAGCGCCTTTGAACATTGCCGACTTAATTTGCGCTTTACTGTCTTTTAAGGTGAAGTACCAATGACCAGAAGCGGCAGCTACAAAATTCGATAATTCGCCGGACACCCAAACCTGCCCAATTTCGGACTCTAAAACTTGTCTTGCAAGTCTATTTAAACGAGTGACGGAGATAATGCTGGGTTGTTTTGGGGTGGTAGAAAACATAATTCACTTTTTTTATTCATTTGAATGCGAATTGTAGTTTACCTAAATATAAAAAAACACTACAATTGCACCGCAATTAGCCACTGTCCTAAGGTGTTACTTGCATGTTAAGAATTACTAAAGAAGCGTTAACTTTTGATGACGTTTTACTTGTCCCCGGTCACTCCACTGTTTTACCCCATACTGTCGACTTAAAAACGCGTTTAACTCGCGGTGTTACCTTAAATATGCCCTTGATTTCAGCGGCAATGGATACGGTTACCGAAGCTCGCCTTGCCATCGCTTTGGCGCAAGAAGGAGGTATCGGTTTTATCCATAAAAATATGACGCCTGAAAGTCAGGCTGCGCATGTTCTGCAAGTCAAGAAATATGAAAGCGGGGTTGTTTCAGATCCTGTTACCGTAAGTAAAGATGCGACTATCGGCAACGTAAAAGCAATGAGTAAACAACTCGGTTACTCTGGCTTCCCGGTTGTTGATGACGACAATAATCTAATTGGTTTGGTTACTGGTCGCGATTTACGATTCGAAAATCGACTCGAGCAACCTATTAGTAAAGTAATGACGCCAAAAGACAAGTTAGTTACGGTGAAAGAAGACACTAACCCTGACGTGGTGATGGATTTGATGCATGAATACAGAATTGAAAAAATTCTGGTTGTCGATGATGCATTCAAACTAACCGGCTTGATCACTGTAAAAGATTTCCAAAAAGCAAAAAGCAAGCCTAATGCATGTAAAGATGCAAAAGGTCGTTTGCGCGTGGGTGCAGCTGTTAGCGTTGGACCTGGTACCGATGAACGCATTAAATTATTAGTCAATGCGGGTGTGGATGTATTACTTATCGATACATCACATGGTCACTCGCAGGGTGTGATTGATCGCGTTAAAAAAGTGCGAGCAGATTATCCAAACATTCAAATTATCGCAGGTAACGTCGCTACAGGCGAAGGCGCAAAAGCCCTAGCAGATGCTGGCGTAGATGCGGTTAAAGTAGGCATAGGCCCTGGTTCAATTTGTACTACACGGATTGTTACGGGCTGTGGTGTTCCGCAAATCACGGCTGTGTCGGACGCCGTTGAAGCACTTGAAGGAACGGGTATTCCGGTTATTGCTGATGGCGGCATTCGTTTTTCAGGCGATATTGCAAAAGCACTAGCCGCAGGCGCAAGCTCAGTGATGGTTGGTAGCATGCTCGCCGGCACAGAAGAAGCGCCTGGTGAGGTTGAGTTGTATCAAGGTCGTTATTACAAGTCTTACCGTGGAATGGGCTCATTAGGTGCAATGAATCAAAGTAATGGTTCATCTGACCGTTATTTCCAAGAAAGCAGCAATGCAGAAAAATTAGTGCCAGAGGGTATTGAGGGGCGTGTCGCCTATAAAGGGCCTATTTCCACGATTATTCACCAACAGCTGGGCGGCTTGCGCTCGGCGATGGGACTGACTGGTTGTGCAGATATTGAAGAACTGCGCACCAAGCCACAGTTTGTGAAAGTAACCGCAGCAGGCATGGGCGAGTCTCATGTGCACGATGTGAGTATTACGAAAGAAGCTCCAAATTATCGTTTAGGATAAACCAAAGACGTCTCTAAAGGGCTGGCGTAGGTTGTTAACCTTCGCGTCTCAGCCCTTTTTCATTTTTAGAAGTAGGTAAAATAATGTCTGCAAATATACATAGTCAGAAAATCCTTATCCTTGATTTTGGGTCTCAGTACACGCAATTGATCGCAAGACGTATTCGCGAAATTGGCGTTTATTGCGAACTTTGGGCATGGGATGTGACAGAGGATCAAATTCGCAACTTTGCACCCGACGGTATCATTTTATCGGGTGGCCCTGAGTCGGTAACTGAAATGGGATCGCCGCGCGCACCGCAATATGTATTCAATGCTGGCGTACCTGTACTAGGCATATGCTACGGCATGCAAACCATGGCACATCAGCTTGGTGGCACCGTGCAAGGTTCTGATATTCGTGAATTTGGCTATGCACAAGTGGAAGTGTTAACAGCCTCAACAATTTTTGATGGCATCATGGACGAGACAAACCATAACGGCAATGCTTTATTGGACGTTTGGATGAGTCACGGTGATAAAGTGATTAAAGTGCCAGACAGCTTTAGTACAATTGCACAAACGCCAAGTTGTCCGCATGCAGCAATGGCTAACGACAAGAAACAATTTTACGGTGTGCAATTTCATCCGGAAGTCACACATACCAAGCAAGGCCTTGAACTATTAAAGCGTTTTGCGTTTGATATTTGTAAGTTAGAAGCTTTATGGACGCCAGCTCATATTATTGAAGATGCAATAGAGCGCATAAAGGAAAAAGTGGGTGATGATGAAGTGATACTAGGCCTGTCGGGCGGTGTTGATTCTTCAGTCACCGCGATGCTATTACATCGCGCCATTGGCAAAAACCTAACTTGCGTATTTGTCGACAACGGGCTTCTTCGCTTGCATGAGGGTGAGCAGGTCATGGAGATGTTTGGCGACAAGTTTGGCCTGAATATTATCAAGATAGACGCTGAAGAACGTTTCTTAAGCGCACTTGCCGGCGTTGACGAGCCTGAAGCTAAGCGCAAAGTGATTGGCGGCGAGTTCGTTAAAGTGTTTGATGAAGAATCGCACAAGTTAGCGAATGCTAAATGGTTAGGACAGGGCACAATTTATCCTGATGTGATTGAGTCAGCTGGCTCTGCAACCGGAAAAGCGCACGTTATTAAATCGCATCACAACGTGGGTGGACTGCCTGACGAGATGAACATGGGCTTGGTCGAACCTTTACGTGAATTATTCAAAGATGAAGTTCGTAAAATTGGTTTAGAGCTTGGCTTACCATACGATATGTTATTCAGACATCCATTTCCTGGACCAGGATTAGGTGTGCGTGTGCTTGGCGAAGTGAAAAAAGAATATTGTGATTTGTTGCGCCGTGCTGATGCTATCTTCATTGAGGAACTGCATGCGGCCGATTTATATCAAAAAGTCAGTCAGGCCTTTACTGTCTTTTTACCCGTAAAATCGGTTGGCGTGATGGGCGATATGCGTAAATACGATTGGGTCGTTTCACTTCGAGCCGTAGAAACTATCGACTTTATGACTGCGCACTGGGCGCATTTGCCATACGATTTCTTGGGTAAGGTTTCGAATCGGATTATCAATGAAATTGATGGTATTTCGAGAGTGGTTTATGATATTTCAGGTAAACCGCCCGCTACAATTGAATGGGAATAATTAATTAATTTTTTTTAACCCCATTGAGAATTCTCCCGCGTTAGTTCAATGACAACACTCAAATGTCATTTGCAACCGGGAGAATTTTTATGCAAACACCTCAAGATCACAATACAAGTAATGCGATAAGTTCAACAAACTCTCATCGCACGTCGCGAAGAAATGCACCAATATTAAACGGAACAGGCACGCCTGCAGGCGTCAATACCTCGTCCATAAACAATGCAAGCGGAGCTTCAATCGGCATACCTAGATTAGCGGGATCGATTGTTATTGGCGGTGCAGCTACCTTCGGTATTTTTGTGCTTATGCATCATTTAATATCTAATGATGAAATTGACATCCCCGTTGTTGAGCCAATGACTTTCATTTCGTCGGTTTATGAAGAAAAAGATGAAAGTCTCAACACTGATCGTAAAGAAATTAAACCGCCACCTGAGGTAATAACTCAACCAGACCGCATTATAGAGCCTATAGCAAAGTCCAAAGTTATTGGAATAGGTTTTAATGATAATACTGATTTGACTATTGGGCCTGTAGGTAACGATAGAGAGATTACAGGGTTTGAGCAAACAGCTGATGCAAGGCCGATTGTTAGAATAGACCCTGAGTATCCACCTGACGCTTCTCGCGATGGCGTCGAAGGTTGGGTTGAACTGAGTTTCAGCATTGATGAAAGTGGGGCGGTACAACACGTTAACGTCACGGACTCGGAGCCCAAGCGGACATTTGATCGTGCCGCAAAACGTGCACTTCAACGCTGGAAGTACCAGCCGAGAAGAGAGCAGGGTAAAGCGGTTGTACAAGAAGGCTTGAGTGTTATTCTTGAGTTTAAAATGTCGACATAGAGTTGTTACTAGGTTTTGGCAAAAACGTTAATAGAGAGATGACTATTCTGTGAGTATTTCCCTAAATTTGAAAAGCCTGTTTACAGGTTTTTCAACTTCTAAAATGAGCAATGAAGAGCTTATTCAGCGATATGCCGTGAAAAAGGAGAGTCATCTTCTCGGCCAGCTGTATGATAATTGCGAACGCGATCTTTACCATTTTTTATTGAGCTTAAGTGATAGTCAGCTTGCTCAAGAAGTCGCACAACGCACATGGCTAAAAGTGATCGAAAAGTCACATTTATACAGTGAACATGGCTCATTTAAGTCTTGGTTGTTTACCATTGGCCGTCGTTGTTTAATTGACGAATTTCGCAAACAAGGTCGTTTTCAGGAACTATTTGATGATTCGATTGAGGATGACAAAATGCTTGATTCATCGCTATCTGACAATAGATATGACGGTTCAGCGAATCTAAGCAATCTAGAATTGGTTTATGCAAACGAAGCGAAGTCCTCCTTGATTCATCAATTTAATATTGCTTTGGGACAACTACCGTTTCCACAAAAGGAAGCGTTTTGTTTGCAGCAAGAAGGGTTTTCCTTCGCGGAAATTGCACAATTAACCTCGTCTGAAGTTGAAACAGTGAAAAGTCGCATCCGCTATGCTAAACGTGCGTTAAAAAAATATTTGGAGAAATATCGTGACTGACGATAAACAGAATACCGACGTTAAGTCCAACGCGGACGACGTGCTTAGTTCTCTGTATCAGAAAGATAAAATGAGAGGAGAGTCACCTAGTGCTATCAGACGCAATGTGATGCTGGCTGCAAATAAAGAGGCGTTGGCGTCGAGCGGTATCGGTATGCAATTGAAGCGCTGGGTGCAAGCCTCAAAATCACTTGTCGCTGCAACGGCAATGATTGCCTTGGTGGCGGTAGTTTGGGTTGGGCAATATAAGTTAGAGCGGGGAGCATTTAACCAAAATCAGTATACGAATGTTCAAATTCATAGTTTATCTGCGCCTCAAGAATTAGCGAGTAATAACATTCGCTTGAAGTACGATGTAGCCTATAAAGAATTTTTGCAACAGCAGGGAACATTGGCGGCTCACCATCAATCTTCGGCAAAACTGCGCTTAAATGATAACGGTTGGACCTTAGCGACTTGCAAAAATGAACTCCTGCAAATTAGTGACGAATTACTTAACATTCTGAAAGACGTGCAGCGATTAGATACAGACTTGGTTATAGGCGATTCAGTCAATATACTATTTGCGATGGACGGCAGAATTATTCAAATAGTGAAGTCGCCAAAGCCTTTAAGGTGCTAAAAGTCATTTAATATTATGGGAAAATCACAACGAAGTCGCGAACCAAAACACTGTGATAGCTGCTCAAAAGTCGAAGCGGTGTTGTACAGGATCCGATTGAACCCCAACGAAGCCTGGATTTTTGCCTGCTCAGCTTGCCAGAAAAGGGCAAAAACCCAAGCCGCATACCAATACGGAGGCACTTGGAAACAATCAAAAAGAAATTAAGCCCAAGAAGATCAAGGGGTCAGGTTACTTGAAAGTAAAATCAAGGGGGCAAATCAAGGGGTCAGGTTACTTGAAAGTAAAAAAGGTAAGGTTCACTTATATTGACCGTCTAAGTTTCAAGTAATCTGACCCCTTGATCCTTGACCGTCTGTGTTTCAAGTAACCTGACCCCTTGATCGGACCCCTTGTTCGCTTGTTCATTTTTAAATTGTTAGGCCGTTATTGTTGTCGCGGCTTTTTTTGATCAGTTCATTGCCAGCTACGTAGTCACTTTTAGCCATGCGGTCGTACAATACAACGTTTGCTGTTGCTGCTAAATTCATACTGTTACGTGTGGGAATATATACAACATGATCACAGGCAGCAACGATATCTTCAGGAACCGACGCATCTTCAGGACCAAATATGTAAAACGCATTCTCAGGATGCACAAATTCAGGTAAGGGTATGGCGCCTTCAACTAGCTCTATAACAACCTTGCTAGCTTCTTTTGGTGCAATTGCTAATAAGTCATCTACCCCTACGGTAGGGATGATATGTCGCATTTGTCTGGTGTCGGCATTAAAGTCTTTCGCATAACCAAAGCGCTGACCTGTATAAAAAACAGCGCTAGCGCCATAGCAACCGCAAGCGCGTAAAATTGAAGCAACATTTGTTGCCGATTTCGGATTGACCAATCCAATGCTCACCAAGCCATGCCCCGACCAGCGTTTGAACTCTGCTTCAGGTTTGCTTGAATTGACTAAATTAATGGTATTCTTATATTTCATAAATAACCAAACTATCTATTAAGTGCGGAAAAGCCTATCTATCAGAACAATTTCAATTGAATACCAAGTCCAATACGCTGCTGGTGTCGATTGTAATCAATGAGTGAGTCGCCGTAACCGTTGAAGTATTGTAGGAGCCAATCATATCTATCGTTAATAGGGTAGGTAAGGTTTAATTCTATGCTGCCACGATTCTCGTTAAACGAAAGGTTGTTTGTAATTTTGGTAAATAAGTTAACTTTGCCGAAGTTAAAACCGTAGCCAAATTCGGCGTGGCCTATAAAGTCAGTAATATCTGGATTGTCATCGCCTGTTGGGTCTAGTTCAAACGTTTTTTCATCTTCAGGTAACCGATACCATGCCTTCAAATAATAAAACGAGTCAATATCGCTAAATATAGCGGTAGCGTAAAGGCGATTCCAACTTCTCGACTTCAAGCCACTTTGGCCATTAGATTGGTGATTTAAACCAAGATTGAATTGGTTAAATCGATAGCCTAGTATGTCCCAATCAGTCTGCCACTGATAAAATACTTCTGGTTCATAGTTGTTTTCACGAAACGGTTTTGAAGTTTCGCTGTTGTATACCTGCCAAAAGCTGACTAAGGTCATACCAAAAAATACCCCACTCGCATCGTCGTCCATCAAGTACAGTGGCATGCTCACACTTATCTGATATTTGGCTTCAAATTGGTCGATATTTTCTTCCGTGAGTCCATCCACACTGACAGCGTTAGGTGAAGTCACATAAGTGAATGGGAGTAAGTAATTTTGACGATATTGTGAAATAGAAAACGGATTGGTATTTGATTCTTTTACACTTTTTACGCGCTTGTCTAATATTGAATTGGTTGTTTGATTGTTATCATTCGCTTCTTCAACGACTTGTTGAACTGATTGTATGATCTCAAATTCCGACTCTGGTGGCGGGGTTTCTTGTGCAGAGGAAGTGTTCTCTTGAGCATACGCTGAGTTTATGAAAATTAAGGTAAGAGTGGCAACACAAAACGTGGATATCTTGAATAATTTCAAACCGGTTCCTTTACGCGGTATTATTTTCGCTGATAATACACGTAAACGACTTATATTTCGATTGTTTGACCTTCTCTAGCACCAAAACAAATCAAATCCATACCACCAGCATCGATAACCGTGTTGCAATGAGCAATGATTTCGTCAATATCGTCGTCGGTACGTTCTGGATCATGGCTGTACAATGCAAGTTGTTTAACCTTGCAAGCCATAGCAAGCTTCACGGCTTCCTCAGCGACGCTGTGTCCCCAGCCTGATTTTCCTGGCATATCAGATACCAAGTATTGAGCGTCATGAATGAGAAGGTCGGCACCCGTCGCAAATTCGACAAAATCTAAAAAGTCGGTTTGTTTGCGATACGGAGGATAGAGTTCATTATCGGTAATGTACGCGATTTTAGACCCATTTTCCTTAATAGTGTAACAACTGCCTCCACCGGGATGATTCATTTTAAGTCGGCTTACGAGCGCATTACTGACATACCATTCGTCATCTTCTTGCACTGGGCGCGGTATCACTTTGATGATTGCTGCAAGATCATTCTTATGTACTGGGAAATATGAGCCCGTCATTTGATCGAGCACGGCCTCAGGCTGCTTCAAGTCCGTCAAACCTGGTGTAATTAAGATTTCGCGATTGGGTTGGTAAATTGGAATGAAAAAGGGAAAACCTTGAATGTGATCCCAATGGTTGTGGCTTAACAAAATGTGTACGGGTGTTTTCTTGCCCGCTAGCTTTTTACCGAGTTCGCGTATACCAGTACCGGCATCTAATACAATATCGGTGCCGTCTGCTAGTTCTACATGCACGCATGCAGTGTTGCCACCATAGCGTATAAACTCTGCGCCGGGTGCTGGTGTCGAGCCGCGAACTCCACAAAAAGTGATCTTCATAAGTGCTTTAGCCTAAATTTTTGATGTACTCAAGCAGGTTATCGACCTCTAACAAAGTTTTCTCACCTGATTTTCTATTTTTTATTTCAAGCTGCTGATTATCAAGATTACGCTCGCCAATTACAACGCTGTAAGGTATACCAATTAATTCCATATCATTAAACATGACACCTGGACGTTCTTTTCTGTCATCAAATAATACCTCGATACCAGCGTCACATAAGTCTTTGTAGAGTTTTTCTGCAACTTCTTGGATGCGAGGAGATTTGTGCATATTCATAGGAATAATAACGACTTTGAACGGCGCAATACTCTCAGGCCAAATAATGCCGTATTTGTCATTGTTTTGCTCAATGGCTGCAGCGACGATACGTGTAACACCGATTCCATAACAACCCATCTGCAGAACGTCATGCTTACCTGTTTCGGTTAGCACGCCGCAATTCATTGCTTTGGAGTACTTATCACCAAGCTGAAAAATGTGTCCAACTTCTATACCTTTGGCAATCGCTAACGTTCCTTCTCCGTCCGGTGAAGGGTCGCCGGCGACTACGTTGCGGATATCAGCCACCGTGTATGTTTTCACATCTCTTTGCCAGTTTGCGCCGGTAAAGTGTTGCGCTTCTTTGTTCGCACCACAAACGAAATCAGACGCGGTTTCTGCACTGCGGTCAACGATAATCGGAAGCTCAAGCTTAACAGGCCCTAAAGAGCCAAAGCCACAATCAAGCTTCGCTTTCACCGCCGCTTCATCAGCCATTTGCAGCGGTGAAGCAACCAGTGCTAACTTTTCAGCTTTAACACTGTTTAAACTATGATCACCGCGTAATATTAGGGCAACAAACTCATGTCCAGACTCTTCATCAGCTTTGACAATCAACGTTTTGACCGTTTGTTTTACGTCGCAGCCAAGCAGTGCTGATACCTTCGAAATTGTTTTCGCATCAGGGGTATCGACAAGCCTCAGCTCTGCAGAACCCTCGGTGGTCTCTCCTAGCGCAACGGCTTCGGCTAGCTCCACATTGGCTGCATAGTCAGACGTATCACTATAAGCAATATCATCTTCACCCGAGTCGGCCAACACATGAAACTCATGCGAAACTGCGCCGCCGATCGAACCTGAGTCCGCAATAACAGGACGATACAACAAACCAATTCTTTCAAATATATTGCAGTAAGCCTGATGCATTATTTGATAAGTCTGATCGAGGCTTTCTGCGTCAATATGAAACGAATACGCATCTTTCATAATGAACTCTCGGCTGCGCATAATGCCAAACCTAGGACGCACTTCGTCACGAAATTTTGTTTGAATTTGATACAAATTTAGCGGTAGCTGCTTATAGCTGCTAACTTCATTTTTAACAAGATTCGTAACAACTTCTTCATGCGTTGGGCCAAGCACGAAATCTCGATTGTGACGGTCCTTTATGCGCAATAACTCTGGCCCATAGTCGTCCCAACGTCCTGATTCTTCCCATAAGTCACCTGGTTGCACAACGGGCATCGATATTTCGATTGCGCCCGCTTTGTTCATCTCATCTCTCACGATGGCAGCTACTTTATTAACCACTCTTAAGCCAGTAGGGAGCCAATTATATAAACCAGATGCAAGTTTGCGAACCATACCAGCGCGAAGCATAAGTTGATGGCTAATAATTTCAGCTTCAGCGGGTGTTTCTTTCTGAGTAGCGAGTAAATATTGAGAGGTGCGCATGGTGTTTCAGTGACCTTGAAGTTTTTCTAACGATGTCAGAGACTAAAATAAATTTAATCGCGAAGTTTAACAGCGCGTAGGGTGGCAACAAAGCATAAAATGAAGAAACTCTTTATTTATTTCAGTATTCCGCTTTTAGCGCTTGATTGACTTGTCAACGATACGGTCGGTTGCTCACTATTTAGCTTCAATATCAACAACGTAATTTAGTGTGTCACATACCTGCCATTTGACATCATAATTGTACAATAGGACTGAATATGTTTTTTCATCTTTCGTTCCTGATTTGTATGCTGGGCGAGGATCTTGCTCTAAAATATTCTGCAACAACACTTTAAAATCAGGGTGCTTGTGCAGCAGCGTATTGAGCTTCGAACGTGCAAGCTCCGAGTAGTCAACCTGCATCATCGTGACGGGAGCAAATTCAGCAAATCCACAAGACGCATCGCTTACACTATCCGCGTACCGTATATAAGGTTTAATATCGATTATAGGTGTTTGATCGAGTAAATCGACGCCTGCTACCACCAGCTCATTTTTGTCATTGAGCCCTAAGTTTTTAACCACAGATAGGCCGATAGGATTTGGTCGAAACGTGCTTCTGCTGGCGAATACGCCCACCTTTTCATTACCGCCTAGGCGAGGAGGGCGAACAGTGTCTTTCCAGCCCCCTTGTAGATTTTCATGAAATATAAAGCTAATCCATAAATGTGAAAAGTCATCTAGCCCGCGGCATGCGTTTACGGGATTGATATCGGCTGAAAATTGAATAACGCCCATTGCTTTGCTAATTGACTGAGACTGCCGCGGGATCCCAAACTTTTGTTTGAAAGGCGTTGAGACAATGCCGATTGAACGAAACTCAAAACTGTCGAGATTGGTGCCGCCTGAATGCTTATTTTGTTTGGGCATGAGGGCCAAGCAGCTGCTGAAAAAACGCTTTGCCTAACTTCTCAGCGTGTTTCACGTTACGAACTGGAATATTTTCAGGGTTCGGAAACGTCTCGAGCGCCAATTCTAAGCTTTCTTCACGAATGATATGTAACATTGGGAACGGTGAACGATTGGTGTAATGGCTGGTGGCATCGGCTGGTGCGTCAGCAAACATATAGTCTGGATGAAAGGTAGCTAGCTGAAAAATACCTTCGTATTGTTCTTGCTTTAACAGCCTATTCGCAAGGTCGACTAAATCTAAGTAATCGAAGAAATCTTTGGTAGCGTTAGTGATAATAAGTAGCGTAGTTTCAACCTTGCTTTGGTTTTCTAATAGCTGCATTTCATCTAATAATGCCTGCAAAATTAGTGCGTTATCTGTCTCCTCAGTCGCAACCGCGCGAATGCGGTCACTCTCTCGTTCTTTGCGTGCGAAGGGGCAAAAATTTTCACCGATAATGACTTTATCAACCCAATGTTGTGTTCGTTCAACCGCAGTTTGAGTTGTCATGCTATTGTTCCTTCAAAGCCGCTTGTTTAGCGTTATGGCTATGAAATTTAACATAGGCCTCGAGCGTATTTTCGATCAGACTGGCAACCGTCATTGGTCCAACGCCGCCAGGCACCGGAGTTATCCAGTCGGCGCGTTCTTTCGCAACGTCAAAATCAACATCACCCGTCAGCTTGCCGTTTTCCAAGCGATTGATACCCACATCAATCACGATAGCTCCCTCTTTTATCCATTCGCCAGGAATGAAGTGAGGCTTACCAACGGCAACTACTAGCAAATCGGCGCGCATCACATGTTCTTTCAACTGTTTCGTAAATTTGTGGCACGTTGTTACGGTGCACCCAGCCAACAACAGCTCTAAACCCATCGGGCGACCTACAATATTCGAAGCACCTACAATCACAGCATCCAAGCCTTTCACTGGGCGCTTGGTAGCCTCAATCATGGTCATAATGCCCTTCGGCGTACATGGGCGTAGTGCTGGCATGCGTTGTGCCAGTCGTCCTATGTTATAAGGATGAAAGCCGTCGACGTCTTTATGCGGATGTATACGCTCGAGTACTTTCTCGGCATTTAACCCTGCGGGCAAAGGTAATTGCACTAATATGCCATCAATAGTGCCATCAAGATTTAGTTCATCTACTAAGGCGAGCAGCTCTTCTTCCGAAGTATCGGATGGAAGATTGAATGACTTGGAAACAAAGCCAACTTCTTCACACGCTTTTGTTTTGTTGCTCACATAAACTTTCGATGCTTCATTGCTACCCACCAAAACGACCGCTAGTCCAGGCATTCTTCGGTTTGCTTCTTTTAGTGTATCGACGTAAGCATGTACGTTATCTCTAACATGTTTGGCAATTTTTTTACCGTCTATTAAATGAGCAGTCATTGAGTATTCTTTTGTCGCAATAATTTAGTGAGACTAGTGTAATAAAATCGGTCATTAAAATACACTCTTATAGATTCAACTTGTTTGCTTTTTAAGCAACTGAAAAAAAACTTAAATTCATTGTAAAAAGTGTTTGACGATACTGGGGCAAGTCGGTAATATGCGCCCCCCGTAGAGGTAGTGTTCTACCAATACGGTTTCGGTGAGTGGCGCAGCTTGGTAGCGCACCTGGTTTGGGTCCAGGGGGTCGTAGGTTCGAATCCTATCTCACCGACCATTTGCTTTTGATTCGACGAGCGTCCGTAGCTCAGCTGGATAGAGCACCCGCCTTCTAAGCGGGTGGTCGCAGGTTCGAATCCTGCCGGACGCGCCATGCGAATCGAGCAGGTAAGTAAGTGTAAAATGTTGTAAAGTGAAACAGTGGTGGGCGTAGCTCAGTTGGTAGAGCTCTGGATTGTGATTCCAGCGGTCGTGGGTTCAAACCCCATCGTCCACCCCACTTTTTCTGCTAAGTTCGATGTTGATTGGTCAACGCGCAATTTCGAACAAATAGCACCTTTGACAAGGAATAGTTTCGCGGGAGTGGTGGAATTGGTAGACACGCTGGATTTAGGTTCCAGTGCTTCACGGCGTGAGAGTTCAAGTCTCTCCTTCCGCACCATCTTATGTGTAGCCACACATAAAAAAGCAAAATGTCGGTGAGTGGCGCAGCTTGGTAGCGCACCTGGTTTGGGTCCAGGGGGTCGTAGGTTCGAATCCTATCTCACCGACCATCTTTTCAAAGACTACGCTTCAGTAGTAATCAGAAACAAAACAAATGCATACAAAAAGATCGCAAAACCTGCGCACTTTTGGCTGTTTCAAATCCTAAAATCAAGGGGTCAGGTTCGTTGAAATCAACGAACCTGACCCCTTGTTACAGACACCTCTTTACTAGAATATCAAAAAGTCCACTAATGCAAACAGCATCAAGTAAGCCCTCTCCCATAGAAAGCGTCAATCGGCAGGACGCCGATTGCCGGGCGACCCAGGGATGGGCTTGCAGCAACTTTCTATGGGAGAGGGCTTACCTGATGCTGTTGGAATACAACAACACTTTTATGCCGAGCGATCCGAGGATGGACTTGCAGCGACGATCTGTGGGAGAGGGTTTGCCTGATGCTGTTGGAAGACAACCACCGCTTTTATGCCGAGCGATCCGAGGATGGACTTGCAGCGACGTTCTGTGGGAGAGGGCTTAACTGATGATGTTGGAAGATAACCACCGCTTTTATGCCGAGCGATCCGAGGATGGGCTTGCAGCGACTTTCTATGGCATAGACCCTATCTGATGATCCTGGAATACAAAAAGGGGCCAAGTTCATTGATTTCAAGGAACCTGACCCCTTGATACTCCTTGGCACCCTTGATGCCATTTCAACGAACCTGACCCCTTGATAGAATGCAGTCACCGCTTTTTCATTTGCTGTAAGGTTTTGAACCAAATAATCCAGTGATTTCTCTATGCATGTTGGGCACATAGCAATTAATTTACATTTATTACCCGTAATCACTCGACTCTGTGGCGTCGTCTCTGTATAATTCCGCGTCCTTTTTTAAACTCATGTGGCTTAGTTTAGCTAGACCACATTCGGCAACACCATGGCATTAGTCATATTAGCGTGTTGAATCATGTAAAGCGCACAGAAGCGCAAGTTGAGGTAGAACAATGCAAGTGTCAGTCGAGACGACTCAAGGTTTAGAACGCCGTCTTACTATTACCGTTTCTGCAGATTCTGTAGATACCGCTGTTAAAGCACGTTTACAACAATTAGCAAAAACACAACGTATTAACGGTTTTCGCCCAGGTAAAGTTCCAGTAAGCGTTATCAAGAAGCGTTTCGGTCAGGCAGTTCGTCAAGAAGTTGCCGGTGACGTTATGCAGCGCAACTTCTACGAAGCGATAATGAAAGAAAAGATCACGCCAGCAGGCATGCCTACTTTTGACATGACCAAAGACGTCGATGGTCAAGATTTAGAGTTTGTTGCTACCTTCGAAGTGTATCCAGAAGTTAAAGTTGCCGGCCTTGATAAGATTAAGGTCGACAAGCCAGTAGTTGAAATTACTGACAAAGACTTAGACACCATGATGAAAACGTTGCAAACACAGCACGCTTCATGGAAAGAAGTTAAGCGCAAAGCTAAGAAAGACGACAAAGTAACGGTTAACTTTATCGGAACAATTGACGGCGAAGAATTCGACGGCGGCAAAGCTGAAGATTTCCCATTAGAACTTGGTAAAGGTCGTATGATCCCAGGTTTTGAAAAGCCATTAGTCGGCGCTAAAACAGGTGACGAAGTTGTTTCTGAAGTCACTTTCCCGGATGACTATCATGCTGAAGCGCTGAAAGGCAAAAATGCCTCTTTCGCTATCACAGTAACTAAAGTCGAAGGCTTAGATTTACCGAAAGTTGACGATGAGTTTTCTAAATTATTTGGTGTAGAAGAAGGCGGCGTTGAAGCGCTTAAAGCTGAAGTTAAGAAAAATATGCAGCGCGAACTAGACCAAACTTTGAAAGCAACCGTAAAAGAAAACGTGATTGCAGGTTTGTTAGAAAATAACGAATTAGATTTGCCAAGAGCACTTATTGACCAAGAAATCGATGCATTACGCCAGCAAGCGAAGCAACGTTTTGAACAGCAAGGCAAAGGCGGTCAAATTCCTGAATTGCCAGCAGACTTGTTTGAAGATAACGCGAAACGTCGCGTCAGCATTGGTTTGTTGTTAGGTGAGATAATTAAAGACAACAAACTAGAAGCAGATGAAGCTAAAGTCACACAGTTAATTGAGACTGCAGCCTCTGCATACGAAGACCCTCAAGAAGTGGTCGAGTATTACCAGTCAAATGCCGAGTTAAAGCAACAAATGCAAAACCTTGCATTGGAAGAGCAAGCAATTGAAGCGATTCTTGAAAAAGCAAAAGTGAAAGAAGTTAAGAAAGCTTTTGACGAAATCATGAACAAAAACGCGTAAATTGTGCTTCAACAATTGACTTAACACGTTATCAACTGATTAAATGCTCGGACTATCCGGGCATTTTTTTTATGACGACTTTTTATTAAGAGAATTATGACAAATATAATTACAGAACCGCACAGCGCATTAGTTCCTATGGTTGTTGAGCAGACAGCTCGTGGTGAGCGCTCTTATGATATCTATTCACGCCTATTAAAAGAGAATGTCATTTTTATGGTGGGTCAAGTTGAAGACCACATGGCGAACTTAATTGTTGCGCAAATGTTATTTTTAGAAGCAGAGAATCCAGAAAAAGATATCTTTTTATATATTAACTCTCCTGGTGGCTCAGTTACAGCTGGCATGGCTATTTATGATACTATGAACTTCATTAAGCCTGACGTGAGCACTGTATGTATCGGTCAAGCAGCAAGCATGGGCGCGTTTTTGCTTTCAGCCGGCGCGAAAGGAAAGCGTTATTGTTTGCCTAATGCACGTGTTATGATTCATCAACCATTGGGCGGTTTTCAAGGTCAAGCTTCCGACTTTGAAATACATGCTAAAGAAATTCTTTCTATTAAAGAGAAGATGAACAGACTGATGGCGCAGCACACAGGGCAGGATTACGAGAAAGTGGCGAAAGACACAGATCGTGATAATTTCTTAAGTGCACAAGAATCCGTCGACTATGGATTGGTTGATTCAGTAATGGCTAATCGTGCAGAAGTAATGAAAAACGCAGATTAATCGCCATCGAAAGTAATTAAGTAGTAACGGTTCGCACTTTTCTTCATTTTGCGAACCAAAATAAAAACCCAGTTTAGGGTAAGAATGAAAAGGCAAATTTTATGAGTGATGACCATGATAAAGACGGCGACAGCAAACTCTTGTATTGCTCGTTTTGTGGTAAAAGCCAACATGAAGTTCGAAAGTTAATTGCAGGGCCAAGTGTATTCATTTGTGATGAGTGCGTTGAGCTGTGCAACGATATCATTCGCGAAGAAATCAAAGAGATTTCACCAAAGCAAAAGAACGACGCGTTGCCAACACCAGCTGAAATTCACAAGCATTTAGATGATTACGTCATCGGCCAAGAACACGCGAAGAAAGTACTCGCCGTTGCGGTTTACAATCACTACAAGAGATTGCGCAATAATGATGTTCATGACGGCGTTGAATTAGGCAAAAGTAATATTCTGCTCATCGGTCCAACGGGAAGTGGTAAAACATTGCTTGCTGAAACTTTAGCGCGTCTATTAGATGTGCCATTCACAATGGCCGATGCTACAACGTTGACTGAAGCTGGCTACGTCGGTGAAGATGTTGAAAATATCATTCAAAAGCTCTTGCAAAAATGTGACTACGATCCAGAAAAAGCACAGCGTGGTATTGTATACATAGACGAAATTGATAAGATTTCGCGTAAGTCCGACAACCCTTCAATTACCAGAGATGTTTCTGGTGAAGGTGTACAGCAAGCGCTACTGAAACTGATAGAAGGTACTATCGCTTCAGTTCCGCCACAGGGCGGCAGAAAGCATCCACAGCAAGAGTTTTTACAAGTAGATACTTCTAAAATCTTGTTTATCTGTGGCGGTGCGTTCGCAGGTCTCGACAAAGTAATTGAACAGCGTGCAGCTAAAAACGCAGGTATTGGTTTTGGGGCCGAGGTGAAGTCCTCTCTAAACAAAAAAGCAGTAAGCCAGTTGTTTAAAGAAGTCGAACCTGAAGACTTAGTGAAGTATGGCTTAATCCCCGAGTTCATTGGTCGTTTGCCTGTAGTTGCTAGTCTAGAAGAGCTGAATGAAGATGCACTTATTCAGATATTAAAAGAACCGAAGAATGCAATCACTAAACAATACGGCGCGTTATTCGCGTTAGAAGATACCGTATTGGAGTTCCGAGACGATGCACTGCACGCTATCGCGACTAAGGCGATGCATCGCAAAACGGGTGCTCGCGGTTTACGCTCTATTGTTGAAGCGGTTCTATTGGATACGATGTACGAACTACCGTCTATGCCAAAAGTAAGTAAAGTAGTGATCGACGAAGCCGTTATTAAAGGCGAGTCGAAACCCCTTCTTATTTACGATAATGCACAAGACAAAAAGGCCGTTTCAGAATAAAAAGACTTATTCGAATAAATAAAAGCTGAGCAGACAGAACCATTAGGTCTGACTTCTCAGCTTTTTTTTTCATTAATTATTGGTTTTTTTTCAATTTCGGTTTGAACTTTGCCGGCCAAGCCCCATATAAACAACCAAGTCCATAAACAAGAGAGAAATATGACAACTGAGCTCAATAATCTCAGAACAATGCCAATCTTGGCATTGCGTGATGTGGTCGTTTACCCACATATGGTTATCCCACTATTCGTAGGGCGTGAGAAGTCTATTCAATGTTTAGAAGCAGCAATGGACAACGACAAGCAGATTTTTTTAGTCGCCCAGAAAGATGCCGGTATAGACGAGCCAGCAGTGGACGATATTTATACGGTAGGCACCGTGGCTACCATTCTACAACTTCTTAAGTTACCTGACGGAACGGTGAAAGTGCTGGTTGAAGGTAATGTTCGCGGTCAAATAGAAAAGTATATTGATATCGAGCCATTCTTCACTGGTGAGATAAAATCAATTGAAGCTGAGACATTAGACGAAGCTGAACAGGAAGCGTTGATACGCTCTGCGGTTTCGCAGTTTGAAGGCTATGTTAAATTAAATAAAAAAATTCCACCAGAAGTGCTGACATCCTTGAACGGCATTGAAGACGCTGCAAGACTTGCCGACACAATGGCTGCGCATATGCCATTAAAATTGGCAGAAAAGCAGAAAGTGCTAGAGATGAACTCGATAGTTGAGCGTTTAGAATACCTGATGGCGCTGATGGAAGGTGAAATCGATTTACTGCAAGTTGAGAAGAAAATAAGAACTCGTGTTAAGAAGCAGATGGAAAAAAGTCAGCGAGAATATTATCTTAACGAGCAAATGAAAGCGATTCAGAAAGAGTTAGGTGAGATGGATGAAGCGCCTGACGAGTTTGAAGCTTTAGCCAAAAAGATCACCGAAGCGAAAATGCCGAAAGATGCGAAAGAAAAGGCTGAGGCAGAGCTAAACAAATTGAAAATGATGTCTCCGATGTCTGCGGAAGCAACAGTTGTCAGGAGCTACATTGATTGGTTAACGTCCGTTCCATGGTTTAAGCGCAGCGTCGTTAAGAAAGATTTAGCGAAAGCAGAAGAAGTGTTGGACAACGATCACTATGGCCTAGAGAAGGTCAAGGAACGTATTCTCGAGTATTTGGCAGTGCAGCAGCGCGTTAAAAAACTCAAGGGACCAATCTTATGCTTGGTGGGCCCTCCGGGTGTTGGTAAAACATCTTTGGGTCAATCGATTGCAAAAGCAACGGGAAGACAATATGTAAGAATGGCGCTCGGTGGCGTAAGAGATGAAGCGGAAATTCGCGGCCATAGACGCACTTATATCGGTTCATTGCCGGGTAAGTTGATTCAAAAAATGTCAAAAGTGGGTGTTAAGAATCCCCTGTTCTTGCTGGATGAAATCGATAAAATGTCGTCTGATATGCGTGGAGATCCATCTTCAGCATTGTTAGAAGTGCTTGATCCTGAACAAAATTCAACTTTCAGTGACCATTATCTAGAAGTCGACTATGACCTGTCGGACGTCATGTTTGTGGCAACCTCGAACAGTATGAATATCCCCGATCCTTTACTGGACCGTATGGAAGTCATTCGTCTGTCTGGTTATACGGAGGACGAGAAGCTCAATATTGCAATCCGTCACTTGATCAGCAAGCAGATTTCTCGCAATGGCTTGAAAGCAAAAGAGTTGGAAATAGAAGATTCTGCCATTATTGGCATTATTCGTTATTACACAAGAGAAGCGGGTGTTAGAAGCCTTGAGCGAGAAATTTCGAAAATTTGCCGAAAAGCAGTGAAGCACATATTGCTCAACAAAGGCAGCAAGACCGTGGTCGTCAACCAAGATAACCTCAAAGAGTACCTAGGTGTTCAACGCTATGATTACGGCAAGGCTGATAAGAATAACCAAGTAGGTCAAGTAACAGGCTTGGCGTGGACTCAAGTCGGTGGTGATTTGTTGACGATAGAGACTACTTCTGTACCAGGTAAAGGTAAAACAACATTCACGGGGTCGTTGGGTGATGTTATGCAGGAGTCTATTAAGACGGCAATGACCGTCGTGCGTTCTCGCGCTGAAAAGTTGCGTATCAATGCTGATTTTCATGAGAAGCGGGATATTCACGTTCATGTGCCAGAGGGAGCGACACCAAAAGATGGCCCGAGTGCTGGTATCGGCATGTGCACCGCCTTAGTGTCATCACTCACTGGTAATCCGGTCAAATGTGATGTCGCTATGACAGGAGAAATTACGCTCAGGGGCGAAGTTTTAGCTATTGGGGGTTTAAAAGAGAAGTTATTAGCGGCACACCGAGGTGGTATAAAAACCGTTATTATACCCAAAGACAATGAGCGCGATTTAGAAGAAATACCTAAAAATGTGATTGGCGATCTTAACATCCATCCTGTCCAATGGATTGATGAAGTGCTAAATATCGCACTAGAATCCCCCGTGGATGCTGTAGAAATTTTATCCTAGTTAAGGGTGAAAATTTTAGAAGACTTGCCTGTTGAATAAAAAACAGGCGAATTCTCTAAAAAAAACACAATTTTTTTACTTTTTTTAAATATTAGGGCTTCACAAGTCCGTTAGTTATGCTACCTTTAGATTCGTACTCGCTTAATGCCTTGTCACGAAAGGGATAGCAAGCGATTTACTAGGAAGTTAAAAAATTGTTAATGATATCTTGAAGTTCTACTTCAAGCTTGTTATAACTTTTAGACAATAGAATTTTGCATTGAGCAAATATAATAAAAAAATAAAGGGGTCATATTGTGAACAAGTCTCAACTAATCGATACAATCGCTGCTAGCGCAGATATTTCTAAAGCTGCCGCGGGTCGTGCATTAGATGCTTTCACTGACGCAGTTACTTCTGCTCTTAAAGATGGCGATCAAGTAGCACTTGTCGGTTTCGGTACATTCTCAGTTCGTGAGCGCGCTGCGCGTAGCGGTCGCAACCCACAAACTGGTGAGACTATCCAGATTGCTGCTGCAAAAGTACCTTCATTCAAAGCTGGTAAAGCATTGAAAGACGCTGTTAACTAAGCATTTTTAGTTTTATTTTAAAAAGGCGATGGCTAGTCCATCGCCTTTTTTATTTATATTACCTAAAAAAGAATCCTTAATAGTCGCGCAAGCTGTGTTCAGCGGGTATAATACTCGACCTAAAAAAGCGAATTAAGCGGCGCAACTATTCTTTTAGTTGCAACATCAAAGTAAGTATTACAAGGTTGTTTTAACTCATGTTAGAAAGAATTAGAGAGGGCTCTCAAGGTCCTTTAGCCATGACAATTGTTGGCTTGATCATTGTTAGTTTTGCGGTTACAGGTGTGGGCAGTTATCTAGGCTCTTCATCAACACAGGCTGCGGCGACGGTAAACGGCGAAGAAATTACGTTAACTGAAGTTGAAGCTGCGTACCAAAACCAAAGAGCCAGAATGGAAGCTCAATTCGGTGAATCGGTAACAGCCGCATTTGCGAACGAAGCATACTTAGAAACATTTAGACAGCAGGTGCTAGAGCAACTGATTTCAGAGAAGCTAGTTGAGCAACAAGCGAATGAAATTGGCTTGCGAGTTAGCACCGAGCAAATTAAGCAGACTATTTTTGAAATAGATGCTTTCAAATTGGCCGGTCAATTTGATAACGATACCTTCAAAGCGGTTATTGCAAGACAGAACTTTACGCCCGCTAGTTTTAGAGATTATTTGCGTAAGCAAATGACAACAGAGCAGTTAAGTAATGTTATTAACGGTTCGAGCTTTAGTATCGAAGATGAAGTTACTCGTGTATTGCGCTTACAGAATCAAACTAGAACAGCGAGAACGCTAGAGGTTAACGCAGACGATTTCACTTCTGATGTTTCGGTTTCAGATGAAGAGGTTGCGCAATACTATCAATCTAATTTGAGTGACTTTGACACCCAAGAACAAGTAAAGTTGTCTTACGTGACGCTCTCTGTCTCTGACCTAATGGTAAATGAGACCGTAACTGAAGAAGAAGCGAGAGAGTATTACAACGAATATATTGATGCTTATCAAACAGCTGAAGAACGCCGTATTTCACATATTCTCATCGAATTTGGAGATGATGAGGCTGCTGCAAAAGCAAATGCCGAGGAAGTACTTGAATTAGTGCAAGCACCAGGCGCTGATTTTGCAACGATTGCATCTGAGCGCTCATCCGACACTATTAGCGCCGAAATTGGCGGCGATTTAGACTTTATTGTTAAAGGTGATTGGAGCGAGTCTTTCGAGGATGCTGCATTCGCATTAAACGCAGTTGGCGATACCACTGGTTTGGTTGAAACTGAGTTTGGTTATCACATTATTAAGTTAACTGAACTCGAGCCGTCGGTAACAACACCGTTTGCAGAAGTTAAAGATAAGCTGACTGAAACCTTGTTAAAAGACAAAGCAATGGAGAGTTTCTTTGGCTTTCAAGAACAAGTTGCTAGCGCTGCTTTTGAACAGCCAGATAGCCTAGACAGGGTGTCAGATATTACTAACAGACCAGTAATCGAGACAGCGTTTTTTGAAAAAACAAATTACCCTGCATCGGTCAACTATCCACAGGTTGAAAATGTAGCGTTCAGCACTGAGCTAATTGAAAGCGGCTTGAATAGCGATGTTCTGCAAGTATCAGACGAGAAAATTATGGTTGTAAGAGTGGCAGATCATAAGCCACAGAGAACCTTAGCGCTTGAAGAAGTGAAGGCCACAATAGTCAATCAACTAACAGCCGAGAAAACACAACAAGCTGCGGTAGCCTGGGCAGAAGGTCTAAAGACTAAAATATTTGCTGGTGAGTCTATTGAAGATGCATTAGCAGCGAAGTCGCTAGAGATGACAACGGTTGAGAGTTTGGCTCGTTTTGGCGGCGCTTTGCCGGTTGAAATGAACAATGCTATTTTCAAGCTGTCGCCTGTTGAGCAGCAAAATGTATCAGTGGTTGAACTCAGCTCAGGTAACGTTGGTTTAGTTATTTTAGATTCGGTGCAAACAGTGTCAGAAGTAAAAGCTGAAGACCTGATTGCTGGCAAGCAAGGCTTGGCGAGCAATGAAAGCCGAATAGCCTACGAGAACTTTGTGGAAGCGCTGAAGAGTGACGCTGACATCGAAATCATTAAGCGATAGTCGCATGCATCAGAGTCTCAATGTTGGGACATTGAGAAAAGCGATTGCTTAACGCATAAGCATGAATGCAAAGAAGCCCCCGAAGGTTATCAATAACTTCCGGGGGCTTTTTTTATGTTTAACTATTGTCTAGTTTTGAAGTAAGAAAATCATTGCTGAAAATGCAGCTAAGATAGTGCCAGAGATGACGATTATATAAATAAAGCCTTGCTTGCCTGCAGACAATGAATAGCCCCCAGAACGCAAGTAAGCCAGCCATAAGAGGCATAGAACGATAGGGATTAGAAATAAGAACTTAAACAATCGGGTTTACTCCAGTGTATTAGTTTGCGCTTTTTTGTATGCTGCTTTTCGCTTTACATTTTCCTGCGTTGACCACCACAATACATTACCACATGTTTTTATAATTTTAGCAGGTAGCAGCAGCAAGAATTTCAAGTATGCTACGGGTTTTACCTAGCAACAATATATCAAATACGAGATATCTTATGAAATGGTGCACACTTGTCGTAAATCAACAGTAAGATGTTTGCAATTGCGTGTCGGCAAGAAATGGCTGCAAGAAATGACGGCAAAGCATTGTTCATCGTCTAATTGCACGCAAAAAAAAACGCCAATAAGGCGTTTTTTATATTTTTTTTATAATGCTGCTTGATAACTATCAGCAACGCTATAAATTAGCGTTTAAGATACTGCCTTAAAGCGCGTTAATTTGTGTGTTTAGACGGCTCTTATGACGAGCAGCTTTATTCTTATGAATAAGCCCCTTCGTTGCCATACGGTCTAAAACAGGAACAGCTGCTGTAAATGCTTCTTGGGCGGCTGCTTTATCACCAGCTTCAATAGCGGCGAGTACTTTCTTGATGCACGTACGTGTCATGGAGCGACGGCTTGCATTATGCTGGCGACGCTTCTCAGACTGGATAGCACGTTTCTTAGCAGACTTAATGTTAGCCAAGTGAAACTCCTAAGTAAATTCATGTCAAAATTGAGGGTGCGGATTATCCGGTTTTTAAAAGGCGCTGTCAATAAAATTGACGTTTAAAAGCAAAAAATAACGGAAAAAAGTAACTTCGGCGCGTCCGTTGCTAATTTTACATTTTTTTATTAACAAAAGCGTCTGTTATTTGTGCAATGCACAATGAGTTATTGCGAGCATTGGGGAATTAGTGCGATTATGAATAAGATGATAATGGCAAGCTACGTACAGTAATGAATCAAAGGTAAAATAAGTCGATGTTAAAATCAGGGATTGTCGTCAGCTCAATGACATTAATATCGAGAGTGCTTGGGCTAGTTAGAGACGTTGTTGTCGCCAATTTTATGGGGGCCGGCGCAGCGGCCGACGTTTTTTTCTTCGCAAATAAAATTCCTAATTTTTTACGTAGGCTGTTTGCCGAAGGCGCATTCGCGCAAGCGTTCGTTCCAGTTTTAACCGAAGTAAAGTCACATCAGAATGAAGCCGAATTAAAAGATTTCGTCGCAAAGGTATCAGGAACGCTGGGAGCTATCGTTTTTGTCACTGCTATAGCAGGAGTAGTGTTGTCACCCGCACTCGCTGCACTATTCGGAGCTGGTTGGTTCATTGACTATCTGAATGATAAACCAGACGGAGCCAATTTTGAACTGGCGTCTGCCATGCTAAAAATTACGTTTCCCTATATCTTCTTCATTTCGCTCACCGGATTTGCTGGAGCTGTTCTTAATACACTGAACAAGTTCGCTGTAGCTGCATTTACTCCAGTGTTGTTGAATATCAGTATTATCGCCTGTGCGTGGTTATTAGCCGAAAGATTTGAACAACCCGCATTTGCTCTTGCATGGGGAGTTTTCATTGGTGGGCTCGTGCAACTTTTATTTCAACTTCCATTTTTATTTAGAGCGGGTTTATTGGTAAAGCCCAAATGGGGCTGGCGCGATCCTAACGTGACTAAAGTGCGAACGTTGATGATCCCAGCGCTGTTCGGTGTCTCTGTTAGCCAAATCAATTTGTTGCTGGATACCTTCATCGCTAGTTTTTTGATGACTGGCTCAATTAGCTGGTTGTATTACAGTGACCGTCTGTTGGAGTTTCCACTTGGCTTGTTTGGTATCGCGATCGCCACCGTTATTTTGCCTGCTCTGTCTAGAAATCATGTGGGTAAAGATGATCAAGGTTTTAAAAGTAATTTGGATTGGGCGTTTAAGATTATCTGCCTGTTAGGGATACCAGCAGCAACAGCGCTTGTTTTACTGGCTTATCCGCTGTTAATGGTCATTTTTCAGCGTGGTGAATTTAGCGCTAACGATGCTCAAATGGCTTCCTATAGCCTAATTGCATACGGTAGTGGCTTGTTGAGCTTCATGTTAGTTAAAATTCTAGCCCCTGCTTTTTACTCCCGCCAGGACACAAAGACACCAGTAAAATACGGTATCATTACGATGGCGACCAACATGTTATTTAATCTCATTTTTGCGCTTCCTTTTGGCTATGTTGGTTTAGCAATAGCGACTGCAATGTCAGGTACGTTGAATGCCGTGCTTCTATATCAGCGTTTACATCGTCAGGGTGTTTATAAGTTAAGCGGTGAAACCCTTAGTTTCATCCTAAAAGTTATTTTGGCATCAATAGCCATGGGTGCTTCAATCTATATGTTTAATGTAAGTTTTGTGTGGGAATCAGCGGATTTAATGGCGCGTATTTACATGTTAACGGCACTCGTTGGTTTAGGTATCAGTGTCTTTGCCGTTAGTCTAATAGTCGTTGGAATTCGACCTAAGCATCTAAAGATCCAGAAAGCAGCTTAAAAAATAGGGCTCGTCGCCTTATAATCATTGGTATTCACTCTGCGGTCGTTTATAATCTTTCGGTTTTAAAACGAACAATCAATTTAATTTTTGTGTATTGCTCTCGGTTCTTGTTAAGAACCGCGAAGAATGCATTATTCAAACATCAAAAGGCAAGGTGGTTTGCAGTTAATTCGAGGCCTACACAATCTACGACAACACCGGCATCAAGAGTGTGTATTAACTATTGGGAAGTTTGATGGTGTGCACTTAGGTCATCAGGCTGTTATCGTTAATCTGATAGAGAAAGCGAAAGAACTCGGATTGGCGTCAACGGTCATGATTTTTGAGCCGCAACCTGAAGAAGTTTTTGCTCCACTTTACGCTCCTGCTCGGTTGTCGCGATTTCGTGATAAGTATGAGCAGTTCAAAGCTCTCGGTATTGATCGTCTTGTTTGCGTCAGATTTAACCCCGCCTTTGCTGGGATGAGTCCTGAAAGCTTTATTCAACATTTGTTGGTTGAGAAACTCGGCGTAAAGTTTTTAGTGGTGGGGGATGACTTTCGCTTCGGTTTTCAGCGCAGAGGAAACTTTGAAATGCTGCAAGAGGCTGGATTGCATTCCGGCTTTGAGGTTGTCAGCACACAGAGTTTTAAATTAGCGAACTGCAGAATTAGTTCGACAGAAATTCGTCAAGCACTGGCCGACAGTGATTTTGAATTAGCCAAACAGATGCTTGGGCGCGACTTCACCATTTCTGGACGAGTCAATCACGGTGATAAAAAAGGCCGAACAATCGGTTTTCCAACCGCAAACGTTTTGTTAAAACGATGCAAGTCGCCTATTAGCGGTGTGTTTGCCGTGGAAGCAAGCATTGATAAACAGCGTTACAAAGGTGTGGCAAACATAGGCAATAGGCCGACGGTTAGCGGAACGAGATCGCAGCTTGAAGTGCATTTATTCGATTTTGAGCAAGACCTGTACGGTACCTTTATAGAAGTTGCGATTAAACGAAAGCTAAGAGATGAGAAAAAGTTCGACAATTTTGATGAGCTTCATCAACAAATTAAACGTGACGCAAAAGCGGCACGAGACATATTCAACATTTAAAGGCTTGAAATAATCAAGCCAGAATTAAATTTATAAAAACATAATTATAGAAGTGGAAAACCAGATATGACTGATTATAAACCGACGCTAAACTTGCCTGAAACGGCGTTTCCAATGCGTGGTAATTTGGCTAATCGCGAGCCGCAGATGCTGAAACAGTGGACCGAGAAAAAACTGTATGAGCAAATCAGAAGCGCCAAAGCTGGTAAAAAACCTTTTATTTTGCACGATGGTCCTCCTTATGCGAATGGCGATATTCATATTGGTCATGCGGTTAATAAGATTCTAAAAGACATTATCGTTAAATCAAAAACCTTATCTGACTTCGATTCCCCCTACATTCCTGGCTGGGATTGTCACGGTTTACCCATCGAACTGATGGTAGAAAAAAAAGTAGGTAAGCCTGGTAAAAAAGTCACCGTCGCTGAGTTTCGCGAAAAGTGCAGAGCGTATGCCGAACGTCAGATTGACGGCCAACGCACTGACTTCATTCGTTTGGGCGTGTTGGGTGATTGGCAAAACCCATACAAAACTATGGACTTCAGTTCAGAAGCTAACATCATCAGAGCGCTTGGTAAAATTGCTGAGTCAGGCCATTTAGAGAAAGGTTTCAAACCAGTGCATTGGTGTACTGATTGTGGTTCAGCATTGGCCGAAGCAGAAGTTGAATACCAAGACAAAGTTTCTCCAGCAATTGACGTTAAATTTGAAATTACGGAACACGCAGCTTTCGCAGACGCATTTGGTGTTAATCCCGAACGTTTGCAGCAAATAAAATCTTCGGTCGTCATTTGGACGACTACACCTTGGACTATTCCTGCAAACCGCGCGATTAGTTTGCATCCTGAACTCAGTTATGAGTTAGTTGAAGTTACGCTTGAAACCGGTAACGAAAATTACGTCATTGCCGCTGATTTAGTAGAAAGCTGCATGAGTCGTTATGGGATCACCGATTTCAATGTTGTTGGCGCATGCGCCGGCGCTGCACTTGAAAACTTGAGGGTAAATCATCCTTTAAATCCCATTCAGGTGCCATTGATTTTAGGCGATCACGTGACCACTGAATCAGGCACCGGCTGCGTTCATACCGCGCCTGCGCATGGTGTTGACGATTTCAATGTCGGCAAGCAATACGGTATTGAAGTTTATAACCCAGTTGGTGGCAATGGTGTTTTTCTTGAAAGTACACCGTTGTTTGCTGGTTTACACGTATTCAAGGCTAACCAGCCAATTGCCGATGCTCTGGCCGAAAAAGGTGCTCTAGCACTGCAGGTTAAATATGAGCATAGCTACCCGCATTGCTGGCGTCATAAATCGCCGATTATTTTCCGTGCCACGCCGCAGTGGTTTATCAGCATGGACAAAAATGGTTTACGCAAGCAGTCTATTGCACAAATTGCGCAAACTAAATGGATCCCAGGTTGGGGCGAAGAACGCATTAAAAGCATGGTGGAAGGTCGTCCAGATTGGTGTATTTCACGTCAGCGCACCTGGGGCGTGCCTATTGCTTTATTCGTGCACGAAGAAACCGGTGAGTTGCACCCGCAAACCGCACAGATTATTGAAAAAGTGGCATTAGAAGTTGAGCAAAAAGGCATTCAAGCTTGGTGGGACATGGATGCGGAGAGCCTGATTGGCGCTGACGCTGACAAATATCAAAAAGTTACCGATACCCTAGATGTTTGGTTCGATTCTGGTGTAACACATTATTTTGTTGTCGATAAACGCGATGATATTCCAGCAAGCGCAGATTTATATCTGGAAGGGTCTGATCAGCATCGTGGCTGGTTTATGTCGTCATTGATGACATCTACTGCTATGCATGGTCACGCTCCTTATAAAGAAGTGTTAACGCATGGTTTTACGGTTGATGCTAACGGTAAAAAAATGTCTAAGTCGTTGGGCAACGTCGTTGCTCCTCAAGAGGTTACCAATAAACTGGGTGCAGACATCCTGCGATTGTGGGCTGGCTCAACTGATTATCGTGGTGAAATGACGGTTTCAGACGAAATTTTGAAGCGTTCCGCTGATGCTTATCGTCGTATCCGTAACACCTGTCGATTCCTACTTGCTAACCTAAATGGTTTTGAGCCGAGTCGCGACATCGTGCCATTCGAAGAAATGGTCGCTTTGGACCAGTGGGCAGTAACGCGCGCATCGGCAGTACAAAAGCAAATTCTGGAAAGCTACGAGCAATACGACACCTTAGTCGTGTGCCAAACATTGATGCAGTTCTGTTCTATCGAAATGGGGAGTTTTTATCTCGATATCATCAAAGACAGACAATACACGGCCAAGACGGATGGTTTAGCTAGACGTTCATGCCAGACGGCCTTGTACCATATTGCTGAAGCTTTGGTGCGCTGGATGGCGCCAGTGATGAGTTTCACCGCACAAGAAGTGTGGGAAGCAATGCCTGGCGAACGAGAAGAGTTTGTGTTTACCGGCACTTGGTATGCCGGCTTACCCGCCGCTGATACCACGAGTTCTCTGGATAATGAATTCTGGCAAACGATTATGAAAATTAAAACCGAGGTAAACAGTGCGCTTGAGAAAGCGCGTAATGAAAAAAACATCGGTGGTTCACTTGAAGCGAAAGTCATTGTTTATGTGAATGAAGAAAAGGCGAGTTTACTGGCGAAATTAAAAGACGAGCTGCGTTTTGTGCTTATTACTTCTGAAGCTGAAGTGAAAAGCTTGAGCGAGAAGACCGAGACCGCGATTGCGCTGAATGACTCCAACGTATTTGTCGATGTGCTGGTAGCGGATGGTGAGAAATGTGCTCGCTGTTGGCACCATAAACCCGAAGTTAGCAGCGATCCTAAACATCCTGAACTCTGTAACAGATGTATCGATAACGTTGATGGTGATGGAGAAGTGCGCCACTATGCTTAATCTTTTCAAAACTACGGGATTGCGATTTACTTGGATCGCCCTTATCGCGGCTATCTTAGACCAGTGGAGTAAGCAAGCGGTTGTACAATCTATGGCTCTTTACGAGTCTGTTGAAATCGTGCCGTTTTTTAATTTCACCTATGTGCACAATTACGGCGCAGCATTCAGTATTCTTTATGATGCTGGCGGCTGGCAGCGCTATTTTCTCAGTGCAATTGCACTCGGTGTCAGTGGTTTAATTTTGTGGTGGCTGAAAAGTACAACTCGCGAACAAATATTGTTGCCCGTTGCTTTCTCATTCATTTTGGGCGGCGCATTGGGCAATGTTTATGATCGCGTTATGCATGGTTACGTAATCGATTTTCTTGATTTTTACTATGGCACTTCACATTGGCCTGCATTCAACATTGCAGATTCTGCAATATTTATAGGCGCTGTTTTACTTATCATTGATATGTTTATTAACAAAGAGGCAAATGACGTTGACAAATAATACTTTAGTCATTGGAGATAACTCCGAAGTTATCTTGCATTTCGACTTAAAACTCTCTGACGGATCAGCTGCTGACAGCACAAGAGTGAATAACAAACCTGCAAAAATGGTTATGGGCGACGGCAGCCTAACCAAGAACTTTGAAGATTGTTTACGTGGCCTAGCGGCGGGCGATAAGAAATCGTTTCTGCTGGAAGCCGCCGATGCGTTTGGTATGCCAAACCCAGACAACATCTACTATGTCGATCGCACAAAATTCAATACCGATACCCCTATACAAGAGGGCATGATTATGGGCTTCTCTCAACCCGATGGTTCTGAGCTTCCTGGTGTCATTCGAAGCATTGCGGGCCACTCTGTCACTGTTGACTTCAATCACCCATTGGCAGGTCAAAACGTGACGTTTGACGTAGAAATCATTGAAGTTAGAACCGCGAGCGCAAAGTAAAATGGAAATACATTTAGCTAACCCAAGAGGCTTTTGCGCAGGAGTTGACCGCGCAATTACTATCGTTGAGCGCGCTCTAGAAATGTTCGGCCCTCCTATTTACGTGCGTCATGAGGTGGTGCACAACAAATTCGTTGTTGATGGTTTGAAAGAGCGAGGGGCCGTTTTTGTTGACGAACTAACGGAAGTGCCTGACGACACGATTGTGATTTTTTCTGCACACGGTGTATCGCAGGCTGTGCGTTCACAAGCTGATGAACGTGGACTGAAAGTTTTTGATGCAACTTGTCCATTGGTAACAAAAGTTCATATGGAAGTAATGCGAGCCAGTAAAAAAGGCACAGAGTGCATTCTAATCGGCCATCAAGGGCATCCTGAAGTTGAAGGAACAATGGGCCAATATGACAACCCTAATGGTGGGATCTATTTGGTTGAATCGATCGCTGACGTAGAAACGTTATCTGTGAATAACCCTGACTCTCTTTACTACTGTAGCCAAACAACACTTTCCGTCGATGACACAGCGGATGTAATAGACGCATTGCGTCAAAAATTTCCAAATATTGACGGTCCGCGTAAAGACGATATTTGCTATGCAACGCAAAATAGACAAGATGCCGTGAGAGAGTTAGCCGGCGACTGCGACATTCTATTCGTGGTCGGTGCACAAAACAGTTCTAATTCGAATAGATTACGAGAATTAGCTGAAAAAATTGGTGCTAAAGCGTATTTGATTGCCGATGCAAACTGCATTCAAAAAGAATGGTTGGCGGAAGCACATCACATTGGTGTGACAGCAGGTGCTTCAGCGCCCGAGATTTTGGTCAAAGGCGTGGTTGATAAGCTGCTTAGCTGGGGAGCCGTTAATTCATCCGAGCGCCCTGGACGAGAGGAAAACATCGAGTTCGCAGTGCCAAAAGAGCTACGCATTAAACAAATATAGACATATCTAAAAGCAATACATCGCCGCAAAGCACATACTACACGTGCTTTGCGGCGGTACCTCCGCTACAAACCTACTTCAGTTCAGTTTCGATACGTTTTTAATACGTTAGACTTATCCACGATAACCAACTATCAGTGCATCTCATGTAAGCTGATGTCATGGAAAAGCTGTTTTTGAATAACTATGAAGCTGAATAAACTGACGTATCAATTGGCAAGAAAATCAATGCGCTCGCAGAGAGGGCTTGGCATGATTGAAGTTCTAGTCACTCTTTTTATCTTATCAATTGGCTTGCTAGGCGTTGCTTCACTGCAATTTGTTGGTTCGTTTTCAAACGCTGACGCGTTGAATCGTACTCAGGCTGTTTTTGTCGCGCAGCAGTTTAGTGAGCGTTTAAGCGCAAATGCGATGTCATCCGATGTAGCCGATGGCTTTGTTGTTGATAATGCATATTTTGACGAGACCAAATACAACTTCGCTAACCTAACTTGTTCAGCCGCCGGCGCAAGCGTTTATGACTGCCACTGCAAGGCGCATCCATCTGCTGTCGCTAATTGTCAAACAGGCGATTGCGACTCAGCTGAATTAGCTGAGTTTGATGCTTATCAAATGTCTTGTGCAGCGGTACGAAACAACCCAAACGCCAAAATAAGCCTTAGCTGCACAGATAAAGACCTAGGTGACACTGACTTATGCACGGCCGGTTCTATCCATGAAGTAATAGTTAGCTGGCCGGTGCGCAACTGGCAGGGCAACGAAAGGATACTAAATAGCGCCTGCAACAAGACTTCTAGCGATTCAAATGATTGCGTTGTCGTTGAGGTTGCCTTATGAGTTATAAAATTATTAAAAACGGCAAGAAAAGAAATCAAAAAGGCTTCACTCTTGTAGAAATAATGATATCGATGGCCTTAGGCCTAGTTATAGCAGGCGCTGTAATTCAAATTATGGTCAGCAACTCAGTAACTGAAAAATTGAATAGAGCAATGGCGTCCACGCAAGAAAGTGGGCGTTTTATTATCAATCGCCTGCGCGCAGAGATGCTGATGGTTGGCTTGTATGACCAAATGAATCCGAAGCTGAATATTGATGTCGATACGGTTAATGAAAATAACTTCGTGCGTAATCATCCCGTCATATTGCCAAACGAATTTGCAGTAAGAACAACCTTAGGTGCCACTCAAGGAAGCAGCGGTAGCAATGACACCTTAGTTGTTAGCTTGCAAAGTAATATGGATTGCAGAGGTTACACTCTTGGCTATGAAAACGACGAAGAGTTTTATGTGGTTAACGAGTATTTTGTTGATGACAATAAACTGAAATGCAGAGGTTTTGATGGTCGCTATTTGCGTGGACAGAAAGCGGCTGAAGGTCACAATAGTCATAAATCAATGACTATCTTAGACGATGTGGTTAATTTTCAAGTGACCTACGGAGTAACCGATCTAGCCTCGACACTAGGGTCAGCAATCCCGACTCGTTTCGTTACCGCTGATGGAATTCAGAGCGCTATAGATAATGGTAAAACAATTGTCGCTTTGCGTATTGCTCTTGTTGTACGCGCCGACAGCGATATCACGGTGGAAACTAAGCCGTCATTTAGGTTGCTCAATGAAGCAAACTATACCCCGGGCGACAACGGTCTGTATAAATCATTCGAAACAACAATAACACTAAGAAATATGAAAAATTTCGTAAGGAGTAATGCATGAAGAATCAGCAAGGTGTCGTTATGGTGTTCGCACTGTTGGTGCTGATGTCACTAACTATTTTAGGCGTTGCCTCAGTTTCTAGCGGTATGCTGCAAACTAAAATGGCTGCGTCGTTAGAGAGAAAATCATTTGCTTTTGATGCTGCTGAAGCTGCATTAGCGGGCGTGGTTTATGAGTCAGAAGATGAGTCTTTGTTAGCCAACCCCTTGAAAACCGATCCTTTGTCTGAGGCAAGGCAACTAAATGCCTTGGATTTAGTCAATGACGAACTAAGCTGCTTTGATAACGATCGCACCGACCGTTTTATTACAAGCGATGGCTTAACGAGAGGAAAGATGCATACAACTGAAGGCAGCTTTAGATCCAATCCTGCAACGGCAAGTTGGTCGAAAAGCGTATTCATCAGAGAAGAAGCATGCAGAGGATCAAGTAACGTTATTGGTGGCAGCAACATTAGCTGTCACGTGTTTATGGTTAGAGGTTGTGGAAAAACTGCGGGAAGCAATTACGCCGTCGCAAATACACTGAGTGCAGCAGTTTTTGCACCAGCATCGAAGTGAGGTATTAGGTATGTCAATCAAGAGATTTACAAGTTCGGTCAGCGCCTTTTTGTTAACCATTCTGATCAGCATGAGCGCATTAGGTGATGACCTAGAGATATACTTGGGCACAGGCGGAAGCGCCAACACGTACAATCCAAATGTCTTATTTATCATGGATAGTTCAGGTTCGATGGGGTCTAAGGACGGCACGGACGAAACTAGAATGTTGCGTGTACAAAATGCGTTGAAAACAGCGCTAGGTTCAGCGACTAATATTAATGCCGGTTTAATGCGATTCTCTGATTTTGGAGGCCCTGTTTTATTTCCTGTGCGAGGAATTGATTCTCCAGTATCACCGGAGCTCATTGTTCCTATTATCTCTGGTTCAGATGACGCCAACCAGATTGATGAGGATGTTAATCTTACTTCTAACGAGCACTCCCTAACCAAAGGCACAGAAATCGTATATACGGGCCTGCGATATCAAGAATTACGTATTCCCAGAGGTGCAGTGATTACGAGTGCTCGTGTGCGCTTTACATCGAATTCTTTAAATACTTCAGATGCCACTTTAACTTTTAGAGCTGAGTCGGTAGGTAATTCAACGACTTTTACTAATCAAGATGACGATATATCAAGTCGCCCGACCACAAGTTCTGAGGTGGTGTGGGACACAAATAACAATTTTCCTCTGTCGGATGAGAGTATTCTTTCTCCCGATTTTAGTGCAGTTATCCAAGAAGTTGTTAACCGCGGAGATTGGTGTGGCGGTAACAGCCTAAATTTACTCATAGAGGGAAGCAGTGCAGTATCATCTAGCGATCGTAAAACTCCTTCATTTGAGGACGGGAATGGCAGAACACCGCAGTTGATGATTACGTATGACGAAAGCACTGCAACGGGCTGCATGCGAGAACGTCTTATTTACCAGATAACGTCGCAGCGCGAAAACGTAGAAGAAAAATCTGATGGCTGGCAAAGTACAGGAACGGAGCTGACATTTTATCGCGGTGCTAACGATTATATTGGACTGCGATTTACTGACATCAATGTACCAAAAAATGCCAGTATCTCAAACGCATACTTAGAGTTCACCGCGAATAGGAATAGCGCGAGTAGTGATGGTTCTATGGTTATTCGTGCTGTCCAAGAAGATGATCCAGGTAAGTTTTTTACAGGTCGCAGAAACAACTACTCTAGATATTTGCTGAGAAATAAAGCAAAAAGCGCAGGAGTTAATTGGAGTAATATTGGTCAGTGGCTTTACGATCGGAGCTACAAGTCACCCTCGCTAACAAATATGGTGCAAGCAACAGTCAATCGTTCAGGTTGGAATAACGGTAATAGCATGATGTTTGTGTTGTCTAATTTTGATTGGTCGTATCGTGGTGCATTTACTCAAAATGGTTTGCCCTCTGGTGCTGCAAGGTTAGTTATTGAGTTTGAAGGAAATGCAACCCCGGGCTCGTCAGCGACGGTGCGCCAACACCTAATGAGTAAAGTAGACGAGTTAACTGCAAATGGACTTACACCAATTGTTGATACGCTCTATGAGGCGGCGATGTATTTTGGAGGTCGAGACGTTTATTATGGCCGCAAACGGGGTGAAAACTCAGTTAACAACAGCGTCCGTAGAAGCACTCGGGTGAGTCATCGTGCGTCATATATAGGTGACGATGCTGTGCGTCCTTCTGGTTGTGACGAAGATGATTTGAGTGATTCAGACTGCGTTCAAGAATACATTCCGGCAGGTGCGCAATATCTATCCCCTGTTACTGACCTACAATGCCAAGTGAATAACCACATAGTTTTATTGTCTGACGGTGAAGCTAACAACAACCATAGTGTTAGCGAAATTCAAACCTTGCTGGGGACAAGTTGCGGCGGTAGTGGCGGCGAAAAATGTGGTATTGATCTGGTGAAAAATATTAGTGAGGCTGGCGACTCAGCAATAGATGCCCGCGTTATCACTCATACAATTGGCTTTGCGGCTAACTCTACCGCGAACAACTTTTTGAATCAGCTTGCATTGCAAGGCGGCGGCGGCTTCTATCAAGCCGATAACAGTGAAGACTTAGTGCAGGCTTTCCAAGCAATATTGCGTAACGTTAAAGATGTCAATGCAACCTTCGTGTCGCCAGGTGTAGCGGTAAACCAATTGAACCGACTCACCCACAGAGATGAACTATATTTTGCATTATTTAAACCTTCTGAAGGCACACTCTGGCCAGGTAACTTGAAAAAGTATCGAATTAGCGGTGATCAAGTGCTTGATAAAAACGGCGTCAATGCTGTGGATAGTGGGTCGGGTTTCTTTTCTGAAAATTCACATTCATATTGGTCTACCACGCAAGATGGCAATGATGTTCGTCAAGGCGGAGCTGCAAGCAAATTGGATTTGATAAGAAAAGTGTATTTCTTTGATGATAATGGCTCAGTAATTATTCCGAAAAACCAAGTGTCAGAAAATAACTCGGATATTACCGATACTGATTTAGCGCTTGATACAGATACTGACCCGGATGGTACCAGAGAACTTGTGCTGAAATGGGCACGAGGCGTGGACGTCAGAGATGATGACGGTGACGGTTCTACAACAGATGTTCGTCTACAGATGGGCGACCCAATTCATTCACAACCGGTGATTGTGAATTACAGCGCAACTGATAGTGCGGTTTTCGTAGCAACCAACCACGGATTCCTGCATTCGATTGATGCTGAAACCGGTGAAGAAAATTTTGCAATAATGCCGAAAGAATTGATGAAAAGCCTAAACGATTTTTATCGCAATGGTAGTTCATTTAACCATATATATGGCTTAGACGGTGATATGGTTTTCCGTGAGTATGAAGGCAAGAAATACATTTATATCGGAATGCGTCGCGGCGGTAACAACTATTACGTTGTTGATGTGACTGATAAAATGGATCCTAAAATTGTATTTACTATCAACGGCGGTGAAGGCGACTTTGCAAAAATGGGGCAGTCGTGGTCAAGACCAACAATCACTAAAGTGAAAATTGGCAACACCGTTAAAGATGTCATGATTATCGGTGCTGGTTATGATGAAGATCAGGATGCCAAAATTAATCGTAGTCAAGATATCGTAGGCAACGCAGTTTACATTATTGATGCAAACACGGGTGAGCTATTGTGGTCAGCGAGTAATGCAGATGCTGACTTAAATGTGAGCGAAATGAACTACAGTATACCTGCTCGTATTTCGGTGATTGACCGTAACAACGATGGATTAGCTGACCATATGTATGTCGCTGATATGGGTGGCCAAATGTTCCGTTTCGATATTTACAATGGTGAAAACACGAGTGATTTAGTTAAAGGTGGAATATTGGCGCAGTTAGGCGGCGACGAACCTGAAAACAATCGTCGCTTTTACTATGCGCCTGATATAGCAGAAGTGTCGACAGCGGATGACCATTATTTTGCCGTAGCTATTGGTTCTGGTCTAAGAGCGGGGCCGTTAAACACAACCATCGAAGATAGCTTCTTTATGGTAAAAGACACAGGTGTGTTTGAGCGTGATGAGTTCAACAATTATGTACTACCATCGTCACCTGTTACTACTAGTAGCCTGTATGACGCTACTGAACACTTGTTAACCAGCGATGACGACGATGAGAAAGCATTGCAGCGCAGTTTATTTGCATCTAAAGACGGTTGGATGATCAGGTTGACTCAAGCCGGCGAAAAAGTGCTAGCGTCGCCGTTGATATTAGATTACCAAGTTTTCTTTACAACGTATTTGCCTGCTAGTTCAAGTGAAAGTGCTTGCGCGCCACCAACAGGCAACAGCAGAGCTTATTTGGTCAACCTGCTTGATGGTAATGCCGTTGAAGACTTAAATGATAATGACGAAAAAGACGCAACGGATCGTTACGCATTACTTAAGCAAACGGGTATTGCACCCGATACAAAGATACTTATAGAGAATATCGTTAAGCCTGTTGTATGTTTAGGTGCCGAGTGTGTGTCGGCTGTTATCGAAACAGATGAGAATGGCGCAGTCGTGGCCTGCGGTTCTGATTTTGAATGTTTAGCCAGAAACATATACGGCAAGTTTGAGCGAGTCCAGAAAAACACCTGGAAAACTGAAGTGGAGCGTCAATAGATGAAGTTTCAAAAAACGCAGCAAGGGTTTACTTTGATTGAATTGATGATTGTAGTAGCCATTATTGGAATAATCTCTGCAATCGCATTTCCTAGTTATCAGAGTATGATAAACGGAGCCGCGAGGAGCACGGCGCAAGCCGACCTTATGTCTTTCGCTGCGGCAATGGAACGGCATAATGCATCGAGTTTTTCATATAATGGTGCTGGCGTAAGCGGCGCGAATACGGGTAAACCGAACATATTTGCATCGCATTCACCTAGCTCTGAACCAGCGACAAACAAAAGGTACGATCTGACCATTGATGACGTTTCATCGAACGGCCTTACGTTTCGTTTGAAGGCAACGCCGATATCTGGCGGTTCAATGGCTACCGATGGTGCGCTTTTCATTTACAGTGATGGGCGTAAAGCATGGGACCAAGACAACAGCGGCGGCGCTCCTTCCGCAAGCGAGTTTTGCTGGACCTGCTAGTTCATGATTTAACACACTCACTTCAATTTAGAAGTGGGTGTGAACTTTCATCCTACCCCTTCATGTTCCTTCGCCATATATCGACTTCAAACCTTCATTGAGCTATCTTTCATACTGAAAATCTCGAAGCTGCACCTTGAGGTTTCGGCAAAGTCTAACAAGCATTTTATTTATTGCGTTATACCAGCTAATAAAAAAGCATTGATAGCTTAATATTTAAATGGATTTTATGTCAATTAGCATAGATAATTATAAACTTTAGTAGTAATTAAGCTAAGCAAGGATATCACCATCAACAATAACAATGCTGAAACTCGTTTGCCTACAACAAAAATCACTTTCGGGTTTGCGTTCATTTGCTTGGTGCTTAGTATTTCCCTTAGTCTATGGATTAATTACGATAATAAGCAATACATCAAAGAGCAAACGGCGACATTTACGCATAAAATTGGCGACCTGGTTAAAAAGCGCTTTGAATTATACGAATATGGCTTACTTGGGGCTCGCGGAGCAATACTTGTAGCAAACCAGCAGCAACTCACTCGCTCCAGCTTCGAGCTCTATACTGAGTCGCGAAACAAAGATAACGAATTTCCAGGCGCGCTAGGTTTTGGGTTTATTAAACGCGTATCAAAAGAGCAAACAAGCGACTTCATTGAGCAAGCAAGACGCGACGGTGCACCAGAATTTTCACTTCGACAATTGACGCCTCATCAAGATGACCGTTTTATTATTCAATACATTTATCCTCAAGAGCCCAACAAAGAAGCAATTGGACTGGACATTGGTTCTGAGGCAAATCGAAGAAATGCAGCAATAAAAGCTTCACTAAGCAATGAAGTAACGCTTACGGCACCCATTACCTTAGTGCAAGCGACGGGTAATGCCCGTAGCGGTTTTTTGATGTTGTTACCTGTTTACCAAGCCCAAGGTGGTTTAAGTTCTCCAAAAGAACGATTAGCATCAACGTTGGGCTGGGCCTATGCACCTCTCATTGCAGAAGATGTGCTGTTCGACTCAGAATTTAAGAGTACGAGTTTTGCGATATCAATAAGCGATACCGAAGATAATAACTCGTTTTTTGAAAGTCACTCTGAACGAATAAACGAAAACGGAATTGAAAGCTCGCATAAAATTGCTTTCATGGGAAGAGAGTGGCTCATAACCACGACTGCATTACCAGATGTCAACTCAACCTTAAATTTATGGGCACCCGTCAAGTTTTTTATTTATAGCTTCATTATCATTATTGGCTTAAGCATTCTATTACACATTCAATTGAAAAATTGGAGTGGAACGTTTAATCAAAAAGAAACACACGATCGAGTCGATGCAATAGGTTATTTAAGGAGTCGTGAATTTAAAAGAATGCTTTATATCAGTGTTTTAGGTGCAGCAACTATATTAGTTATCAACACTTACTTTTTTATCAAGCAAGAGTTTAGCGTCGTCAACGTGGTCTTAAAAGATACCGCAAATTTTAGTGAGGAGATAATACAGAGCAGTCATACCAAATTCACGCAAGACTTAACTTTTTTATTCTCAACTAAGCCGATTACGATGTTGCGAGCCAAAGATGATAGGGCTGTCGACACTTCAATACAATTTGAGCAATTAGCTGAAATATTCCGTGCTTACATGCTGGCGTCACCAAACGTATTTCAAGTCCGACTGATTCAAAATAACGATAAGGGCACTGAACTGGTGCGTGTGGAACGTATCGCTGACGACTTATTAACAGCAGACGAATCGGGGCTGCAAGAAAAAGGAAGTAGTGGGTATTTTATAAACGCCGTGCGAAGCAATTCTGAAGATGTGTTGATTTCAGATATAGAACCCAATAAGGAAAATGACGTTGTAGAGTTACCTGTGCGCCCCGCGCTCCGATACATTAAAAGAGTTAAAGCAAACGATGGCTCACTATATGCATTAATTGTTATTAATGTTGACGCAAGATCGCTAATCGAACAGATTCAAAAAAGGACTATTCCCGGCGAGTTTACATTCCTCACTAATAAGAATAGCGAATTTATTCTTAGTCAAAACCCAAGCCAAAACTTTGCCTCGTCATTTGGCGAATCCGTTGACTGGAATAATACATTTAAACCTAGCTCCAAACCATTATGGACCAATAACTTGGACTTTAAGGTTTGGACTGGGCCAGAACAAAAAGTGGCGGTCGTTGAGCGTGAGGTCAAAGCAGGTACCCTAAATAACACGGGAAAGATAAACGTTCTCGCTACATTTGACATAGCTGTTGTTTATGAAAAGATTGCCCAAAACTTGTTCAAATTAATGCTTGTTCTAATCTTGATTGGTGCAACGGTATGTTTATTATATTATTTTTCTTGGGCAAATTCACAGCGTACTTTACGCGGGCTTAAACAGAAGAAAGAACTTGAAGATCAGCATCGCAACGATTCCATGTTTAAAGCGCTAACTGAATTATCTCCTGAAGCAATGGTATTTACTGACATCAACGGTAAAATACTATTGGTTAACACCGAGGCTGAAAAATTATTTGGCTATTCGCGTGAGAAACTAATAGATGAAAACATAAACATCTTAGTGCCTGAAGGTATAGCTCATCAGTATGACTTGCACGTTAAAGACTATGTCAATAAGCCAATTAAAAGAAGGATGGGTGACGGAGCTGAGTTATATAGTCAGCACGCTGATGGGACTGAATTTGCGGTAGAAGTTAGCCTCGCGCCTATTCAATTAGATGACAAACTGATAGTTGCATCTTCTATCCGTGATGTGTCGAAACGTAAGGAAACCGAGCAAATATTAAAAGATGCTGTAGAGGAAACTAAGCGAGCTAGTCAGGCAAAAAGTTCGTTTTTAGCTAACATGAGCCATGAGATACGCACACCTCTAAATGCCGTAATCGGTCTTTCCCATTTATTAAAAGAAGAGGGCTTATCTGAACGTCCCTTAAATTTAGTGAATAAAATTCAACTTGCAGGACGTTCGCTGTTGGGGATCGTTAACGATGTGTTGGATTTAGCGAAAATCGAAGCTAACGAAATAGTACTCAATGAAGAAGCATGTCAACTGCCAGAGATATTGGATGAGTTACATTCGGTTTTTTCAGAGCAAGCGGCAAGCAAAGGACTTCAACTGAACGTAGAAATAGACAAAAACTTACCGCTGTGGGTACAAACAGACCACAAGATACTCGTCCAAATTTTGACGAATTTATTAGGTAATTCAATGAAATTTACCAAACAGGGATCAATAACGATAAGTGCACATTGCCTTGAGTCAAATACATTGCCTTCTTCACAACAACTAGTTCGTTTCAATGTGCAAGATACGGGTATTGGCATAAATGATGAGGCTAAAAGCAAGATATTCAAACCATTTGGTCAAGAAGATGCCAGTACAAGTCGACGTTTTGGTGGCACAGGTTTAGGTTTATCTATTGTAACCACGCTTACTGATTTATTAGGCGGTGAAATTGGCGTAGAGAGCGAGCAGGGTAAGGGAAGTAATTTTTGGGTGAATATTCCCTTCGTAATAACTGACGGTGATGTTTATGTTGATGATTACACCGACAGTGCTGTCGAAGTATTGAAAATTTGGGTGGTGGATGACGACCCTCAAGACAGAGAGCGTTTAGCGAGTGAAGGCAAAGCGTTGGGATGGCAAATTTCAAGCTTTGACAGTGGTACACAATTAATAGCGACTGTTGAAGAACATGTGGCTCAAAATATGAATCTACCTGATCTTTTACTAGTCGACTGGCAAATGCCAGAGATGGACGGTTTAATGGCGATCAATATCCTATATAAGAAGTTAGGAAGAGACGTTCTGCCCGCTATCATGGTAATTTCAGCGTATGATATTGATTACATTAGTAAGCAAGATCATGCAGGTTTGGTCAATAATTATTTGCACAAACCTGCGTCTACATCAGCACTCTTCAATGCGGTAAATGAAACAGTAGTAAAACACACTGGTAGTGCTGCGCGAGTGCTAAATGCGACAAAGACTGAAATGATAAAAGCCAAATGGCTACCTAACGTTAAAATCTTAGTTGTGGATGACAGTGAAATTAACCTTGAGGTTGTTTCCAGCATATTAGAGCGCAACGGAGCAATAGTTCAAACGGCAGACAGTGGCCTGAAAGCTTTAGAACTTATCAAGAACCAAAGCAACAACTTTGATATTGTACTAATGGATGTGCAAATGCCTGAAATGGACGGTATCGAAGCCGTCACTCAAATAAGACAAGTGCTTAAATTAAATAAATTGCCGGTGGTTGCCTTAACAGCTGGAACCATGGACGAGGAGAGGAAAAGAGTACTCGTAGCGGGTATGAATGACTTCTTAACTAAACCCGTCGAACCCTCTCGCCTAATCAATACTATAAGGAAGATTGTCGAACGATACCGTGGTTATGCGATCATGATTGAGGGCATCAAAATAGACAGTGAGCTAGATAATTATAACGATTGGCCGAAAATCGAGGGGCTAACGAATAGTGCTCAATTATTACAAGGCGATGTAAAACTGTTTACCTTTACTTTACAGCGTTTGGTAAAGGAGTATGCGAACATTGAGAACATGTCAGATGGGCACTTACCAGATTTGAGTAATCGTGAAACACGGCTTCTGTTAACTGCACAAATTCATAAGCTACGAGGGATTTCAGGCACGATAGGTGCAACCGAACTTTACGATATTGCGTCTAAAACGGAGATACACTTACGCAATAGTTCAGAGTCGCCGGCGCAATTATTAATTGAACTTGGAAAAGCATTAAGTGATGTGCGCGAAAATACTGCTCAATTTTTAACACAACAGCAAGAGACTAACTCGAAGAAAGATAAGGTTGATCTAAGCGGAATAAGTGAAATAGGCCGAGTAGAGTTAGCGACACTAGTCGATGATTTAGAAAATAATAATTTATCTGCGTCGGTCACCGTAGAGGAATATGCGAATAACATAAAAGCCTTGATTGGCGAAGATGATTTCGACAAGTTGCAAAACATGATGTTAAATCTTGAATATGAAGAAGCCGCCAACTTGCTCAAAACTAAAATGAGCTAGGTATTGTGCAAACGAAAATTACTCGCTATGTTGAACTTCTAGAACTAGAGGGCCTTGGCGTTAAGTATTGAAGCTGTCGATAAAATAGCGATTTCGTCCACTTTGCTTCGCCGAGTAGAGCTGTCTGTCTGCAGTATTTATTAAAAGTTTACTATCGCCATCAGTGCTTACGGCTATGCCAATACTCAGACTTAAGTATTGAAATTCCGAATCAGGGTGTGGAATAGCGGCTTCTTTAATTACTTCTAATATATACTCTGCTACCTTAATCGCTCCTTCCTCAGCTGTATCCGGTAATAACACAGCAAACTCCTCTCCGCCATAGCGAGCAACAATGTCGGTAGGCCTATTACAACAGCCACGAACAAGGTAAGCAACTGTTCGCAAAGCGTCATCCCCGGCCATGTGGCCGAGACTGTCGTTGTAACGCTTGAAAAAGTCGACATCTAGCAGCAATAGCGTAAGTGGGCTTTTATTACGCGCACTCAGTGCGCTCTGTTTACTCAAACCATGATCAAAATAGCGCCGATTATATATTCCAGTAAGTCCATCTTGGTATGCAAACGAGCGCAGTAGGTCGGCGTGTTTTTTGTGAGATATGTGAACCTTCACTCTGTTGATCAGCGTCATCGGGAATATCGGCTTATGAATGAAGTCTGCAGCACCTGCAATCCAACATTTTTCCTCATCATCAGAGCTTTGCATGCTGGTCACGAAAATAATTGGAATATGTGAAAGTTCAGGGTCTTGTTTGATAATATTACACGTTTCTAAACCATCCACACCCGGCATCATGACATCAAGCAGTATTAAGTCGGGCACATGCTTTTTACATACCTTAAGAGCTTGCTCTGAATTTGTTGCCATCAATACCTTATATTGACTTCCCAGTACTTTAAAAATGGCTTGAATATTGATGGGCTCATCATCGACGACCAGCAAAGTACTTTTGTTTGATTCGATTTCTGACGGTTGCAATAAACTATTCAACAAACTGGCTCCAACTTCAAAATATTACATGTAATTAAAAACAAGTTTTATACTTTTTCCCTCCCTAGACTTTAGTATAGAACACGACAAACAATAACTCTGTTGTATACACCAAGTCCAGTTTTTATTGAATTTAGGGTGTTTGCTTGCGGACTTTCCATTTAAAGTGATTAACATCAAGCAAGAGGTCAATATAACGATAGCGCCACTGAAACAACATTGGCTGCTGATCCCAGTCTTCGGTGTATATGCCTGAATAATGTTTTATACTCCCCCCGCAAATTAACAGAAAAATAAGGAAACAAGCATGGTATTGGGCTTACTTTCAATCAGCTTAAAAGTTGCCGACATTGCAATTTCAAAAGCATTTTATGAAAAACTGGGCTTTAATCAAATGGCCGGACATGTGGATCAAAAGTGGGTCGTTATGAAAGATGCCAACGATCAGGTCATTGGCTTATTCGAAGGGATGTTGAAAAAAAATATGCTAACGTTTAACCCTGGCTGGGATGCCAATGCACAAAACATTGATGATTATATAGACGTAAGATACCTGCAAAAGATGCTTAGCGAAAAAGGCATTGATTGTGGTCAGATGATTGGCGAAAACAACAAGGGTCCCGCAAATTTTATGCTGACAGACCCCGATGGCAATCCTATTTTGATTGACCAACATAGGTAGCTAACATAAGTTTCATGGTGCATCTTGAGCACAGGCAACCCTATTGTGGCCAAGTTATCTTGGCCGCTACCTATTTAGAGATGTTGTTTGACCCTAGCTGCAGCTTAGCGCATTTCCGTCCATGTCTTCATGAGTACCGTCGTCATCTGAGTCAGCGCTTACCTTTACTCGCCCTTGAAGTGAAACCGACAGCGCTCTGGCGAACGTTACAACGTTGTTGTTTGGGCATATCTGAATAGTAAAGGCTTGACTAGCAGCCCCTGAATCCTTGAAGTGAATATTAGCATTTGGCCCAGTGATTTTAGTCGAATCAGATGCCTTCGAAGTCGTTACTAAAAGGTCTTCACCTGAGCTTCTATTGCCGTCAGCGTTGGTATCAATAAACACAATTTTTGGATTGTTCCAATCGGTTCCGCATGCTTCAAAATCAGCAGAAGGGCAAATAACGACATTAATTTGTTCATCAATAGCGAGGTGACGGGCGTACTGAACAACCCCGCTAATTTCGTTAATTTCACCGGTAATCCTGTTTTTAATTAGGAAATCCTGCATGCTGGGCGCGACAACCGTCAGCACAATCGCTAATATTGCTAGCGTGATCATCATTTCAAGAAGCGTTACGCCTTTTTGAACGGTTCTACTAACCTGCGTGGTAAACTTGTTATTTAGCACTGTGACCCCCAATAAATATTGTGGCAACTATACTCTATTTTTATTTTTGATGCGTATACACTAACAACGCTGGTTAGCGTAGTTAATACCTTGTATTAATATTTATAAGTTGAATAGGTGACAATTAGCATCATTCAGTAGTGCTTGTTTTCTCTTTTACTGAATATGAAATTCAAAAATTGCTTTAACGTCATAAGTTTACAATGTAAATTGTCCGAGCTTACGCTTTATTATCGAATTTGTTTTGTCTGAAAAATCAAGAAGGAAGAGTTCATGTTGAAATCTGAAGTGATCAAAGAGATGCGTGTTTTACCCGAAATAGATGTAGAACATGAAATCCAACGCAGAACTCAATTTATAAAAGATATGTTAAGTGAATCAGGTTTACGCTGTTTAGTGCTCGGTATAAGTGGTGGTATTGATTCATGTACCTTAGGTCGACTCGCGCAGTTGGCCGTGAACGAATTGAATCAAGAATCCCGTGGCGATTATCAGTTTATTGCTGTCAGGTTGCCTTACGATACTCAGGCAGATGAAGATGATGCGCAAGCATCAATTGATTTTATTCAACCAAGCTTACAGGTCACTTCCAACATTAAAGCTGGGGCAGATGCAATACATGAGAACGCAATCAGCGGCCTTATTGCTGCTGGCGTTACCCGCTTTACAGCAGAAAAAAGTGATTTTGTTAAAGGCAACGCCAAAGCAAGGACGAGAATGGCAACTCAATTTGACATAGCCGGGTTAATGAATGGATTGGTGCTAGGTACAGATCATTCCGCTGAAAATATTACCGGTTTCTATACAAAATTTGGTGATGGCGCTTGCGATCTGGCACCCCTGTTCGGTTTAAGTAAGCGCCAGGTTCGAAGCCTTGCAAGACAAATGGGAGCGCCTGAAAATATAATCATAAAGCCACCCACTGCCGATTTAGAAACGCTCACGCCGCAAAAGTCAGACGAATCATCGTTGGGCCTAACTTACGATCAAATCGACGATTTTTTGGAAGGAAAGAGTACCGATAAAGTTGCCGATGACAAACTCTTAGCTATATACTTGAAAACACAACATAAGCGTTTACCCATCCCAACCGTTTATGATCACGAATAAGGAAAGTCAAAACTAATGAAAAAAATTGAAGCTGTTATCAAACCATTTAAGTTAGATGATGTTCGCGAAGGGCTATCTTCAATAGGCGTTAGTGGTATTACGATGACGGAAGTGAGAGGGTTTGGTAGACAAAAAGGCCACAAAGAACTATATCGCGGGGCAGAGTACAATGTGGACTTTCTGCCCAAGGTAAAAATCGAGCTTGTGGTGCCTGACGAGCTTTTAGACAGAGCAGTAGAAACTATTTTAGCGCATGCTAAAACAGGCAAGATAGGCGACGGCAAAATATTTGTATTTAACGTTGAACAGGTCATTCGAATTCGCACGGGTGAAACAGACGAAGACGCTATTTAGCGTCTCCGCTCGCAGTGCATTAATTATCCGAAACAGATGGAATGCATGTCGGGCCTATGTACTTAAAACATAGGCATTGTGCGAATTGATTTAGCTCGTAAAATCAAACAATGGAAGTTTTAGTGCGAGTGGCCGCAACCGCCTTCGCCATGCACGTGCCCATGTTTTATTTCATCAGCGGTCGCTTCACGAACATCAACAACTTCAACATCGAAAGCAAGCGACATGCCAGCTAATGGATGGTTGCCATCGACGGTCACAGTTGTGTCGGTTTTGTCGATAATAATAACCGACTGCTCACCATCGTCCGTAGTCGCTCGGAAACTCATACCAACATCAACGTCCATGCCTTCAAACATATCAGCCGGAACTTCTTGTATTAAATCGTCGTGACGCTCGCCGTATGCTTTGTCCGGATCAACCGTGACTGAAAATTTATCACCCTTGCTTTTTCCTTCCAATGCATCTTCGATGCCTTCGATCATAAAATGACTGCCTTGTAGAAAAGACATGGGTGGCGCTTCGTGAGAGGAGTCAATCATATCGCCCTCTATAGTACTAACAGTGTAATGTAGAGTGACGACATTATCTTTCTGTATATGCATCGTATATCCTATTTTTAATCTAATTTGTAAGGTAGAGCGCTTACGCTAAATTGCTGCTCTGGAAACTCTTTCAATCTTAACACATCATCTATTTGTGTGTCATTTGCAAGCACTGCCAACATCAAGGTATTGCCCTCCAATACTGCGCTTTGAAGAACTGTCCCACCGCTGCGCCAGTTATCACCGGCTTTTTTATCTAGGGTGCTTCCGGCTGACAGCTGCGCAGCAATGTCAATGCCTTTGCCGGTGAGAATATATGATGCTCTTTTGTTGCGGCCTAGAAATTTAGTACGCGCAATGGTCTCTTGCCCCATATAGCAGCCCTTATCAAAGTCGATACCAGAGACAGCTTGTAAATTCAGCATTTGCGGGACAAATTCATTGCTAGTTTTTAGCTCAATATAGGGAATTGCGTCTTGTATATTTAGGGCGTCCCAGTCACCTTCGTCCGCATAGGCTTCTGGCATCGGCAATTGATTTAACATTGACGCGCCTTCGGCGTTCAAGGCTAGCAAGTAGCGAGGACCGTTTATATTCAAACATATCGCACTACCGAATTGGCTATTTACGACGCTGAGATGCTTGCCACTGAGGTCAGGAAATAAGGCGCTAATCACTGCAGTCGTTTTGCCGCCAGCCACTCCAAAAAAGCTTAAATCGTCGCCAGATTGCTGAATATCTACTTTTGAAAAAACGCCGTATTTCTTAAATTCGGCCATGCTTTTTTCAAGAGCGGATTTTCGCATTATCAGCCTATAGACATCATGCGTAAACAACGCCGTAAACACAGACCATGCTTTACCTTTGGAGTCGCAGTGAGCGCCAAACCTAGCGCCTTGGGCATTCATCTTTGTAACATCTATGGTTACTTGACCTTGCAGATATTCTGCAGCCTGTGGTCCTGAAAATGAAATACAGCCCAGATTATTCAACTTTGCTATCAGTTCTTTTTGAGATGACATTTTGTAGCCTCTAATGCTGTGATATTTGCCGTTTGTTCATTTATTGCTGAACGAATAAGCTCACTATTTTTTCTGGATATAGTTGATATTGGGACTGTCCGTTAGTTTGCAAGCTGATGTTTCATCAGCCGACTTTATTTTGAATGTTTTACGCGAAGTATAACGACATTTTAATATCTTTTGATCAGTTCTGCATTGGTCCGCGTTATGCTACTATCAAACGAATTAAAGCACGGGGTTACCAATGTTTACAGCAAAGAGAGTCGCTAGGTTAAAATGGGCATGTCGCAGAGGAATGCTGGAGTTAGATGTTTTATTCCTGCCTTTCGTAGAGCAGGCTTTTGATGAATTGACCGACGGCGAGAAAGTGGTTTTTGAACGATTGCTAACCTGTGATGATCCCGACCTTTTCGCGTGGTTCATGGGCCATCAGAAATGTGAAGATCCGGATTTTGCAGCGATGGTGCAGCGCGTATTGCAAAGAGTTAAGGTTTAAGGTCGAAGGTAGAAGGTGTAACTCGATATTAATCGTCGTGACATAATTGCAGTTCGGTATGATTTTGGTTTAGTGCAATTTTTTAATTGCTACATTGTGCCGCTTTGCGTGTGCTGGTCTTTACCAACCGCAAACATGCCAAACTTCTATTTTTTGCAGTATGTCTTCACCGCCATATTGAGCATCTGGCTTATATACCGAGTTTGCTACAATACCAAATTAGCAACGCATTTTGCAGTATGTGTAAGTCAGCAAGACTTGTTGCTCAGTAAGTGTTCAGTGAGGAAAATTTACGATGACGATGAGTACAATGCTAACAGCTGGGAAGCAATAGACAGTTCAACAACGAGGGCCGGATATCAAATTTGTTCGCGCTCACGTTACACACAGTTTTGTATATTTTTAGTGTTAGAGTCAAAGCAGCGCCGCGTGGTGAGTTCAACTATCCTTTTTAAATGGCAGTTAAGTGAAAGCCACTTTCGAGCACTTACCTTAGCAATAGCGCAACATGCAGCATTAGCAAAACGAATCTTGTAGTACAACGTAGGAATAACAAGTAAATGATGAACATAGGCTTATTGAAAGCGGCTTTGTATAATCCGCAGCGCCTTGACAGTGATACTCCGGTTTTGCCAGAAAGTAACATTAGAAGAGAGATTCGCATAAATACTGCGCATTGTGAGCGATACAATAAGGCTGTGCATTGGAAGTTAGGTATCGCCTCAGTTATTCATCCTAACTATTTGCAAGTCCTTACGCTGCCCATGCAGCTGCAAATGATGACAAATGAACCGTTCCCCTTTAAGCCGATGGGTTTGGTACACTTAGCAAATCATATCGAGGTGAATTACCTACCTGAACAAAGTGCAAAATTGATGCTGCAAACATCGTTCAGCGGGTTAACTCGCCACCAGAAAGGGTGGGTGTTCTCTGTCTTAAGTGAAGGTTTCGTGGACGGTGAATTGGCTATTGCTGCTACATCTTATTATTTGTCTCGGCAGCGGCACGCAAATGTCATTGAAAATGCTGATTCAATGAGTAGCTTGAATGTCAATGAAGCAAATCCTATGAACATTGTAAGGCCAATAACTCAATCTAAAATGCCGACAATTGATGATGTTCAGCCTCCTTTTAGTCTCAGTTGTGATATGAACTTCCCTTTGGGCATCGGTCGACAGTATGCGCGCGTTTCAGGTGACTTTAATCCAATACATTTAAGCCGTTGGACGGCAAAGCTGATGGGCTTTAAGCAAGCTATTGCGCATGGGATGTATTCAAAGGCACTATGTATATCGGTCGTTATGAAAAAAGAAATGGAGCATGGAAAAGGGGCTTTGGCACAAACGCCAATGCAGTTTTCTACGCAATTTATGCAACCCATTTACTTGCCAACGCGCTGTGAGTTAGCCGTCAACCACGATGATGCTCAGATTAATTTTTCACTCAGTTCAAAAAGTCGCTCAAAAGCAAGAGAGCATCTGCGCACCAAGGTAGTGATTGCATAGCGCTTATCGTAAGGCGCTATTGTAAAGAGCTTTTGTAAAGAGCTTAGTCATCAGCGCGCAATATTTTCAGTGTTGTGGACGCTGAAAATCTTAAAGTTTCTTTTGAATAATCGTAGGCTCTGGTTTTTCAAGCATGTCGGGATAGTCTAGGTTGTAGTGCAACCCTCTGCTTTCTTTTCTTGCCATAGCACATGTCACAATAAGTTGTGCGACACAGACTAGATTACGCAGCTCCAGCATATTATTGCTAACCTTAAAGTTACTGTAATACTCATCAATCTCTTGTTTCAGCAGGTTGATTCGCCTTAGAGCACGCTCTAGCCTTTTATTGGTGCGAACGATACCCACGTAGTCCCACATAAAGAGTCGAAGTTCGTGCCAGTTGTGTTGGATAATTACTAGCTCGTCTGAATCGATAACGCGACTCTCGTCCCATGCTTTTATTGGTTCATCAATCCATTTCCTATCTAAGCGATTAATAATATGCTTAGCAGCAGCATGAGCAAATACAATACACTCTAAAAGGGAGTTGCTGGCCATTCGGTTGGCGCCATGCAAACCTGTATATGCTGCCTCTCCTATGGCGTATACATTTTCTATATTCGTGCGAGCATCAAAATCAGTAACAACACCGCCACAAGTATAATGTGCAGCAGGTACCACGGGTATCGGTTGAGTGGTAATGTCAATGCCTAAAGAGCGACAGCGGCGGTAGATGTTTGGAAAGTGCTTTTTGATGAAGTCGTTAGATTTGTGGCTAATATCAAGGTACATGCAGTCGGCGCCCAAACGTTTCATTTCAAAATCAATTGCTCTTGCGACAATGTCACGAGGCGCTAAATCGCCTCTGGCATCAAATTTATGCATAAATTTTGTGCCATCTTTGTGGCATAGAAATGCGCCTTCACCGCGCAGCGCCTCACTGATGAGAAAGTTCCCAGCATCGGGATGAAACAAGCAAGTAGGATGAAATTGATTAAATTCCATGTTAGCTATTCTGCAGCCGGCACGCCAAGCCATTGCGACACCGTCTCCACTCGATACATCCGGATTTGAAGTGTATTGATAAACCTTGCTTCCACCACCGGTCGCTAGCGTCGTGAAGCGCGATCTGATAACTTCTACACGCTCTTTTTTGCGGTTCCAAACGTAAGCACCGACACAATGATCCGGAGTCGTCGTACTTTTAATTAGGTCAATCGCATTATAGCGCTCAAATAAGTGTATGTTGGGGTGGTTAGCGACATTGTCCGATAGTGTTTCTTGCACTGCCGCGCCGGTTGCATCGGCAGCATGCAGTATTCTTCTGTGGCTATGGCCGCCTTCGCGGGTAAGATGAAACTTGGTTTCCCCTGTCTCGCTTTTTTCTTGATCGAAAGGAACGCCCTTATTTATTAACCATTCCATGCTCTCTTTTGCATTGCGCGCCGTAAACGCCACGACCGCTTCATCACACAGTCCAGCGCCAGCGTCTAACGTATCTTTGATGTGACTTTCGATTGAATCAGTGTCGTCAAATACAGCAGCAATGCCACCTTGGGCGTAGCGAGTGCTGCCCTCATTGATGTCACTTTTGCTGAGGACGATAACGTCACAATATTCAGCCATTTTAAGCGCAAGACTTAAACCTGCGGCGCCGCTCCCGACGATTAATAAATCGCAGCGATGTTCAATTGTTTGGGACATAGATTGTTTTTCAAGTAACATGTAGAATTGTGTCGTATCGCCATACTAATCATCTAGTAAAAAATTACAACTGATGGTTATTTATAAATTATTTTAGCTGTATATCGAACTTATCCAACAAGTGTCTGTCTATTACTACACTTGTATGAGCCATAAGTGATGTTTTTTAGGAGTAGTGGCTCGAATGAGCGAGCAAAAGACCGAGCAGAAAACCGATCAAGAACTAGTTGAACAGGTACAGAAAGGCAATAAAAACGCCTTTAATTTGTTAGTTATCCGTCATCAGAATAAAGTGATGAATATCGTAGCAAGGTACGTGAAGAACAGTGGGGACGTTGCGGATGTAACGCAAGAAGCGTTTATAAAAGCATATAGGGCATTACCTAATTTTAGAGGCGAAAGTGCCTTTTATACTTGGCTATATAGGATAGCGGTAAATAGTGCAAAAAATTACTTAACATCACAGGGGCGCAAGCCGCCAGCAAGCGATGTCGATGCGAGTGAGGCTGATTATTACGATGGAAGTGATGCATTAAAGGAAAATAACTCTCCAGAACGTGCTTTGCTATCCGACGAATTGCAGCAAAAACTGTTCGCAACAATCGATGGCTTACCCGAGGATTTGCGTTCAGCAATTACCTTGCGTGAAATTGAAGGACTAAGCTATGAAGAGATAGCTGCAGTGATGGAATGTCCGGTTGGGACAGTACGATCAAGAATTTTCAGAGCACGAGAAGCAATTGACAAGGTGATATTGCCTTTGGTGCAAACATAAACGCAGTTGAGTATACCATCGGTTAAAAACCAACGTATGCATTAGCGGTGTTAAAGTAGGAATGTGTTATATGACGCAACAGTATGAAAAATTATCAGCATTTGTAGATGGCGAGCATCAAGACTCTGAGATAGCGCTTAGCTTGACTCAAAATCCTGAACTGGCTGACAAATGGAAACGTTATCATCTAGTTCGGGACTGTATTCGCAACGAAATGAGCGCCGACATTCATTTTGATGTTAGTGCGCAAATTGCAAAACAGCTTGAAAATGAGTTACCAATGGTTGCGCCAAAACGTACATGGCGAGAATTGCCAGTCGTAGCGACCGTCATTCCTTTGCTTCAACAAAGTGGCCAATTAGCAATTGCGGCGAGTGTTACAGCAGTTATGATTTTTAGTTACCAGTCTTATAATCAGCCAGAAGAGTTGCAGCCATTTTTAACGGCGCCGACAGGATTTGGTCCTCAGGGGGGTCTTGCGCCGGTAAGTCTAAATACGAGCGAGAGTGTAGACCGCGAAGGCATGGCTATTTTGCTAGAGCAACAGCGTCAGATTAATGCCCTGATCGAAGATCATCAGCGCCAGCTTAAGCTAAAAAATGCTGGGCAAAGCAAGCAATCAGACACAGAAGAGCAAGAGCTAAGCGTACAGCAGTTAGAAAAAGCTCAACCGCAAAAGTAGTATGATAATTGGAGTAAGTATCGTGAGCGGTGGGCTGCGTATCCTTAATTTGGTATGCAAACGGAGTTTATTCTTTGCCGTATTGGGGCTTTTGCTCCCTATAGCGACTTTTAGCTCACCGACTTCGGCAACATCGACACAAGAACAAGCAAGTCAGCAGCTCCCAGTAGCGAAGAAAGAAGCTAAAGTCTTAAGCTCAGAGACGCAGCGAGCAGTCGCTCGCGACGTCGGGCAGGGCGTACTAAACGTGCAAGAGACGTTTGACCCTTTGTCTGCTATTAGCTGGCTAGCGCGCCTCTCCCGACAAACGTCTAGGCTGAGCTACGAAATATCATTCGTGCTGAATATCCCTGGCAAGGACGCACAGCCATTCTTATGGCGTCATGCAAAAATTAGCGATAGTACGCAAATAGAACAACTTAGCCTGTTAAATGGACCGGGCTTCGAAAACATCAGAGTCAATAATGTGGTTAGCGTTTTTCAACCAGGTTATCCAGCTTATAGCATGTACGGAAGTGCCATTGATGGCCCCATTCCTTATGCTCTGCTACACGAACCAGATAAGCTGCAAAAGAGTTATCAATTTCTTCTCGTGGGCAGAAACAGAATATCTGGGCGATCAGCTCAACAAATTCGGATTACCAGCATCGATAAAACCCGATACGGTTACAATTTATGGTTGGACGAAGAAACCGGCATGCTTTTAAAGTTAAACATGCATGGACTCGACGGCAAGTTACTGCAACAGATCCAAGTAACTCAGTTGCGAATAGATGAAAGAGTTGCAGAAGTGTTCAGTCAGATACAGCAAGAAAACCTACCCAGAGTGATAAACGTAGTTAATCCACCCCAAAGAAAGCATGAATGGAAATTGGCTTTCGTGCCAGTGGGAATGCAGGCGGTAAAACAGGATATCCATCAGTTAGCGGTAACTGGACAGGTGGCTGAGTATAGCTTATTTAGTGATGGTTTAGTCAATGTGTCGGTGTACATTCAAGCAGCGACGGGTGTGTTTCAGGAAGATGTTAATTTGAACAATGGTGCAAATACCGTACATTCTCGTACAGATGGTAAAGTGCAGGTAACGGTTGTTGGCGATATCCCTTTAGTCACCGCTCAGCTTATGGCAAAATCAATTGAAGTGATAAATTGATAACAAAAATATGATTGAAGAAACGGGCATTGTGAGAAAAGTACTTGGCAAGCAGGTTTGGATTGAAACCCAAGTTAAGACAACCTGTGGCAGTTGCCATGTGAGTAAGAACTGCGGCACTAGCGTGGTTGCGAAAGCCTTTACTGCTAAACCAGAATTACTTGAACTTAGCAGTCCGCATCAGCTCATTGAAGGGCAGACGGTTAAACTAGGGATCCCAGAGGAGCAGTTAATGGGGGCGTCCGGTTTGGTATATTTATTACCAATCGTTGTGTTGATTGTTACTGCTTCGAGCATACAGTTTATGCTACCGTCCCTTCATGAAGGCAGGCAAATCCTCTTCAGTTTTATTGCGACTGCAATAAGTTTTTGGCAAATTTCAAAATTTGCAAAGAAGCATGATAAAGGTCAGTTCTCACCCGTGATATTGGGTGCAGTGAATGATGCAACTACCACGATGAAAAATGAGATTCCACTCAAAAAACTCAGTTAATTCTTGCTCGTAATCTAAGGTCATTGAGATCCTGTAGTGCGGTGAACAGCACTTCCCAACAAATTATTTCCAAGGTGTGAACAAGTTAAGCCGTCAACGTGCAGTAATAATGCTGTAATCATTCGCATTTGTGCGGATAAAACGGTAAAATCGCGTCTTTATTTTTCGCTCATAAAACCAAGGTAAGTTCAGACGGCAAAACAGGGCGTCTTAGGGCTTCAAACATGCCTCGGTAACTTCAGGACAAGTAGCTAAATTTATGCAACTAAAGAACATTCGCAACTTCAGTATTATTGCGCATATCGATCACGGTAAGTCGACCCTTGCCGATCGACTTATTCAAACTTGTGGTGGTTTAACAACTCGTGAAATGTCGGCCCAAGTGCTCGACTCAATGGACATAGAGCGCGAACGCGGGATCACCATAAAAGCGCAAAGTGTGACACTGTATTATCAAGCGAAAGATGGTGAAAAGTATCAGTTGAACTTCATTGATACGCCTGGGCATGTCGACTTCACTTACGAAGTATCACGTTCACTTGCAGCCTGCGAAGGCGCTTTGTTAGTTGTTGATGCCGGACAGGGCGTTGAAGCGCAGACTCTAGCAAACTGCTACACGGCGATGGACTTGGAAATGGAAGTGGTGCCTATTCTTAATAAAATAGATTTGCCGCAAGCGGAGCCTGAGCGCGTAGCTGAAGAAATTGAAGACATTGTCGGCATCGATGCAATTGACGCTGTGCGTTGTTCTGCTAAAACAGGTGTAGGCATTGAAGAAGTATTAGAAGAAATTGTTCGACGTATCCCACCACCTGAAGGTGACATTGATGCGCCTCTTCAGGCACTAATTATTGATTCTTGGTTTGACAATTATCAAGGCGTTGTCTCGCTAGTACGAATTGTGCAGGGGCAGCTTAACGCCAAGGATAAAATCCAGATAATGTCAAATGGCGTTATTCATCAGGTCGATAAAGTCGGGATTTTCACACCAAAACAAACAGATACCGGTATTTTACGTGCAGGAGAAGTCGGTTTTATTATCGCAGGTATTAAGGAAATCAACGGCGCGCCAGTGGGTGACACTATTACCCTAGCCAAAGCGCCAGCCGCTAACGCATTGCCCGGCTTCAAAAAAATCAAACCGCAGGTTTACGCGGGCTTGTTTCCGGTTAGTTCTGAAGACTATGAAGATTTTCGCGACGCCTTGTCAAAGCTTACGCTTAACGACGCATCTTTGTTTTACGAACCAGAAAGCTCTGCAGCTTTAGGTTTTGGTTTTAGAATCGGTTTCCTAGGCATGCTGCACATGGAGATTATTCAAGAACGTTTAGAACGTGAGTACAATTTAGATTTAATCACAACAGCGCCAACGGTTGTATACCAAGTGAAAACAACTAAAGGCGAAGTGATTGAAGTAGATAATCCATCTAAGTTACCTCCCATTAATGATATTGAAGAAATACGTGAACCGATTGTGACGGCGAATATGCTGGTACCGCAAGAGTATCTTGGCAACGTGATGACCCTTTGTGTTGAAAAGCGCGGTATGCAAACAGCCATGACTTATCACGGTAAACAAGTCGCGATCACCTACGACATGCCTATGGCTGAAGTGGTTTTAGACTTTTTTGATAAGCTGAAGTCCACAAGTCGGGGTTTCGCTTCGCTCGATTATAACTTTAGTCGCTTCCAAGTTGCTGACATGGTGCGCCTTGATATACTTATCAACGGTGAGCGGGTTGATGCTTTAGCACTGATCACTCACAAGGCGAATTCACAGCGTCGCGGACGCGATTTAGTGGATAAATTACAGGAATTAATTCCTAGACAAATGTTTGATATCGCAATACAAGCTGCGATTGGCAATCATGTCGTTGCGCGCAGCACGGTCAAGCAGTTGCGTAAAAACGTTATCGCGAAATGCTATGGCGGTGATATCAGCCGTAAGAAAAAGCTATTACAAAAACAAAAAGACGGTAAAAAACGTATGAAACAGGTAGGGAATGTTGAGTTACCTCAAGATGCCTTCTTAGCAATCTTGAAGGTGGACAATTAATGGCTAATTATTTCGCAATATTTCTGGTTGCCATGACGGCTATTACAGGAATAATTTGGTTAATCGACGCTCTTTTCTTTGTCAAAAAAAGGAAAGTGCTGGCCTTAGAAGAGCGAAGAGCTATTCTTGGCGATAACAGTATTGTCGAGTTGGAGGGGGAAGAAGCTGATCCCAATTTGCCTGCTTTAGTTGATAATGCCAAACAATTTTTTCCAATTTTTGCACTCGTAATGGTATTTCGCTCCTTTTTGTATGAGCCTTTTCAAATTCCGTCTGGTTCGATGATGCCAACGCTGTTAGTCGGCGACTTTATACTGGTTGAAAAGTTTAGCTACGGTATAAAAGACCCCGTATTCAGAAGTAAGCTAATTGAAACCGGTGAGCCAAAAAGAGGAGACGTCGTTGTCTTCAAGTTTCCCACCGACCCTAATATAGATTTCATCAAACGAGTCGTTGGTTTGCCTGGCGACAAAGTCATTTATCGCAACAAGCAGCTTTACATCACCGAAGCGTGCAACGGACAGAAACCTTGTCCTACAGAAAAAATGATTTCACAAACATACCAAGGTCGTACTGACTTTATTAGTCGCGGCGCTTATCTTGAGGAATATACTGAAGGATTAGGTAGTAAAGAGCATTCGCTGTTACGCAATCCTAAAACAATTGATGCAACGTCTCGTTACCAACCTAGACAACCTGGGACTGCGATTAATGAATGGATTGTTCCAGAAGGTAATTACTTTGTCATGGGAGATAACCGAGATAATAGTGAAGACGGCAGATATTGGGGATTTGTCCCTGAAGCCAACTTAGTGGGTGAAGCGGTGCTGATTTGGGTCAGTTTCGAATTTGATAGAGTACCAGAGGACTTTTTACCTACTTGGGTGCCTTCCGGCATACGCTTCGAGCGCAGTGGAACTATTAATTGATTGGCTGGTAAAGCTAATATTAGAATAACTATCCCGGTGATAGTTGATATCAAAGGTGCCTATATCTTTTACGTTTCAGGTAAGTAGTTATTGCCTTAAGAGTCGTAAATTAAATAGGCATCGCTAAGAGCAAAAATGAATCCATATAAAAGATTAGACAAAGTACTTGATTATACATTTGACGATAAGGCTTTGCTTGAGCAGGCGTTTACACATCGCAGTGCGGCCAAAATTCACAACGAAAGATTAGAGTTTTTAGGTGACGCAGTACTGGGCATGATCGTCGCGGAATTGTTATATCAGCAATTTCCGGAGCAGCCCGAAGGTAAGTTAACGAGAATGCGTTCATCACTTGTCAAAGGAGACACGTTGGCAATGATTGCAAAAGAACACGATTTTGGTGCGTTTTTGAAACTCGGTTCTGGAGAAATGAAAAGTGGTGGTCACAGGCGCAGTTCAACATTAGCGGACGCAGTAGAAGCCGTCATTGGGGCTATATTTTTGGAAGCGGGTATTGACGCTGCAAAGAATACGATCGTTAAGCTCTTCGCGAGCCGCATTGAAAAGCTCGACCCTAATAGACAAATAAAAGACAATAAAACACAGTTGCAAGAATTTTTACAGTCTAGGCAATTACCACTACCTAATTACGAAGTCGTGCTGATAAGTGGTAAAGACCACGCACAAACATTCGAAGTTGATTGCACCGTAGAGCCCTTAAATACCAGCCAAATTGGCAAGGGTAAGAGTCGTCGACAAGCCGAGCAAAACGCGGCAAAACAAACACTAGAGATATTATTACATGACAAGTAAACATTGTGGGATGGTTGCCATTGTTGGTCGCCCGAATGTTGGGAAATCGACAATATTAAACCAAATTCTCGGTCAAAAAGTCAGTATCACTTCGCGTAAACCGCAAACAACGCGGCACCGAATCATGGGCATTGATACCATTGGAAATCGTCAAGCGGTTTATGTTGATACTCCAGGTTTACACGGGGAAGAGAAACGAGCCATTAACCGCTTAATGAATAGAGCCGCTGCCAGTTCGTTAGGCGAAGTTTTTTTAGTGCTGTTTGTAATTGAAGGCACGCGCTGGACCGAAGATGACGAGCTAGTCTTATCGAAAATAAAGCAGGCGAACATTCCATGCTGGCTGGTGGTTAACAAAACCGACAAAGTGCCTGACAGAGCAGAGTTAATGGATACGTTAAAAGCGCTTAACGAAAAACATGATTTTGAAAATGTCATTCCTGTCAGTGCGAAACAAAATAGACAAATCGATCACTTGCGTCAGCTAGTGCTAAAGTCACTGCCAGAAAGTGATTTTTACTTTCCGGAAGACTACATCACAGATCGCTCTAGTCGCTTTATGGCTGCAGAAATTATCAGAGAAAAACTGATGCGCTTTACAGGTGACGAATTGCCCTACGCTACGACGGTCGAAATTGAGCAGTTTAAGCTGACGCCAAGAGGTATTTATCATATTAACGGATTAATACTAGTAGAGCGTGAAACTCAAAAACGTATGATCATCGGCAAGTCAGGTAGTCATTTAAAGACCATGGGTGCAGAGGCGCGAAAGGATATGGAAGCGTTGTTTGACAATAAGGTTTTTCTTGAGTTGTGGGTAAAAGTAAAAGCCGGTTGGGCAGATGACGAACGCGCGTTACGATCCCTCGGCTACGACAATGACTATAAAGGGTAATTCACCTTCAATATAACGCAGTGCTATTGTGGAATGTAAATAGATGAAACCGCTTAGTGATTTTAGAAAAGAGTACACAGCTGGTCGTTTAACCGAAAACGTGCTGACTGAGCATCCAGTTGATTTATTCAAGACCTGGTTAGACGATGCGATTAATGCTGAGTTACCAGACCCAAACGCCATGACGGTTGCTACGGTTGACGCAAGCGGTCAGCCAAGTCAGCGCATCGTTTTGCTTAAAGACTTAAGCAATGAAGGCTTTGTGTTTTACACTAACTTAGGTAGTCGCAAAGCGAAGGACCTTGCTAATAATTCAAAAATTTCTTTGCACTTCCCTTGGTATTTTCTTGAGCGCCAAGTGAGAGTTAATGGCGTTGCAAAAGCACTTTCTCGAACCGAAGTAGCGAAGTATTTTTTGTCACGCCCGAAGGATAGTCAATTGGGCGCTTGGGCATCTCAACAAAGCCAGCCCATTTCAACCCGCGAGCTTTTAGTAACGCAGTTTGCACAAATGAAAGAAAAGTTTGCAAATGGTCAAGTGCCTTTGCCCGACTTTTGGGGTGGTTTTCGTGTGGAGCCTCAACAAATCGAATTTTGGCAAGGCGGCGAGCATCGTTTACATGACCGTTTTGAATACACTAAGCAAGAGAACGGTAGTTGGACGACTCAACGCTTAATGCCGTGATCAAGTTCTCGAGCAAAGCTACAGTGTATGATTGATAGCCACTGCCATATTGACTTAGAGGCATTTGACCATGATCGCGCCGACGTTTTAGAGCGAGCATTTCAAAACGGTATTCAGCGCTTATTGGTGCTTGGATTAAGCAACCAGCAGTTTGTGAAACTACTCGATTTAAGAAAACAATATCCACAGATTGATATTGCATTGGGTCTACATCCTTATTTTCTTACTCTCCAAAATGACGCACAAACACAGCTGATGTTGGACGAATTTTCACGTTTAGCTAGTCTACATCAAGCGCAGTTTATTGCGTTCGGTGAAATGGGCCTGGATGGCAGTTTAGGCCTTGATATGGCATATCAAGAAACAATATTATCCTACCAACTTAATCTTGCAAAAGATTATAAAAAGCCCGTTATCCTGCATCATCGCAAATCCCATAATCAACTTATTAGTTTATTAAAAGCACAAAAATATCAAGGCGGTGGCATACTTCACGCTTTTTCAGGTAGTTACCATGAGGCTAAAACTTATATTGATATGGGTTTTTTATTGGGCGTGGGCGGCACTATTACTTACGCGCGAGCAAAGAAAACCAGAGATACTATCGCCAAGCTTCCTTTAGATAAACTCGTTATAGAGACAGATTCACCCGACATGCCCGTGAGTGGCTTTCAAGGGCAGCGCAATCAACCCAGTCAACTTTCACTTGTGGTTGATGCTTTGGCAAAACTCAAAAGAACGTCATCACTCAACATTGAGCAACAAACGACTAAAAATTATTTAGCACTTTTTGGTGTATCGCTGAACTGATAGTTTGCGCGTATTTTGTAAAATAGACGCGTCACTATCATCGCGCAAATTGCTGTTAATATCATGATTAAACCGGTTTGCATCAACTGTGTGCGGTTAAAGGCTTTGTGATGTTTTATTATCGCGTTTCGGTCTAGCAAAAGCTTCACATAACCAATTGTTTTTCCTTCATATATAATATCTTCAATAAAAATCAGCGGAGGTGTATCTAAGACTCTAAACTCCTCTACAATTGAATAATTATCATCAAAGCTTTTGATGGTTTTTCCAGTTTGATCGTAAAGGGAAGTACCTTTCACGAAGCTGTCAATTTCAATTGTACTCACGTAATTTTCGATACTTTCCTGATCATCTTTTTGTAACGGAGCTGCCAACATTCTTGAGGCTTGGGCAGCCAAGCTTCTGCCTAGTTGCTCAGACTCCAGGTTATACCATTCATTTGCATTTTTATTGTGCATAAACCACAGGTTTACTCCAATCACCACTACGCATACGGCCAATACAAAATTGGAGATACGTTTTAGCATGGCAAATTTAGGTGTGGTTTGACTAAACAAATTTTTCTCTAGGCTATGGGTAGTGCAGCAACAATAGGATAAATAACGCTTTTTGCCAAGACTTTGTTTTATTGCCGTGCGCCTTTAGGTATGATCGCCTTCACGAAGGAAGATGCGTTACCTTAGGAACTAATTTGTACCTTATACCGACAAAAACAACCACACTGCTGAGCGCGACTAAATTAGCAAATTATTTAAAACAGAAAAACAGGCTGTGCTTGGTCAAATGCAGTGAAAATAAAACCGAGACGCCTTTGGGGGCATCGTACGGTGATGGTTGTCAGTTGCCATCAAATTCATCGCAGCTAAGCTGGTATAGCGAGGCGAAAATCGACGGTTGCGACGACGCACTTTGCACCGTGTTAGAAGCTTCGCCGGACAGAAATGTCAACTCACGCAGCATCATTGTTGCTGCAACCGTACTCAATTTTGAGTTGCTTGAAGAAATTATCAACGCACTGCCGTCACAATCAAATATCATCAGTATAAGCGCTAACGACTATCACTGCGTTTTTGACAAAATGGTAGTGAATATTGATTGCGAGATTGATTCTGCGCTTACACAGGGTCACACTCAAAACACTCTGAATGCAATGCTTAAGGAACTCAGCGAGCGCTTATTTATTGATGTTTTTGTAAAGCCTGCTGTGTCTATTCAAAAACCAGGCCTCGTCGTATTTGATATGGACAGCACTCTAATAGAGATGGAGTGTATTGATGAAATAGCAAAATTAGCAGGGCTTGGTGACGCCGTTAGCGCCGTAACCGAGCGAGCAATGCGCGGTGAAATCGCTTTTGCAGAAAGCTTGCACCATCGTGTCGCTTGCTTAGAGGGAGTCGAGCTAAATGCCTTGCTGAGTATACGTAAACGTTTACCATTTATGCCTGGCTTTACTAGTTTAATGGACGAGTTAAAACGCACTGGGTGGAAAATAGCCATTGCCTCCGGTGGCTTTACGTATTTTGCCGACTATATTAAAGCGTTGTTCGATTTTGACTACGCCTTTAGTAATACCTTAGAAGTTAAAGATAATAAGTTAACGGGGAAGGTAGTAGGCAAGGTTGTTGATGCGCAAGCAAAAGCCGATATTTTGCAACAGTTAGCCAATGACAATGCTATTCCTATTGAAAATACCATTGCCGTGGGCGATGGTGCAAACGACTTGGTAATGATGTCGCTGGCTGGCACCGGTATTGCGTTCAAGGCAAAACCTAAAGTGCAGGAACAAGCTGCTAATTCAATTCGATTTAGCGGCTTGGAGGCTGTTCTATACTTACTGGGGTAACGTAAGCCTGCGTTCCCCACAACGGCACGGTAGAAAGGCTATGCTTAAAACTACCTGAGGTTTCCTTCGTTGAATAAGACACGTACATTAAGGTTTGCGACTCAGCATCGAACACGCGTCGTATTTTCATTGTTTTGAAAAAAATACTTTTTGATTTTCTAAAAACAATTTCTCCCGACTTTGATTTATCAATGGTTGCAATCATCGCCGCCGAAATCTCGCCGGTTTGACGACAGGCAATAGAACTGTCCGATGGGTCAGCGAAACTCAAATCAGCTTCAATGCTGGCTACGTGACACGTAACCCCCGGCACTAGCGGGTCAACCAGTGTATTGAGTTTAATATCTTGTGTGGTAAACACGCCCAGAGAAATGTCGCCCACTTCTGACTTATCACATCCGAATAATCCGGCCGCTGCCAATAGCGCGATTATCTGCAATTTAAATTTATTCATTTGTTACCTTTAAGCTATCTCGACAGGCTTTGTTTGGCGCTGTAATTAACGCGGTTGAAAACCGTGCGACAAACAGTGTTTGATAATCTAGCATTCAATCGAAGGCGTAAGCAAGTTTATCCATAATCTCATCTACGGTTCTTGAGCGCCAGGCCTACATTGTCTACAATAGCGCACTTTTCACTTACTTCAGGTCATGAATATGAACGACACTAACTCACTTCCAGCTTTACCGGATCGTCTTTCAGGTAACTCTCACAGCCCACACTATGTGGCAGAAATTTTCGAACATAACGTGGGTATTCGCTTAAACGGAAAAGAGCGCACAAATGTTGAGGAATACTGTATTAGTGAAGGTTGGGTGAAAACGCCTTCTCCTAAAGCCTTAGATCGCCGGGGACAACCACTCCTAATTACTCTAAAAGGAACGGTAGAAGCTTTTTACAAATAAAGCAACTCGCTGACAGGACGAGATAATCTCACAACAAACTGCTTAAAAAGCGCTGATAAAAATAAAGTCTTTTATACTAGCGGTGAAAAAAATGATTAAAAACAGCATGATACAGCTTGTATATGTTTTTGTAGTTACGTTAATAATTATGTTTTAAATCTATCGATTAACAAATTATAGCATGCAAAACAATAGGTTATGATTTTTAGACGCGCTGATTTTTCGCAATTTATAGCTTATGGCGACTTAGGTGCCTACTATAGACAAAAGTAGTAGTTAAATGCAGGAATAGAAAGCAAATCACCGTTGTAAATAAAAAATCGTTTAAAAAGCACCCTATGTGGTTGAGGTGAAATTGGGCCAAAATTTAAATAAAGGGGCAGGGGAAAAAAAAGGGGTCAGTGTTAATTAATCCGAGCTAAAGCTTGGATTAATTAACACTGACCCCCTTTTTTTCCCCTGCCCCTTTTTTACGATTTCAATTGATAGCGATAAACCACTTCTTCTGTTATGTCTGTTAAAAATATTTGACCGGCAATTTCCCACATTTGCTCTTCTAATTGTGTTGCTTTATGGATGGCGTAGCGGGTGATATATGACAACTCTTGTTCTAGGAAAGAGGTATCAGGGCGATTAGAGCGGCTAACGTGAACGTTGAAGGCATAAAATTCACCTTTGCTCATTGCCGCTTTGATGAATTGTAACTTTGAGCGATGAGTGGCTAATTCGTTTTCCCATTGTGCATCAATTGCTGTTTCATAGTCAGGTTGACTTGGGTCGAATGCGACATAAATTTCGGCCTGTATTGGGCGGAGATCAACACGTAATGTGCGTAAAGCATCTCGTATAAACGCGTTGCTTCTATGTTTATCTTGGAATAACCAAGCAGTATTCATCTTTGTTGCCGGCATGTCGTGCTTCAGCAAGTTTAACCAAGACGCTCTTATTGGTAGCATTGTTGTTGTGGTTGGAAAGTACCCACCTCGTTGTTTTTGCATATAAGCGCATAGTTGCGGCGAGTTTTTCGCTTGCATACAGCGCAGTGCATGGCCCATGCCAGGCACAGATTCTTCATTAGTGATCGTTTTTAGTTTATCTTTATTGCTCTCTATCAACAGAGTGAAAAACTTCTCGGCAATACTCAGTTCTTGTTCTGAGATCGCTTCTAAATGCAATACGAGCTTGTCGTAGTTGATGTGTTTTACTCTGTAGTGCAAATCCTCCAAGACAAATTGCGTTGTTTTTCTCTGTAGTATTGGAAAAGAGATACTGACTCTTGAATTAATCCGTTGTTCAAAAGGGGCGTCAAGCTCTATTTTGAGCCCGCTGATTGAGCAGTCTTCACTCACGCCGGTAATACGAGTATCGTAATTTTCAAGTTTAACTAAAGTGCGCAATTTATATCGAGTTTCTTTACGCAGCTCCTGCTGCTTGTAGCGGAATGAAAGTACAGGTAAAGGTGGTTTATTTCTGGGGTGACCAAATGCAGCTAAGTGCTTGATTTTATCTCGATCTAGGGTGTTCTTTTGATAACATTGTTGAGCCACTAAGTGCGTGACATCGGTCACACTAACCATGTGCTGAATATGCTTTAGTTTCGATTCTAGTCTTGGCGTAAGAGGACGATTCAGTCTATCAACTTTACGGTTGATACCAGTTGGCATAGCGCTAGGAACGTAGGCCGATTTTGGGTTAATACCGGTGCATTGGATTTTATAGACGCGCCAACTGGCTTTGCGGGCAGCATAGCTTAAGAATATTGGTTTTAAATCTGGCTCGTCTTCAAGCTCGGCGCTGGTAGCTGAATAGAAATAAATTTTGCCATCTTTGATATGCGTGAATGAATACACCCAAAGACAAGCGTCGGAACTTGAGTTCGCAATCATGCCAGTGAGCCTTGCAGAGTTTAGTAAAAAGCCGATGTTCTGCTCATCATTTTCATCCAACCAATAGTCCATAATCTCTTTATTGGTGCCATTCACACATGCAAATCTTGCTATCGGTTTCTGTGGGTCATGATTATCTATGAATATTGACAGTGCTGGAACGGTGCTGGCAAATGCCTGCTCATGAATTTTATCATTCAAGGCAGTTAACGCGTTATCTAGATTGACTTTGTATTTACGTTTGTGCAGTTTTATCAGCTTTTTTACGTAATTGTTAAAAACTTGAGGTCCTGCTCTTAAGTCTCGACAAACATGGATTCGGGCTTGCTCTCCTTCACCAGAAATGCCGAGCACGCGGTACTCTATAGATTCTTTCGTCAATCCAGAATCAGACTGAAAACCACGGAAAACTATCTTGACAGGCGTAAACGCCTTAATCATGTCAAGTTCGTCGGGGTTCTTTAGTTTCAACTTTAAACCGCTTGGGCTGATGTCTACGGTGGCAGCAAACAAGCTCTGATTGTCGTCTAGAAAGATTTCTATTGTCACGACATAGTTCATGCGCTCTTCGCGACGATGCGGATAATCCAACAGCTGTTGATTGGCCACAATGTATTTTTCAGAATTTAACTTGCGACTGTCAGGAGCTAGTTCGTCTGAGGATGTGATCGTCCCAGCATTGGCATTAAATTCATGCTCAGCTAGATTCAATACCGACTCATAAACGCCAAAAGTATATATGCCGTAGCGCTCAATCAGTTCTTCAAATAACGCTAGCGCTGGCTGATGCAAGTAGTGCTTGATGCCTTGAAATGAAACTAATTCACAACTTGAGCTCACTCGCGTTCTAAGATCAATCGAGCGGATACATGGTTTCGCCAGTCGCTTCATTTCCATTTTCAATAAAAAACGTTTTTCAACGCTAAGATCTTTGGTTGCCTCAAGTAATAGGCGTGAAAATTCTGGCCTCTCTACTAGTGGCGCCAATTTGTGAATTAGATAATTATGTTCTGACAGATCGTGTGTCATGCGTTCCTATTCTTTAGGCGGTCGTTTTTAGTATCAAATGGGCTTTTATCGCGATTACACATTTTATATCATCAATTACCGATTTTATCGGCAAAAAACTTCATTTCTAAACGGATTTTTGAGACAAATTTCGTTACTCTTCAAACGATAACACGAAATATTAAACAGGCTCTGTATATGACCACTGTAAATCAGCATGTTATACGTCGACTATATAGCCTCTACATTGAGAACACATTATTTATGGCAAAAAGAAAAACGGCTTTTGTATGTAACGACTGCGGCTCCGAACATCCGCGCTGGCAAGGACAATGCAATGACTGTCGCGAATGGAACACACTCACCGAAATTATAATTGAAAATTCGTCAACTAAAAGTGTTCCTGCCGGTCGTAGCGGTTTTTCTGGCATCACCGCAGCTAAAGTGGAAGTCTTGAATGAAATTGATTTGGCAGCACTTCCGCGCTTTTCATCGGGGTTTAAAGAGCTCGATCGGGTTTTGGGTGGCGGTATTGTCCCAGGTTCTGCAATATTGATTGGTGGTTCTCCCGGAGCTGGCAAAAGTACCCTGCTGTTGCAGGTAATGTGCTTGCTCGCTAGAACGAATTCGACGCTTTATGTGACAGGCGAAGAGTCACTTCAGCAGGTGGCAATGCGAGCTAAACGACTGCAGTTGCCCGATGATAAACTCAAGTTATTAGCCGAAACGAATGTCGATACTATATGCCAATTAGCACTTCAGCATAAGCCGAGCATTATGGTCATCGATTCGATTCAAGTGATGCATATGAGTGATATTCAATCAGCACCTGGGGGCGTGTCACAAGTGAGAGAAAGTGCCGCGGCGCTGACGCGTTTTGCGAAACAGCATCATATTGCTATGTTTTTGGTTGGGCATGTAACCAAGGACGGCAGTCTTGCGGGTCCAAAGGTACTGGAGCACTGCATTGATTGCTCCATGATGCTAGAGGGAGAGAGTGACAGCCGTTTTCGAACGTTGCGTGGGACTAAAAATAGATTTGGCGCCATTAATGAATTGGGTGTTTTTGGTATGACTGAGAAAGGCATGAAAGAAGTGTCTAATCCGTCCGCTATTTTCTTAAACCGAGAAGATGAAGCATCACCCGGCAGTATCGTCATGACTATTTGGGAAGGTACTCGTCCGCTGCTTGTTGAAATACAAGCGCTAGTTGATTACTCGCAGCTATCTAATCCACGACGCGTTGCGGTAGGGCTTGATCAGAATAGGCTAGCCATGCTGCTAGCGGTGATGCACCGTCATGGCAATGTGCAAATGAACGATCAAGATGTGTTCGTGAATGTAGTGGGTGGGGTAAAAATTACTGAAACGGGTGCTGACCTCGCAGTATTGTTGGCGATGGTGTCTAGCTTTAGGAATTATACTTTGCCAAAAGAGCTTATTGCGTTTGGTGAGGTAGGCTTGTCAGGTGAAATAAGGCCGGTGCCAAACGGCACTGACCGTATAACTGAAGCGGCTAAACACGGGTTTAAGCGCGCTATTGTGCCGAAAGCAAACATGCCGAAACAAAAAATACCGGGTATTGAAATAGTGCCTGTCAGTCGACTATCTGAAGCGCTCGAGGCGCTTTGATACTAATTTATAGCTGTAGCAAGCGTTGGACCATTAAAAATGACTCATTCCATTAAGACCCCTGTTGTATTTTTTCCCGGAACATTGTGTGATGAACGTATATTCATGCCGTTGTGGATGGCGCTTAATTCAAAAGGTAACTCATTAGAGAACAAAGCTTTTGTACCCTTGCAGTGGGCTGAAGATTTGTCGCAAATGGTGGCATTAGGTGAAGACCGCCTCGCTTATTTTCCAGAAAAGGTGCACTTAGTGGGGTATTCGATGGGCGGTTACGTTGCGGCGCTCGTTGCCTTAGCCAATCCTGATAAAGTGGCGTCGTTAACGCTTTTGTCTAGCACTGCAACTGCACTATCAGATGAAGAACTCGAGCAACGCAAGTTGGTGTTAAAAACCATTAAGAGCAAGCAATACAAGGGTATGACGCAGTCTCGCGTTAAATTTATGCTGCACAGCAATAGTCAGGATAATAAGGAGATTACGGCTCTGATAAAAGAAATGGCTGATGATCTGGGTCCCTCGGTACTAAGTGCACAAACAAATGCGACGGCAAACCGACAGGATCTAACTAATAAATTGAGCAAACAACAATTCAGCACATACTTTCTAGTTGGCGAGCAGGACAACATCGCTACTGTACCAGAAATTACTGAGATTGCAGCGCGCGCCGAAAAATTCCAAAAAGAGGTGTTTGCTAAGGCGGGACATATGCTGCCTCTCGAGCAAACGAGTGCATTAGCGTTTTTCTTGCATCAGCATTTGCAGTAATTACGCTTCAGATAGTAGCAAAAAAAAGGAGCCAACATTTGCATGCGGCTCCATCTTTGCTTTGTAGTATAGGGCTGATATTACTTAGACCAGTAAAGCTTAACTAATTTTCTTGTACTTCAAGCGATGGGGTTCAACAACATCATGCCCATAAGTTTGTTTTATCCACGTCTCATACTCATTATAGTTACCTTCGAAGAAGTTAATTTTTCCTTCATCACGGTAATCCATTATGTGCGTAGCGATGCGATCCAAAAACCATCTGTCATGCGAAATAACCATGACGCAGCCCGGAAACTCCAAAATTGCGTTCTCTAATGCACGTAATGTTTCGACATCGAGGTCATTGGTTGGCTCATCCAGCAGCAGTGTGTTGCCGCCAGCTTTAAGCAGTTTCGCCAAATGCACACGGTTGCGTTCACCACCGGATAAGTCTTTCACAAACTTTTGCTGGTCGGTGCCTTTAAAGTTAAAGCGACTGCAATATGCGCGACTGTTTAATTCGAAATTGCCGATACGCACAATATCTTGTCCATCGGAAAGCTCTTGATAAACCGTTTTGTTGCCATCCATATGATCTCTAAACTGATCAACGCTGGCCAATTGAACGGTGTCGCCGAGATCTATTTTACCTGAGTCGGGTTGTTCCTGACCCGTGAGCATTCTAAATAAAGTTGATTTACCCGCTCCGTTCGGTCCGATGATGCCCACGATAGCGCCTTTCGGTACTTTAAAAGTGAGGTCATCAATTAACAAGCGATCGCCATATGACTTTCTTAAATTTGTCACTTCAATGACTTTGTCACCTAAACGTTCACCCGGTGGAATGAACAATTCATTGGTTTCGTTACGTTTTTGATAATCGCCGGTATTCAGCTCTTCAAAGCGTGACATTCTGGCTTTGCTTTTAGCTTGACGACCTTTGGGATTGCTTCTAACCCACTCAAGTTCTTGCTTGATCGATTTTTGACGTGCACTTTCAGTGCGCTCTTCTTGTGCTAAGCGCGCGTCTTTCTGTTCTAACCAGCTCGAGTAGTTACCTTCCCAAGGAATACCTTGGCCACGGTCAAGCTCGAGTATCCAACCAGCAACATTATCTAGGAAATATCTATCGTGGGTTATCGCCACAACAGTGCCTTCATAATCATGTAGAAAACGTTCTAACCAAGCTACCGATTCCGCATCCAAGTGGTTGGTAGGTTCATCAAGTAGCAACATTTCAGGTTTTTCTAATAATAGACGACACAATGCAACGCGGCGTTTTTCACCACCTGAAAGCTTACTTACGTCGGCATCCCAAGGTGGAAGGCGTAAAGCATCCGCAGCCCGCTCCAGTGCATTTTCTAAATTATGACCATCTTTGGTTTGAATGATGGCTTCCATTTCACCTTGCTCTTGCGCTAATGCATCGAAGTCGGCATCTGGTTCAGCATAAGCTGCGTATATTTCATCAAGTCGCTTCAATGCATGGGCTACATCGGCCACGGCTTCTTCAATATTGCCTCTGACGTCTTTGCTTTCATCTAGTTGCGGTTCTTGCGGCAAGTAGCCTATTTTGAGACCAGCTTGAGGAATTGCTTCACCTTCAATATCGGTGTCAAGGCCTGCCATAATACGCAGTAGCGTCGACTTACCAGAACCGTTTAAACCCAGCACACCAATTTTAGCGCCGGGGAAGAAGCTGAGGGAAATATTCTTAAGAATTTGACGATTAGGTGGGACAATCTTTCCCACTCTATGCATGCTATACACATATTGAGCCATAGTTCTCTCTTTTAACCTTTTGTTGAGATCTTGCATTAATTCAGATAAAAAACAGGTTTTAACGAGCCACTTTACGAATACGTGTGTATTACCTTAAGCGTATTAATAGCGGCACGTTAACCCGAATGTGATAATCCGAATATCAGTGGCTGAATTGTAAGGACTTTGCTAATTAAGTACTAGTAAATATCTGTGATATCATCAATAAAAAACGTAAAATCGTAAAATTAAAAACATTTATAAGGAGCGTTATGCCAGCGTCTTACTCTCTGCAAGAACTCGCACAACATATTGGGGGCGAGCTACAGGGCGATGCAAACGCCATTATCACTAGTATGGGCACTTTAGAAGGGGCTAAAAAAGGGCAGCTGTCATTTTTGACCAATTCGAAATACAAGAATGCTATGACCAATACCAAAGCGAGCGCCGTGATTTTAAAAGAAGCCGACGCGGAATTTTGTTCAACTAATAAAATAATTCACTCTGACCCCTATGTTGCTTTTGCGAAGGTGGCTCAGCTTTTAGATTCTACTCCAGTGCCTAGCGCAGGTATATCTGAGCTTGCTAGCATTCATCCCACTGCTGAAATTGGCGAAAATGCGAGCATTGCGCAGGGTGTTGTGATTGAAAAAGACGTAACGATTGGAAGAAATGCGCGTATTGGTCCGAATACTGTTGTTGGTCAAGGTGCAAAAATAGGCGATGATTTGAATTTGCGGGCTAACGTCACAATTTATCATCGAGTGATTTTAGGCAATCGAGTATCAATTCATAGCGGCACAATTGTTGGCTCTGACGGATTTGGTTACGCAAATGACAAGGGCGTATGGGTGAAAATCCCGCAAACGGGCACTGTCGTGATTGGTGATGATTGTGAAATTGGTGCTAATACGTGCATTGACCGAGGCGCATTGGATAACACAATTATTGGCAACGATGTCATTATTGATAATTTAGTGCAGATTGCGCATAACGTGACGGTAGGTGATCATTCTTGTATCTGCGGTGGCACGGGCATTGCGGGAAGCACAAATATTGGCAAATATGTGGTAATTGCGGGTACGTGTGTTGTCAATGGGCACATTGATATTTGTGACAAGGTGCAAATAACCGGTTTTAGTATGGTGACTAAATCGATTACCCAGCCCGGAGTGTATTCTTCAGGCATGCCAGTGCAGCTAAATCGAGAGTGGCAGAAAAACACCGTTAGACTGCGTCAAATCGATAAATTAGTCGAACGAGTCAAGACCTTGGAAGGCCTGCATAAGTAGGCTTTACAATTGCTTATATTTAATTCCAATAAAGCCCTATACAAGCGCCTGAAAATGCTTAAAATATCGAGTCTAAATTTTAGGTGAATACGCACATTTTAGTCCCTCATATTGTCATCGGCACTTACAACAAGAGCAAACGCTTACTTGTGTTGTGATTGCAGTAACGAGACGAATTGAAATATGCACGCAAAACAAGCTCAGCAGGAGATCCGTATGTTATCTAGTAAAATGACTATTGCAGAATTCGATCCAGAATTAGCAGCTGCAATAAACAACGAAAATCAACGTCAAGAACATCACATCGAGCTTATTGCGTCTGAGAACTATTGTAGCCCGCGAGTAATGGAAGCACAGGGTTCGCAACTGACCAATAAATACGCCGAAGGTTATCCTGGTAAGCGCTATTATGGCGGTTGTGAATATGTTGATATTGCTGAAGAGTTAGCAATAGATCGAGCAAAACAGTTATTTGATTGCGACTATGCAAACGTGCAGCCGCATTCTGGTTCACAGGCAAACACAGCCGTATTCATGGCATTAATTAACGCTAATGACACTGTATTGGGCATGAGTTTAGCCGACGGTGGTCACCTCACTCACGGTTCTCACGTTAACTTTTCAGGTAAAACATACAACGCAGTGCAGTACGGACTGCATCCAGAAACTGGCATTATTGACTACGAACAAGTTGAAGCACTAGCAGTAGAGCACAAGCCTAAACTAATCATCGGCGGTTTTTCTGCCTATTCAGGTATTGTTGATTGGGCTCGTTTCCGTGAAATTGCAGACAAGGTCGGTGCTTACTTACTAGTAGACATGGCGCACGTTGCAGGTTTAGTTGCTGCTGGTGTTTACCCAAGTCCGCTTCCTCATGCACACGTGGTCACTACAACAACACACAAAACATTGGCTGGTCCGCGCGGTGGTTTGATTTTATCAGCCTGTGGCGATGAAGCTTTATACAAGAAGTTCAACAGTTCAGTGTTCCCAGGTAACCAAGGCGGACCTTTGATGCACGTTATTGCTGCGAAAGCGGTCGCGTTCAAAGAAGCGCTTGAGCCTGAGTTCAAAACGTATCAGCAGCAAGTGCTTAAAAATGCCAAAGCAATGGTTTCGGTCATGCAAGAGCGTGGTTATAAGATTGTGTCAAACGGCACCGATAACCATTTATTTTTGCTAGACTTGATAGACAAAGATATCACAGGTAAAGACGCTGATGCTGCGTTGGGTAGCGCGAACATTACTGTTAATAAAAACTCCGTGCCTAACGATCCAAGGTCACCTTTCGTCACAAGCGGTTTACGTATTGGTACTCCGGCTATTACGAGACGCGGGTTTAAAGAAGCAGAAGCAGGCCAAGTAGCTACTTGGATGTGTGATGTATTAGACAGTATTAATGATCAAAGTGTGATCGAAAGAGTCAAAAGCGAAGTCGTAGAACTATGCGAACGCTTCCCAGTATATGGTTAGTTAGTACACGGCTAGTTAAAAAGTTTTTTAAAATTAGCTCAATTGCAGGCCATACATTAATATGTATGGCCTTGCTTATTTTTGGAGCGTCAGCTCATGTTTTGTCCATTTTGTTCTGCACAAGAAACTAAAGTTATTGACTCAAGGCTCGTCGCCGATGGCGCGCAGGTGCGCAGACGCAGGGAATGTTTGGAGTGTCATGAACGATATACCACTTTCGAAATTGCTGAACTCGTTATGCCTCGTGTCGTTAAACGAGACGGTTCAAGAGAGCCATTTAATGAAGATAAACTGAGGGCTGGCTTGCAAAGAGCATTAGAGAAACGGCCCGTAAGCACCGAACAAGTTGAAAACTGTATTGTTCGCATCAAATCATCGTTGCGAGCGACAGGCGAACGTGAAATTAAAAGTGAGCTTGTTGGCAGTTTAATAATGGATGCACTTAAAGAGTTAGATAAAGTTGCTTATGTAAGGTTCGCTTCAGTTTACCGCTCGTTCGAAGACATCCGTGAGTTTGGTGAAGAAATTGCTAAGCTAGGTGATTAATGCCCACGTTTACTAAAATTGATGCACATTGGATGTCAATGGCATTGAAATTAGCTCAAAAAGGGCGTTTTTCAACAATGCCCAACCCGAATGTGGGCTGTGTCATTGTTGATGCAAACAATCAATTGATCGGTCAAGGCTACCACCAAAAGTCGGGACAGGCGCACGCAGAAGTCAACGCGCTATTAAACGCTGGGTTTATTCCTCACCAAAACCCAGTAAATCAACTAAATCAACTAAATCAACTAAATCAACTAAATCAACCAACAGACCAGCATGTCAAACCTGTAACATTTGGTGCCACAGCCTATGTTACGCTTGAACCCTGCAGTCATACTGGTAAAACCCCTCCGTGTGCACTGGCACTTATTGACGCACAAATTGCTCGGGTCGTGATTGCTAGTATTGATAAAAACCCGCAAGTAATGAACAACGGTATCGCGCTGCTAAAAAAAGCAGGTATTCAAGTTGATACTGGCTTAATGGAGTCTGAGGCGCAAAAATTAAATATCGCATTCAATTTTCGGATGACCCATGGTTTACCATGGGTGACCGTGAAGCTTGCCACCAGTATTGATGGCAAAACAGCCTTGCAAAACGGCGAGAGCAAGTGGATTACTGGGCCACAAGCACGCGCGAATGTGCAGGTGGAACGCGCAACTAGCTGCGCCATTTTGAGCGGCGCAGACACTGTCATTGCCGACAATCCCTTGCTAAACGTGCGTATTGACGCTTTGCCGGCTTTTGAATGTTCGCTTTTCAAACTACGTGCTGCTCAGCCTGTTAGGGTTATCATTGACGGGCAGAACAGGTTGCACAATAACTACCAAATTTTTCAAGATGAGCACAAGGTGATTGTTTTCAATGCTCAACACAACTCTAATCTAACGGCAAAAAATATAGAGCAAATTCAAGTGCCTCAAGTGGACTCAACAAAGCAACAATCTGAGGAACCTCGGCACTACTTAAATTTACACGCTATAATGCAGGTCTTAGCCGAAAAGCAAATTAACCGGGTGTGGACTGAAACCGGAGCGGCGTTGTCGGGCGCGCTGTTTAATGCGAATTTAGTGAACGAACTTATTGTTTATCAAGCGCCCATGTTTCTTGGTTCTGATGCCAGAGGTGCGATAGATATTGATCAGCTGACAAGTATACAGCAAGCAATTAACACAGAATTTAAAGAAGTGACTCAGGTAGGAAAAGATCTAAAACTTCGCTTATCTATTAAAAGCTAACAACAAATTAAATGTAGTAGGAGTGTCGGTTTATGTTTACTGGGATTATAGAGGCCAAGGGAAGCATTAAGTCATTGGTTAATCATGGCGACGATATTCGCCTGACAGTGGAAACGGGCAAGCTTGATATGAGCGATGTTGCCTTAGGTGATAGTATCGCCACGAACGGCGTTTGTTTAACGGTAGTTGATTTTGGTGAGCACTTTTACAGTGTAGATGTTTCCTCCGAGACCATAAAGTACACTGGATTTGCAAACTACAGCAGTGGCAGCGCAGTAAATCTTGAAAAAGCAATGCGTGCTGACACTCGATTTGGTGGTCATATTGTAAGTGGTCATGTTGATGGCGTAGGCGAAGTACTTTCTGTTACTGATCATCAGCGCTATGTCGAGATTTGGGTCAAAGCGCCAGATGAATTGGCGAAGTACATTGCGCACAAAGGCTCAATTACCGTTGACGGGGTTAGCTTAACAGTGAACGAAGTCAAAGGTGCAGCTTTCATGCTGTGGCTAATTCCTCACACGCTGCAAGAAACCGTCATGGGTACTTATGCAAAAGGAACTAAAGTCAATTTAGAAGTTGACGTCATTGCGCGCTACCTCGAAAGGCTTATGCTTGGTGACAAAGCTGCACAAGAAGAAAAACAAGATATCAGCATGTCGTTTTTAGCTGAGCATGGTTATTTAAAATAGGCGAGCTTTGCAAAAGCTCGAATCAAATACACTAACTTGAAACGGATTCGTTTGGCATAAGTTCATATCTATAATTAGAACTAGCCAGTAAAAGGCCGCGAAGTAGGCGAAGTTTCACCATATTTAAAACACGAAGAGAAATGTAATGGCGTTGAACACAACACAGGAAATTATCGAAGACATCAAGCTAGGCAAAATGGTTATTTTGATGGATGACGAGGATCGAGAAAATGAAGGCGATCTAATTATGGCTGCTGAGCATGTCACGCCAGAAGCGATTAACTTTATGGTGACTCATGCACGCGGCCTAGTGTGTTTGCCGATGACGGCAGAGCGCTGCAAACTGTTGAAATTACCATTGATGGTAGATAACAATAACGCTCAATTTTCAACTAACTTTACGGTCTCGATTGAAGCTGCAGAAGGCGTCACCACAGGTATTTCAGCTGCCGATAGAGCAAGAACTGTTCTAGCCGCAGTAAACCCGAATGCAATAGCCAAAGACATTGTGCAGCCTGGTCACATATTTCCATTGATTGCAAAAGAAGGCGGCGTGTTAAATAGGGCCGGGCACACTGAAGCTGGTGTAGATTTGGCCAGAATGGCTGGCTGCGAATCAGCATCAGTGATTGTCGAAATTCTGAACGATGACGGCACAATGGCAAGAAGACCTGAGCTCGAAATATTCGCCCAGAAACATAACTTAAAAATAGGGACGATTGCCGACCTTATTGAATATAGAAACTTAAACGAGACAACAATTGAACAAGTCGCTACCTGCCATCTGCCAACCGCTTACGGTGATTTCGAGCTGATTACATTCAAAGATGTGATTGACGAACAAATTCATTTTGCGCTTAAAAAGGGCGACATTGTTGCAGGCAAGCCAACTTTAGTGCGGGTACATTTGCATAATACCTTAAGTGATTTGCTTAGCTCAACGAGAGCGGTGAATCGTTCAATGCCGCTCTCGGAGTCGATGCAGCGCATCAATAATGAAGGCGGCGTCTTAGTCTTACTTGGCAAAAAAGAAGACATCGTTTCACAAGTGAAGCAGTTTCAAGCAGAAGATAACGATGAAGTTGCAGAAGGTAAGGCATGGCAAGGTTCTTCTCGCACAGTAGGCGTGGGAAGTCAGATATTAGCAAGCCTAGGCGTTGAAAAAATGCGTTTATTAAGCAAGCCAATTAAATACTCAGCGTTGTCAGGATTTGGTCTTGAAGTCGTTGAATACGTTTACGACGAAAAATAACCCCTTTTAACAATTAATCTTCGCGCGACTTATGGTATACTTCGCGCCGATTTTTTTGGAGAGCAAAAATGATAGAGATTGAAGGTAATATTCGAGCAACGGGCAAAAAATTTGCGATTGTTGTAGCACGCTTTAACGGTTTCGTAGTTGAGAGTTTGTTGGATGGTGCATTAGATACGCTAGAGCGTCATGGCGAAGTGAATCCTGATGATGTCACCGTGGTTCGTGTACCAGGTGCTTATGAATTACCTATCGTTGCTAAAAAGCTCGCTGAGAAAAATAAATTTGATGCGATTATTGCAATCGGTGCAGTGATCCGCGGCGGTACGCCACACTTCGATTTTGTTGCCGGTGAATGCAACAAAGGTTTGGCTCAAGTGTCTTTAGATGCCGGCATTCCAGTTGCGTTTGGTGTTATCACTACCGACAGCATAGAACAAGCAATTGAACGTTCAGGAACGAAAGCTGGTAACAAAGGTGCAGAAGCTGCTTTGTGCGCACTTGAAATGGTAAACGTCATTAGTGCTATTGAAGAGGCTAACTAAGTGAAACCTGCCGCGCGACGTAAAGCTAGAGAGCTAGCAGTTCAAGGTTTGTATGGTTGGCAAATGAGTGGTAACCCTATCGAACAAGTAGAACTTAGTATTGCCACCACCAATAATATGCAAAAAGTGGACATGGAATACTTTCAAGCCCTGTTGCGCGGAGTCGCAGAAAGAACAGAAGAACTAGATAAAGCCATCAAGCCTTATCTTGGCCGCTTACCAGAAGAGCTCGATCCGGTCGAAAAAGCAATTTTACGCTTAGCAACATTAGAACTTGTTGAACGTTTTGACACGCCATTTAAGGTGGTCATTAATGAGTCCATTGAACTAGCCAAAACGTTTGGCGCTGAAGAGAGTCACAAGTTCGTAAATGGCGTGTTAGACAAAGCCGTTAAAACACTTCGAAAAGACGAAAGAAGCTAATGTAGTGAAAGAGTTTGATTTGATTGGTAACTACTTTGCAAAAGGTGGTTATATTCGCAAAGATGTATTGTTGGGTATTGGTGACGATGCAGCAGTCACAAAAGTGCCTAACGGACAATGTGTCGTTACAACCACTGATACACTTGTTGAGGGCGTTCATTTTCTGGCTGATACTGCGCCAGAAGCTATTGCTCACAAAGCGATTGCAGTGAATCTAAGTGACTTAGCCGCAATGGGCGCAGAGCCAGCGTGGATAAGCCTGTCACTTTCTTTACCTAGTATTGACGAGAATTGGGTTAAAGCATTTTCAGAAAAAATCCACAGCTTAAGTCACTATTTTTCATTCCAGCTGATCGGTGGCGATACGGTTCAAGGTCCTCTTAGCATTACCGTAACCGCCCAAGGTTTTATACCAGACAACAATCAAATACCGCGCAGTGGTGCAGAGCCTGGCGATTGGTTGCTGGTGACCGGCTGTCTGGGCGATGCAGGTGTTGGTCTCGATATACTCACAAATAAAGTCAAAGTAAGTAACGCAGAAAACGCATCTTATTTGAAAAATAGACATTGGTTTCCAACCCCTCGGGTGCTCGCCGGCACAACGCTCAGACGTGTGGCAACCTCGTGCATCGATGTATCTGACGGCCTTATTCAAGACCTAAAACAAGTCATTTCACGCTCTGGGGTTGGCGCCATAGTCCATCTCGATAAATTACCCATTTCAGATGCATTGGGTGAAAATATCGAAAACCTCACTGATGCGCTTACATATGCAGCCACAGCCGGTGATGACTATGAGTTGCTGTTTACGGTTCCCGAAGAGCAAAGAGTCTATATTGAGACGGCGCTCGCAAGCTATAATATTCAGGTGACCTGTATTGGACAAATTACTGGGGCAACCGGTAAGATTGATCTTCGCTTGGACGAAAAGCCTTTTGAATTTGAATCAAAAAAACTCGGCTTTGAGCACTTCTCCTAATGGATAAAACCTTACGCCAGCGAGTGAGCATGAAAAATCCAGTGCACTTTTTAGCATTGGGTTTCGGTACGGGTCTAATACCATTAATGCCGGGCACTTTTGGCTCATTAGCAGCCGTTCCCCTTTTATACGCAATGAGTTTTGTTACTTTAGAAGTCTTTATTGCGATTACAATATTCAGTTTTCTGGTGGGGATTTATCTTTGTGGTAAGACTGCACGTGATATGAAAATGCACGATCATGGTTCAATCGTGTGGGACGAAGTTGCTGGTATGATGGTAACGTTTATTGCAATTCCAATTAATCCACTATCGCTATTGTTGGGTTTTTTACTATTTCGCTTTTTTGATATTTTAAAGCCTTGGCCAATTCGTGTTTTCGATAAACGAGTGCACGGTGGCTTTGGTATTATGATTGACGATATAGTGGCTGGCGCCATGGCCTGTGCTTGTTTGCACGGGATTGTTTATTTACTGCCAAATGTCGCATCCCTGATATTTTAGTTAACGAACATTTTGCGCCTAGCGCAGCGTGACAATGCGATATGCTTATATCGCATAACTGTAGATTAACTATTTGCAGCAGCGACTGCTAAAATACCCTTGGTGTCCAATCCCAACTCAGCATACATTTCCTGCTGCGTGCCTTGCATAATAAACTCATCTGGCAAGCCTAACTGCACAAGGTTTGGCGTTAGTTTATGTTTAAACAGGGCTTCTGCGACACCGCCGCCGGCACCGCCAGCAATTGCGCCATCCTCTAGCGTTATGAGCAAATCATGTTGCTTAGCAGCTTCGACTAAAGCGACTTCATCAAGCGGTTTAACAAAGCGCATATCGATTAAGCTTGCGTCTATTTGCTCAGCCGCTTCAGCGGCATAAGGCATTAAGGTGCCGAAATTAAGAATAGCGACTTTTTTACCTTTTCTGATGGTTCTGGCTTTTCCAATTTCTAATAACTGCATTTCGCCTGTGGCATCAATCCCCGAACCTGAACCTCTCGGATATCTTACAGCGGCAGGTTTATTTGCTTTATGACCCGTGTATAACATATTGCGGCATTCAAGCTCATCGGATGGTGTCATTACGATCATGTTTGGGATACAGCGAAGAAAGCTAATATCGAATGCACCTTGGTGAGTTGGACCGTCAGCGCCTACCAATCCAGCTCGGTCGATAGCGAACAGAACGGGCAAGTCTTGGATCGCAACATCATGTATTAACTGATCGTATGCACGCTGTAAAAAAGTAGAATAAATAGCAACAACAGCATTCTTACCCTCGCGTGCCATGCCTGCGGCAAGCGTGACAGCATGCTGTTCAGCAATCGCGACGTCAAAGTATTGCTCAGGAAAGCGTTGTGAAAACTCAACCATTCCAGAACCTTCTCGCATTGCTGGTGTAATTGCCATTAACTCTGTATCTACTTTAGCCATATCGCATAACCACTTGCCAAATATGGCAGAGAAGTTTGGTGAACTAGGAGATGATTTTGGTAATTTTTGCTCTAAGTGGTTGAATTTAGGAACGGCATGCCACTTGATTGGATCTTGCTCTGCTTGCTCATAGCCTTTGCCTTTCTTCGTTACTACGTGCAAGATTTTCGGCCCAGACATCTTGCGCATGTTGCTTAATGTATCAACAACAGCAAGAACATCATGACCGTCAATTGGCCCAAAATAGTTAAAGCCCAGTTCTTCAAAAATCGTTCCAGGCACGACCATGCCCTTTATATGTTCTTCAGCCCGGCTTGCAAACTCTTTAATAGGCGGTACTGTGCTTAACAGCTTTTTGCCGCCATCTCTAATGCTGTTAAAAAAATTGCCAGTAAGCAGGCGAGCCAAATGACTATTTAACGCGCCAACGTTCTCGGATATCGACATTTCGTTATCATTTAAAATAACTACCATGTCTTTGCCAATGTCGCCAGCGTGATTAAGTGCCTCAAACGCTAATCCAGCGGTCAGTGCACCGTCGCCAATAACAGCCACGACTTTGCGACCTCTATCTTCTTGCTCAGCCGCGATAGCCATGCCTAAAGCTGCACTGATGGATGTTGAAGAATGACCAACGGCGAAGGTGTCGTATTCACTTTCAGGTGGCCAAGGGAAAGGGTGCAAACCACCTTTTTGACGAATGGTGGTCATTCGATCGCGTCTGCCGGTCAGAATTTTATGCGGATAAGCCTGATGGCCTACGTCCCAAACGACGCGGTCAAATGGCGTATTGTATACGTAATGAAGCGCAACGGTTAACTCAACGGTGCCTAGACCTGATGCAAAGTGACCGCTGCTTAAACTAACGCTATCGAGCAAGAAGCGGCGTAGTTCGTTCGCAATTTTAGTCAAAGAATCTTTCGGTAACTTGCGCAACTCTTCTGGGATATTTGCTTTCGCTAAGTGTGGATAGTCAGCTAGGTTTAAGGTCATTATTTCTTTTATCTTCTGTCAGTGATACCGCGTACTCTGGCAATTATAGCATTGTTGATGAGTAACAATGGTGTCTATTTCTGTTCGTAAGTCGTTTGCTTAAAGGTGCAAACTGCATTTATAAGCACGAAATTGGGTTCTAGTACTAGTATTCTCGCGAGACCAAAAAGTCCGTAAATGCTTTTAACTCGTCTGTATTGTAAGGCAAAGAGGCGATCGCTTGAAGTGCTTCATTGTGCAGCCTTTGTAAAAAACTTTGCGATCCTTCTAAGCCAAGGTGTGACACGAAAGTGTTTTTATTTAAATCAGTATCGGAACCCTGAGGTTTACCCAATGTTTCGCTGTCCGATATAACGTCTAAAATGTCATCTTGTACTTGAAAAGCAAGACCAATTTTACTAGCGTATTTTTGCAGTTGTTGAGTATGCTCAGCGGATATATTAGGGGTAAGTATTGCGCCCAATGACACGCAAGCGCTCAGCAACGCACCGGTCTTTAATTGATGAAGCTCGGTTAACTGTGCCAGTGATATTTCTTTACCGGTGGCCAGTAAATCGATGCTTTGGCCTGCACACATGCCGTTTACACCCGATGCTTTCGCTATTACTTTCAGCATATCAATACGCTTTGCCGAATTATCCGGAGATAAGGAGTGATTCAACACAATTTCAAAAGCGAGCGTTTGCAGTGCGTCGCCGGCTAAAATAGCGGTCGCCTCACCAAACTGTATGTGATTTGTTGGCTTGCCGCGGCGCAGCGCATCGTCGTCCATAGCGGGTAGATCGTCATGGATTAATGAGTAGGCGTGAATACATTCAATTGACATACTCGCCACGTCAAGATCGTCTGGATTAGCGTCGAGCATGCTCCCAACTATTGATAGCAGCATCGGACGCATGCGTTTGCCACCGCTAAAAACACTGTATTTCATTGCTGCGATAAGTTCATCAGCAGTTTGTGTTTGTTGGTCAATAAAGAGTGCTAGTTTGCGGTCAATTCGCGTTTGCACATCTTCCTGAATGCTCGATAGACTTACAGCTGTGGGCGACGTTAATGACATTCCTATTACAGCTCATCGTCTTCGAAATCAGCAAGTGTCTCGTTACCATTAGATTGCATCAATATCTGCACTTTTTGTTCAGCTGCTTTGAGTTGCTGTTGGCTCTGTCTTGCTAATTGAATACCGCGTTCGAATTTTTTTAAAGAGTCCTCTAATGGAATATCGCCTTTTTCCATTTCAACGACAATTTCTTCGAGCTCTAGCATTGCTGCTTCAAATGATGTTTTTTGTTCTGTCATTAACTTAAATTTTATTGGTAAATACTTGCCGAGAACCATAACTGAGGGGCGATTCAAGGTCAATTAATTTGCCTAAATATGCGTAAATATATTCCATTGTCAGTAAAGCTTTTAGTATTTATGCCGTTAATACTTTTGCAGACTGTCATTAGTCCAAAATACAAAGGTATTGAAGCCTATACTGCGATTTTGAGCGTTACAGGTAAACTGCACGGCAACAATGCTATCAATTTTCTAGAAAGCAATTTTAATAGGAGTGAAACGTGGATTTAGCAACCCTCATAGGTATGATTGGTGCCATAGGTTTTGTCTTAATGGCAATGATCTTAGGTGGCGATTTAGGGATGTTTTTCAACGTACCCTCGGTTCTCATTGTTTTTGGTGGGTCTATATTTGTTGTGCTCTCTCAATACCCTCTCGGTCAGTTTCTCGGCGCAGGTAAAGTTGCCGGCAAAGCGTTTATGTTCAAAATCCAAGCTCCTGAAGAGTTGATCCACAAAATTGTTGAAATGGCAGATGCAGCGCGTAAAGGTGGCTTTTTAGCACTAGAAGAGGCCGTCATTGATAACGCATTTATGCAAAAAGGGGTCGACATGTTAGTGGATGGTCACGATGTTGAGGTAGTAAGAACAACAATGGGCAAGGACATTACTAATACGTCTGAGCGACATGACGCAGGTTCGGTAATTTTTAAATCCCTAGGCGACGTAGCACCTGCGATGGGGATGATTGGTACCCTGGTTGGTTTGGTTGCAATGCTGTCAAACATGGACGATCCAAAAGCAATTGGTCCGGCAATGGCAGTGGCGTTGCTAACAACGCTGTACGGGGCTTTTTTATCCAATATTATATGCTTACCTATCTCATTTAAACTTGGCGTGCGAGCTGCCCAAGAGAAGCTCAATCAAAGCCTTATCTTAGACGGTATTTTAGGTATAGCAGATGGGCAAAATCCACGAGTCATTGAAGGCGTTTTAAAAGGCTACATTGCTGAAGGCAAGCGCGGCACTGGAGAGACAGAGTAGTGGATGACGAGTGCCCCAAATGTCCTCCTGAGGGATTACCCGCTTGGATGGGCACTTTTGCTGACCTGATGTCACTGTTGATGTGCTTCTTCGTATTGCTACTTTCCTTTTCTGAAATGGACGTAAGAAAGTTTAAGCAGATAGCAGGCTCTATGAAGTTTGCGTTTGGTGTCCAAAATAAAATTGAATTGAAAGACATCCCGAAAGGCACTAGCGTTATCGCGATGGAATTTCGTCCAGGTAAACCTGATCCAACGCCCATTGAAACTGTGCAACAAATCACGCAAGAAATAACCAAACCTATGCTGAACTTCCAGGACGGTGAAGAAGACAATGCAGGAGGTAGACAAAAGCAACGTGGCAGTTTTAGAGGCGGCCAATCAGCGCAAACAGCAAACCAAACTGCAGCAGCTGCCGCAGCAGCGTCAAGCAAAGAGCAACAAGACAAAAACACCAAGAAAGTAGAAGATTTACTGCAAAAAGAAATCAAAGACGGTGCAGTAGATGTGGAAAATCTCGGACAGCAAATTGTTATACGAATAAGAGAAAACGGTTCTTTCTCTGCAGGCTCAGCATTTCTTCAGCCACAGTTTAAACCGATAATTCGTGAAATTGGTGTGCTACTTGCCGACATGCCGGGCGAGATCGAAGTGACTGGGCACAGTGACAGCGTGCAAATTTCTAACGAGCTATATCGGTCAAATTGGGACCTATCAGCGCAACGAGCAGTTGCTGTTGCCGAAGAGTTGCGAAAAGCACGCGGATTTGATGAAGCTAGAATGAAAGTAATAGGTAAAGCCGCGACGCAACCGATAGAAGCTGACGATACGCCGGAATCTCGCAACAAGAACAGACGTGTTGAAATATCTATCATGCAGGGCAAACCGAAGTATTCCGACCCCATATCAGTGCTCGAAAATTAGGCTTTCTAAACCTGCTTCGCATTGAACAGACTAGAAATTATGACCAATTATATCTACCATATTGATGTAAAAAAGCCCTAGTAATTAGGGCTTTTGTTATTGAATGGCGTGATATCAACTACATTAAGAACGCGCTAATTCGGCACGGTAGTGTGGTTTACTGATAACCAATTGCACGGTACTAATTGCGCGCTCTAAAAAACCACCTTCGCAGTAGTTTAGATAATATTGCCACATACGAGCGAAACGTTCGTCGTAACCGTCTTTCTCTAGCACTTCTTTGCTTTCTTCAAAGGCGACATGCCAGTCGTGAAGTGTTCTAGCGTAATCTAGGCCAATGTCGTGTAAGTCACGAATATTCATGTCCGTGCACTTCTTCAAAAACTTGTTAATTGCAAATTGAGAGGGTAAGAATCCGCCCGGAAATATATGCTTTTGAATGAAATCAACACTATCAGAGTAACTATCGTAGCGGCGGTCATCAATAGTAATGGCTTGTAGAAGCATCAGCCCGTTTGGTTTAAGTAGTGACGAGCACTTCTCAAAGAAATTGCCCAGGTAGGCTTTGCCAACGGCCTCTATCATTTCTATCGACACTAATTTGTCAAATTTACCTTCTAATAAACGGTAGTCTTTTTTCAATAAGGTGATTTTGTCATCCAAACCTTCTTTACTTACCCATTCTTGCGCATACGCATATTGTTCATCAGAAATCGTGGTGGTGGTTACTTTGCAGCCATAATGCTTCGCTGCGTAAATAGCTAAACCACCCCAGCCTGTGCCTATTTCAATTAAATGATCGTTTTCAGAAAGCTGCAGCTTGTCGCAAATTGAACGTAGCTTATTCTCTTGAGCTTCAGCTAACGTTGCCTCTGGAGTAGGATAAATAGCTGATGAATACATCATTGAAGGGTCTAAAAACTTTTCGTACAGCTTATTGCCCAGATCATAATGCGCTGAGATGTTTTTCTTAGCTTGATCACGTGAATTGCGTCGCATAAAGTGCTGCACTTTAAGAACCGGCATAGTGACCCACTTAAACTTATTTTCCCATTCGTCCAAGGTACTTAAATTACGCGCAAAAATGCGGATAACGTTGGTGAGGCTTGGTGTTGTCCACCATCCATCAGTGAACGTTTCACCCGATGCGACGCTGCCTCCAAGCACTAAACGCTTGTACGCACGAGCATCTATAATATTTACTTCGGCATGCAAGTCCTGGTCTGGATTACCACATTGTGCAACTAATCGACCATTCTCCTTCAAAGTCAGGTGTCCTTCCGGCATATTTTGCATCGCTTTCACGAAAAGCTGCCGATAAGTGCGGTCCATAAATGTCATTGAATCGGTGCTTTGTATTGTTTGTTCGCCATGCGACATAGTTATTCCTTACCTCACGGGTGCATATAAATTGGAACGCGTTTAAAAAAGAGCTTAATAGCTTGCCAATAAATTCCCGCAACTGTTTTCACGGTCATACTAGGGATACTGAGTAAAGCGCCACGCAGTGTTTTGGTTGTTAAAGGCTGTCGCTGCATGTTCAGCGCAGCCTCAAAATGCTTCTCTTGCTTTATACACGAAAGATGCAGTCTTAGATTTTCATCGGGTTGTTTTATTTTCCATTGATACGTCATATCCATGGGGTTGAACGGCGAAACGTGGAATGCTTTATCGCAGTCTTCCTGTTTGGCTAAGTCGACCAAATAATGATGTCTTTTGTTCCAAGGAGTGTTGCTTACCTCCGCCAGCATATGAGTATAAACGCCTTCTGCATCCCTTAGATAATAGAAATTAACGGGACTAAAGTACCAACCAAACGTACGAACTTGACCAAGAAAGTAAACATCACCTGATAGTGCAGAACCATTTAACTCTGTCATTCTTGCGAGAACCGAGGACTCCAACGTTTGCGCTGGATCTCCTAAGTAATCACTACGTAAAAACTTGACAGGACTAAAGCCTTTTTCTCTATTCGAAAAGCCTTTAACTTCGGTATTCAACTGCTCTATTTCGCCTAACTTTAGCCAATATAAATAAATCTTGTAGTTAAAACGATGCACTTTCGGAACAAAGCGTTGATGGTGCACAACCCCCGTATACAGAGCTGACTCTGTTTGCTGTTTAAAAGGGACTATTGGCTCTTGTTGATGCATTACAGACTAACACCAAATCGCTGACAAACATCCAAGGCACTGCGAAGACCGTCTTCGTGAAAACCGTTGTACCAGTACGCTCCGCAAAAATGAATGCCTTCCTTGCCACATATTTCTTCTCGGCGTTCTTGTGCACTTACCATCTCTGGGCTGAATTGTGGATGTGCATAATAATACGTACCTAACACTTTGTCTGGTGATATGGCTTGCGTGTTATTTAAGGTTACACAAAAGGTAGTGTCGCTTTCTACGCGCTGCAGAATATTCATGTTGTAAGTGACTGCAGCAGGCCGCGATGCTTCTGCTTTCGCGCCTTCAATTTCGTAGTTCCAGCTAGCCCAAGCAAGCGGGCGTTCAGGCAGGACAGAAGTGTCAGTGTGCAGCACCACCTCATTCAGAGAATAGGGAATAGCTTCCAATACTTCTTTGTAGCCTCGAATGTTTATTGCGTTCTGAGGTTTGGCTGTTAGCATTTTTAACGCTTGGTCGCTATGACATGCAAAAATTACCTCGTCAAAGGTCTCTTCGCCTTTTGCACTAACTACTACAAAGTGGTCATCTACTTTTACCACACTTTTGACAGCATCATTCACGCTTATTTTACTGCTGAACGATTCAATTAATGGTGCTATGTACTGGCTTGACCCACCAACCAGAGTGAACCATTGAGGCCTATTGGTAATGTTGAGCAGGCCGTGATTGTTAAAAAATTTCAAAAAGAAAGACAGCGGGAAATTGGCTGAAGCTTCTAAACTCGTTGACCATATTGCAGCGCACATTGGCAATATGTAATTGTGGGTGAAAACGTCACTCAAATTATGTTGTGTGATAAATTGTTGCAGTGTTATGTCGTCGGTTTCTCTGTTCTCTGCGATGTGAGACTTACATAATTTATTGAATTTAACGATGTCGAGGACCAAACGCCAAAAGGAAGGGCGCAATATATTTCGGCGCTGAGCAAATAAGCTGTTAATGGTGTTGCCGTTATACTCCATTTTGGTTTTTTTATTTTTAACACTGAAACTCATCTCAGTAGGCTGGGTTTCAACCTTGAGCGTTTCCATCAATTTGATAAAGTTTGGATAGGTCCACTCGTTATAAACAATAAAACCGGTGTCGATTGCATACGTCTTGTTGTTTACAGTAACGTTCTTTGTTGCCGTGTGACCACCAATGTAATCATTTGCTTCATATACTTTAAGGTCGTGCTGTTTGTTTAGCAGATAGGCCGAGCTCAGGCCTGAAATACCGGTACCAATTATGGCAATTCTCTTAGTCATTGCGCGCGTTCTCTTTTTTCTTTGGTTTTTGACGCATGTTGATGCATATTTTTTTCTGAAGTCCTTCGGGTAAGAGGTTTAACAAGCGAACAATAAAACTAAATCTTCTCGGAAAATAAACACCGGATCGAGAAGAAAATAGGCCTTTGAGCATGTAATTAGCAGCCTCTTCCGCACTAATTACCATGGGCATTGGAAAATCATTCTTGTCTGTTAATGGCGTTTTGACAAAGCCTGGGGATAATGTTTGTACCTTTATGCCTTTGTGCGCTAGGTCCACTTCGAAACTTTTGGCAATGTAATTCAATGCCGCTTTGCTCGCTCCGTACGCTTGGCTTCTTGGAAAAGGTAGCAGCCGTGCAAGGCTGTCTACAAAAACGATTTTATTTCCGGATTTAAGAACAGGAATAAGTGCAGATACGACATTGACGACGCCAAACACATTTGCATCAAAAACGCGTTTAAACATATCTGGTTCAACGTTATTAATATCAACATATTCGCACGTTCCAGCGTTCAGAACCGCAATGTCACATTGAATATTCGCTAAGGCGTCTTTAGTTGCAGCCTCGTCCGTTACGTCAAAGCGACACGTCGTCATGTTTTTTATTTGAGCCAGTTCGGCTAATTTTTCTTCATTTCTGCCGCAGGCAATGACCGAATGTCCTTCGTTTATGCAGAGTTTAGCGAGTGCTTCGCCAATACCAGAAGTAGCGCCGGTGATGAGTATAGTAGCCATTAGCCTAATGTCCTTTTTATTCGTTTTATGATCCTACCCAATAGAGGAATGTTTTCATACACCATTTGGCCTAAATCATAATAATCGCGATGAAAAGTAATTTTATCATCTACAATTTTCAGTTGTGTAATGCCGTCAACAAAGATAGGTTTGCCTTTATTTACGCCAGAAGTAGCAAACGTCATTTTCCATGTAACTAGGTATTCTTCGAGTGCTCCCTCGTCAACAGCTGCATTTTTTTTGGCTTCGATTTTCTGTATAGAATGTATCGCAAATGTGCAGTGCTTCGCATTTCTAAGTAGTTTAGTGAAGTAACTTTTTACGGACGTGATACCAGAGTGGGCAGCAATGGGGTCAATAAAGACGACATCGCTACTGTATATGTCCGCTAACTCTTCTACTTTCATTGACTCTAGGTTAACGTAGAATGATTCAAATTTTTTGATCGCGTTCATATGTAGTGCTCTTTATTAACTGCTGTGTAGGTCTTACCTGTTTTATTGTACTAGAGATCAAGATATTAAATTTTTTTAATTCAGTATCTTTTCGATCTAATCTGTCATCTCAGCGTAATCATGAGTGTATTGTATGCAACCGAGATCGTTTGAAATTATGAAGTGTCCATTATTCCCGTTATCTGCGCACATTCTTCCTGAGGGGCGTATGGCGTTAAGGATTTTCGAACCCCGCTATATGAGAATGGTAAAAGAGGCCTGTGCTCAGGACTCTGGTTTTGTTATTTGCATGCTGAATTCTAAAGGGGATAAGGAACAAAATACGCATATATTTCCAACTGGAACATATTGCAAGGTTATCGATTTTGACATCCTTGAAGACGGTCTGTTGGGCATAACGGTTGAAGGTGTCAATTGTGTAACGATAAGTAATATTGAAACCGAAAAAGACGATCTTCGAGTTGCTGATTGCGAAGAGTTGAAGGTATGGTCCTGCAGCCTAGATATTCAAGACTTGGCGCCAATGAATGAGAGGTTGGGTGAGATATTTGAAACTTATCAAGAGGTTAGCTCGCTTTACGAAAAGGTCAAACTGGATGACCCGCTCTGGGTTATTAATCGGTGGTTAGAGTTGCTCCCTGTCGGTGCTGAGCAGAAACAACATTTCTTAGCTCAAAAAGATTGTCAAAAAATAGTCGACTATCTTTCGCAATTGATTGAGTAGCTCATAGTACTAGTGGATGGCTAGCACTAAACTCAGGAGAGCAAAGAGGGAAATGATAAACGGCTGTTTAAAAGTACGCCAATGCGATAAACTCTATTTCGCTAAGTTAATTTGAAAAAATAAACATCAGGTATTAATTTAAGTGATCTTTCTAAATGATGCTTCGTATAATTCTACAATGCATACGACAGGAAGACCTAAATGCTTATCGGAATCCCATTGGAAAATAACAAGCCAGACGTTAGAAAACCGAAAGACTGCGCAGCAGAAATGTCAGCGCTACTTGATACTGTAGCCAAAGAGCGATGCAAAGCCTCTTTTGCGAAGGTGTTTGGTTACTTTGCGCCTCGCCTACGCTCATATGCGCTGAAGCAGATGGGCAATGAGGCGATTGCGATGGAGCTTGTGCAAGACACAATGTCCAACGTGTGGCAAAAGGCACATCTATTCAATTCAGAAAAAGGTTCTCCTTCAACATGGATATTCACCATTGCTAGAAATATCCGCTTCGACATGCTGCGTAAATTAAAAAATCGTAAAGAAGATGTATGTTCTGACGACATGTGGCCCATACTTTGCGAACAAACAGCCGATCCAAAAGAGAAATCCTTAGAAGAACAAATTACCCTGCAACAAGTAGGAGAGTTATTTAACGAACTTCCAGAAAAGCAGAAAGCGGTGATTGAAGCAATTTACATTGACGGAAAATCTCAGCAAGAAGTTGCGGATGAGCTTGAGATACCGCTAGGTACAGTAAAATCTCGCACTAGATTAGCCTTACAACGTTTAAAGGACATGTTAGAAACACATGATTAATTTTCATCCTACAAACGAAAGACTCGATGCATTTGCAGACGGCCTAATGGCGCCTGCGGAAGCGCTAATAATTTCAGCCCACTGCGACATGTGTTCAAAGTGCTCCAAGAAAGTGGCTTTATACACCGACGCGAACGCTGAAATACTGTTTGACCAAGAGCTTCCTAAGGCTGAACTCGGTGACTTTGGCGATATGTTGTCTAAGATTACTTCCGAAGAAGTGGACCGAGGTATCATAGTAGAGCCGACTAACAGAGTGTTGGAATTGGACGGTCGAAAGTTCACACTACCGCGGTCGTTAAACAGGTTGTCTGAGTCAATGGGTAACTGGTCTCATATGGTTGGGAAACTATGGCAGGCGCCAGTTAATATCGGCGGTGACAACGTTGCAAACTTTATATTTATGGAAAAGGGTGGGGGTGTTCCAGAGCATACTCACAGAGGCAGTGAAATGACACTTGTCGTAAATGGCGAGTTCAGTGACGGCTTGGCAAACTATGACAGCGGCGACTTTATGGTAATGGATGGTTCACACATTCATACACCGTCGACAAACGCGGATGAAGGTTGTCTCGTGTTTAGTATCGTCGATAAGCCACTGCATTTTACTTCTGGATGGGCTCGACTGATAAACCCATTTAGTCATTTGTTTTTTAAGTAAAGCAGACAACATTACGCATAAAAAAGCACGCTAAGCGTGCTTTTTTTTATGGGTTTATTTCTCATCCCACTTTGTGCCTGCTATGCCTAATCTAGGAATTCACTATCAGGGTAATTCAAACGAAGTGTTCTCATTGTGTTTTGTTTCAATTCAGTCAAATTAAGCTGATTATAGCTTGAAACCATAATTTCGAGAGCGGGTTGAACTTGTGTTGTATCTGGAAAGTTTTCGATAACGTATCTTCCTCGATTTGCTGCAGCAACATATGCTTGTCTTCTCATATAATAACGCGCTACGGCAATCTCGTAACTAGCAAGTCGATTCTTAATATGCAACATGCGTTCACTTGCATCAGTTGCATACTTACTGTTCGGATATTTTTGAATTAAACGTCTAAAATCCTCAAATGCTTCACGTGATTTAGATGGGTCTCGGTCAGAGCGATCCACTCCTAGCATTTCTTGAAAAAGATTATTATCTAGCTCCATGTTTGTCACACCGCGCATAAAATAAGCATAATCAACGTCGGCATGATTAGGATTTAAACGGACAAATCGATCGATGGTGGCCAACGCTTGGTCGGGTTTACCTACTTTATAGTACGAAAATATAAGGTCTAATTGAACTTGCTGTGAATGCGGACCAAATGGATATTTTGAATCAATTGCACCCAAGGTCTGGGCGGCTTGAGCAAAATTGCCCACAGCCATGCTTTCACGAGCATTAGCGTAGAGCGCTTGAACGCCCTGATTAGCAACCACTTTAGCTTCTTGGTCTTCAGAGGAGGCGCAGCCTCCTAAGCTAATCATTGCTGCTGCGAGTATTGCTATGCTTATCTTATTTTTCAGTATCATTTGAAATTGCTTAACCTTTTCTATTTATTAACGAGTTGTTTTAATTTCAAATCAACCCTTTGTACTTTTCGGTGGTTTTGCGCAACGAAGCGCGATATTTACTGCGTGTTTCACCGTATTTGCCTATTCTACACTAAGCTTTATTTGCTGTGTTAGAAATTCTTGCTGTTATGCAACATAACTTGCTTGCTATACTACAAGTACTATTTATTAATGCGAATGTTATGGCTACCAATAAACTCCAAATTAATCTTTCTGCAACCGTGCCAGAAAGCTTGTTCGATAAGAGACTAGACCAATGTTTAGCGGTTTTGTTCCCTGAATACTCAAGATCTAAGCTAAAAGAGTGGATATTAGCTGGGTTTGTAAGCGTTGACGGTGAAATAATCGACACGCCACGATTAAAGCTTAAAAGCGGTGAAGACATTATTATCGGCGCTGAACAAGAAGTACAAGTTACCAGCGCAGCACAGCACATCGATTTGAATGTAGTTTATGAAGATGAGCATATTTTGGTAATCGACAAGCAGGCCGGTTTGGTTGTGCACCCAGGTGCAGGAAACCACGATGGGACTTTGCTAAATGCATTGTTAGCCAAAGTTCCAGATATTGATCAAGTTCCCAGAGCCGGTATCGTTCACCGTTTAGATAAAGATACAACCGGTCTCATGGTTGTAGCAAAAACATTACCAGCACAAACTAGCTTAGTTGAGCAACTACAAGCTCGAAGCATGGGGCGTGAATACGAAGCATTGGTAATGGGAACCATGATTGCCGGCGGCATTGTAGATGAACCCATCGGCAGACATGCAACGAAAAGAACCGCAATGGCGGTGAGAGAGTTTGGTAAACCGGCCGTCACTCATTATAGAGTGAAAGAAAAGTTTCGCGCTTATACTTACCTTCGCCTAAAGCTTGAAAGTGGCAGAACACATCAGATAAGAGTTCACATGTCGCATATTAATCATCCACTAGTGGGCGATGCACTTTATGGCGGCAGACCAAGACTACCGAAAAACGCGAGTGAAAACTTCATTATCGCGTTACGCGCATTTAAGCGTCAAGCATTGCACGCTGCGCAATTAACATTGCTGCATCCAATTAGTGGTGAAGAAATGACGTTTAAAGCACCTCTTCCTGAAGATTTTGTTGCACTATTAAAAGAAGTGCGTGAAGACACGAAAATAAACGGAATTGATATTTAGTTGTCCTCAATTGAATTTTTTCAGCCTGCGTGGCCAGTAAGCGATCGTGTTTTTTGTGCTAGCACCACTGTTAATGGTGGTGTCAGCAGCGATGTGTATAAAAGTCTAAATCTAGGTTCTCATGTTGGCGATGACCCATTTTGTGTCGAGGTGAATCGTCAACGTTTGGTGAATGAACTCCAACACTTTGCGCCAAATATAAAGCCCATTTCCTGGCTCAATCAAACCCACAGTACCAAAGTTATTAGGCTATCGAAACCCGCTGTGGCTGACAAAAAAGAGGCAGATGCATCTTATACCAAGGTGCGTAACTTGCCGTGCAGTGTTATGACTGCAGACTGCATGGCGCTGATGCTAGCAAACACAAGTGGCACCGAAGTTGCCGCCGTTCACGCTGGTTGGAAAGGGCTATTGAACGGCGTTATTGAAAACACCGTCGCTCAGTTTTCATCACATCACAGTGAAATTCACGTGTGGTTTGCACCTTCTATCTGTCAGCAGCATTTTGAGATTGGAGACGATGTAGCAAGCTTATTTTCGCAGTTTCCTAGTGCATTAAAAGTCTCATCGGCAAAAAATAAAATGTTGTTAAACTTACTTGAAGTAGCCAACCTAAAGCTTGATGCACTGGGCGTTTTGCAGCGCTATTATTCTAATGTTTGTACTTATTCTTCAGCTAATTTGTTCTCACATCGTCGCGCTACGCATCAAGGCTTGTCTACGTGTGGGCGAATGACAAATTTGATCTTAATCAAGTAAGACTGTAATTGAATAAAAAATGAGCTTGAAAGTATAGGTCTTAGACTCCACATCTCTATTAGTCACCTCAAGGAGTTATGTTATTTATGCGATTAGACCGATTCACAAGCAAATTTCAAATTGCAATTTCAGATGCACAAAGCCTCGCATTGGGTAGAGATCATCAATATATTGAACCCGTTCATCTCATGATGGCCTTATTAAACCAAGAAGGTGGCTCGGTGCGACCTTTATTTGACCAAGCAAAAGTCAATGTGAATAGCTTGCGCTCATCATTATCAGAAGCCCTTGAAAGACTGCCGCAATTACAAGGTATTGGCGGTGATGTCCAGCTTAGTAACGACACGTCAAAATTGTTGAACCTGAGCGATAAGATTGCGCAAAAGCGCAAAGACGACTACATCACCTCTGAGATATTTGTCCTAGCAAGTATGGAAGATAAAGGTTACTTAGGCACGATATTCAAAACACTGGGCGTTAAAAAAGAGGCGATTGAAGCGGCGATTGATTCGTTGCGCAATGGACAAAAAGTGACGGATCCAAATGCTGAGGATGTTAGGCAAGCACTGGAAAAGTTTACAATGGATCTAACAGAGCGTGCTGAGCAAGGTAAATTAGACCCAGTTATTGGACGCGATGACGAAATCCGCAGAACGATACAGGTTTTGCAACGCAGAACCAAAAACAATCCAGTCTTAATTGGTGAGCCAGGCGTCGGTAAAACGGCTATTGTTGAGGGCTTAGCGCAGCGCATCATTAATGGTGAAGTACCTGAAGGTTTAAAGAATAAGCGAGTGCTCTCTTTAGATATGGGCTCACTGTTAGCCGGTGCAAAGTACCGTGGAGAATTTGAAGAACGCTTGAAAGCGGTGCTGAATGAGTTGTCAAAAGAAGAGGGGAACGTGATCCTCTTTATTGACGAGCTGCATACCATGGTAGGCGCCGGAAAAGGTGAAGGGGCAATGGATGCTGGCAATATGCTCAAACCTGCACTTGCACGCGGCGAGTTGCACTGCGTCGGCGCGACTACACTTGACGAATACAGACAATACATTGAAAAAGATGCAGCGCTTGAACGCCGCTTCCAGAAGGTACAGGTTGATCAACCATCTGTTGAGGACACTATTGCAATTTTGCGTGGACTAAAAGAACGCTATGAGCTTCATCACGCCGTTAATATTACTGACCCAGCTATTGTTGCGGCAGCTAGGCTATCCAACCGCTATATAAGCGATAGACAACTTCCCGACAAAGCTATTGATCTGATAGATGAAGCGGCTTCTAGTATTCGAATGCAGATTGACTCCAAGCCGGAAGAAATGGACAAGCTTGAACGTCGAATTATTCAACTAAAACTTGAAGAGCAGGCTTTATCTAAGGAAACCGATGCATCCAGTCTCAAAAGACTAGAAGTGATTGAAATAGAGCGTGAGCAGTTAGAGCAGAAATTCTCAGAACTAGATAAAATTTGGCGTGCCGAGAAGAATGCAATGCAGGGCACTCAGTTCATCAAGGGAGAGCTTGAGCAAGCTAAACTTGATTTAGAAATTGCCCGCAGGGCGTCTGATTTGTCTAGAATGTCGGAACTGCAGTATGGTCGTATTCCTGAGCTCGAACTTAAACTCGAGCAGGCTAGTGACTCTGACATAATGGAAACACAGCTTTTAAAAAATAAAGTGACCGAAAACGAAATAGCCGATGTACTTTCTCGGTGGACCGGCATTCCGGTAAGTAAAATGTTGGATAGCGAAAAAGACAAGTTAGTTAATATGGAAGAGAGCATAGGAAAACGTGTGATTGGTCAAAAAGAGGCCGTAGTTGCGGTTTCAAATGCGATCAGGCGCTCCCGTGCAGGCCTTGCTGACCCCGATAAGCCAACTGGCTCATTCTTATTCTTAGGACCGACAGGCGTTGGTAAAACTGAACTTTGTAAATCTTTGGCTAATTTTTTGTTCGATACGGAAGATGCTATGGTTCGAATTGATATGTCAGAGTTCATGGAGAAGCACTCTGTATCTAGATTAGTAGGTGCACCGCCGGGATACGTTGGTTACGAAGAAGGGGGTTATTTAACTGAAGCGGTGAGACGTAAGCCTTATTCCGTTATTTTACTGGACGAAGTAGAAAAAGCGCATCCAGACGTTTTCAATATATTGCTGCAAGTGCTAGATGATGGCAGGCTGACAGACGGCCAAGGTCGTACAGTCGATTTTAAGAATACTCTCATTATCATGACGTCTAACTTGGGCTCTGACATTATTCAAAACCACACAGATGACAGCACCTACGCAGAAATGAAAAAACAAGTGATGGTAGAGGTGTCTGCGCATTTTAGACCTGAATTTATTAACAGAGTTGATGATATTGTCGTGTTCCATTCATTGGGAAGAGAAGAAATAAAATCGATAGCTAAAATTCAGCTTTTAGGTTTACGTCAGCGTTTGCAAGAAATGGGATTGAAGTTGGAAATCTCAGGCGCAGCCTTAGATATTATTGCTGATGCAGGTTTTGACCCCGTGTATGGTGCAAGACCACTCAAGCGTGCTATTCAAACCCAAATTGAGAATCCACTCGCTGAAACCTTACTGAGCGACAAACTAGTAGATAAAGAAGTAGTGAGAATTGATGTGCTTGATGGTGTGTTAACTATCGTTTGACAAGAACTCTGAGGCACTAGAGAAACCTTAAAGTTTCTCTAGTAGCTTTTGTGCTTCTTCTTTATCATCAAAGTCGACAAATTGTTCCAGTAAGTTTTGAAGTTCTTTTCTGGCGTCTTCAGTTCTGCCGAGTTTGTCTAGTACATAGCCTAAATGGTACCTTACGGCAGGGTCTGCGGTATTCATAGAATAAGAAAGCCGCAGATAATTAAGCGCTTCATCGTAGCGATTTAGCTTTGCCAAAGACCAACCTAAAGTGTCAATGATTGCTTGGTTGTTCGGTTGTTGATTGTTCGCCTTTTGCGCTAATTCATATGCAGTGTTTACGTTACCTTCGACAAGATAAATATTGGCTAAATTATTCATAATTACGGGTAAGTAGAGGTAGCTATCATTTTTCATAATAACTAAGTAGTGTAATTTTGCCTTGTCATTTATTTTATTCTTAGAGTAATAATCTGCTAGTAGGTTACGCGCAAAATCAGTACTGCTGTTGTCTTCTAAAATTGATTCAAAAAGAGCTGTAAATTCCGCTTCCTCAAAGCCCAACTGAGCCATCTTGTAACGCTTTACCAGCGCTTGTAAAAAATTATTTTGTGCTATAACTGCATTATGATAGTGCTTGGTTGCACTTTTTTTGTCCTCTTCAATTAGTGCCAAGTCTCCCATTAACAGGTGGGTATCAGCGGTCATTTCAAACGATTTTTCTAATGCCATTATTTGCTTTTTTGCTTCCGCAATATTAAATGTCTGCAGTAATAGTCGAGCACGCTCTCGCTGATAATTGTATTCTTTCGGTGATAGCTCAATAGCGGTGTCGACACTCTTCAAAGCTCCGTCTAGGTCTTGTGCGTCTCGTTGCAGGTTTGCTAATTGCAGCAGCGAACTTGGCTCTTTAGACCATATATTGTAAAGCAGCCCAAGGTCTTTTTGGGCTGAAGTGTAGTCTCGCTTTGCGGTATGGATAACGGCTCGCTTTGACAAATAAATAGGGTCTAAAAAATTGTCTTTCAGTATCTGATTGAGAATATTGAGTGCGTTATCCAATTCACCTAAAATCAAATATAAATCAGACAACTCAAGTTTGGCTTCCATGTAATCGCTATCAATTCTCAATATATCCGATAGAACAACAAGTGCTTCTTCATTATTACCCAAGCGTTTAAGGGCTTTTGCTTGCAACAACATAACCGTGCTTTGCGAATTGCGCTCTGATAGTAATGTGCTTGTAATATCGAGTGCCTCTTTATACTTTGACTGTTTAAATTTTACAGACGCCATATTGAATCGAGCAGAAAAGTGTCCTTCGTTTGTATCAAGAATATTGTTTAAAAGCGCTTCGGCCTCGTTAATACTGCCTTTCTTTATATAAACACTCGCCAAAAGGTTCTTATAGTCGTTATTGTCTTTTTGCAATTCAAGCAATTTAACAATTTGTTCATTGGCTAGTTCTAGTTGATTGGCCTCTATGCTCAGCAGGGCTCTGTCAAGTATTGTCGACTCGGTTTCAACTTGGATTTTAGATAGCTCAAGCAATGCTTCTTCAGGCTTCCCTCTGGAGGCCAGTGACTTAGCCTTTAATGCTAAGAAGTTCGGATCAGAACCAAACCTTTTTGACATCTGTAAGACTAGCCAATTACACGTGTGGTTTGCGTTTGCTTGTATATAGAGTGTGCACAACTTATCACCAAAAGAAATATCCTCCAGCGCTAAGTCTTTAAAACGGTCCATAAGTCTTACCGCACCAGTGAAATTCCCTTCTTGAACATATATTTCAGATAACAAAATACTCGCATTGAGATCGTTTGGTCGTTTGCTAAGATATTTGTTAAGCTCAGTGCTTGCCGCTTCGACATTACCCACGGCATAATTTGCTAAGCCGCTAATGTAGATTAAGGTCTCTGCATTTTGCATAGCATCGTCATCAATTAGGCTTAGGTAGTTAACCAACTCCTCTAAGGTACTGTTGGCAACATCGAACTCTCCTAAGTTAGTTGAAACCCAGCTGAACAAGAACTTAGCCATAGGATCGTTGGGAGCAGCTGAGAGAACTTTCTCTAAAAGAGTCTTCGCTTTTAAATACTCGCTTTTAGAGACGTATGCTGATATCAGATCTCTAAGCGCCAAAGGTTGCTCACTGTCTAGTTCGAGTGCTCTTTCCAGTGTGCTATAGTAAGACTCAAGCTCACCTTTATATTTATGAATGTTTGCTTTTGTTCTTAGAGCTTCGGTATTCTCCGGCTCAATGCTTAATGCCTCAACAACAAAACTCATAGCCTCATCAAGCTTTTCGTATTGTGCTAAAAATCGACTATAAGATACCAATATATTCGGGTTAGCATTATCTAAAAAAATCGCCTCTTTAAATAAGGCGGCCGCTTGGTCTGAATCACCCAATGCGTTATAGGATTTTGCTTGAACTGTTTTTAAAAACGCCTTGTTTTTTCTTGTTAACCCTCGTTCTGATAAAAGCGTTATATCGTCAAACTGTCCCTGAACAAGCATTGAGTTTGCATAGTATTCAATGACTAGGTTCCTGTCTGCTCCAGCCGCAATTGCTTCTTCAAATTCTACAATAGCGTCATCATAAAAAAAGGAGATAGCGAGAATTTTACCCATTAGGATTTTGCTTGGTAAATGAGTGTTGTCGGTGTTCAAGCTGTTTTTTAGATGTATATAGGCGTCGTCGAGTTGACTACTTTCAAAAGCTGATTTAGCTTTCTCATAATCTGATGTTGTGGTTGTCTGTGCTTGAACATTTGCTGCGAAGAATAAGAATAGTATAAAAAATGCTTTCATTATTGCCACTTGAAAATACTGTTTAGAGGTATATTACACGAAAAAAAAGGCGGTAAAACCGCCTTTTTTGCATTGTCGTTTGTTTAGCTGTTTGTTAGCTTTTTCTTCTGGCGACCATAAACACTAAGCAACCCAGAAAAAACACAAGCGTTCCTGGAGCATTCACTTGCCCAGTTGATGTGCTTCTCTTTACAAAATCAATACCCGCTATCTTAATGTGGTCGGTTAAATGATCTGTGAGTCCAGCATCTCTGAAAACACTGTGAGCTGCTCCTACTAACCAGAACTTTGAGTACAAGTTTCCACTGGAGACAGGCAGCACGTCCAGCAATTTGCCATTGCTATCAGAGACGACATTTCCGCCACTTTTGGTATCATTATTTACTATCGACCAACCGCCATCAACGATATCACGCCAAGTTTCTATTCTAGAGAATGGCATAGTTGGAGAAGTATCTTCGTTACCCCATGCTAGAACAGAAGCGCCAGCTGTGCCTCTGGTTCTTGAACTACCGTTGTAAGAATAATTCCACCCAGTGTAGAGTTTGCTTATATTGACACTTTCACTAAATGATAGCAGAACCATATCGTAATCTTGGTTGTTGTTATCAGTTGAGTGATTAGGGGTGTCATCCCCTTCATCACCGTTAACGACCCCTAATCCGGAACTGTATTGTTTCAGCTTAGATTTCTGTACACAGCGATCTAACGCAAGTGTGCCACAGTTTTCAGCGTAATTGCCGTACCAGCTCGAAGACCAAGCTGAAATCAGTAAGTCGATACCGGCAACTTGGCCCGTGAGCTCGTATTTGTTGCCATTGACGCTTTGAGTATCGCCATCGTGCGCAGTTACAGAGACATTTATTGTATCTGTGCCATTTGAGCGGAAGTCCCAATCAGGGGCAACATATTGTGTTGATGCCAATGCTGACAATGATAAAGAGCTCAATGCTACCATGAGGCCCAATTTTTTTATTAACATAGTATTTCCATCTGTAATCTAAATTATTACGCTACCTATACATCAAGCAAAAACCAAGCCAATAAAAATAAAATATAATAATCAATGGCTTACTTAGGTTGAGATTAAGGTTGAGCTTTTTTTGTATAAAAACCTGACACTGATTTTTGTATATTTCATTCTTTCAGTTGCTGTCTGCACTGGCATATACAGTGTTGAAATTTTTGTATACTATTTACCATGTATATCGGAATTCGACCGTCTTGCTATATATCCGTACTTATATACCGTCAGAGGACAAAACGGTCAACACCTACTTTCTAATAATTGAGTGATTACTATTTATATGCCAACAAATAAACGAAAAGGTATTTATCTTTTACCAAACTTATTAACCACTGCCGGTCTGTTTTCAGGCTTTTATGCTGTAGTGATGTCAATGAATAATCATTTTGAATCGGCAGCAATAGCAATATTTGTAGCAATGATATTTGATGGACTGGATGGTCGAGTTGCAAGAATGACCAATACGCAGAGTGATTTTGGAGCTGAATATGACTCGATGGCGGACATGGTTTCGTTCGGTATGGCTCCCGCCCTTGTAGCTTACAATTTTGGACTATCAGAGTTAGGAAAAATTGGTTGGTTGGCCGCGTTCGTTTATGTCGCATGCGCTGCGCTTCGACTTGCGAGGTTTAATACCCAAATTGGGGTAGCCGACAATCGATTTTTCCAAGGTCTAGCGAGTCCTGCCGCCGCTGCTTTAGTCGCTGGTATGGTTTGGGTGAGTATTGATTACGATATTAATGGTAATGATTTTGGGATCATTGTTGCTTTAGTAACGGGTATTTCAGGTTTACTAATGGTGAGCAATTTCAAATATAACAGTTTTAAGACAATTGATTTGCACGGTAAGGTTCCATTCGTTGCTATCCTTGTCGTTATGCTCATCTTTATAGTTGTCGCAACAGCTCCATCTCTTGTGCTGTTTATCGTATTTCTTTTATATGCGGTTGCTGGACCGGTGAATACTTTTAGAAGCGTCGAAAAGGTGACACTGGTAGATGTCGTTGGTGAAACGGAGAATGATGCCGACTTTGATGAGATGCGTGACGATAAGACGGATACTAATAAGAAAGATCCAGCTGCGAGCAAAGAAACAAAATCAGGCAAAGATCCTGAATCAAGTCAGCAAGCCGAGAAAAAAGACGAAACTTAATCAATATCCGCATTGCCTTAGGACGTTAAGCAGTGATTTGTAAGCACTGCTTTCGTCCTCATTAACAACCTCACTCAGTCACAAAAGACCATTCCGAATATAAGATGGTGTTATTGTAATTACTAACTATCTGAAAAAAATACAGTTTTCAAATTTCACTTACTTTATGGTTTACTCTTAAATCGCTTATTCCAGTTAGTTAATTAAAATAATATCAAAAAAGACTTGAACACTTTATTTGATTCTGTAAAATGCGCGCTCTGTTCAAGGGAGGCAACTAAACACTAGTTTGCTGGTTCGCTAGAACAGTTTGTTTTAGGGCAGTTTGAATTGGTTTTATCGTTTACTTCGGTTAAAAATAAATTCAAATTAAATTG
>Ga0209309_10000039_pt1 | contig 184740 bp, 157 predicted proteins | sample COGITO_mtgs_1204_2_FD_184807 | JGI IMG/M metagenome (GOLD analysis project Ga0209309, IMG submission 184807) | Pelagic marine microbial communities from North Sea - COGITO_mtgs_120412 (SPAdes) (version 2) | ecosystem: Environmental > Aquatic > Marine > Epipelagic ... | reverse complement strand
TTTTTCTAAAAGTGGCGCGGGAATGTTGAGCACCAGAGTAGACGAGAGTTATGCAAAGAAATTATTGGTTTATTTTAAAACAAGAGCATAAGTACTAAAAATGACAAGATTAGATTTTACATTAGCTCAAGACACTTTATTTTTAAACAGACTTTTTAAATCAAGCAGAAAAATAAACATCATTCTTACATCGCTGTTTTTTTGTTTGATACTTTTTAGTGGTTCAAATTCTTTTGCACAACAACCAAAAATATCTTCTTCTATAGATTCTACTCAGATAAAAATAGGGGAACAAATTAAGTATAGAATAAGTGTTGAAACAGATTCTACAGATCTTGTAGTGTTTCCAGAAGGTAAAACTTTTAACCCTTTAGAGGTGGTAGAGTCTTTAAAAACCGACACCAGCAGACTTCAGAACAGGTTCAAATTAATTAAAGAATATGCTTTAACGCAGTTTGATTCTGGAAGCTACACCATCCCTCAGCAACGCATTACAATAAATGATAGGCCTTACCTCACAGATTCTATGCAGGTACGGGTTGCAGATGTGGTAGTAGATACAACCAAACAAAAGATGTTTCCTATAAAACCGGCAATGGAAGTCCCTCAAGGATTTGAGTTTCCAAACTGGATCTGGTGGATCTTGGGAATTTTATTATTAGGAGCCCTTGGATATTTTCTTTTCAAGCAGAAAAAGAAGAGAGATGAAAAAGCTAAAAAATTACCTCCTTTTGAAAGAGCTTTATTTGAACTTCAGGAATTAGATAGATCTCATTTATTAGAAAATAGAGAGACCAAAGAATATTATTCAAAATTAACCGAAGCCGTGCGTAGGTATTTGGAAGATGAAGTTCATCTACGAGCCATGGAAAGTACTACTTCAGAATTGATTACTTATTTGGAGTTGAAAATGGCTGCTAAAGAATTGAACCTGAGCAGAAATACAATAGATGATCTTAAAAAGATATTACAACGTGCCGATCTTGCAAAATTTGCTAATACTAAGCCTGATATTATCACGGCAAAAGAAGATAGATCTACTATAGAGCATGTTATAAAAGATACTAAAGCTGCTATTCCAGAACCTACAGAAGAAGAGCGTTTAAAAGATGAAGAGTACAGACTGGAACAGGAGAAGAGAAAGAGAAGGAATAAGGTGAAATTGGCCATTGGTGGTGCGGTAGCAGTTATAGTTATTGTGATAGCTTTAATTATTAGTATGAATGGCTTTTCTTACTTTAAAGATGTTGTATTTGGAAATCAAACCAAAGAATTACTGGAAGGCGATTGGATTAATAGCGATTATGGAGATCCGGCAGTAAGCATTACAACTCCAAGAGTATTAAAAAGAGGCGATTTTGAAGTGCCTTCAGAAGTGCAAGAAATGATGGTTGGAGGGGAAATGTTCTTATATGGAGATCCGCGTGAACCATTGTTTATCATTTTAAGCACCGTGAAATACCGTGAAAATGTACAGTTCGATCTTCAAAAAGCGGTAGATGGCATCTATTCGAATTTAGAAGAAAAGGGAGCTAAAAATATCATCTTAAAAGATGAAGATTTCACAACCATTCAAGGCGTTCCCGGGAAAAAGGTTTTTGGAACTCTAGATTTTCCAGTTCCAAATTCAGAAAAGGTTGAAAAGAAGAATTACTTGATCTTGAATTTTGCTCAAAATAAAGGTTTTCAGCAAATTATTGTAATCTATAATGAAGGTGATAAGAGTGCAGATGAAATTGCAAATCGTATCATCAATTCAGTTGAATTTAATAAATCTGGAAATTGATGTTTGATAATTTCACATTCGAAAATCCACAATTTTTCTGGCTATTGTTGCTTTTACCAATCGCTGCGGCATGGTATTTCTGGAAGCGCAATAGTCAACAAACAGAAGTTAGAATATCCAGTATAAAAGGCTTTAAAGTAAAGCAAAGTATTTTGCCTACCCTAAGACATTCTCTTTTTATACTTAGGTTACTTGCTTTGGCTTTGATGATCGTGGCAATGGCGAGACCAAGAACTACAGATATTTCTAGCAAGACCTCCTCTACTCAAGGTATTGATATTGTGTTGGCAATAGATGTTTCGGCTAGTATGCTTGCCCGAGATTTGCAACCTAACAGATTGGAAGCTTTAAAAGAAGTTGCTGGCGAATTTATTAAAGGAAGACCCGGAGACAGAATAGGATTGGTAGAATATGCCGGAGAGAGTTTTACAAAATCTCCAATAACCAGCGATAAAACCATTGTTCTAAGCGCATTGGCAGATACTGAATTTAATACGATACTTGAAAATGGTACCGCTATTGGAATGGGACTTTCTACTGCCGTTAATAGATTAAAAGATAGTAAAGCAAAAAGCAAAGTGATCATCCTCCTAACAGATGGTGTAAATAACGCAGGATTTATAGACCCTAAAATTGCCAGTGAACTTGCGGTAGAATATAAGATAAAGGTTTACACTATTGGATTGGGAAGTAATGGTGTGGCGCTTACTCCGGTTGGAATATTGCCTAATGGACAGTTTCAGTATGGAAACCAAAAGGTGGAGATCGATGAAAAGTTATTACAAGATATTGCGCAAACTACCGGCGGAAAATATTTTAGAGCTACCAATAACGAGAAGTTGGAGGAGATCTATAAAGAGATAGACAGCCTGGAAAAAACAGATATCGAAGAATTTAAATTCTATAATTATGCCGATGAATATAAGCCTTTCTTATTGCTTGCCGGTGTTTTGCTATTGTTTGAATTTTTGCTGAGGTCTACCATTTTTAAAGGATTTATTTAAAGAAATTAAAGAAACATTCTAATGTTCGTTTTTGAAGAAGAAAAATATTTCTGGTTGCTGCTCATCATTCCAATTTTGGTTGGATTGTTTTTGCTATTAATACTGTGGAAGAAAAAACGTCAGCAGCAATTTGCCTCTAAGCAAATGCTGGAAACGTTGAGTCCGGATAGGTCTTGGTTTAAACCAGCTTTAAAATTCACTATTTTATTACTTGCATTTACTTGTATTATTATCGCTTTAGTGAACCCGAAGATCGGTTCAAAAATGGAGACGGTAAAGAGAGAAGGAGTAGATATAGTTTTTGCTATTGATGTTTCAAAAAGTATGGAAGCCGAAGATATTGCTCCCAGCAGAATTGAAAAATCTAAGCAACTAGTTACACAGATCATCAATAATCTGGCGAGTGATAGAATTGGGATTATTGCTTATGCAGGAAGCGCTTTTCCGCAGTTACCAATAACAACAGATTATGCTTCAGCAAAAATGTTTCTTCAAGCTATGAATACCGATATGGTTTCTTCTCAAGGAACTGCAATAAATGAAGCTATTAACCTTGCTACTACTTATTATAATGATGAAGATCAAACCAGCAGAGTATTATTTATAATAAGCGATGGAGAAGACCATGAAGGTAATTCTGAAGCAATCGCAAAAGAAGCTGCAGATAAAGGAATTCAAATTTTTACTATAGGCGTTGGAACACCAAAAGGAGGGCCAATTCCTATGAAAGTAAATGGAGTTATTAGATCTTATAAAAAAGATCAGAATGGAGAGACCGTAATTACCAAGTTGAATGAAGGAACTTTGGAAGATATTGCTGATGCCGGGGAGGGAGAATATATTCCGGGAAATGTAACCGCTCAAGTAACAGAAAAGGTTCAAGATCTGCTTCAGAATATGGATAAAACCGAGTTTGAGGCGAAGCAATTTGCAGATTATCAATCGCAATACCAATGGTTTTTAGGTTTGGGGATCTTGTTATTATTGGTTGATGTTTTCTTATTAGAAAGAAAAACGGCTTGGATCAAGAAATTGAATCTATTTAACGAAAGAAAAGGATAGCAAGAAGATGAAAAATATAGTGCATACCTATCAAAAATTTATATTAATTCCCTTAGGAATTCTATGTTTCCATGTTTCTCAGGCTCAATCTGATGAAAAAACCAAGAAGAGATTGGAAGGGGAAACTAAAGAATTATTAAGAACTGCAGAAGAGCAATTAGGAGACAATGATTTTGCATCGGCAGAAGCTTCATATCGAGAAGCAGTTGCTAAAAGTCCGGAAAATGTTACGGCCAAATACAACATGGCCAATATGTATTACACCAAAGAAAAAACATCTCAGGCTACAGGAAAATATAAGCAAGCCGCATCTGTTGCAGAAACTAAAGAGGCTAAACATGAAGTTTTTCATAATTTAGGCAACGCTTATATGAAACAAAAAAAATATCAGGAAGCTGTTGAAGCTTATAAGAATGCGCTAAGAAATAATCCTACCGATGATGAAACCCGTTATAATCTTGCTCTAGCTAAGAAAATGCTTGAAAAGGAGAAAGAAGATAATAAAGACGGAGGCGGAGATGATGATAAGAAAGATCAGGACAAGAATCAAGACGAAAAAAATAAGGATAAGGGCGACAAAGGAGATCAGGATAAAGACAAGAACGAAGGAGATAAGAAGGAAGATCAAGGAGGAGACCAGAAAGATGATCAGCAAAAGGAGCCTGAGAAACCCGATGATGAAGGAAAGCCGAAAGATCAAAAAGATAAGCAAGATCAAAACGGTGAAAAACAGCCTCAAGATCAACAACCACAACCAGGTCAACTTTCTCCTCAACAAATTAAAAGCTTGTTAGAGGCAATGAATAATGAAGAGAAAAAGGTTCAGGATAAAATAAATGCTCAAAAAGCAAAAGGAGCAAAGACTAGAACAGAGAAAGATTGGTAAGATCTAAGAATTAAAAAGAATTTTGTAAAAGCTCAATAACACGATATAAAGAAAATGAATTTAAGAATTTTTATACTGTTATTTTTTATAGCAATAGCTGGCACAACTCAAGCGCAGGTTAAGTTTGAAGCCAATGTTAGCAAAAGTAAGCTCGGGGTGAATGAACGCCTACGAGTAGATTTTGAAATGAATCAAGATGGTGACGATTTTAAGGCACCTTCTTTTAGTGGATTTACCGTTGTAGGAGGTCCAAATCAGGCGGTGAGCAATAGTTGGATAAACGGTAAAAGATCGTATTCTAAAACCTATTCTTATTTTCTAGCGCCAACAGCTAGAGGTAAATTTACCATTGGCCAAGCAGAAATTACCGTAGAAGGAAATACTTATAAAACCTCACCGAAGCAAATTGAAGTTACGGCTGCGGTAGATACGCCAAAAGATGGGAATAACTCAGATTATGTAGCTTCAGAGAATTTGCATTTGGTGGCAGAGATCTCTAATTCCAATCCTTATTTAAATGAAGCTATTACTGTAGTTTACAAGCTATATGTGAGCCCCAGAGTTAGCGTGAGCAATTGGAGAGAAGTAGATAGCCCCGTTTATAGTGATTTCTGGAGTCAGAATATAGACATTAGACAGCTTAAAATAGAAACCGGACAATATGAAGGTGAGCCATATAGGTATGTGGTGCTTAGAAAGACCATATTATATCCTCAAAAAACCGGAGAGTTAGATATAGAACCTCTTACACTTTCGGTTGCTGTAGATGTGCCTAGTGATAGACGCGATATTTTTGGAGGAAGATTATATGAAACCATTGATAAAACGGTTGCTGCCGGCAAAAGATCTATCAATGTAAAACCGCTACCAGCACAAAATAAACCGGCCGGATTTACAGGCGCTGTTGGAGATTTTAGTTTTAAGGTAGTGCCAAGCAAAACAGATCTAGCAGCCACAGAATCTTTAAACGTTCAAGTACAGGTAAGCGGAAATGGAAATTTGAAATTATTTGACCTTCCAAGTCTTGAGGTACCATCTTCTTTAGAGAAATATGAGCCGGAAAGATCAGAAAATGTAAGAACAGATCTTAAAGGAACTCAAGGAAGTATTACAGATAATTACACTATAGTACCTACACAAAAGGGGAAATTCCCAATTCCTGCATTATCATTTTCGTATTTTGATATTAGTACTAAAACATACAAGACCATCAATTCTAACGAGATTCTGTTAGATGTTAAAACTGCTCCTGCAGGTGCAACTTACACTTCAAGCAGCCAAAATTCTGTTGCTAAGCAAACGGTAGATGCCGGAGAACAGTTTAGATATATTAAATTAAATACAAACTTAAAGCCTATAGATAATTCAACATTTTTAGGTTCTGGTTTATTTTGGGCCTTATTGCTTAGTCCCGGCTTATTCATTTTACTGGCAATTTTCTTAGGTAAAAAGAAGGAGGCAATAGCTGGAGATGTAGCCGGAAACAAGATTAAAAAAGCAAATAAATTAGCTCGCAAATATTTATCGGAGGCTAAAAAGAATCTTGGCGATCAAAAAACTTTTTACATTGCTTTAGAGCGGGCTTTGCATAATTATTTAAAAGCCAAGCTTCATATTCAAACCAGTGATATGAGCAAAGATAGAATCAAGGAATTACTGCAGGCAAAAAATGCAGATGCTGAAACCACCAACGAGTTTATTTCGCTTTTAACCAGTTGTGAATTTGCACGCTATACTCCAAGTTCTAACGTTGCTATGCAACAAGATTATGATAAAGCAGCAAAAGTAATTTCAGCATTAGACAAACAGATTTAGTCATGAAAAATTTATTTTACATCCTTTTGTGCTGTTTAAGCTTACCAATGGTAGCGCAGAACGAATCTCTTTTTGATGCTGCAAATAACGCTTACAATAAAGGAGATTATGATGCTGCCATTAGCAATTATCAGAAGATATTAGATCAAGGCGAAACTTCTTCAGAATTGTATTATAATCTTGCCAATTCGCATTATAAGCTTAGTCATATTGCCCCAAGTATTTTTTATTACGAAAAAGCTTTACAGCTCGATCCAAACGATAAGGATATCAAGAACAATTTAGAGTTTGCCAACAATATGGTGATAGATGATATTAAAGAAGTGCAACAATCTGGAATTTCGCGATCTTACAATAACTTTGTAAATACGTTTAGTTATGATACGTGGGCGTGGATTGCAATTGTATTTTCAGTGATTTTTGCGCTTTGCTTTATTCTATATTACTTCAGTATCGCACCAAAATTGAAAAGAGTCTTTTTTGGTATTTCTATGTTAGCTATAGTGTTGTTGACCTTCTCTGTTTTCTTCGGATTTCATCAAAAAGGAAATATGGAGAATACTCAATATGCAGTGATTTTTTCTGAAGAAGTTCCAGTGCGTAGTGAACCCAATTTAAGAGGTGACGAACAATTTAAACTGCATGAGGGCACAAAAATTGAAGTTTTGAACACATATCAAAATTGGGTGAAGCTTCAACTTGCCAATGGAGATCAAGGTTGGATAGATAAAACTTCTGTAAAATTTTTATAGATAGCTTTTACCAATGCTTAGTTTGGATTAAAGTATGAAGAAACATTTTTCTTATCACTCTTAATTACTATTTTTGCCACAATGATGAAAATGGTGTATATACTTGTGTTTATTTTTGTGAGTTTCCTCACGGTACCTACCGTTGTGGTGCTTATAGACAAGCATACAGATATATCTTATGTTTTCTCTACGGCTGAAGAAGAGCACGCTAAAAACAATGTTACAATAGAATACACTTTTAACGAGATAAGAGCCAATCAATTCAGTATAGATTATCTTAGCAAAGAATTATTGGTTTGGGATAAAGAGAAGCACGATTTACAATCACTCTATCCTGAAGTTACCTCACCGCCTCCAGAACAAGCATAATATCTTTCGCTTATTGGGTAGCTGTTTAGTACAGCATTAGAAGTCAGGTATTTCAAGTTTGAAATTCTGATGAGGAAACTATTGATCTATTTTTAGTATTCCCTTAACCCACCTCAATTATTTAAAAATATAAGAATTGTAATTTTCTGTCCTAAAATTAGGGTAGATCGTTTTTCTGTTAAGCCTTAAAATAAATTTTTGGCATCCAGAAAAAGCCTTGCTATTATTACAATTTTCACAATAAATTATTTAGATGTTTAAAAATTTAAAAAACGACTTACCATCAAGTTTAGTGGTATTTTTTGTTGCATTACCATTATGTTTAGGTATTGCTCTTGCCAGTGGTGCTCCTTTATTTGCAGGGGTTATAGCCGGAATAGTTGGGGGGATAGTTGTAGGAGCGCTTTCAGGATCTTCTCTTGGAGTAAGTGGACCTGCGGCTGGGTTAGCTGTAGTAGTTCTTACTGCTATTGCAGATCTTGGAAGTTATGAATTGTTCTTAGTTGCCGTAGTAATTGCAGGAATTCTTCAAGTTATATTAGGATTACTAAAAGCAGGGGTTATTGGATATTTCTTTCCTTCTTCTGTAATTAAAGGAATGCTGTCTGCTATTGGTATTATTATCTTTTTAAAGCAAATACCTTTAGCAATGGGTTTCGACGATCAGTCTAATAGTGTGTTCGCCTTTTTTGAAACCACGGGGCAAGATACATTTTTGAGTCTTGCTCATATGACAGATTTTGTATCTATTGGAGTAGTAACTATTACGGCTATTTCTTTAGCTATATTGCTAATTTGGGATAAGGTATTGGCAAAAAAGAGCAAATTTTTCAAATTGATTCCAGGGCCTTTGGTAGCTGTAATTGCCGGGATTCTATATCAACTCATCTTTTCTGATAGTTCTTCCATGTTCGAAATTCATGGTAGAAACTTAGTTTCTGTACCAGTGCCAGAGAGCGCTTCAGACTTTATCGGTCAATTCACATTTCCAGATTTTTCACAATTAGGAAACACTAAGGTTTATATTGTTGCTATTACTATTGCTATTGTAGCTAGTTTGGAAACACTTTTAAGTGTGGAAGCTACAGATAAGTTGGATCCTCAAAAAAGAGTTACCCCTACAAACAGAGAGTTAATTGCACAAGGTATAGGAAACTCAATTTCTGGATTAGTTGGAGGTTTACCAATTACTCAAGTAATTGTAAGAAGTTCTGCAAACGTTATGAGTGGAGGTAAAACTAAACTTTCCGCTATAATTCACGGATTTTTATTGCTTTTTAGTGTTATGTTAATCCCGCATTTTTTAAATTTAATCCCTTTAGGGGTTTTAGCGGCGGTGCTATTAATTATTGGATACAAATTGGCAAATCCAAAACAATTTATACAAATGTATAAATTAGGAAAATCTCAATTTATTCCATTTGTAGTTACGGTAGTGGCTATTGTTGCAACAGATCTTTTAGTAGGAATTATGTTAGGTCTTGCGGTTGGAATTGTGACTATCTTGATAAACAGTTACAAGAACTCACACTTCTTGCATATGGAAGATGTATCTAATGGAAAAAGTAAAGTGAAAATGGTTTTTGCTGAAGAGGTTACCTTCTTAAATAAAGGGGCTATTCAAAGAGAATTGGCTTCATTACCAAAAAATTCTGACCTTACTTTAGATGTAACCAAAACGAGATCTTTAGACCTTGATGTACTTGAGATCTTAGATGATTTTGCTATAACAGCTAAAAATAAGGACATAGATATAACATTGATCTCTGAGAGAGGTGAGTTTGAAAATCCTGAAAGTTATAGAGAGATATTTGGAGTAGAAGTATTTCAATCGGCACATTAAAAAAATTTAAAAAAATAAAGTATGAAAGATTTATATGATAATCTGGTAAAGAATAACAGAAAGTGGGTAGAAGGTAAATTAGCTACAGATCCTCAGTATTTTGAGAGATTAGCGCAAGGTCAAACTCCACCAGTGCTTTGGATTGGATGTGCAGACAGCCGTGTACCTGCAAACGAGATTATAGGAGCAGAGCCGGGAGAGGTTTTTGTTCACCGTAATATTGCCAATATGGTAGTACATTCAGACATGAATATGTTAAGCGTGTTAGATTATGCCGTAAACGTATTAAAAGTGAAGCATGTTATTGTTTGTGGACATTACGGATGTGGTGGTGTAAACGCTGCTATGGACAATAAATCTATCGGGTTAATAGATAACTGGATTAGACACATAAAAGCTATTTACAGACTTCATAAGAAGGAATTGGATGGTATTGAAGATAAACAAGAGCGTTTTGACAGATTTGTGGAGTTGAATGTAAAAGAGCAAGTATACGATCTTGCAAAAACTTCTATAGTTCAGGGAGCTTGGGAGAACAATCAAGATTTAGAAGTTCATGGTTGGGTTTATGGTGTAGGTTCTGGAATTATTAAAGATCTGCAAGTAAACATTAGCAATAACACTCAGTTAGACGAAGTTTATCAATTAGACTTTTAAACAAGAATATAGATATTGTTTGTTTTATGCCTTTAAGGGTCGTTGCCAATCATGGTGACGATCCTTTTTTGTTTTATTCTGTAAGCTCTTCGTCATCATGATTCAAGATGTTGAGGTCTTTGGCTTCTTGAATAATAGCGGGAATTAATGCCGGTGCTAAACTTCTAACCGGAACATAAAGCACAGATTCATTGATGGTTTCTCTATCAACTATTTCAAAAGATTCTTGAGTACTGCTAAAAAACATCATGATAACACTGGTAATAAATGCCACTTTAATAATTCCGAAGGCAGCACCTAACAATTTATTGATAAGCCCTAAAAATACCAAATTTGCGATTTTAGTAAGCGCTTTTCCTGCCCAAGAGATGGTAAATGCTATCAGGATAAAAGTGATGGCAAAAGAAAAAAGATTGATAAGTTGCAGGTCCCATTCTGTTATAGAAGCCAGATAATTACTAATGTTGTGAGAAAAATAAACCGCTCCATAGATACCGGCCACGAAGGCAACAAGGGAAGCAAGTTCAGCTAAAAATCCGCGAAATAACCCACGAACAAGACCATAAAGCAAAATTACGGTCAGAACTATATCAACAATATTCATGTTTTAAAGATAGCATTTAGAAAATCTAAGATACGTATCTTTGCGCAATGGCAAGAGATGAACAATTAAAAGAACGTTGGCTGGTATTGCAAAAAAAGCTATCAGATCAGTTCGCAGATGGAGATTTACTGGATTTAGATGCCGTAATTTATCTAATAGGAGTACAAGAACTTGGGCAACCACATAAAAAATTTAAAAAAGATCATAAAATAGATCTTATGCATATTGCAATTTGCAGATTGTTAGAACCTTATGGTTATTATCAATTTGATTTTGTAGATGAAGAAGGATGGCCACATTATAAGATCTTAGAAGTTTTACCTAATTTAAAAGCAGGAGAACAATCGGTTTTAATGAAAGAAGCTATTGTTCAATATTTTTTAGAAAAGGAATATATACAATAAGCAAAGATGTTGATAGGCTAAAAGCACTTTTTTGCTAAATTTGCCATCTTTAAAGAAATGAATTCATGATTGATAAGATAAAGGAACATATAGCTCAGGTTGAGAACTTTCAAGCTGCAACTAAAGAAGAATTAGAGACCTTCCGAATTAAATATTTGGGTAAAAAAGGTTTGCTAAATGAATTCTTTGCTGAGTTTAAAAATGTTCCTAACGATCAAAAAAAGGATTTTGGACAGGCGATTAATACCTTAAAAAATTCGGCTCAAGATAAAGTTGCTCAGTTAAAAGAGACATTAGAAGGGCAGAAAGAAGAAAAAGGAGTGTATGGAGATCTTACCAGACCTTCAGATCCTATAGAAATTGGATCTAGACACCCAATTTCTATCGTAAAGAATCAAATTATAGAGATCTTTTCGAATATAGGTTTTAATGTTTCAGAAGGGCCTGAAATAGAAGATGATTGGCATAACTTTACAGCCTTGAATCTTCCAGAATATCATCCGGCAAGAGACATGCAGGATACTTTCTTTATTCAAACAGATCCGGATATCTTATTGCGTACGCATACTTCATCTGTACAGGTGCGTTATATGGAGAACAATCAACCTCCAATTAGAACCATCTCTCCTGGAAGAGTTTTTAGAAATGAAGCAATTTCAGCAAGATCACACTGTATCTTTCATCAAGTTGAAGGATTGTATATAGATAAAGATGTTTCATTTGCAGATTTAAAACAAACCTTGTTATACTTTACCAAGCAAATGTTTGGGAAGTCTAAGATTAGACTTAGACCTTCTTATTTTCCATTTACAGAGCCAAGTGCCGAGGTGGATATTTATTGGGGGCTAGAAACCGAAACCGATTACCGAATTACTAAAGGAACCGGTTGGTTAGAAATTATGGGCTGCGGTATGGTAGATCCTAATGTGCTTAAAAATTGTGGAATAGATCCTACCGAATATACCGGATTTGCTTTTGGTATGGGGATAGAGCGTATTGCCATGTTATTATATCAAATTGGAGATATACGTATGTTTTATGAAAATGACGTACGCTTTTTAGAACAATTTAAATCATCTTTATAATATGAAAAAACTCGGCTTTTTTGTCTTGGCAATTATAATTTTTGCCATTATTCTTTACGTAACTTTTATTATAGCCGTGGTGAAAATCGTGGTGGGCGCCATACTTTTTGTTGTAGCCGCTATTTTCTTAACAGTGATCTATTATAAAATAAAACATAAGTTGCAATAGTTTGAAAAAAGATATTGAAATTCCAAAAGTCGAAGATGTATACGTTGTTGCAGTGCGAGAAAAGCATGCGGAATATCAAACCATGGATTGGAATGCCTATATAATTAATGATAGGGATGTACCATTAGAAATGGTGTTATTGGTTACTAGAGGTTATAACGAGCTTGATACGACTTCTACTATGAGACATTCTATTAAGATGCTACCTGCAAAATCTTTTGCGAAGATTGAGTTCTTACAAGAAGATGTTCTAAAATTGAATAATGAATTTGCGGTAACTTTTTTTGCTGACGGAAAGATGTATGAAAGAACATTTATTCTTGAAAAGAATACTATTACTGAAGCAGACGTAAAAGCAGTACCGGTAATGATCCAAAAAGGAATCTTAGCTAAGTAGAAACTTAAACTGATCTATAATAAAAGGCCGCTGAAAATATTTTCAGCGGCCTTTTTTATAAATGCAAATTAACCTATTTGTTATAGTTTATTTGAAGTGTCTTTGTAATTACCTTTTATAGTTACATCGCTACCTTTAGAAACTCTTCCGTATACGTGTACACTTGAGTTTTGACCTATAAATTCTAAAGTTGCTCCGCTATTTAGAATTAGATCTCCATAAACAACAAGGCTACCTTCAATTCTTAATACAGATTTAGAGTTTATAGCAAGATTCTCATTCTTTCCATATTCACCTACGGCAAATGCTCCGCTGATATTAGATTCAGAAAAACTATTAAAGTTCACGCTTTTCTCAACGTTTAAAGATCCACAGAAAGAAAATTCTCCACCTACGTTAAGATGTTTAAGAGTAAGAGCACCACTGTACGCAGCTTTCTCATTAGAATTTACGTTTAAGTTCGAATTCCCTTTATATTGTCCAAATTCTGAACAGTTAAGAAAAGTTGTAGTTTCCACTTCAGATCTGCTCATTTTTAAGATTCTCATTCCTCCAGTTCCAGATGCTACAAAAATATAGTCTCCAACAGCTTTTACGTAGTTTGAAGATCCGTTAAGCTCTGCTAAACCTTCCTCTAAAAGCACATTGTTAGCATCTAACTTAGAAACTCCAAGTCCGGCACCTCCATTAGCCATAAAAATAAATCCGTCGGCTAAAGCTACTGCATTGGTTACTTTATCTTCAGAACTTACTACAGCATCAGGAATTAACTGAATTGGAAGTCTGCTAATCATATTTCCAGTAGCAGGGTTATAAATTCCTACTCCGTTTGGTCCTTCAGAAACCATTACATAGTCTCCATAAAAACTGATCGTTCTTTTAGATTCTGCTGTTAAACCTGAAATAGAAACACTTTTTTCAACTCCAAAATTAGAATTTAAAAGCATCAATCCATTATCTCCGCTTAATACTGCTAATTTCCCATTGGCATAAGCTGCAGATCTAAGATCTGGGAATTCATTTTCAGTTAGTGTTTCAAAAGCATTTGAACCAGCATTGAATTTGTATGACCCAAGAATACCATTGTTACCTGTAAGTGCAAGAAAACTGTCATTATAAGCTAAAATGTCTACACCTGTATGTCCTGCAATTTCATTTTGAGTAGTAAATTCTGAGATAAATTCTCCATTTGCAGTTTTTACATGGCCAATCATAGCATGGTTTCCACCAGCAAGACCGTCGTCATAAGCTCCTGTAAAATAGATACTGTTATTCTTGAAGAAGATTCCATTAACATCGGCCGCCGCAGTAGTCATTCTACTAACCACTACCGGATTAAATTTATCGCTGATGTCTATAATATCTATACCACCTAAATAAATTTCTCCTTCTTTATTGTAAGATACATAGGCGTAATCTCCGCTAATATCTACGTGGTCTGCACGCATCGCTTGCCCATTAAGTACGGGAGCGTCTACACTTGCAATTTGTTCTAAAGCAATGTTTGAAACCTGAGGAGTATCATCTCCTGCAGATTGACGATTTTTAGTTTTAGTAATACTTAAAACAGAAACAACCCCAGCATCATCTAAATTGATGGCACTGCTAAGTTCTCCTGAATTTGTAGTTACTTTAAAATCGTTGTTTTGAATTTGATTTGGGCTATCTTTAGCATCATCAGTAGAACATGAAGCAATTAATAGCGAGGCGAAAACGCCTAACCCAAGTAGTTTTTTATTCATATCGATAAGTAGGTTTAAAATTTAATTTGGTAAGTAAACTTACTTAAATAATTGAAGAGCAATACGTAAGGATTGTATTTTTCGTTGAAACTACCTATTTTTACTATGAAATCCACAATTTTGAAAGATTAATCTTACCCTTTTTTATCTTTCTTGCTCTTTTTAGGTAAATTCATAACCACCACAGAAAGTAATATGATTATAATTCCTATCCATTGATAAACATTTACAACTTCATTCAATAATACATAAGCCATTAGAACAGCTACGGGAAGTTCTATCGAAGAAATAATAGCGCCCAGGCCAACATTTATCTTTGGCATTCCTGCTGTAAATAGAATAGGAGGTAAGATGGTTCCGAAGACAGCCAATAAAGGTCCCCATAGTTTGAAGATCTCAAAATTGAATTGTTCTATAAGATAAGGAGCACAAATAATAGAAACCACAATAGTTCCACCAACCATCATCCAAAGGCTTCTTCTAAGCGAGTGTAATTGTATAGCTACGGTGTTGGAGGTGTAGATCGTTACTGTGTAAGAAATAGCAGCTAATAAACCCCAGCCAATTCCTCTCCAGTCTAATTCTATATCACTCATTAGCATATTTGTAGCAAGCACGGTTCCTGTAAGAATAACCAATACTGCCACTATTTTTTGAGCGGAAGGTTTCTTTTTTGCAATGATAGATTCTAAGAAGACACCCATCCATACGCTTTGCATTAAAAGCACGATCCCTATAGAAACAGGAATATATCGAACTGCTAAATAGTAAAAAGTACTGGTAAGACCTAATGAAGTTCCCGCAAGCATCAGTTTTAGGATGCTTTTAGATTTAGGCTCAATATGTTCTGTTTTCTTTCCTTTTACAAATAAAAGATTGATAATGATTAAGCCAATTAGACCAAGTAACATTTGAGAAAATGTAATCTCGTAAGAAGTGAAATTTTCGGCATAGGCCATTTTCACAAAAGTTGTGAGCATTCCATAACTGGAAGCTCCTAAGGCAACCAGTAGGCTACCTTTTAATATTGAATTCTTCATGTAATTATTAGGCGACAGGAGGAAATCCTGTTTTTAGAATTTATTTTGTATTAATTCAGTTTTTCTGCAAGCTTATTAAAAACCTTTTTAGGGTTTTTGCCTTCATAGAGAATGGCATATACCGCATTGATTATGGGAGTTTTTGCTCCTTTTTCTTTATTAATCTTGTAAGCGCTTTCAGTAGCATAATAACCTTCAGCAACCATACTCATTTCCATTTGTGCACTTTTTACCGTGTATCCTTTCCCGATCATGTTTCCAAACATTCTATTTCGGCTAAATACAGAATATCCTGTAACTAAAAGATCGCCTAAGTAGGCAGAATCATTTATGTTACGTTTCATTTTATGCACTTTTTTAATGAATTTCTTCATCTCTCTAATTGCGTTACTCATTAAAACGCTCTGAAAGTTATCTCCGTACCCTAAGCCATGAGCAATTCCCGCAGCAATGGCATAAATATTCTTTAACATTGCGGCATATTCTGTACCAGTAACATCATCGCTGGTCTTACAAGTAATGTAATCGCTTTGTAGATGATCTGCCATGATCTTTGCTTTTACTTCATCTTGACAAGCAATGGTTAGATAAGAAAGTCTTTCTAAGGCTACTTCTTCTGCATGACAAGGCCCGGTAATAACACCAAAGTTTTCATCTAGTACTCCGTATTCTTGGTTAAAATGTTCTCCAACAATTAGACTGCTTTCCGGGACAATACCTTTAATGGCAGAAAATATAACTTTATCTTTCAAAGAAACGGTAAGTTGATCTAATTCCTTTTTAACAAAGGCTGAAGGAACAGCGAAAATTAAATAATCTGAAGCTGCAACTACCTCATTTATATCGCTGCTTAGGTGTAATTGATCTACATCAAATTCAACTGAACTAAGGTAATTAGGATTATGGTCTTGAGTTCTAATATGTTCTATAGCTGTCTTGCTACGCATATACCAGTTTATTGTGTCAAGATTTTCAGTAAGCATCTTAACTATTGCGGTAGCCCAGCTTCCGCCACCAATAACACCAAATTTTGGAGAGTTCGTCATATCAAATTAATTCGCTTCAAAAATACATAAATTTAAAAGAATTGGAAGAATCGTAAATTTTATTAGGATTCTTTACAATGATAATTGTTTTTCTGCGTTAGATTATCGAGAAAGGGTTGCTTAAACCTAATTATCAAATTTATTTTAGTTTTTTGGGTTGGTTATTTAGTAAAACAGCATTACAGATTTATCTGTGATGCTGTTTTTCGATTTTAATAAACTCATTCCATTTCAAAATTTTGAATGTGTCTCTTCTTTATTTACCATGGTTAATTAGTAGTTCCTATTGTATGCTATTCAAATTGCTTTAGTTCTGTTTAAAAATAAGAAGGAATAAGAATTTTTATTAGTCTCAAAAGCAAAAGGAGCGGCTCTGTATCTTTGTGCTTTCAATAACAAAACTTTAATATATCATACTGAAAACATAGGCTGCCTTTTTTGTAATTTAGGTTAAACAAAAAATCAAACTATGGGATTATTTAATTTTATTAAAAATGCTGGAGAAAAGCTATTTGGTAAGGATAAGGAAACTAAAAAACCTACGCCAGAAGTAGCCAAAGACAACAGCCAAAAAGAACATGATGAAAATGCAAAAGTGGCCTCCAGACTTGAAGAAACTATTCACGATCTTAATCTAAAAGTTACCAACCTTAATATTACTATTGCCGGCGAAAAAGCAACGGTATCAGGATTGGCATATGATCAATCTAATAAAGAAAAAATAATACTTGTTATTGGAAATGTGGAGGGAATTGCACAAGTTCAAGATAATTTAGAAGTTGAAAATAAAGAGCCAGAATCTGTATTTCATACGGTAGAAAGAGGTGATACTTTAAGTAAGATTGCAAAAGAGCATTATGGAAATGCTAATAAGTATAATGCGATTTTTGAAGCGAATAAACCGATGCTTAAAGATCCAGATAAAATATATCCAGGTCAGGTACTTAGAATACCTGCATTAGAAAAATAATTTGTATCTTAGAGATACTATTAAAATAAGGACTGTTTAAAAAGTTTGCGAGTATTACATTGAGCGCAGTCGAAGTGCTAAAGTTATTGTTCCACCATGAAAAAAGTAGGTTCATTTAACTCAAACGAATACTCAAAATGATTTTTTAAACAGTTTTTTATTTGTAAAAATTCATTCTCTCCGCATACTCCCATACTTTCTTTGGTAGCATAGGCCTTATATCTTTCTGGTCCTGAATTGCTTTTCTTATAAATGTAGAAGATAATTCAATTATTGGAGCATCTACTCTAGTAATCTTTGGGTGATCTTTGAACTGATTCTCTACAATACCTCCAGAAATTCTTGGATATACATAGATAGAATGTCTTTCCAAAATCACCTCGTAGTTCTTCCATTTATGGAAACTCTTCAAATTATCTTCACCCATTATTAAAGAGAACTCATAATTAGGATGTTTTTCTTCTAAAGCAATTAAGGTAGTAGTGGTATAATTAGGTTGAGGTAGATTAAACTCAATATCGCTTGGTTTCAATTTTTCATAATCTTCACAAGCTAGAAAAACCATTTCCAGTCTATGATGATTTTCCAGTAAACTACTTTTCTTCTTAAATGGATTATGAGGAGTTACTACCAACCAAATTTCATCTAGATCAGAAAATTCTGCCATATAATTGGCAATAATCAGATGGCCAGCATGAATGGGGTTAAATGTCCCAAAATATAAGCCTATCTTTTTTTTCATGATTGTTCTACGTTAGCTTCAACAAAGGTAGATACTAATTGATAGGCTTCGTCTAAAGCATTTTGCAGATGTATATTTTCTATGATGAAATCAAACTGAGGTGCTGTTGCAAGTTCTATAGAGGCCTTAGCTACTCTCATGTTTATCTTATCATCAGATTCCGTCTTGCGTTTTTTGAGTCTTATTTTGAGCTCTTCAATACTTGGGGGTTTCACAAAAACCGCAAGGGTTTGTTCCGGATAGATATTTTTAATATCTAATCCGCCAACCACATCTATATCAAAAATAACATGCTTACCATGAGACCAAATACGCTCTATCTCTGCTTTTAAAGTTCCGTAGAAATTATCTCTATATACTTCTTCCCACTCCAAAAACTCATCATTTTTGATCTTTTTCTTAAAGTCTGAAAGATTTAAAAAATAATAATCCTTTCCATCTACTTCTTCTGGTCTTGGCGATCTTGAAGTTGCAGAGATGGAAAATTCCAGATTAAGTTCTGCTTTTGCTAATAAGTATTGTACGATGGTAGTTTTTCCAGATCCCGAGGGTGCAGAAAAAACTATAAGCTTACCGGTGTTCATTAAAGTACGTTTAAAAGTTGTTCTTTGATCTTCTCTAATTCGTCTTTCATTTGCACCACTAGCTGTTGCATAGGGGCGTAGTTGGATTTACTTCCAATGGTATTTATTTCTCTTCCCATTTCTTGAGAGATGAAACCAAGTTTTCTACCATTAGAATCTTCAGAATCTATGGCTTCTTTAAAATAATCAAGGTGATTATTCAGTCGAACCTTTTCTTCTGTAATATCAAATTTCTCGATATAGAACATCAACTCCTGTTCAAATCTATTTTCGTCTACTTTCTCTTTAAGATCTGCAACTCCTTTTCTAAGTCGTTCTTTCACTCCGGCAATTCTTTCCGGATCCATTGCAATAATCTCTTCTAAGAGTCTTTCAATATTTTCTATTCGTAATTTAAGATCTTTTTCCAGCGCATTTCCTTCGTCAGATCTAAAATTATTAATCTCTACCAAGGCTTCTTTTACAGCAATTTCAATAGATTCAAATTCTGTTTCATCAATTTCATCACGATCTGTTTTTAAAGCATCGGGCATTCTAACAGCCATCTTTAATAACTCTGTTTCATCTCCATTACAGATATCCCTAAGTTGATTCATGTATTTCTTAACCACTGCAGGATTAATAGAAGCCGTAGTTTCTTCTCCGGTAACTTCAACATATAGAGAGAAATCTACTTTTCCGCGGGTTAGTGCATTACCAATAAGATTGCGCAAAGGCAATTCTTTTTCGCGGTATTGTCCCGGGATTCTGGCGTTTAAGTCTAAATTTTTGCTGTTAAGCGACTTAATTTCTACGGTGATCTTTTTGGATGGAAGTTGCAGAAGGCTTTTCCCAAACCCGGTCATTGACTGAATCATGCTTGATTTTTAAAAGGTTGCGCAAAGATAATCAAATCTTCAGCAGCACAAAGAAACTTCAGGAAAGTATGCTATATATAGGATTTTATGAACTCTAAAGCTCTTTCCTCAGAATACGTATATTCTTTTTTCTGAAGAAATCCAACATGACCACCGTACTCAGGGATCTCTAGAAAGAAATTTGATTTTTTCTTCGCAATAGAAATAGGATAACACGAATCAGATAAAAATTCATCGTTCTTGGCATTTATAAGAAGCGTTGGAATTTTGATATTTTCTATAAAATTAAGTGAGCTACTTTTGGAATAATAATCTGCAGCATCATTAAAACCATGAGCTTTACTCGTATAAAGATCATCTATAGCTACTAAACTATTGCACGAATCTATTTTTGCTCTCTCCAGATCTTCGGGGAATTTTTGCTCCCTTAAGTATAATTGTTCTTTAAGTTTTTTTACAAAACGCTTTGAATACAATCGGTTTTTAGATTCTGCTAACTTCTTACAAGAACCGGCAAGATCTACAGGAGTAGAAATGGCAACTGCTGCTATTAGTTCTTTTGGAAGTTCATTCCCTTCACCTACATATTTAAGCACCACATTACCGCCTAAACTAAATCCGTTTAACGCAATTTGCGTATATTTTTGTTTTGAAAGAATTGCAGCAATCACCTCTTTAAGATCTTCACTAGCGCCGGCATTATAAGATTTATACAGCCGATTCATCTCTCCACTACATCCTCTAAAATTTAGGGCTGCTACATCCCATCCATTAATAGTGAATAATTTTGCTAAGCCTGTCATATAAGGTCGCTGAGCGTTTCCCTCTAAGCCATGAAGGAGGATTAAAAGTTTTGTTGATTTTAGATTTTTAGAATAACTCCAATCTATGTCCAGGAAATCTCCATCTGCTAATTCTAATCGCTCCCGCTGCTGTTTTACACCTTTTACCTTTCTAAAAACAGAAGTGTATATAGTAGAAACGTGATAATTTCTGAAGAAATAAGAGGGGCGATAATTGCTTTTAAGTATTGGCATAGCAGCAAATTTCGTTAAAATTTGTACGGAATTACGCGTTAAACCTATTTTAAAATACTATGCATGCATACTATTTATTCGTAATTTTATCAAAAATCGCAAATATGTATACAAAAGAATTTGATATAAGATGGAGTGATATAGATGCTAACAGGCATTTAGCAAATACAGCATACATCAATTTTATGAGCCATACCCGAATGGGATTTTTAATGGAAAATGGTTTTGGTCAAAAGGAAATGGCAGCACATAATTTGGGTCCGGTTGTGTTTTATGAACACGTATATTACTTCAAAGAAGTTTTTGCAGGAAAGCCTGTAAAAGTAAGCCTTGAACTAAAAGGACTTTCTGAAGACGGAATGTACTTTGAGTTTGTCCATAATTTTTATGATCATAAAGGTAGAAATTTTGCAAGTTGTGAAATGATGGGAGCTTGGATAGATCTTAAAGAGCGTAAGCTTACAAGCTTACCAAAAGAAATGTATAATAATTTAGATCATCTAAAACATACCGAAGATTTTAAAGTGCTAACAAAAGAAGACACCCGTAAATTTGGTAAAAAGCCTAAAGATCTGGAGACAACGGCTTTGTAGATTTAGTTTTCTTAGTTACCATATATACCCCGCCAAAAACCAATAATGCTGCAATAATTTTAACAGTATCTAAACTGTCTGCCCCTGTGGTTACTGCATAAAATATCGCTATTAGTGGTTGTAAATATATAAATGCGCTTATGGTAGATGCAGATAATTCTTTAAGCGCAAAAATATTGAGAAGATAGGTAGCAAAGGTGGTTCCTAATATTACGAATCCCATTCTCCATATAGCTTCAAAAGGGAGAGAGGTCCATTCTACCGCTCTAAATTCTGAAATGGTGATGGGGAAATTAATAATTACCGCAAAAAGGAAAAGCCACTTCATTAAGGTAAATGGGTGGTATTTTGCGGTTAATGGTTTTACAAGAATAAGATAAAGCCCGTAAGAACAGGCGTTAATAATAAAAAATAAATTCCCTAATGGAATATTAGGTGCATTGGAAGTGTGAGCGGTGCTAAAAAATATTAAGGTTAAAGCGCCACCTAAACCTACAATGATTCCTATAATTTTTAAAGGAGTAATTTTTTCCTTAATAAGTAAAGCTGCTAAGATTAATACCAAAATTGGTGATAGAGTAACAATAACAGAACTGTTGATGGGTGTAGATAGGCTTAATCCTTTAAAGAAAAATAGCATATTGATCACCATTCCCGAAACCGCACAACCAAAAATTCTAGGCCAATCTGAAGTGGAAATCTTTTCTTTAGGCCCCCAGAAACTAATCATCCAGAATAATATGGCTGCTCCAGATACTCTTAATAATATGAACCCAAAGGGTTGGATATAAGTTGGCATCACATCTTTAGCAACGGTATGATTTACACCGTAAATGGCACTTGCTACTATAGCTGCAATGATGGCCAATATTCTTTTATCCATGAATAGACTTTTTCGCCGCCTCTACATTTTTCTTTGCGTTACCTACAAAAATCTCATCGTTGTTGATAATAAAGGGTCTTTTTAGAAAGGTATAATGTTCTAAGATCAAATTCTTATATCTGTCTTCACTAAGATCCTCATTCTTTAGGTCTTTCTCTTTATAAAGTCTGGCGCGTTTGCTAAAAAGGGCTTCATAACTTCCTGCCATTTCTCTCATTTCATCAATTTGCTCTTCCGTGATCTCTTCTTCTTTGATATCTTGAAGGATAAATGAGGAAGGAACATCGATTTCTTTCAAAATCTTTTTACAAGTTCCACAAGTTGATAAATGATATATTTTCTTCATGTTATGATGTGTTATTATCGAATAGCAACTTAGGTGCAAATGCTATTTTTCTTATAGAATTTTGATGTATTCTTCAGCTTTTTCCATTGGAATTTCCAACTGAATACCTCCCTCTGCATACGAAGCTACTTCATAAGCATTGTATCTTAAGATAATCTTATTCTTTAAAATCCCTATATTTTGTGGCAGTTGAAATTGATCATTTTCAAAGAAAAATCCAGTGCTGTTGATGGATCCATCTTCTGGAATATCATTTTTCTTTCTGAATAATTTTTCAGCATAAGCCTTAAATTCAGAATTGAAGATCTGTTCATTCTTAAGCAGATCTCCTGTTTCAGGATCAAAATTTAAAAAAGTAATACTGGTATATCCGTGAGCACCACCTGTAAATAAGGCAAGCTTATATTTTATAGAAATTACTTCTGGAGTTTCATTCACCATCTCACCTTCTACAGAAGCCTCCCACGGAATGTTATATTCTGGAAATTCTTTGGCGGAAGACTCGTAGTTGTCCATGAATTTTTGAACTAAAGCTTCCAAGCTCTTGATATCTTCTTCTTCCTGATAATCTACCAAACTAATAATGTGCTGCTCAATATGCTGATTTATTACCTGGCTCACATTTCCGGTATTATCTGCCATGGGCGTGTGAACACTAATAAATGCACAATTTTCTTCTTCTGGTACACAATTGGTTTCTGAAACTTGATCCAATGCGATGTCCTCAAACGTCAACTCAGTTTTTTCATTATTACAACCCACAAGTATCACAAGGATGAACAGGGGTGAAAGCAGTTTTTTCACGATATCTTTACATGTTAAATTAGGGATAAAGGTACGTGCTATTTTGTCAATCCCCAATACCAGTATTACTTTTGCAACAAATATTTAACTATGAAATTTAATACCAAAACCATACATGGTGGCCAGCATAATATAGATCCAGCCTATGGGTCTGTAATGCCTCCAATCTACCAGACAAGTACGTATTCTCAAATCACTCCGGGAGTACATAAGGGGTATGAATATTCTCGTAGCGCGAACCCTACTCGAACTGCTTTAGAAAATGCTTTGGCAAGTATAGAAAATGGTGAATTTGGATTAGCTTTTGGATCTGGACTTGCAGCTATAGATGCTGTGATGAAACTTTTTAAACCCGGGGATGAGATTATTACTACCAATGATCTTTATGGAGGTTCTTATAGACTGTTTACCAAGATATTTGAAGGTTTAGGTCTTAAATTTCATTTTATAGGAATGCAGGACGCATCTAAAATAGAAGAATTTATTAATGACAGCACAAAACTGATTTGGGTAGAAACTCCAACCAACCCAATGATGAATATTATAGATATTGAAGCCGTTTCCAAGATTTCTAAAAAGCATAATTTGCTATTAGCGGTAGATAACACTTTTGCTACCGCTTATCTTCAGCAACCATTAGAGCTGGGAGCAGATATAGTTATGCACAGTGCTACCAAATATCTTGGAGGACATAGTGATGTGGTAATGGGATCTTTAGTGGTGAGAGATAAAGAACTTGCAGATAAACTGTATTTCATTCAGAATGCAAGTGGTGCCATAGCTGGACCAATGGATAGTTTTCTGGTATTAAGAGGAATTAAAACCTTGCACATACGTATGCAAAGACATTGTGAAAATGGTGAAAAAGTTGCCAATTTCTTAAAGTCTCATCCTAATGTAGATAAAGTGTATTGGCCGGGATTTGAAGATCATCCAAATCATGCTATTGCTAAAAAGCAAATGTCAGGTTTTGGAGGAATGATCTCGTTTACCACTGCAGATAATTCTTTACAAGGTGCTGTGAACGTAGTAGAAAAATTAAAAGTTTTTACACTTGCAGAATCTTTAGGGGGAGTAGAATCTTTAGCCGGGCACCCTGCAAGTATGACCCATGCTTCTATTCCGAAAGAAGAACGCGAAAAAACAGGGGTTGTAGATTCTTTGATTAGGCTTAGTGTGGGAATTGAAGATGAAGAAGATCTTATTGAAGACTTAAAACAAGCTTTGGAATAGCATTTATTCCTTATGGAATTAAAAACCTCGATCTAATCGGGGGTTTTTAAACTAAAAAATCAGCTTAAAAATCTAAATAATAGATATAGCCAACATTAAGCCATAAGATCCAATCTTTTGCTTTATTTTGAGGTGCATCTATGTTTAATCCGTCAATCCAATCGGTGTCATAATAGTTCCATCTGGCTTCTGCCGCAAGATCGCTGGAACGTGTTAGTTTATAACGAAACCCTGCGCTAGCAGTAACCGCCCATGTAGAGCCATTAGAAAAATCCATACCATCTACAAATGTTGGGAAAACATTGTTTGGGTCTTCTAAAGAACCAAAATCGGAATAAGCACTTGGTTGATAATTTACAAAATGAACTCCTAAGCTTGCAAATGGAGAAAATAAATAGGAAAAAGCTGTGTAATCTCTAATGCTTAAAGGATAATATTCTAGAGAAGCTCCAAGTTCTATAACTTGAGATTCTCCATGCATGGCTCTTAACAGTTTTCCACCAATATTATTTTTAGCTGCTACAGGGCCAAAGTGTTCTAACTTAGATTTAAAGTAATCTATTTCTGTGCGAATTTTAAAATGATCGTTAAAGTACCTATCTCTAGTGTAGCAGCTACATTCTGCTCTATAAGCAAAATTCATATAATGTACTAAGCCAATACCGTATCCAGAGTTGCTAATATTATTTTGAATATCCCATCGTTCCCCATAATCTGTAAAAAAAGAGGTAGGGCCCACCAATACTCCAATTTCATGAGAAATTCCAAGTTGGGCATACGCTCTTTCTCCAGAAATTAGAAGAAGGAATATTATTAATAAAATGGATAGGGATTTTACCATATAATAGGCGTTGACGTCCCAACAAATATATAAAATACAAGTTAACGAAATATTAGCATTTTCTAATAATCTAGAAGTACTGGATTTGAAGGCGTTAATTTTATATCAAAATGCGAAAAAGGAGCTTGATTCATCATAATCGTATTATATTTGCATATTATTACGAAAACGTTATAATTAATAAATTTAGCACTACATTATGGATAAAAGTGTAAAAGATTTTTTAGAGGTTGTTTCTAAAAGAAATCAGAACGAACCGGAATTTATGCAAGCTGTACATGAGGTTGCCGAAACGGTAATCCCATTCATCGAAAAAAATAAAAAATATCAAAATGCTATGTTGCTGGAGCGCATGGTAGAACCAGAACGCGTTATTATGTTTCGCGTGCCATGGATTGATGATGAGGGAAAAACTCAAATCAATAGAGGTTTCAGAATTCAGATGAACTCAGCAATTGGACCTTACAAAGGTGGATTGCGTTTTCACCCAACGGTTAACTTAAGTGTACTTAAATTTCTTGCTTTCGAGCAGGTATTTAAAAATAGCCTTACCACTTTACCAATGGGTGGTGGAAAAGGTGGATCAGATTTTGACCCAAAAGGGAAATCTGATAATGAGGTAATGAAATTTTGCCAAAGTTTTATGACAGAATTACAACGCCATATTGGAGCAGATACAGATGTGCCTGCAGGAGATATAGGAGTTGGAGGTCGTGAAATTGGTTTCTTGTTTGGACAATACAAACGTTTAAGAAATGAATTTACTGGAATCTTAACAGGAAAAGGTCTTACATACGGTGGATCTTTAATAAGACCGGAAGCAACAGGATACGGAAATGTATACTTTGCTCAAAATATGCTTGAAAGAAAGAACGATAGTTTTGAAGGAAAAACTGTAGTTGTTTCAGGTTCTGGAAACGTTGCGCAATATGCTGCAGAAAAAGCAACCGAATTAGGAGCTAAAATAATCACAATGTCAGATTCTGGAGGTTATATTTTAGATGAAGCTGGTATTGATGAAGAAAAATTAGCTTTTATCATGGATCTTAAGAACGTGAAAAGAGGAAGAATTAGCGAATATGTAGATCAATACTCAAGCGCTAAATATTTTGAAGGAAAAACTCCTTGGGAAGTTAAGTGCGATGTAGCGCTTCCATGTGCAACTCAAAATGAGTTACATGAAGAAGATGCGAAAATGTTGGTAGACAACGGTTGTATGTTGGTAGGAGAAGGTGCAAACATGCCTTGTACTCCAGAAGCAGTTGAGGTTTTCCAAAAAGCTAAGATCTTATTCTCTCCAGGAAAAGCGTCTAACGCTGGTGGGGTTGCAACTTCAGGTTTAGAAATGTCTCAAAACTCTATGAGATATAGCTGGACTTCAGAAGAAGTAGATAAAAAACTTCATGAGATCATGAAAAACATCCACGATGCTTGTGTAGAGTATGGAAGTGATGATAATGGTCATGTAGATTACGTAAAAGGAGCAAACATTGCAGGTTTCGTAAAAGTTGCCGATGCTATGTTAGCGCAAGGAGTGGTATAATATCCACCTTATATAATTTTCTAAAAAGCCACTGCAAAGTGGCTTTTTTGTTATCTTAAAACTTTATTTTCGTGAGATGCAAATCCATTCTGAAGCTATAGTTATAAGTGCTTTAAAGTATTCTGAAGCAGATCTTATTGTAAAATGTTACACGCAAACCAGCGGACTTAAAACGTATTTGCTTCGAGGTATCCTAAAATCTAAGAAAGGAAAGTTCAAGGCTTCCATGTTTCAGCCGTTAACGCAGTTGGAGATAGACGCCAATCATAAAGATAAAGGCACATTAGAGTATATGCAGGAAGCAAAGATTGCATATACATATAAGTCTCTTCATACCAATATTGTTAAATCTACTCTGGTATTGTTTCTTTCTGAAATTCTTCGGAATTCTATACAAGAAGAAGAACAAAATGAAAGTTTGTATCAATATTTAAAATTTAGTATGAATTGGCTGGACGAACATTCAGATATCGCCAATTTTCATCTTTTATTTATGCTGAAGCTTACCCAGTATTTAGGTTTTTATCCTGATGATTCAGATTTGGAACATTTTTATTTCAATATGTTGGAAGGTGTCTTTCAAGACTCTAAAACAAATAATTATTGCATTGAAGGTTATAATGTTGCCATTCTTCAGCAATTATTAAATGCGAAGTTTGAAGATATTCAGCACATTAAATTATCAAAAGAAAAGAGATCAGACTTTTTAGATATGATGATCCTTTATTTTCAGCTTCATATCGAGAGTTTTAAGAAACCTAAGTCTTTGGCTGTCTTTCATGAAATATTTAATTAAATGCGAAGTTTTCTTTTCACATTACTAAACTTCCTTCTAATCACTATTTCTCTGCATGCACAGGAGCTTCAAGTTTTAGATAAAATCACTAAAAATGTTATAGTACATGTTGCAGTGTATAACCTGGAAAATTCCAAGAGCGCCATAACCGATATTAATGGAATTGTTGATCTTTCTATATTTTCTGAAGATGATCTATTAATTTTCCAGCATATTTCCCATGTAGAGAAAAGAATTTTTAAGTCTGACATTTCTTCAAATCATATTCTTTATCTCGCAGAAGATCAAAATGTATTACAGGAAGTAGTGCTTTCAGCAAATAAATTTCAACAGGATAAAAAGGAGGTTGCACAACAAATTGTAAGCTTGTCTACTGAAGATATCATTTTCTCGAACGCTCAAACCTCTGCAGATCTTATGGAAAGCTCTGGGAGTGTGTATGTTCAAAGAAGTCAGATGGGTGGCGGAAGTCCAATGATACGAGGGTTTTCAACCAATAGATTATTGATCACTGTAGATGGAGTTAGAATGAATACGGCTATTTTTAGAAGTGGAAATATTCAGAATATAATTTCTATAGATCCACTTGCCGTTAGTAGTGCTGAAATTATCTTGGGTCCGGGATCTGTGGTGTATGGAAGTGATGCTATTGGTGGAGTAATGAATTTTTATACCCTTAAACCCAAGACGTCAAATTCTGATGAGCTAAATTTTTCAGCCAATGCATACGCTAGGCTATCTTCTGCAAATCAGGAGAAAACCACTCATGCCGATTTTAATATTGGGCTCGAAAAATGGGCATTTTTAAGCAGTATTTCTTATTCAGACTTTGGAGACCTTAAAATGGGAAGTCATGGTCCGGAAGAATTTTTACGACCGAATTATGTTGTTAGAAAAAATGGGGAAGACATTGTTGTAGTAAATGAAGATCCCAAAAAACAAGTTCCTACGAATTACAACCAAATTAATCTACTTCAAAAAATAGCTTTTATACCTAATGAAATTTGGGATTTTAATCTGGGTTTAATTTATGCTACTACCTCCAATTATTCCAGAAATGATAGGTTATTGCAGAAAGCGAATGGAACTTTAAAGTATGCAGAATGGTATTACGGGCCACAATCATGGTTTATGGGAACTATGAATATCAATAAGAAAGGGAATGGGCAGTTTTATGATAAACTTCAGTTAACTGCGGCGTACCAAAATTTTGAAGAAAGCAGGTTCGATAGAAGATTTAATGATAATATTCTTTATAGTACCAAAGAAAAGGTAGATGCTTTTTCAACCAATATCGATTTTGAAAAAGATTTTAAAAAGGACAAAGTATTTTACGGATTGGAGTATGTTACGAACATTATAAATTCCGATGGAAAGATTAAAAATATTCAAAATGAGGAAATCGGAATTAATGCATCGCGCTATCCAGATAATTCAACTTGGCAATCTTTAGCAGCCTATATGAGTTATAACGGGCAACTAAAAAATAATTTGAATTTTCAATCTGGTATAAGATACAATCAAATTAAAATTAATGCTGATTTTCCTGCTTCTAATTATGATTTTCCATTTACCAATGCTAATTTGAATACAGGTGCTTTTACAGGAAATGCTGGTATAAGTTGGCAGCAAAACCAACAATTAGATTGGAAACTTAATTTCTCTACAGCCTTTAGAGCGCCAAATATAGACGATGTGGGGAAGATTTTTGATTCTGAACCTGGCGCTGTGGTGGTTCCTAATCCAGAGCTTAAACCAGAATACGCTTATAATGGCGAGTTAGTTGTAGGTTGGAAGTTATCAAACAAAATACGCTTCGATCTTGCTACTTTTTATACTTATTTAGAAAATGCATTAGTAAGAAGAAATTTTTCTCTGAATGGGGACTTTATTATAGATTATCAAGGGGAACCTAGCAGAGTGCAAGCAATTCAAAATGCTGCAAGTGCTTATGTTTACGGATTTGAAGGCGGGGTGGAGGTTAAAATATCTCAAAATTTAAATTTAAAATCTCAACTTACTAGTACCAAAGGAAAAGAAGAGCAAGAGAATGGAGAAAAAGCGCCTTTAAGACATGCGGCTCCGTTATTTGGAAATACGCATTTAATATGGAATTCGGGTAAATTCAAAATGGATGTATTCTCAGAGTATAATGGAACGTTAGATTTTGATGAGTTGGCTCCATCAGAACAAAGTAAAGAGTATTTATATGCTTTAAACAGCAATGGAAATGCATATTTCTCCAATTGGTACACTTTAAATATCACCGGAAATTATCAATTCACTCCCCAATGGTTAGTTACTGCATCTATAGAAAACATAACCAATCAGAGATATAGAACGTATTCCTCTGGAATTTCATCTGCCGGAATAAATTATATAATTGCAGTAAAGTATAGCTTATAGAATATGGCTTCTTAAAAATAGCTGTATTCTTTAGATAAACGATTCTACCTTCTTATCTAAAACCGATTCCGAAGTGTTTTTATTAATTAGTTCTCCATAATCTTGTTTGACTAAGTGGGTTAGGATTTTAATCATTTAGGCACTTTGGTTTTGCTAAAAAACATTATTTTCGCAACTCATAAGAAATTTCTATAGAATGAGCACAAAGTTCGCTGAGTATAAAGGACTTGACTTGCCTAAAGTAGCAGATGAAATTCTGGCGTACTGGCAAGAGAATGATATTTTTGAAAAGAGCGTAACTACACGTGAAGGTAAAGAACCGTTTGTGTTTTTTGAAGGACCACCTTCAGCAAATGGTCTACCTGGAATCCACCACGTGATGGCTAGAGCTATTAAAGATATTTTTTGCAGATATAAAACACAAAAAGGTTTTCAGGTTAAGAGAAAAGCAGGTTGGGATACCCATGGTCTTCCGGTAGAGCTTGGAGTAGAGAAAGAACTTGGAATTACCAAAGAAGATATTGGGGCCAAAATTAGTGTAGAACAGTATAACCTTGCATGTAAAAATGCGGTAATGCGTTATACCGATGTTTGGAATGACCTTACTGAAAAGATGGGATATTGGGTAGATATGGAAGATCCATATATTACTTATAAACCAAAATATATGGAAACAGTTTGGTGGCTGCTTTCTGAGATTTATAAAAAAGGCCTTATTTATAAAGGGTACACCATTCAGCCTTACTCGCCAAAAGCGGGAACTGGTTTGAGTTCTCACGAGCTAAATCAGCCGGGGACGTATCAAGATGTTACAGATACTACGGTAACGGCCATGTTTAAAACAAAGGCTGAAACCTTACCTGATTTTCTTAAAGGAATTTCTGAGAATCTTTACCTTATTGCTTGGACAACCACTCCATGGACCTTGCCATCTAACACTGCTTTAACAGTGGGGCCAAAGATCCAATATGTTTCTGTAAAGACTTACAATCAATATACGTTTGAGCCAATTACTATAATTGCGGCAAAAGATCTTGCAGAGAAGCAATTCGATAAAAAATTCATCAAAGTAGATTCTGAAGAAGGCTTAGCCGGATATAAAGAAGGAGACAAGATCCCTTTCTTTATTGGTGATAGTTTTGTTGGGAAAGATCTGGTTGGGATAAAATATGAGCAATTAATGCCATATGCACTTCCGTTTGAAAATCCTGAAAATGCATTTAGAGTAATTTCTGGAGATTTTGTGACTACAGAAGATGGTACCGGAATAGTGCATACCTCACCTACTTTTGGTGCAGACGATGCGCTTGTAGCAAAACAAGCAACCCCAGAAGTTCCACCTTTACTGGTAAAAGATGAGAATGACAATCTTGTTCCATTAGTAGACCTGCAAGGTAAATTTCGTCCGGAACTGGGTGAATATGGTGGGAAGTATGTAAAGAATGAATATTATGACGATGGGCAAGCTCCCGAGAGATCTGTAGATGTAGAGATCGCCATTCAGTTAAAAGAAGAAAACAGGGCTTTCAAAGTAGAAAAATATGTTCACAGCTACCCAAATTGCTGGAGAACAGATAAGCCTATATTATACTATCCATTAGATTCCTGGTTCATTAAGGTAACAGATGTTAAGGATAGAATGTTTGAATTGAACAAGACCATCAACTGGAAACCAAAAGCTACCGGAGAAGGTAGGTTTGGAAACTGGTTGGCAAATGCTAATGACTGGAACCTTTCTAGAAGTAGATATTGGGGAATTCCGCTTCCTATCTGGAGAACAGAAGATGGAAAAGAAGAGATCATTATTGGTTCTATAAAAGAATTGAAGTCTGAAATGGCAAAATCTGTGGAAGCAGGTTTTATGAAAGAAGATATTTTCAAATCTTTTGAAGTAGATAATATGAGTGAAGAGAACTACGATCTTGTAGATCTTCACAAAAATGTGGTAGACACTATTACCTTAGTTTCTGCTTCAGGAAAAGCTATGAAAAGGGAGTCAGACCTTATAGATGTATGGTTTGATTCTGGTTCTATGCCTTATGCACAATGGCATTATCCGTTTGAAAAGCCTGAAGATGATGGCTTAATGCAAGCAGATTTTATTGCTGAAGGAGTAGATCAAACTCGAGGGTGGTTCTATACTTTACATGCTATTGCTACGATGATCTTTGATGATGTAGCTTATAAAAATGTTGTTTCTAACGGACTTGTTCTAGATAAGAATGGGCAGAAAATGTCTAAGAGATTAGGGAACGCTGCAGATCCATTTGAGACTTTAGCGGCTTTTGGCCCGGATGCTACCAGATGGTACATGATCTCCAACGCAAATCCATGGGATAATTTAAAGTTTGATTTAGAAGGAATTACAGAAGTAAGCCGAAAATTCTTCGGAACGCTCTATAATACCTATTCTTTCTTTACGCTTTATGCAAACATAGACAACTTTACGTATAAAGAAGAAGATGTTGCCTTAGAAGATCGTCCTGAGATAGACCGGTGGATACTTTCTGAATTGCATACACTTATCAAGAAAGTAGACGAGTTTTATGCAGATTATGAACCTACAAGAGCTACTAGAGCAATTTCAGAATATGTTCAAGAAAACTTGAGTAACTGGTTTGTAAGATTAAGCAGAAGACGTTTCTGGAAAGGAGATTACGAGCAAGACAAGATATCTGCTTATCAAACTTTGTATACTTGTTTGGAAACAGTGGCTAAATTGAGTGCTCCTGTTGCTCCATTCTTTATGGATAGATTGTATAAAGATCTAAATTCAGCAACAAATAAAGAAAAATTTGAGTCTGTTCACTTATCTGACTATCCTAGTTATAACGAGGCTTTTGTAGATAAAGCACTGGAACACAAGATGGAAAAGGCACAAACCATTTCATCTTTGGTACTTTCTTTGCGTAAGAAAGAAATGATAAAGGTGAGACAACCGCTTCAAAGAATTATGATTCCTGTATTAGACGAAGCTCAAAAAGCAGAGATCGCAGCTGTGGAAGATCTTATTAAATCTGAAGTGAACGTTAAGGAAATAGAATTAATTGACGATGCTTCGGGAATATTGGTAAAACAAGCCAAACCAAATTTTAAAGCTTTAGGGCCGAGGTTTGGAAAAGACATGAAATTGGTAGTGAATGTAATTAATAATTTTACTGCTGAGGATATTGCAACATTAGAAAGAGAAGGGGAGCTTGATGTTGAGGTAAATTCAAAAATGATTAAATTAGCTCCTGAAGATGTGGAAATAACTTCGCAAGATATTGAAGGCTGGTTGGTTGCAAGCAGTGGAAATATAACGGTAGCTCTGGATGTTCAAATTAGTGAAGAGCTTAAAATGGAAGGTATTGCCCGTGAACTTGTAAATAGAATTCAAAATCTACGTAAAGATTCTGGATTTGAAGTTACAGACACGATAGACGTAACCCTACTGAAAAATGGTGTTGTCGAGGATGCTGTTTTAAAAAATATGAAATATATTAAAAACGAGACATTAACTGCTAATCTCGAATTTGCAGATGTGATAACAGACGGAATTGAAGTAAGTTTTGACGATGTTGTTACTAAAATATGTGTCAAAAAACATTAAACCCATGTCAACAGAAATTAAAGAACGTTACAGCGATGCTGATTTGGCCGAATTCAAGGAATTGATTCAAGCTAAGATTAGAAAGGCCCAAGAACAATTAGAGCTTTATAAAAGTTCTTATGTAAACAACGGGAACAATGGTACAGATGATACCTCTCCTACCTTCAAGGCTTTTGAAGAAGGAAGTGAAACCTTGAGTAAAGAAGCAAACTCTCAGCTTGCAATTCGTCAAGAGAAATTCATTAGAGATCTTAGAAATGCGCTGGTTAGAATTGAAAGCAAGACCTATGGTATTTGTAGAGTAACCGGAAAATTAATCGCTAAAGAGCGCTTAAAATTAGTTCCTCACGCAACCTTGAGTATTGAAGCTAAGAATTTGCAACGTTAAACGTTATTAGATTTTTAATAGTACTAAACGCTCCAACTGAATAACCTACAGCTTGGAGCGTTTTTTGTTTATCATACCCTATGAAGTTGATATTTACCTTTCTTGTGTTTAATTTGCTGATTGTTTCAGGATATTCTCAAAAAGTATCTAGTAGAGTGTACGATGCAAAAGGCATAGAGCAGCTTTATATAGACACCGATGAGGTCTACCAGATCAACATCAAAACTTCAAAAACAGATAATATTACCCTCACTTCTCATGCGGAAGGAGAATACTTCAATGATATTTCATTGATCATGGAAGTAGAAAAAGACAAAATGGTCTTAACCTCTGCTTTTAACAAAGCGTTACAAGGAGGTTTTGATAAGTTAAGTGCTCATAAGGTATTTTCACTAGGACTAAGCCTGGAAATTCCTGAAGGTTTGGAGGTATTTATTGAATCTAATATAGCAACTGTAATTGGTTCTGGAAAGTATAAAAATCTTCAGATACAACTCCAATCCGGGTATTGCGAATTGAATCCATTTCTTGGAAATGCTACTGTAAATACTTACAAAGGCGCTATTCACATAACTACAAATAACGCGAGGGTTGATGCTAAAACAAGGAATGGAAATATGATAATTGCTGAAGATCTAAGCGGAAATTTTCAAATTAAACTCATATCTATAGACGGTGACATTAGTGTACTTAAAAACTAAATAATATTAGTATTTTTGAACCGTTTGTAATTTCAATAATCCATGTCTTTAAAGAAAGCTAGTTTTATCATTATCCTGATTTTATTAATAGATCAGATCTCAAAAATATACGTAAAAACCCATTTTGTTTTAGGAGAAGAAGAAGGGGTTTTAAGTTGGTTTAGAATTTTATTCGTAGAAAACGAAGGAATGGCTTGGGGAGCCAAGATCCCTGGAGAATATGGTAAATTATTGCTTACCCTTTTTAGATTGGGAGCAATTGCCGGTATAGGATACTGGTTGTGGGATTCGGTTAGAAAGAATGGATCTAAAATGCTCATTTTGGCTATATCATTTATTTTTGCAGGTGCCTTTGGAAATATTATAGATTCTGTTTTCTACGGAATGGTGTTTACAGATAGTTATGGCCATGTAGCCGAATTTTTACCAAATGGCGGAGGTTACGGGACTATTTTTCACGGAAAGGTAGTAGACATGCTTTATTTCCCTCTATATGATGGCGTGTTACCTTCTTGGGTGCCTATTTGGGGAGGAAATAACTTTACCTTCTTTGAGCCTGTTTTCAACATAGCAGATTCTGCTATAAGTGTTGGGGTAATCTTCTTATTATTCTTCAATAAGAAAACATTTCCTAAGAAGGAAGAAGAATCAAATAATAGCTAGATATTTTAAGCTACGTGAACATCTTTATCAAAGATGCGCTCAAATTTCTTAAGTTCGATAGGTTTAATTAGGTAATCTGTTACCATATTAAAAGATTTTGCTCGTTCTAGATCTCTTGGATCTATAGAAGAAGAAACCACATAAAGAGTGATTTTCTTATCAAAATTATTTTTGATCTTGATAAATTCGCTTAAAAATTCCCATCCATCCATTACCGGCATATTCAAGTCTAAGAACATGATGTCTGGAAGTTTATCTTCTGTCATGTTGGTTAAAATCACTTTAAAGTAATCTAAAGCTTCCAACCCGTTTTTAAAAATCAGTAGATTTTCAGATAGTTTTTTAATTTCGATGATCTTTTTTACTAAGTTCACGTATATCTTATCATCATCAATAATACACGCTAGCTCTATTTTTTGCCCCATTTTTTAGATCTAGAATTTAATTTTAAAAGTAGTACCTATATGTACGGTACTAGTAACAGAAATAGTGCCCCCCATTGTTTCCACCTGATTTTTGGTGATAAACAGACCTATTCCTTTTGCATCTGGATTTCGATGAAAGGTTTTATACATACCAAACATTCGTTCCCCGTATTGATCCAGATCAATACCCATTCCGTTATCGCTAATTTCCATAAATGTCTGTTCGTGAGAACGATATGTCTGGATGAAAATAACCGGTTTCCTACCCGGTTGTTTATAGCGAATTGCGTTAGTGATTAAATTTAGTAAAATACTTTCAAGATATTCAGGAATATATTCAATTTCTTTTAGGGCAGAAAAATCTGAAATTATCTTAGCGCTTTCTCGATTAATGAGTGACGATACAGAAGCCATTACTACATTTAAAGAATCGGCAAATTTTACTAGGCTTCGTTCTTTAATTAAAACGCTCTCATGAGTAACCATGTCGTTTAACTGACGGATTGCTGTATCTAGATTCTCTGAAATGTCTGTTACATTTTCTATAAGATCAAGCTTATCTTGTGCTTTTTTAGATTCGTTAAGCAGCTGTACAACCAAACTCAAATTACTGCTATGCGATCTTAAATTATGCGACACTACATGTGCAAAATTGAATAATTTTGAATTTTGCGCGGCTATAATGTCTAATGAGTTTTGAAGATTAAGCTCGTTGGTCTTATTTTCATCAATGTCTTGATAGACTCCCCTAATTCCAACTATTTCTTGCTCTTCATTGTAAACCGGTTTTCCAGTGGCACGTACCCAAAATTCTCTTCCATAAAGGGTAACCATTTTAATTTCTATCTTGAATGGTATCCCATATTTCTCGCATTTATCAAAAACCGTTAAAGCTCTATCCTGATGATCTGGAGCATAAAAGCGAAGTCTTTCATTATACACTAAATTAAAGTCTGCAGGACATTCTAAGACCTTTTTAGTAACATCATCCCAATAAATATTTCGTGTAACACTATCTATATACCAACCTCCCGTAGAGGTCATGTCTGCAGTTTCTCTATAGTAGAAGAAATTCTCTTCTATTGTATATTGGTCTCTCTTACTTTGATGAATATTTACAAACAGTAATACGGCAATATCTTTATTTGAGCCCTCTTTATTCTTTAAGTTTCTGCACTCAAACCATCTAAATTTATCATTTTGAAGTTTGATCTTGATCTCTTGGTTAAAGCTCTGCGGATCTGTTTTTAGCTTTTCAAATTCTAACCTAAAATCATATCGGTAATCTTTGTGAAGTATATTGTTTAAAAAATAATCGAAAATTGAAGTATTTGCAGGTGGTTTTCCCACCAACGACTCAAAATGATCTGACCAGGTTATTTCGTTGGTAAGAAGATTTACCTTCCAATAGGCAATATCAAAATCTTCTAAAATACTGTTTAACTGAAGGTCGTTGAGCATCAATTATTTATAATAAATATATTAAATGTAAACTAATGTTAAAAATAATGCAAATAAACGCGTCTATTTTTTGAAAGTATAGATTTTATTGGGGGTGACACAGTAATCTAAAGCTATATCTGTATCTAAGATTTCAGGTATTTCATTTTCAGCTTCAAAAAGAGATAATCCTATTTTAATAACATTTGTGTTACACTGAGACAAGAAAATATCGTAAAAACCTTTTCCGTATCCAACTCTATTCCCATGAATGTCAAAAGCTAAGAGAGGCACAAAAACCACCTCCATCTTTTCAGAAGGAATTTCTATACCCTCTACAGGTTCTGGTATTCCATACTCATTTTTGCGTATAACGCTGGCATCTGTAAGTAGATAGTTGGTGAGTTTATGAGTAGTAAAATTAGATTTTGATAAGACTATATTTTTATCTTTTCCTTGAAGTATGTGTAAAATAGGTTCTGTATCTACTTCTTTTTTTTCTGAAATAGAAAGGAAGATATGATAAAAGCTAAGATCCCAAATAGGTAATTCTAGAAGTTTATTTGCAATTCCTAAGCTCTTATCGTCGATATCTTTCAAAGATAATTGCGCTCTTAAATCTTTGTATTTACTCCTTAGTTTCTTCTTCATTTTTAGCTTTAGAATGCGTAGAAATATGAAATATGGCATCTCCTTGATATACTATAGGAGATTCATTAACATTGATGATATAGCCGGTGTGATTTGCGGTTACCTTATGTCTAAATTTACCATATGGATCTGTTATTGTGGCGATATATTCTCCTTTTTCAACATATTTTCCACATACAATTTTTACATGTAAGAGTCCGCTGTACTTGGCTCTCATCCACGTACTGCTTTCTATTATAATACTTGGCAAAGGTGGATCTTCACATATAAACCTAGGTTTTAGCATCCCTAAATGATTTAATATTCTGGTAGTTCCATCTACACCAAATTTTGCTATGTCTTTGTTGCTGTCTAGAGATTTTCCACCTTCAAAAAGCAAAACCATTTTTCCTTCTTTATAACAGGTTTCTCTATACGATTTCGAAATAGTTTTAGAATACATCATAAAAGGAGCGTTGAAGATCTTTGCATATTTTATGCTTTTTTCATCTCCTTTATGAACTCTAATTTGTGCTGCATTAAATCTGCTGGCACCACCGGTGTGAAAATCTAAACAAAAATCTGCAACGGGAAGTATTTTTCTAACAAACTGAAAGGCAAACCTGCTGGCTAAACTTCCGTTCTTGGTACCAGGAAAAACTCGGTTTAGATCTCTACCATCAGGAAACTCCCTGGCAAGATTTAAAAATCCAAATACATTCACCACCGGAATACAAATAATAGTTCCTATTACCGGTTTATTAATGTTCTTAGAAATTATCTGTCTTACAATTTCAACTCCGTTAATTTCATCGCCATGCATTCCGGCGGTAATAAGTACCACAGGACCTGGTTTTTTAGAGCGTTCTATAATAACAGGAACCTCTACCGATGTTGTGGTATATAACTTGGCCATGTTCAAATTGATCACAGCTCCTTTTCCCGGAGGAATTTTTTTACCTAAAATCTCGAGTACGTTGTTCTTGTCTATGTGGGCCATAAATTATACGTTTCTTTCGATGTATCTTATTATGGTTTTAGCAATATCTTTTTCAGTAGCATTCTCAATTCCTTCTAAACCAGGAGAAGAGTTTACTTCTAAAATAAGCGGTCCTCTAGAACTTTGTAGCATGTCTACACCGGCAACGCCAAGTCCCATGGCTTTTGCTGCTTTAATAGCTGCTATTTCTTCATCATCAGAAAGTTCTATCACGCTAGCGCTTCCTCCTCTGTGCAAGTTAGATCTAAATTCTCCTTCTTTACCTTGTCTTTTCATGGCTCCAACAACGTGTCCGTCTACTATAAGAGCACGAATATCTGCACCTCCTGCTTCCTTAATAAATTCCTGAACAATTACTCTTGCTTGTAACCCGTTAAAAGCTTCAATTACAGATTCTGCTGCGTTCTTAGTTTCAGCTAAAACAACTCCAAGACCTTGAGTCCCTTCTAAAAGTTTGATAATAAGCGGTGCGCCACCAACATGTTTTATTACTTCACTAACATCTTTAGAATAGTTGGTGAAAACAGTTTTTGGTAAGCCTAATCTCGCTCTGGAAAGTACTTGTAAACTTCTTAATTTATCTCTACTTCTAACCAAGGCTTGAGATTCTGTAGTTGTAAAAACCCCCATCATCTCAAATTGTCTTACTACTGCAGTACCGTAGAAAGTTACAGATGCACCAATTCTTGGTATTACCGCATCGGTATCTGTAATCATTTTACCTTTGTAAAATATAGAAGGCTTGCGCTTTTCTATTACTAAATCACATTTAAGTGGATCTATGACCTCTACATTATGATTTCTTTTTTTTGCAGCTTCTATAAGGCGCTGTGTAGAATAAAGGTTACTATTTCTAGATAGTATTTTTATGTTCATTTGAATTTAAATTGAAAGAAACGTCAGTTAACTCGGGATCTACTATGAATTTTTTGCTAAGGAATTTTCTCCCAATTAGAACAGGGAATCGCATTTCTTGCCTAGCAGACAAAGAAAGTGAAATTTTGAAGACCTTTTTAAATATTTTTATGGTGGATTGTACTTGATATCGCTTTTGTTGAATCCCGTTACTACTCTTTACAAAAACAATATCATACTCTTCAAAAGTAAAGGCTTTACCGTTGTATAACGGATGCTCTTCATCTAAAAAAGTACAGTGTAAAACGCCATCTTTTTCTATAATATCATTGCAATGTATAGAAGAAGTATACGCTCCTGTATCTATTTTGATCGCTATATCTTCTAAGTCTAAAAGGGGGAAATCTGCTTTATCAAATCTTCCAATTACTCTCTTTTCCATAACTGCAAGGTAATAAAATGATTATTTGCGGATTCCAATTCTAACTTTAAATTAATTTTTTCCCGTTTTAAGATACTAAAAGACATTTCTATAAACAGTTAAAATGCTCAAATTTTAACAATTCTTCTTCTATTGCTATTTATTGCTCCCAAGAATATGTAATATCTTTGAAGTAATGGAAACACCAGATTTAAAAGTACAATTACAAACTTTACCAAGTAGCCCCGGGGTTTATCAATACTATGATAAAAATGGGAAGATACTATATGTAGGGAAAGCCAAGAATCTTAAAAAAAGGGTGACCTCTTACTTTAATAAACAGCACGATAGTCATCGTACTTCTATTTTGGTAAAGAAGATCCATAATATTAAGCATATTGTTGTAGATACCGAGACAGATGCGTTGTTATTGGAAAACAACCTTATTAAAAAACTGCAGCCTCGCTTCAATGTGATGCTGAAAGATGATAAAACCTATCCGTGGATTTGTATTAAAAATGAACGTTTTCCAAGAGTTTTTCCTACCAGAAGGTTGATAAAAGATGGGAGCGAATATTTTGGCCCTTTTACCAATTTTAAAACCGTTAACACCTTATTAGATTTAATAAAAGGTCTTTATAAACTTAGAACTTGTAATTATGATCTTTCAGAAGAAAAGATCCAAAACGGCAAATATAAAGTTTGCTTAGAATATCATTTAGGAAATTGTAAAGGGCCTTGTGAAGGATATGAGTCTGAACAAGAATATAGAAGAAATATTGAAGCCATCCGGCAAATTGTAAAAGGGAATTTTAAAGATTCTTTGCAACAATTTAGAACTCAAATGAAAGAGCATGCAGAGAAGATGGAATTTGAAGATGCCCAAAGAATAAAAGATAAGATAGAAGTTCTTGAGAATTATCAGGCTAAATCTACGGTGGTAAATCCGCGAATAAACAATGTAGATGTGTTTTCTATAGTGAGTGATGAAGGGTATGGATATGTTAATTTTCTTCAACTTTCTCATGGCTCAATTATAAGATCTCATACAATTGAGCTGAAAAAGAAGTTAGAGGAATCTGATAAAGAATTGCTAGAATTAGGAATTGTAGAGATAAGACAACGTTTTCATTCATTGTCTAAAGAAATCTATGCGCCATTTAAAGTAGATCTTGGAGAAGATGTAAAGATTACAGTGCCTAAACTTGGAGATAAAAAGCAAATAGTAGACCTTTCTCTTAGAAATGCAAAGTATTACAGGCAAGAGCAGTTTAAGCAGATGAAAATTGTAGATCCTGATAGGCACGTAAATAGAATTATGGCCCAGATGAAGGAAGATCTAAGACTTCATGAAGAGCCAAGACATATTGAGTGTTTTGATAATTCTAATATTCAAGGAACCAATCCTGTGGCGGCTTGTGTGGTTTTTAAGAATGGAAAAGCCAGTAAAAAAGATTATAGAAAATTCAATATTAAAACCGTAGAAGGTCCAGATGATTTTGCTTCTATGGAAGAGGTGGTTTATAGAAGGTATAAAAGGTTATTGATGGAAGAAGAGCCCTTGCCGCAACTAATTATTATAGATGGGGGAAAAGGCCAATTATCTTCAGCAGTAAAAGCTTTAGAAATGCTAGATCTAAGAGGTAAAATTGCCATTATAGGTATTGCAAAAAGATTGGAAGAACTTTTCTATCCCGGAGATTCATATCCCTTATATCTAGATAAAAGGTCTGAAACACTAAAGATCATTCAGCAATTAAGAAACGAAGCGCATAGATTTGGGATCACTTTTCATAGAAATAAGCGAAGCAAAGAAGCACTTAATACCGAATTAGAATCTATTACAGGAATTGGAGACAAGACCGTGGTAGAATTGTTAAAACATTTCCGATCTTTAAAGAGAATAAAAGAAGCCTCCCTAGAAGAATTAGCTCAGGTTATAGGAAATGCAAAGGCTACAATAATTCACAATAATTACCATACCGAATAACATGAAAAAACTCCTTCTCATCTTGCTGTTAATAATTCCTTTTCTGGGGTTTGGTCAAGAGAAGGAAGCGCCAAAAGTTGGCTTGGTTTTAAGTGGTGGTGGAGCTAAAGGTCTTGCACATATTGGCGCCTTGAAGATAATTGAAGAAGCCGGCGTAAAGATAGATTATATAGGTGGTAGCAGTATGGGCGCCATAATTGGTGCTTTGTATGCTTCGGGTTATACTTCCACCCAATTAGATTCTATTTTTCATGAGATCAATTTTAATTTTTTAATTCAGGATGAAATTCCGCGCAGCGCAAAAACATTCTATGAGAAAGAAGACACAGAGAAATATGCACTTACCCTTCCTTTCGATAATTTTAAATTAGCCTTTCCTTCAGGCCTTTCTAAAGGGCAAAATATTTACAATCTAATTTCTAGACTCACCATGCATTTAGGCAATGTGCAGGATTTTAGCAAAATGCCCATTCCTTTTCTATGTATTGCCGCAGATATTGAAAATGGAGAACAGGTAATTTTAGATAGTGGCTCACTTCCAAAAGCAGTTTCGGCAAGTGGTGCTATACCTTCTATTTTCAGCCCGGTGAAAATTAATGGAAGATTGTTAACAGATGGAGGCGTTGCTAATAATTATCCGGTAGAGGAATTAAGAAAACGGGGCGCAGATATTATTATTGGCGTTGATGTTCAAGATAGTTTGGCAGATAGAAAACAATTAAAAAGTGTTTTTGATATTCTTACCCAAATTAGCAATTTCAGAACCATCAAAGATATGGGCGAGAAGATCAAGCAGACAGATGTATATATAAAACCCAATATAACTCCTTTTGGAGTGCTTTCTTTTGATAAAGGTGAAGCTATTATAGATTCTGGAAAGGTAGCCGCTCAAACCAAATTTGCAGCACTGGAGAAAATTGCAGCAATGCAGGGAGGTGCTAAAAATGTAATTCCTAAAGTGAATTTTTCGAAAAAAATAAGTGTGAATTCACTTACTATTGAAGGAAATAACAGCTATCCACGCGCTTACATCTTGGGGAAATTAAAATTGAAATATTTTTCTAATTATACCTTAGACGATCTTAGCTCTGGGGTGAACAACCTTGCAGCTACCGGTAACTTTAATAGAATTAATTATAGCCTCATTCCTAACGATACCTCTTATACCCTTGCTTTGCAATTGGAAGAAAGTAAGAATAAAACCTTTATAAGATTGGCGCTGCACTATGACGATCTTTATAAAAGTGGCGCTCTTTTTAATTTAACTCGAAAAAGTACCCTTTTTACTAATGATGTAGCATCTTTAGATGTTGTACTCGGTGATAATTTTCGCTATAATTTTCAATATTATATAGATAAAGGATACTATTGGAGTGTGGGCGTTAAGTCTAGGTATAATCTTTTTAAACGCGGTGTGTTTGTAGATTTAGCTGAAGATACCAATGGATTTCAAACAATAGGGATTAATAAGGTGGAGGTAGAATATCAAGATTACACCAATCAATTCTACGTAGAAACGCTATTTCAGCAGAAATTTTCTTTTGGGATGGGACTAGAACAAAAATTTCTTAAAGTGACTTCAGAAACCCTTCAAGATATAAACAACGCAAAGTCTAGCTATACTTTTGAAAACAGTAATTACCTAAGCACATTTGCATATTTAAAACTGGATAGTTATGATAATAAATATTTCCCAAGACAAGGATTTTACTTTGATGGTGATTTTCATTTATACCTTTTCTCTTCAGATTATAATGATAACTTCTCAGAATTTTCAATAGCACAAGGTTCTGTAGGTTATGCAGTAACTCCAATAAATAAATTAACAGCACGAATTTCATCTGAAACCGGTTTTAAAATTGGAGATAGTGATGTAAACTCTTTAGACTTCTTTTTAGGTGGCTATGGAAACAACTTCATCAATAACATTATCCCTTTTTATGGATATGATTTTATAAGTGTTTCTGGAGATAGTTATATAAAGGGGTTGGTAGAGTTGGATTATGAAATTTTTAGAAAGAACCATATTATCGCCACCGCCAATTTTGCAAATGCAGGAAATCAGCTTTATACCTCCGGTAATTGGTTTTCTACGCCAGACTATACCGGTTATGCTTTAGGCTATAGTTTGGAAACTTTTTTAGGACCTGTTTCAGCAAAATACTCCTATTCTCCTGAGATTAAGAACAGTCAGTGGTATTTTAGTTTGGGCTTTTGGTTTTAATAGAAATTATATTAAAATAGAGCTTCCAGATTTAATCTTACTTTAAGAACATTTTTATAAAAAATAGCGATATTTGTGATAATCGACTTCAAATTTCAAGTTTCTTCAATAGTATTGATGAATTGTGAAGTTTTAATTTAAAATTCTGAATCTCATGCCATTTTATCATAAGTTAGGAAAGATCCCTCACAAAAGGCACACGGTTTTTAAAAAGCCTGATGGTAGCCTCTATTACGAGCAGTTATTTGGAACTATTGGGTTTGACGGAATGTCCTCTAATCTATACCATGAGCACAGACCAACTCAGGTAAAAGAGATTAAAGGTAGTTACGATGTTAAGCCGAAAATAGCTTCAAAAAATAATATACAATCATACCGTTTACGCGGATTTCAAATAATTCCTACTCCAGATTATCTGGAAAGTAGAAAAGTAGTACTTACCAATAGCGATGTAGATATTGCACTTGCCGCTCCACAAGATTCTTCTCAAGATTATTTTTATAAGAATACAGATGCAGATGAATTGATATTTATTCATAAAGGGAGTGGGAAATTGAGAACTCATTTAGGAAATCTAGATTTTAAATATGGCGACTATCTATTGATACCTCGTGGAACCATCTATAAAATGGACTTTGACGATGAGAATAATAGATTATTTATTGTTGAATCTAGAAGACCCATATATACTCCTAAAAGATATAGAAACTGGTTTGGACAGCTTTTAGAGCACTCTCCATTTTGTGAGCGAGATCTTAGGCAACCATATGAATTAGAAACGAATGATGAAAAAGGAGATTTTTTGATCAAAGTTAAAAAGCAGGGAGAAATTTTTGATATGATCTATGCCACGCATCCTTTTGATGTGGTAGGTTATGACGGTTATAATTATCCGTATGCTTTCTCAATTCATGATTTTGAACCGATAACAGGTAGAATACATCAACCACCACCGGTGCATCAAACCTTTGAGACTGATGCTTTTGTGGTTTGTAGTTTTTGCCCTAGAAAATATGATTATCATCCGGAAAGTATTCCGGCACCCTATAGTCATAGTAATATAGATAGCGATGAGGTATTGTATTATGTAGATGGCGATTTTATGAGTAGAAATGATATAGAGGCAGGACATATTTCATTACACCCTGCTGGAATTCCTCATGGACCACACCCAGGAGCAGTAGAGAGAAGTATTGGGCAAACCGAAACAGAAGAGTTAGCGGTTATGGTAGACACTTTTAAACCTTTAATGCTTACCGAAGATGCGATGAAAATTGCAGATGAAACCTATTATCAATCTTGGTTAGATCACTAATTGATGGATAAAAAGGAAAATATTTCTGTTCAAGCTAGAGCGATGTGGTAAATTAGATGCCCCAGTTTGCAAACAATGAGGTTGAATGAATTCAAAAAATTAAAACAATGAGTAAAAAGATAGAATCAGTAAATTACGGATTAGAGAAAATATTTGAAGGAGCGCAGGATTTCTTGCCACTTTTGGGAACAGATTATGTAGAATTGTATGTTGGAAATGCAAAACAAGCGGCCCATTTTTATAAAACTGCATTCGGTTTTCAGTCATTGGCATATAAAGGATTAGAAACTGGGAGTAGAGATACCGTTTCTTATGTTTTAAAACAAGATAAGATTAGGCTAGTGCTAACTTCACCATTAAATTCTAAACATGAAGTTAATGATCATATAGTAAAGCATGGCGATGGCGTAAAAGTAGTAGCACTTTGGGTGGAAGACGCGAGATCTGCCTATGAAGAAACTACGAAACGTGGAGCTAAGTCTTATTTAGAACCAACTGTAGATAAAGATGAGAATGGCGAGATCGTAAAAGCTGGGATTTATACTTATGGCGAAACCGTACATATGTTTATTGAACGCAAGAACTTTAATGGAACTTTTCTGCCAGGTTATGTTAAGTGGGAGTCAGATTATAATCCGGAACCAGCAGGGTTAAAATATATTGACCACATGGTAGGAAATGTAGGTTGGAACGAAATGAATACTTGGGTAAAATGGTATGAAGATGTTATGGGCTTTGTAAATTTTCTTTCTTTTGATGACAAACAAATTCATACCGAATATTCTGCCTTAATGAGTAAGGTGATGAGTAACGGTAACGGAAGAATAAAATTTCCTATAAACGAACCTGCCGAAGGGAAGAAAAAATCTCAAATTGAAGAATATTTGGATTTTTATGAAGGTCCGGGAGTGCAACATATTGCAATTGCAACTGATGATATTTTAACTACAGTAGCCGATTTAAGAAGCAGAGGAGTTGAATTCTTATCTATTCCTCCTGATGATTATTATCATGCTGTACCAGATCGATTAAAAGCGTTTGAGCATGAATTGGGTGAAGATATTGAAGCCTTAAAAAAGCTAGGAATAATGATCGATGCAGATGAAGAAGGGTATTTGTTGCAAATTTTCACCAAACCAGTAGAGGACAGACCAACTATGTTTTTTGAGATCATTCAGCGAATGGGAGCAAAAGGCTTTGGTGCAGGGAACTTTAAAGCCCTTTTTGAGTCTATTGAGAGAGAGCAAGAATTACGAGGTACCTTATAGAAATTATTAAATTCATAACGACTTGCTATTTAAAATGTCAAAAAATTAATAGCTAGATAAATTTTGCGTTAAACATTCAGAATGTGTTGCTTTTAAGGTGCAAGTTGCAGACTTTTGCACCGCATTTCTGGAGTGGTTACCAAAGTGCATTAATTTTTTTTCATAATTTAAGTTTTAGTTGGTTAATAAGACAAAACCTCATCATTAATTTGATGGGGTTTTTTCTTTTAATACATTTGGAATAGAAATTGTAATTCTTAACCGGTAACAAATATCATGATATCAGATATTTATTAAATTGTCAATCTATGTACAAGAGAATTACATTCATCAGTCTTATAGTATTCTTACTCCCCTTAACCATATTTTCTCAACATGCCTTTCAGGGTGGAGAGTGGTATAAATTCAGAATTCATTATGGTCCTTTTAATGCCAGTTATGCAACGTTAGAAGTAAAAGATGAGGTGCTGGATAATAAAAAAGTGTTTCATATAGTTGGTAAAGGAAAGTCAACCGGATTATTACACCTTTTCTTTAAGGTAGATGATGATTATGAAACTTATATAGATAGAAGATCTGGTTTGCCGTATAGATTTATAAGAAAGATAGATGAAGGTGGGTATACAAAAGATATACAAATAGATTTTAATCATAAGCTGAATCAAGCTTATGTCCTTGATAGAAAGAAAAATACAAATACTACTTATACCACAGAGAGCGAAGTTCAAGATATGCTTTCTTCCTTTTATTACATGAGGAATGAGCTGAATGGAATGAACTTAAATGAAGGTGATGAGATAAGTATGAACATGTTTTTTGATAAAGAAAACCACAATTTTAAAATAAAGTTTTTAGGAAGGGAGGTTTTAAACACAAAATTTGGTAAAATTGCCACTTTAAAATTTAGGCCATTTGTTTTGGCTGGAAGGGTTTTTAAAGAAAAGGAAAGTCTCACGTTTTGGGTGAGTGCAGATAAGAATAAAATGCCAGTTAAAATTCAGGCAGATCTCGCAGTGGGATCATTAGATGCCGATTTAGAAGCTTTTAAAGGAATTAAACATCCCATTCAAATTATAATGGATTAACGCATGGACAAGATTAAGCCAGAGATTGCAGAACGAATATTACTATTAGAAGAAAAGTTCAAAAACTCAGGCCAGGATATGGGGTCCTATCTAGATGGACTACTATATGATCGTTACCTTACTTATTGGGATTATATTCACTTAGACACCTTGTTAAGTCTACAGGTGCCAAAAACCCATTTTCCAGATGAAGAGATCTTTATAACCTATCATCAAATTACAGAGCTTTACTTCAAGCTCATGATACACGAGCAAAAGCAAATCATTGAAGATAATGATCTAACCGCCAAGGTCTTCTTGGAGAAGTTGAATAGGTTGAATAGGTATATTAGAATTCTCATCAACTCTTTTGATGTGATGATAAAAGGTATGGATAGAGAGCAATTCCTGAAATTTAGAATGGCTTTATTACCTGCAAGCGGATTCCAATCTGCAGGCTTTAGAATGATAGAAATTTATGCAACTCCTTTAGAACATCTAGTTCCGTTTAACGAGCGTTCTAATTTTTCTTCAGAAAATAAAATTGAAGAGCTTTTTGAAAATATCTATTGGAAAAAAGGAGGAATTGACCTGTCTACAGGAGAAAAAACACTTACCCTTAAGCAGTTCGAATTAAGATACACTCCCAGATTTTTAAGAATTGCCAACAGTATCAAGGGTAAGACTATGTATCATGCATATTTAAGTCTTCCTGAAGAAGAAAAGAATAATAAAGAATTAATTGAAGCGTTGCGTACTTTTGATACCAATGTAAATATTAATTGGCTTCTTATGCACATGGGAGCCGCTCATAGATATTTAAATAAAGATAATAAGACCATTGCCGCTACTGGTGGTACAAACTGGAAGGAGTTTTTACCTCCTAGTTTTCAAAAAAATAGTTTTTTCCCAAATCTCTGGTCTCAGGAAGAATTTGATGACTGGGGAAAACAATGGGTTACGCACTTGTTTAATACAGAAAAATAGAATTAAAATTGAAGAAATTAAGTTATTTATTATTATTGGCGTTAGCATGTTTATCATGTAATGATGGGGTTGAGAATAAAGACATAAGTGAAGTAAAGCCAAAGGTTAAGAAAGTGCCTGTAGAAAAAGAATATGGGTTTACTCTTAATGATTACGATGTTGTAAGAGATACCATAAGGTCTGGAGATAGTTTTGGAGGAATTTTAGGAACTCAAGGAGTAAGTGTTTCCAAAGTTTACGATATCACCCAGGGAGTAGGAGAGAATTTTGATCCTAGAAGATTGGTTGTTGGAAAGCCTTATGTAATTCTTAAAGCTAAAGACTCTGCCAAAACTCCTGAATTCTTTATTTATGAAGATGACCGAATTGATTATACAGTGGTTAATATTGGCGAAAATATTGCGGCTTATAAAGCGCAAAAGCCTGTATCTATAAAGAAAAAAACAGTTTCCGGAGTAATTGTGAGCAGTCTATCTGAAGCCATGGAAAATCAGGGCTTGAGTGTTGTTCTTTCTCATGAATTAAGCAGTATTTACCAATGGAGTATAGATTTCTGGAAACTTCAAAAGGGAGATCAGTTTAAAATGGTGTATTATGAAAAGTATATAAATGATACTATTTATGCTGGGATAGAAAATATTGAAGGGGCTGTTTTTGTTCATCAAGACAAACCTTATTACGCGTTTAATTATAAAGTAGATCCAGAATCTGGAGAAAGTGATTTTTATGATGAAGAGGCCAGACCTCTAGAAAGCTTCTTTCTAAAAGCTCCTTTAAACTTCAGTAGAATTTCTTCAAGATATAGCGGGCGTAGATTTCACCCTGTTCAGCAAAGATGGAAAGCTCACTTAGGAACAGATTATGCGGCACCAACGGGAACACCAATTTGGACTACTGCAACAGGTACCGTAATTGCATCGGGTTATACTTCTGGAAATGGGAATTATGTAAAAGTTAAGCATAATGATACCTATACTACTCAGTATTTACACATGTCAAAAAGAAATGTGAGAGTAGGCCAGCATGTACGTCAAGGAGATGTTATTGGTTTTGTTGGAAGTACAGGTTTAGCAACTGGGCCACATGTATGTTATAGATTTTGGGTAAGAGGAAAGCAAGTAGATCCTTTCCGTCAAAACCTGCCAAATGCAGAGCCAATTGCAGATAGTCTTCGTGATGATTATTTTGCATCTATAGAACCAGTTAAAAAAGCAATAGACAAAATTCCTTTTAAAGAAATATAAGATTAGCATGAAAAATATAAATCCAACTCAAACAAAAGCCTGGAGTACATTACAATCTCAATTTGAGGCTATCAAATCTATGGAGATGAAGCAAATGTTTGCAGAAGATCCAAATAGAGCACAAGAATTTAAAATTGAGTGGGAAGATTTTTATGTTGATTTCAGCAAGAATAGAATAAATAAAGAGGTTCAACAAAGCTTAACTTCTTTAGCCAGAGAATGCGATTTGAATGCTGCCATCCAGTCTTACTTTAAAGGTGATGCAATTAATCAAACAGAAAATAGACCTGTTCTACATACTGCTTTAAGAGCAAAAGAGAATGATGAAATTTTTGTTGATGGTGAAAATGTAATGCCAGAGGTTTTTGCTGCAAAGCAAAAAATGAAGCAATTTTCTGAAGCCATCATAAGCGGTTCAAAAAAAGGATATACAGGATTGCCATTTACAGATGTGGTTAATATTGGTATTGGAGGGTCAGACCTTGGTCCGGTAATGATTACAGAATCTTTAAAATATTATAAGAACCATTTAAATGTGCATTATATATCTAATGTAGATGGAGATCATGTTCATCAAACTTTAAAAGATCTTACTCCTGAAACTACTTTGTTTTTAGTGGTTTCAAAAACCTTTACTACACAAGAAACTTTAAGCAATGCCAATACTGCTAGAAATTGGTTTAAAAAGCATGCGCCTGCAGAAGGAGTCTCAAAACATTTTGTGGCGGTTTCTACCAATCTTGAAAGAGTAACAGAGTTTGGAATTGATCCTAAAAACGTATTTCCACTTTGGGATTGGGTTGGAGGAAGGTTCTCCTTGTGGGGTGCCGTTGGACTTTCTATTTGCCTTGCAGTTGGATATGATCAATATCAAGAATTATTAGATGGTGCTTATGAAATGGATGAGCATTTCAAGAATGAGGATTTTGAAAATAACATTCCGGTACAATTGGCAATGCTTAGTATATGGTATAATAATTTTTTCAAAGCCGAAAGTGAAGCGGTGATCCCATATACACAGTACCTTCAAAAATTACCTTCTTATTTGCAACAGGCAATTATGGAAAGCAATGGAAAAAGCGTAGATAGAAATGGGAATCCTGTAGATTATCAAACCGGAAATATTATTTGGGGAGAACCAGGAACTAATTCTCAACATGCATTTTTTCAATTAATACACCAAGGAACCAAGTTGATTCCTGCAGATTTCATCGGATTTAAAAGATCTTTGTTTGGCGATAAAGATCATCAAGATAAGTTGATGGCAAACTATTTTGCTCAAACCGAAGCCTTGTTGATGGGAAAAACTTCAGAAGAAGTTCAGGCAGAATTTGATGCTAAAGGAATTTCAAAAGAGGCATCAGATAAATTAAAGCCTTTCAAAATATTTCAGGGAAATAAACCAACAACTTCAATTTTAATAGACAAGCTAACCCCTAAGAGTCTTGGGAAATTGGTGGCGATGTACGAGCACAAAATTTTTGTTCAAGGTGTTGTATGGAATATTTTTAGTTACGATCAATGGGGAGTAGAACTAGGAAAGCAATTAGCATCCAGTATTTTAGATGAAATTGAGAAATCTGACGTCCTTGATCATGATAATTCTACTAAAACTCTCTTAAATCACTACTTAAACTAGGTATTACCTTATTGTTAATAAAGAGTTAATAGCTTTAGTTGGCACGCTTTCAGTAGCTTAAGATTAATTCTTATGTTTGTTTGTGGAAAGATGTTAAATACTGATTTCTTAACATTACGTTAAAGTAGGATATCAGTTAATTGACTTCTTTTGCCGTGAATTATAAACAAAAACAAACAATTTAAAGCATGAGGAAATTATTAGCATTAGCGTTGTTTTTAACAACAGCTACAATTTTTGCTCAAGGAACTGTTACTGGAACGGTGATTGATTCCGAAATGAATGCTCCGTTACCGGGCGCAACAGTAATGGTAATGGGCACCAATACCGGAACAAGTACAGACTTTGATGGGAATTTCTCTCTTGAAGTTTCAAGTTCTACCGGTACAATTGAAATCAGTTTTGTTGGTTTCGAAAAAAAGACTGTTAAGTTCAACGTAACTAACGGACAAACTCAAAAACTTGGAAATATTGGTGTTGCAGCAGATGCAAATGCTCTTTCTGAAGTAGTTGTTACAGGTATTGCAGATTTAGCTAAGGACCGTCAAACTCCGGTTGCCGTTTCTACTATTAGAGCAGAACAAATTCAAGAAAAACTTGGATCTCAGGAATTTCCTGAAATTTTAAGTACTACGCCTTCTATTTATGCAACTAAACAAGGTGGTGGTTTTGGAGATTCTCGTATTACTATTCGTGGATTCGATACTCAAAACTCTGCAGTTATGATTAACGGTATTCCTGTTAATGATATGGAGAATGGTGCTGTTTATTGGAGTAACTGGGCTGGATTAAGCGATGTTACTACCGCAATACAAGTACAACGTGGATTAGGTTCTTCTAAATTGGCAGTTTCTTCTGTTGGAGGTACTATCAACGTAGTTACAAGATCTGCTGATAAAGCTGAAGGTGGAATGGTAAAACAAAGTTTTGGTAATGATAATTACTTAAAAACTTTAGCATCTTATAATACTGGTCTAAATGAAAATGGACTTTCAGCATCTTTCCTTTTAAGCCGTACATCTGGAGATGGTTACGTAAATGGGACAGAATTTGAAGCTTACAACTATTATATTGGAGTAGGTTACAAAGCGAATGAAAATCATGAATTCAACTTCATGTTAACTGGAGCACCACAACAACACAACCAAAGAGGTTTCTTTACACCTTTGTCTAGTTACCTTAAATATGGTAAAAATGGTGAACCAAATGAAAAATACAATCCAGATTTTGGATATAGAAATGGTGAAGAGTTTACTTTTTCTGGAAACTTTTATCACAAACCAGTTATTTCTTTAAACTGGGAATATAAAATCACAGAAAAATCTAAATTATCTACTTCTGCTTACGCATCATTTGGTCGTGGTGGATCTGTAGGTTCAATAGGTAGAATCAATAACAAACAATCTTTCCAATTACCTTTAACTGAAGATGGTTTATTACCTATTGATGATGTTTTTGCATGGAACTCAGGTCAGGACGTTCCTTCTTTAGGTGACCCAAGACAGCCTTATTCAGGTGAAGGAGCTTATCAAGGTGCTTTTGTAAATGGAAACAATTCTAATGTTGGTTTTGATAGAGATTATGTTGTAGGACCTGAAAATGGAATTTCTCAACGTTCTTCTGTAAACTCTCACAACTGGTTTGGGGTTATTTCTAATTTTGAGACTGAATTGAACGAAAACTTATCTTTGAGCGTAGGTGCAGATTTACGTTCTTACAAAGGATTTCATTACAGAAGGTTAGTTAATCTTATGGGAGCTGATGCTTATGTTTCTAATAAAGATTTAAATAATTCTAACAGATTTTTAACTGAAACTTATGAACCAACTGTAGGAAATACTTTAAATGTATTTAAAAGTATAGATGACGAAGAAAAAATTGACTATAACAGTGAAGGTCTTGTAAGATGGGCTGGAGTTTTCGGTCAATTAGAATACATAAAGGGTAATGTTTCTGCTTTTGTACAAGGTTCTGCTTCTAATCAATCATTTAAAAGAGTAGATTACTTTAATGAAACTCCAGCAAATCAAGAAACAGATTGGGAAAACATCCTTGGTGGAAACATTAAAGGGGGTCTTAACTATAATATAAATGAAATGCACAATGTTTTTGGTAACATTGGGTATTACTCTAAACAACCTCTATTTGATGCGGTTTATCCTGGAAACAGAAATGATCTAAACGAAGATCTTAAAAACGAACAGGTTTTTGGAGTTGAATTAGGATATGGTTTCCGTTCTCAATTCTTTAATGCTAACGTAAACCTTTACAGAACTTCATGGGCAGATAGGTTTGAAACGCTATCGGCTACTGTTAATAGAGGTACACCAGAGGAAATTAGAGGAACTGCAAACGTTCAGGGAATTACACAGGTTCACCAAGGTGTAGAATTTGATTTCTATGGTAGAGTAACCAATAAATTTAGTTGGAATGCAATGCTTTCTGTAGGAGATTGGAAATATAAAGATGACGTAAAAGCAAATTTCTTTGATAGCAGCCAACAACCAATTCCAGGGTTGGAAAACAAGGTTCTTAATTTGGATGGTGTAAAAGTTGGAAATGCAGCGCAATTAACAGCAAGTGTTGGTGCTGATTATACTATTATCGATGACTTAAAAGTTGATGCAACTTATAGATTTGCAGATAAATTATATGCAGATTATGATGCTACTGATGCTTTTGATAACGCTGATTTTGATGTGATTGAATTACCATCATTTGGATTGTTGGATCTTGGATTGTCTTATGGATTAGATCTTGGAAATAATAGATTAGGGTTCAGGTTAAATGTTAATAACGTTACTGATAATATTTACATTTCTCAATCGAATACGAACATTCAACCGGGAGCAAGAGAGGGTGATACCACTTATGACGGGATAAACACTAGAAATAATGTTTTCTTCGGATATGGAAGAACTTGGAATGCTTCAGTAAACTTTAAATTCTAATACCTTAGAATAACAAGTATATTTTTAAAATCGCCTCGGGAAACCGGGGCGATTTTTTATTGAAAAAAACTATATTTACCCAAAATCTAAAATATGTATCAAACAGTTCAATTTATACACTCTTATTGGGCGTATTTAGTGGTAATCATGTTAACTATTGCATCTATAAGTGCAATTATTGGTTACGTAAGCAATAAAGAATATGCTGCTAACAATTTTAGGATCTCCTTGTTTACTTTAATAACTACACATATTCAATTATTAATTGGTTTGGTGCTATATTTCACCACTCCCTATTTCAAGATGTTTAGCGAAGTTGGAATGAAGGGGGTAATGCAAGACCCAGTTTTAAGATTGTATAATGTAGAGCATCCTTTAGTGATGATTCTTGCTGTAGTATTTGTAACTATGGGGTATTCTAAGCATAAAGCTAAACTTACTTCTAAACCTAAGTTCAAGATGTTAGCTATATTTTACACCTTGGCGTTAATCTGTGTGCTTTCTAGAATTCCTTGGAGCGCTTGGTTTTAATGCTTTAAGATATTAATTAAAAAAGCCCTGATGCTAAGTTTTTAGAAATCAGGGCTTTTTTAATTTTACAACTTTCCATTCCACTCATCGTAGAACTGATTGAGAAATTGTTCCATATAAAAATGGCGTCGTTCTGCGATCTCTTTGCCGGTTTTGGTGTTCATTCTATCTTTCAACAATAATAATTTTTCATAAAAATGGTTGATGGTAGGAGCAGTAGATTTCTTGTATTGCTCTTTAGTCATATTTAGATCTGGTGCTATTGCAGGATTATATAGTGCTCTAGCTTTAAAACCTCCATAATTAAAGGTTCTGGCTATTCCTATAGCTCCTAAGGCATCTAATCTATCTGCATCTTGTACTATGTCTAATTCAATAGATCTGAATTTCTGAGCTTCCTTACCGCCTTTAAAAGATATGTTTTCAATAATGTTAATCACATGGGCAATAACAGCTTCAGAAACATTTTGAGTTTTTAGAAAATCTGTTGCTACTCTAGGGCCAACACTTTCATCGCCATCATGAAATTTGGAATCTGCAATATCATGTAATAATGCACCAAGAATTACGATAAAATTATCTGCATTTTCGCCTTTAGCAATAAGTTGTGCATTCTTATAAACTCTTTCTATATGAAACCAGTCGTGGCCTCCTTCAGCATTTTTAAGGGTATTTTTGACGAATTCTATAGTGTTAGAAATCACGATATCATTATTCATAATAGAAAGGGTATAAGATTTTTAGAAATTGAAAACGCCGATCTTATTTAATATCAGCAGTAATAGTATGCTCTAAATTAGAGATAAAAGATTCAGGATCTTTAGTGTTTACAGCTAATGGTTGGTGAACCTTCAATTTCATGTGAACTCCAATTCCTAATGGGAAATTTCCGTATTGAAATAATTTCCATGAATTATTGATGGTAATAGGTACGACTAAAGCTTCTGGCATTTTTTTAAGCATTACCTGAAGGCCGCTAACAGCAAATTTCTTTGGAACCCCATTTCTGCTTCTGGTTCCTTCAGGAAAAATGACAGCAGAGCGTTTGGTTTTATTTAAAGTAGCAGCAAATTCTGAAATTGTGACTATGGCTTGCTTCGGATTTTTTCTGTCTATAAGTGCAGATCCGCCATGTCTTAAGTTGAAGGATATTCCTGGAATTCCTTTTCCTAATTCTTTTTTGCTAATAAACTTAGGATGTTGTTTTCTAAAATACCAGATAATTGGAGGAATATCGAACATACCTTGATGGTTAGCTACAAAAATACATGATCTATCTGTTGGAAGATCAAATTCATTTTCCACGGTAAATCTCGTTCCTATAAGATTTAAGCATCGCATTATGGCTAGATTAAAGACATCTACAGATTTTTTATGAGCTTGATATCCTCCTACTTTTAAGCTTACCCATTGAATTGCATGAAACACAAGTAGGGTTAAAAAGAAAAAAAAGTAGAAAATAACCGAGAGTGGATAAGCAAGTATTTTTTTCATCGCGCAATTTGATCTTTGCAAAAATACATTTTTAGATGAAACTTGAGTCATTCATCATTAAAAGCACCCTCAAAAAAGCGGAAATAAAAAAGCCGACCTTAAGAAGATCGGCTCTATAATCTATTAAATAAGTCTTAACAGAACTCGTTATAAGCCGCTGTAAGATTTTCTGCGATCATCTCTGCAGGACGTCCTTCAATATGATGACGTTCTAACATATGAACTAATTCACCATCTTTAAAAAGTGCCATAGAAGGAGAAGATGGAGGAAAAGGTAGCATCAAACTACGAGCTTTATCCGTAGCTTCACGATCTACTCCTGCAAATACAGTTACTAAATTGTCTGGAGTTTTTCCATTTTGAAGTGAAATTCTAGCTCCCGGACGCGCATTAGCTGCAGCACATCCACAAACCGAATTCACTATTACAAGCGTGGTTCCTTTTTTTGCCATTGCAGCTTCAACATCTGCTTCGGTATGTAATTCTTGAAAACCTACGTTTGTAAGATCCTCTCTCATAGGTTTTACTAATTCTGCTGGATACATATATAGAGTTTTTTATTAAACATTATTAGATAGCAAAGATACAGAATTAACTTCACCTAGACTTATCTCAAATCCTTATAAACTAATAGGTACAGTTTATAGTACTGTCAAATTAGTTTTAGTATGTAGTCCTTAAAAGTGGGTCAAAATAGTATCTTTGCCACTCAAAATTTATTTTTTTTAATGTTTAAAATAATACTAGCTCTTTTAGGAGTAACCTTTTATAGATTCCCCGGATTAATTTTAGGTTTAATCATAGGGACTTTGTTAGATAATATGATGGGTTCTAGCGGGGGTGCCAAAGCTGTTTTCTCTACTGGAAACAGTCAAGTTTCTCCGGGAGATTTTGAACTTAATTTGCTCTCTTTAGCTTCTATAGTTATTAAGGCGGATGGAAATGTTTCTCAACAAGAATTAGATTATGTAAGGAGTTATTTTGTGCAAGCTTATGGTAAAGAACGAGCCAACGCAACGTTTAGAACCTTTAATGAAGTAATAAAGAGTCGTGAGGTTTCTGCCCAAAGAATTTGTGCCTATTTGCAGCAAAGAACTCGTTACGAGGTTAGACTTCAAATACTCCATTTTCTATTTAGCATTGCGAAAGCAGATGGAAATGTATCAGATCAAGAGTTATATAAACTTTCTGAAATAGCCGGTTATTTGAGACTTAATGCAAGAGAGTTTGAAAGTATTAAAGCAATGTTCTTTAAATCTGCAGACGATGCTTATAAAATCTTGGAAGTAGAAAAATCTGCCACAGATGCCGAAGTTAAAAAGGCATATAGATCGATGGCTAAAAAATACCATCCAGATAAGTTACAACATATGGATGAAGCATATAGAAAAGGAGCCGAAGAGAAATTTAGAAAGGTGCAAGAAGCCTATGAAAAGATCCAGAAGGAAAGAGGTTTTTAATAGATTAAGGATTCTGAAATAAGGATCCTTTTTTTTGTTCCTAATATTATTTTTAGGGTAGTCTAAAAATATATTTGGAACAATAAAAATATTATTGCAATTTTGCCAAAGGATCTTAATCCTGAATTGTAAGAAATTAAAGTATGGTGTTCACTTTTTCAGAAGAGAATTATTTAAAAGCGATCTATCATTTAGAGCATCAGCATAAAAAGGGTGTGCCTACCAATGCGATTGCAGAAATGATGGAGACTAAGGCTTCTTCTACCACAGATATGATCAAGAAATTATCTGAAAAAGAATTGGTGGCTTATAAAAAATATCAAGGAGTAAAACTTACTTCTAAGGGAGAGAATCACGCTATTAAAGTGATTAGAAAGCACCGCTTATGGGAATGTTTTCTGGTAGATAAACTCAAGTTTTCATGGGATGAAGTTCATGAAATCGCCGAGCAGTTAGAGCATATTGAATCAGAGAAATTGATACATGAGTTAGATAAGTTTTTAGGCTACCCGAAAACAGATCCTCATGGAGATGCTATTCCAGATGGAAAAGGAAACTTCAGCAAAATAAATAAAGTATTGCTTTCAAAATGTGAAGCAGGACAAGTAGGGGTATTTGTAGGTGTAAAAGACTCTTCAGCTTCTTTTCTTCAATATTTAGATAAAAATAAAATTGCTTTAGGGGCAAAGATCAAAGTGCTTCATAAAGAAGAATTTGATCAGTCTATAGAACTTCAAATTGACGAAAGAATTTTTACGGTTTCTTACAAGTCTGCATCTAATCTTTATCTAAAATTACCGGAAGGTCATGAAATTCGATAAAGAAGCCAAATCGCTTGGTGAAGTTCACAGTTCTGTAGATACTTCTGGCAAAAAATCGGTTTGGAAAAGGATCTTGGCATTTTTTGGTCCTGCTTACTTAGTGAGTGTTGGATACATGGATCCGGGTAACTGGGCTACAGATCTTGCAGGAGGAAGTCAATTTGGGTATACCTTGCTTTGGGTGCTGTTAATGTCTAATATTATGGCATTATTACTTCAAAGTCTTTCTGCCAGATTGGGAATAGTGAGAGGTGTAGATCTCGCTCAAGCTTCTAGACAAGCTTATCCACCTTTTGTAAATTTCATCTTATACCTACTCGCCGAAATAGCTATTGCTGCATGCGATCTTGCGGAGGTAATAGGGATGGCTATTGGATTGCAGCTTCTTTTTGGTTTGCCAATGGTTTGGGGTGTGAGTATTACCGTTTTTGATAGTTTTCTTTTATTATTTCTATTAAGAAAGGGGATGCGGAAAATGGAAGCTTTCGTAATCTGCCTAATTGCTGTAATTGGAGGCTCTTTCTTTTTAGAGATGCTGTTTGCAAAACCCGATATGGGTAGCTTAATAACAGGTTTTATACCAAGTATTCCAAACAGTACCGCTTTATATATTGGGATTGGAATTATTGGAGCTACCGTTATGCCTCATAATCTTTATTTACATTCATCTCTTGTTCAAAGCAGGAAGATCTCAAGAACCAAGAAAGGAATTAAACAAGCTTTGCGATATAATTTTATAGATTCTGCTATCGCCTTGAATCTTGCATTTTTTGTGAATGCCGCAATTTTAATCTTGGCTGCATCTGTATTCTTTGAGAATGGAATGTTTGGAGTAGCCGACATTCGAGATGCTCACAAGTTGTTACAACCATTATTAGGAACAGATTGGGCACCTATTTTATTCGCTTTAGCATTAATTGCAGCCGGGCAAAGTTCTACGCTAACAGGAACGCTTGCGGGACAGATCGTGATGGAAGGTTATCTAAACCTAAGAATTCAACCTTGGGTAAGAAGGTTGTTAACTAGATTGATAGCCATCATACCTGCACTTTTCACCATTTTATATTTCGGTGAAGAATCTACTGGAGAGTTGTTGGTATTTAGCCAAGTGGTGTTGAGTTTACAACTCGGGTTTGCAATTATTCCTTTAATTCATTTTGTGAGCGATCATAAGAAAATGAAAGGATTTCATATAAAATTGCCGATGAAAGTTGCCTCTTGGCTTATTACCTTAGTGATTGTTGTGTTAAACTCTAAGTTGGTTTTTGATGAAGTAAACAGTTGGTTAGAAAACCCCGAATATGCTATTTATATCTGGATCTTAGTAGTTCCTTTTATTGCTTTAGCCATTGGTTTATTACTATTTATTAGCTTATGGCCGCTACGTAATGGCATTCAGTCCAAAGTTAGAAGCATAGGTCCGCATATTAAAACTCAGAAAATCTTAGAGATAAAGCAATCATATAATAAGATAGCAATAGCCGTAGATTTTTCAACATCAGATCAAAAAAGTATCGCTTCAGCGTTACAGTTAGGAGGACAAAAAGGAATGTATACTCTTATTCATATTGTAGAAACTCCGGGAGCTTTAGTCTATGGGAATCAAATTGAAGATCATGAAACTGCTGCAGATAAAGTGCACTTAGATAATTACAAAGCTGAATTAGAGAAATTAGGATATCAAATTGAAATAAAATTAGGGTTTGGAACTCCAAAAAGAGCCATTCCAAAAATAATTAATGCTGAAGAATTTGATCTTTTAGTAATGGGAGGTCATGGCCATGCTATTTTTAAAGATCTAATTTTTGGAACAACAGTAGACAGTGTGAGACATAGGGTTAACATACCTGTATTTATAGTTTAAATTTTAAAATTGAATTCATGTTACAAGCAATAGTAGATTACATGGGGTCTATAGACCCAATTTTAGCTGCATTTTATGCAACACTTTTTACGTGGGGAGTTACAGCTCTTGGAGCTAGCCTTGTGTTCTTTTTTAAGAACATTAATAGAGCCGTTTTTGATGGAATGCTAGGTTTTACAGGAGGAGTTATGGTAGCCGCAAGTTTTTGGAGTTTGCTTGCGCCAGGAATAGAAATGAGTCCAGGAGAAGGATTTACCAAAGTAATGCCTGCGGTTATAGGTTTTGGGGCAGGAGCTCTATTCTTATTTTCTCTAGATAAAGTCTTACCGCACTTACACGTAAATTTTAAGATGGAAGATAAGGAAGGTATCAAAACACCATGGCACAAATCTATCTTATTAACACTGGCAATTACTTTGCACAATATTCCTGAAGGTTTGGCAATTGGTGTTTTATTTGGTGGTGTTGCTGCAGGTTTTGAAGGTGCAAGTATTGGTGGAGCCGTGGCTTTAGCTATAGGTATCGGACTGCAGAATTTTCCTGAAGGTTTTGCTGTGGCCGTTCCGCTTAGAAGACAAGGTTTTAGCAGATGGAAAAGTTTTAATTACGGTCAATTATCTGCTATAGTAGAGCCTTTGGCTGCTGTACTTGGAGCTTGGGCTGTAATGACTTTTCAACCTATTTTGCCATATGCTTTAGCATTTGCTGCAGGAGCCATGATCTTTGTAGTGGTAGAGGAAGTAATTCCTGAATCTCAACAGGAAAAATATACAGACATAGCTACACTAGGATTTATTGGAGGTTTTATGTTGATGATGAGTCTTGACGTTGCTTTGGGTTAATTATTGTAACATTAGCAATTATCAATCGTCTTTTAAATAAACCACAATATGAAAAATATAGTTGTAGGCCTTTTTCTCATGATATCATCAACCATCTTCGCTCAAGCAGAAGTAAATGTTTTTAATACTCAATTACAATTTGGAGAAGCCTTCAGTTTTAATAATAAAGCTGTTTGCTTTAAAGAAGTCGTTTCAGATTCAAGATGTCCTAAAGGTGTTTCTTGTGTTTGGGCAGGAGAAGCGCGAGTACTTGTAGATATATATGAAGATGGAAAGTTTAAAGAGCAGAAGACGTTAATTATTAACGGTAATAATATCAGCTTAGATTTATCTTTTGGAGATCATAATTATGCGCTTTCTGCACCTCAATTATATCCATATCCAACAGCAAATTCAGCTATCTCTAAAGGTGATTATACATTGAATCTGCAAATATCCCAAAAGCCTAAAGATAAGAAAGCTAATTAGTGACAACCGCAATCTGAACTTCCACATGCTTTATCAGATTTTGATCCACTTTTCATAAAAGCAGGTTTCCAGATAAATTTGGTGACTATATATCCGGCGGCTATAATGAAGATTATAAATACTAATATTTCTTGAATCATTTCCATGGTTTTTAAGTCGGTTTTCAAGCCTAGTTCTTACAAATTATTTTAATACCTGAAAGGCTATTAGTGCTACTACATAAGCAAAGCCACTCATAATAACCAATTGTAACATTGGCCATTTCCAAGTATTAGTTTCTCTTTTTACAATTGCTAAAGTACTCATGCATTGCATGGCAAAGGCATAAAACAATAACAAGCTTATTCCGCTGGCAAATGTAAAGAGTGGTCCACCCAAAACAGGATTAACTTCTGCAGCCATTCTGTTTTTAATAGTCTCTTCTTGGTCGCTACCTACACTATAAATAGTTGCTAAGGTTCCTACAAATACTTCTCTTGCCGCAAAAGAACTTACAATGGCTATCCCAATTTTCCAATCGTAACCCAATGGGGTTACTGCTGGTTCAATTCCACGGCCAATAATGCCTATGTAAGAATGTTTCAATTTAAAGGCAGCGATCTCTTGCTCTAATTCTTGATCTGTAACTTCTGAATTGGTGTTGGAAGTTCTAACAATCTCTTCGGCCTTGTTAAAATTATCTCCAGGACCATAACTGGCCAATACCCATAGAATAATAGAGATAGCTAAAATGATTTTACCAGCTCCAAAAACAAAAGATTTCGTCTTTTCAATTACATTTATCGCAACATTTTTGAATAAAGGCACCTTGTAATTTGGCATCTCAATAACAAAATAGCTTTTAGATTTTATTTTTAAGATCTTATTTAAGATCCAAGCGGCTCCAATGGCAGTTCCAAATCCTAAGAGGTACAAGAGCATTAAAGTAAGACCCTGTAAATTCAGTCCGAAATAAGTTTCATCTGGAATTACAAGGGCAATAATGATGAGGTAAACAGGAAGTCTTGCTGAACAGGTTGTAAAGGGAACTACTAATATTGTAATCAATCTTTCTTTCCAGTTCTCAATATTTCTAGTGGCCATTACAGCAGGAATTGCGCAGGCAGTACCGGAAACTAGTGGCACTACACTTTTTCCGCTTAATCCAAACCTTCGCATGATCCTATCCATTAAAAATACCACTCGGCTCATGTAACCGCTCTCTTCTAAAATGGAAATAAAGAGGAATAAGAAGGCAATTTGAGGGATAAATATTACGATTCCACCTAAACCAGGAATGATCCCTTCTACAATTAAATTGGTTAACGATCCTGCAGGTAGAGCATTTCTAGACCATTCGCCTAAATTGGCAAATGTGGTATCTATAAAATCCATCGGATAGCTAGACCAATCGTAAATAGCTTGAAAAATCACCAGCATGATCACGGTAAAGATCACATACCCCCAAACTTTATGAGTAAGAAGTCTGTCAAATCTTATTCTAAGATCTGTAGCGCTGCTAAGATCTACTGTCATTGCCTGTTTCAGTAGGCCATTGATGAATTGGTATCTTAAAATGGTTTCTTTTTGCTGAAGTCTTTTTAGATCGCTATTGCTCTTTGTATGAAAACTTTTATCTGAAGTAAGCGAATGTCTATTTACATTACCAAAATTAACATCTTGCGTAATTACCAACCAAAGTTTGTAAAGAGACTGATTTGGAAAAGTTTTTCTCAGTCTTCCAAAATATTCAGGATCCATAACAGAGGCATGCAAGCATGGCTCTACAGAAATAGTACGATAATTTAAAATGAGTTCTTTTAACTCATCTATACCCGTTCTTTTTCTGGCACTTACTAAGGCAATCTTGGTATTCAATTTTTCTTCAAGAACAGCGATATCAAGTTCGATCCCTTTTCGCTGCATTCTATCTGCCATATTGATCACCAAAATTGTAGGAATTTCAAGATCTTTAATTTGTGTGAAAAGCAGAAGATTTCTTTTTAAATTTTCTACATCACTCACCACCACTGCTACATCTGGAAAATCTTTATCATTCTTATTTAAAAGAAGTTCTATAACCACATTTTCATCTAAAGAAGATGCATTAAGGCTATAGGTTCCGGGAAGATCTATAATGTGTGCTTTTAAGCCACGAGGTAATTTGCAAATCCCTTCTTTCTTTTCAACCGTAATACCGGGATAGTTCCCAACTTGTTGGTTTAGGCCGGTAAGTTGGTTAAAGACAGAGGTTTTACCAGTATTTGGGTTACCAATTAACGCAACATTAATTTGTTTCCCCATATTTTTATATTATTTCGATTTCTATTTGAAGTGCTGTTTCTTTTCTAATTGCCACGTGAGATCCATTAATGTTTAAATATATTGGATCGCTAAATGGAGCGGTTTGAAGCAACTCTACATTATTTCCTGGTAAACAACCCATTTCCAATAGCTTTAATGGAACTTTGTCTACAGAAAAAGATTTGATGATCCCTATCTGACCGCGTTTTAAATGAGCAACAGTTAGCTTCATTTTTATTTAGATTGATTTTAAACAAGGCAAAAATAGCTTAAAAAATAGTCATAGAAAAGTTTAGAAGAGAAAACTATTCATCTGCATATTTTGCTTTTAAAATTTTGATGTCTTCCATCAGCTTATCTATAGCGTCCGGCTTGGTGCCATCATAGAAACCGCGAATTTGTCTTTTCTTGTCTACCAGTACAAAATTCTCTGTATGTATCATATCATAAGGCCCAGCATCACCTTTCGTTTTTGTAGCGAGATACGATTTTCTTGCAAGATCATAGATTTGCTTTTTATCTCCCGTCACTAAATTCCATTTAGCATCAATAACTCCTTTTTCTAGAGCATATTTCTTTAGTTGAGGGACGCTATCTGCCTTTGGAATAACCGTATGTGAAAGTAAAAAGACTTCCGGATCATCTTTAATTTGCTCTTGAATTTTAAGCATATGATCTGTCATGATAGGGCAAATGGTGACACAGGTAGTAAAAAAGAAATCTGCAACATAGATTTTGTCTTTGTAAAAATCTTGAGTAATGGTATCTCCGTTTTGATTCACTAATTGGAAATCGGCTATTTTGTGATACTTCCTTACATATTGCACCGTAGAATCTACCAATTCTGCATTAACCATATCGGGCTGATAAATGGGTAATTCAGGTTCAGGCTTTAGCAAAGTATAGATGCAATAAATTATGATTACAGATAGGAAAAAAAGAACAATTCCTAACGTCTTGAATTTCTTAAAAAAATGAAGCATTACAGTAACTTTCTTACAAAATTACAGTCTAATAATTAATTAGTGGCAGCTTCTGTATTAAAATTAAGCAAAGATTCTGAAGAGGCAAGAATTAGACTTTTTTAGCAGGGTATAAAAGGTTACTTTTGTGCGATTAAAAATTGAAGTATAAAGCATGGATCCATTTATAATAAAAGCAATACAATTAATTTTAAGCTTGTCCTTACTGATCGTATTACACGAATTAGGACATTTTATTCCGGCAAAATTATTTAAAACAAGAGTAGAAAAATTCTTTTTATTTTTTGATGTGAAATTTGCCCTTTTCAAAAAGAAAATTGGAGGTACCGAATATGGAATTGGCTGGTTGCCACTTGGAGGATATGTGAAGATATCAGGAATGATAGATGAGAGCATGGACAAAGAGCAAATGGCAAAACCACCACAACCATGGGAATTTAGAAGTAAGCCGGCTTGGCAACGTTTAATTATTATGTTGGGTGGAGTAACGGTAAACTTAGTCTTAGGATTTCTAATTTATATGATGGTGCTTTTTGTATGGGGAAGCAGCTATATAGGGCCAGATGATATGCCACGCGGATTTGCAGTTGCAGATCAATTTAAAGAATTTGGATTTGAAGATGGAGATAGAATTTTAGAAGTTGATGGAGAGTCAATGCAAAATTCTTTAGATATCAATAAGCATTTATTTATGCGAGATATCAAAAATATAACTGTAATACATCAAAATGGTACCGAAGAAACTATTCCTGTGCCGGAAGATATAGGTTCTGTGATGTTTCAAGAAGGGGTTATGCAGCCTTTTGTTCCTATTCAATATCCTGTGGTAGATAGTGTGTTAGCAGAGAAATCTGCTGCAACAGCAGGACTTAAAAAGGGTGATAGTATTATTTCTTTAAATAAAACTGAAATTGGATACTGGCACGAGATGGGTCCAATTGCAAATGAAAATAAAGACAAGCAAGTAGAGCTGGTATTTAAGCGTGATGGAAAGATCATGAGTGCTGAAGTTACCCCAGATCAAGATGGATTAATTGGCTTTACTTCCAAAAGAGATTTTGATATTCAGTCTAGGGAATATAGCTTTGGAGAGAGTATAAAAGAAGGATTTAACTATGGATATTGGACCTTGCATGATTATGTAGCTCAATTTAAATATGTATTTACTGCGAAAGGAGCTACTCAAGTTGGAGGTTTTGGAGCTATAGGTGGTTTGTTTCCTGATGGATGGAACTGGCAAGGTTTCTGGCTGGCTACGGCATTAATTTCTATTATTCTTGCCTTTATGAATATTCTACCTATCCCGGCTTTGGATGGGGGACATGTGATGTTCTTGCTTTATGAGATCGTTACGGGTAGAGCTCCGAATGAGAAATTTATGGAATATGCACAGATGGTTGGGTTCTTTATTCTGATTGCTTTGGTTTTATTTGCAAACGGAAACGATATTTATAGATGGTTATTTAGCTAATAAATAGGCTAGTACAAAACAAGAAGAAATTATTTTTCATTTTGACCAAAAAAAAATAATAATTCTCTTGTTGTCATTTAAAAAATGACATATATTTGCAACCGCAAAAGAGAAATGCAACTTCCTCCTTAGCTCAGCTGGTTAGAGCATCTGACTGTTAATCAGAGGGTCCTTGGTTCGAGCCCAAGAGGGGGAGCAAAAAGCCTGACAGTAATGTCAGGCTTTCTTGTTTTTAAGTGTTACGTGTTTACTATAGAAATCACGTCGATTATATATTTACTCCTTTAAAAATTCAGTTTTAATACAACTTTATGCTTTTTAAAATCTCCTAAAAAAGCAAAAGATTAAATTTGTAAAAGCTGTTAGCTAAACAAGGCTAATCAGAAGTTTTAACTGAATAATTTTAGGATCTCTTCTTATGATAGATTTTACCGCTACCTACACAGATCAATATCAACTTGCAATGGCTCAAGTCTACTTTAAAAATGGACAGAGAGAGCAAACCGCCGTGTTCGATTATTATTTTAGAAAATTACCGTTTAAAGGTGGTTTTGCCATTTTTGCAGGACTAGAAGATCTATTGGAAAAATTAGAAGCTTTAAAGTTTAGTGAAGATGATATTAAATATTTGGAGAAACAGGATTTTGAGCCAGACTTTGTAGAGTATCTAAGGAACTTCAAATTTACAGGGAACATCTATTCTGCTCAAGAAGGAGATCTTGTATTTCCAAACAGTCCTATACTTCAGGTGGAAGCAAATATAATTGAAGCCCAGATTGTGGAAACCATGCTCTTAAATCTTTTAAACTTTCAAACCTTAATAGCAACTAAAGCTTGTAGGATGAGATTGGTTGCTGGTGAAAGAATGCTATTAGATTTTGGATTGAGAAGAGCCCAAGGTCCAGGAGGATATTATGCCAGCAGAGCAGCTATTATAGGCGGATTTAACGGTACAAGTAATGTTGTAGCCGGTAAAGACTTTAATATTAATGTTTCGGGAACTATGGCACATTCATTTATTATGAGCTATGATGATGAGCTGGAAGCTTTTCGATCTTTCGCAAATGGCAGACCTAAAGATTGTGTGTTGTTAGTGGACACTTATGATACCCTTAAAAGTGGAATTCCAAATGCTATTAAAGTTGGTAAAGAGATGGAGGAAAGAGGTCAAAAACTGGCTGGAATTCGTTTAGATAGTGGAGATCTTGCATATTTAGCTAAAGAATGCAGAAAAATGCTTGATGCCGCTGGTTTAAATTACGTTAAAATTGCAGCATCCAATCAATTAGACGAATATGTAATAAAAAGTTTGCTGGAGCAAAAAGCTGAAATAGATATTTTTGGGGTAGGGACTAATCTTGTTACTGGTAATCCCGATGCTGCTTTAGACGGAGTTTACAAACTGTCTGTTTCTAATGGTAAAGCAAGGATTAAAATATCTGAAACACTTGCCAAAGTAACTTTACCTCATAGAAAACAAGTTTTTAGAATGGTGAATTCTGATGGGGAACTTATAGGTGCGGATGCTATATGCTTGAGAGAAGAAAAAGAAGTTACTCGTATATTTGATCCTAAAGAGCCAATAAAATCTATGCTTCTCAAGGATCTAGAGAAAGTAGCGATGTTGCATTGGGTAATGAAAGATGGAAAACGAACACAAGCTTCTAGAAGCTTATCAGAAATTTCTGATTATGTGAAATCTAATCTTAAGAAATTACCATCAGAATATAAAAGATTTAATAATCCACATATCTATAAAGTGGGGATAAGTCAAGAGCTGAAAGAAAAGCGTGAAAAATTACTTGAAAAATATCAAGAATAGCATGAAAACGCTCATTATCATAGATGTTCAAAATGATTTTATTCCCGGCGGCTCTTTAGCTGTTGCTGAAGGGGATGAAATAGTTGAAACAATCAATTTGCTTCAAGAGAAGTTTGAGTTGATTATAGCCACTCAAGATTGGCATCCAGAGAGTCATTCCAGTTTTGCTGCAAATCATTTAGGTAAAGAAGAATTCGAAACTATAGAATTACGTGGAGAAGAGCAGGTTTTATGGCCAGTTCATTGTGTTCAAAACACTCAAGGTGCTAAATTTAGTTCATTGCTGAATACTTCAAAAATTGAAGCTATTTTTAGAAAGGGAATGAACCCAGAATTGGATAGCTATAGTGGCTTTTATGATAATGCGCACGAAAAATCAACAGGTCTAGCTGGATATTTAAAAGAGAAAAAGGCTGAAGACCTCTATTTTTGTGGTCTTGCAGCCGATTACTGTGTGTATTTTTCTATTATGGATGCGCTAAATATAGGTTTTAATGCCACTTTAATTGAAGATGCCACTAAAGCAATAGATCCATCAAGATTTAAAGATTTAAAACAAACCATTCTTCGAAAAGGAGGGAAGATTGTTCAGAGCAAAGATCTATTGAGTTAATTAGAATATATTTTTAAAGCCTGCTATAAGTTTATCTACTTCTTCTTCAGTGTTGTAATGAACTAAACTTACTCGAACAACTCCGTCTTTTCGCTCTAAATTAAGATCTTGAATAAGTTTTTTTGCATAAAAGTCCCCAAAACGAATTCCAATCTTTTCGTGGTCTATTTTTTTAACAATAGCAGAGCTCATTAATGTATCATGAACAAAAGCAATAGTGGGAACTCTTTTATCTTTGCTTCCAGATCTATTTCCGATTATTTTAATTTCTTCCACAGAATTTAAATAATCAAGCAGCTTGGTAGCCAATTCCTCTTCATAAGTAGCAACTAGATCAAAACTGGCGTTATATTTTTGAGTTCTAGACATATTCTGCTTTTTATCTGAATGATGATCTGCCAATTCTTCAAAATATTCAGTAATCCCTCTTAAACTATAGGTAAGTTCAAAATTAAAATTACCAGGTTGAAATTTATAAGGAACATCTTCCGGCTTAAAAAAGTAATGATTAATACCCGGTATGTTAGTTAGTAGCTCTAATTTTCCGAACATCATAGCTAAATGTGGGCCATACACTTTATACCAGCTAAATGTGTAAAAATCTACATCCCATTCTTGCACATCAACTTTTCTGTGGGGGGCATACGCGACGCCATCTACACAAATTAAAGCCCCTGCACTATGCACTATTTCAGTAATCTTTTTAATTGGGTTAATGGTGCCCAGAACATTAGAGGTATGAGTTACCGCTACCAATTTGGTCTTATTTGAAAGTAGTTTTTTGAGAGCTTCCAGATCCAATTCTAAAGTCTCTGGATTCACATTCCAGATCTTTATCTGAATTCCTTTTTTTTCAAGATCTGTCCAGCAAGAAACATTGGCTTCATGGTCTGTGTTAGTTACAATTACTTCATCACCTTCGTTCCAATTCTGACTTATAGAGATGCTCAATATTCTAAGCAACATGGTTGTAGAAGGTCCAATTACTACTTCGTTTTTGTGGCTAGCATTTATAAATTCTGCTATTTGGGTGGTGGTTTCCGCTAATCTTTCTCCTGCTTTTTCGGAGATATCATAGGATGCACCTAATTGCACGTTAGAATTTATAAGATAATCGCTTATATAATTAACGGTGCTTCCCAAGGTTTGAGAGCCACCAGCGTTATCCATAAAAATGAAATTATTCTTTAATGCAGGAAATTTTGATCTTATATATTTTATATCCATCAGTATGATTTTGTAATTTTTAAAGGAATCTTATTAAGATTTCATAGTTCCATAAGCTTATTTAAAAGGCTTCAGATATATTATTCCAATTTTTCAAATTCGAAATTACAATATTTATAACAGAATTTTATTTCCTAGGATCTGCTGAAAAGGAAGAGATAATTTTCTCAACTGGCAGTTTCCAATAAATAAGAATATATTTGGGAAACCGATGATTAACCAAACCATTTTTTATGAAGAATAAGTTTTTATTAATTACCTCCTTCTTGATTTCTAGTGTAATATGTGCTCAAGATCAAGAAATTGTTATTCAGAATATAGTCAAAGAAGCTACAGAGAATTCTAAATTGGAAACGTTGGGACATGAGCTTTTAGATGTTGTAGGTCCACGTTTAGTTGGAACTCCAGAAATGAAACAAGCTCATGATTGGGCTGTAAATAAATATAAATCTTGGGGTATCTCTGCAGAAAATGAGCAATGGGGAGAATGGCGAGGTTGGCAAAGAGGAATTACCCATATAGATCTTATAGAACCTAGAGTAAGAAGTTTATCTGGAATGCAATTAGCGTGGAGCCCAAATTCTGGAAAAAAACCAATAATTGCAGAAGTTGTTATACTCCCAGAAGCTAAAGATTCTACCAATTTTGCAAGTTTACTAAGTGGAGTTAAAGGAAAGTTAGTAATGATCTCTATGCCGGAGATCACGGGAAGGCCTGATGAAAATTGGAAAGAATTTGCAACAGATTCTTCTTTTGCAAAACTTAAAGAAGATAGAAAGATACAATCTGAAGCGTGGTCTGATAGATTAACTAAATCTGGATATACCAACCGTACCATAGCCGAAGCTTTAGAAAAAGCGGGTGCAGCGGGAATAATTACTTTAAATTGGTCTAAAGGATTTGGATCCAATAAGATCTTTTCTGCTTCAACTAAAAAAATTCCAACCATAGAACTTTCGTTAGAAGATTATGGAATGGTTTACAGATTGGCAGAATATGGCGATAAACCAAAATTAAGAGTGGTAGCAGAATCTAAAGAATTAGGAACGGTACCAACTTTTAATACCATAGCTACTATTAAAGGAACAGAAAAGCCGGAAGAATACGTTATTTTATCTGCGCATTTTGATTCTTGGGATGGAGCAACCGGTGCTACAGATAATGGAACTGGTACTATGGTTATGATGGAAGCTATGAGAATACTTAAAAAAATGTACCCAAATCCAAAACGGACAATTATTGCAGGGCATTGGGGTAGTGAAGAACAGGGACTTAACGGTTCTAGAGCTTATGTAAAGGATCATCCAGAAATTGTGAATAACATTCAGGCTGTTTTCAATCAGGATAATGGAACAGGGAGAGTTGTAAATCTTTCTGGTGGTGGATTCTTGAATTCTTACGATTATTTAGGACGTTGGTTGGAAGCAGTTCCTTCTAATATCAGTGATGAAATTGAAACTAGCTTTCCTGGAATACCAGGTGGCGGTGGATCGGATTATGCTTCTTTTCTAGCTGCAGGAGCTCCAGCTTTCAGTTTAAGCTCATTAAACTGGTCTTATTGGAATTATACTTGGCACACCAATTTAGATACCTATGACAAGATTGTATTTGATGATGTTAGGAGTAACGTAATTCTTACCGCAATCATGGCGTACATGGCTAGTGAAGATCCGGAGATGACCTCTAGAGACAGAAGAGTATTACCATTAAATAAACGTACTGGAGAGCAGATGACATGGCCTGAGGCTAGGGATGCCACTAGAAAAGGTGGTATAGACTAAATTATTTAAAATTTAAGTAGAAGATAATTGTTGCAAACCAACTAGAGAATTACTTGTTCTTTAGTTGGTTTGCTGCTTTTGTATACCCGCCTCCGGCACCATCTACAAAATGAATATGATCATCTATTTTGAAATCTCTTACATAACAAGACATGACACTTTGCTCGCTTACATGTAAACCATATTTTATTTTACCTGTCTCTTCTAAATTATCTAAATAGGAAGTTAGTGATTTTCTTTGCTGAGGTGTTCCGGTAATAACAGTATTAATTCTCCCGTCTATAGTTAAGGTATCTGTAAGTTCTACCAATTTTTGAAGATAGGTTTTCCCGGCTATCGTATTTTTCCAGTAATATTTTCCAATTACAGTAGTAAACCAATTGTTTATTAGATAAAACAGGTCATAGTTACCTAATTTAGTTCGCATTTCCTCATTGAGTTTTTTAAGGCTTGTTTTTAACTTCAATCTCTTTACAGAGATTGGTTTTCTGTTGTCTAAAGATCCATATATGGTGTCTATGGAGTGAAGAATATTAGAGAATACTTCTGAAGGATCTGTGTTCTTAGAGGCTGTTACAATTAAACTAACAACTTCCTGATTTGAATTTGGCGGACTTATTTTATCCCATTTACATTCCATTCCTTCAAGATCTAAGAGGTCTGGAATCTTATCGTCTTTAGTATTAGAACTACTATATCTTGCTTTAATCTTTTTTTCTGCATATTGTAAGCCTTCTCCAAGTACAACGGGAATAGTAAGGATCTCACTTATTTTTACCTTTAAGATTTCTAACGAGATTCCTTTGTTATAAATTTCTTTAATAGGAAGCGCTCCTATTTTAAGTTCCAGTCCAAAATTCTCTTTTGTATTTATTCTATGTTGATTAAGCGCCGCCATGGCACTTTCTAGTAATTCATTAGGAATTAACATAGTGGCGCCATCGCCTCCAAAGAAAAACGGAATGGTCATACTTTTAGAATATGCCAGATTGAGGATAGCAATTACACTCCCGGTAGCAACCAAATTTACTTGATCATGCTTGCCTTTTCTTATGGCTTCTGTAGAATTCTTAATATCCGCCGCAATTGCGAACCAATCTTCAGGAATTTTTGAAAAATGGTCTCTATTGGCAACCAGGTCACTTATAGAGCCAGAATGTAAATCTAAACTGGAATAAAAATGAAGACTGGAAGAACTTGCCATAATTTTTGGAATTTTAGTCGATGGTTTAACTAAAAGATTGCCCCTTTTTTCATTTAAAGAAAAAGTAGGGTAAGAAGTCTGTTCTTCCCGCTATTTTAGATCTGCTCCTACAGGTTTAGAACAATCATGTCCTGGTTGTCCATGAGGAGGGTTTTTCTTAACATCTACTGGATATTTGTTAGTCCTTAAATAATCATTGTTTTGCTGAATTTGCTTTTTAGGTGCCTGATCTAAAGAAGCACCAACCGGAAGATCACATCTATGTCCCGGTAAACCGTGTTCAGGATTTAAATTACTCGCAATTTTAGTGGTGTTGCTAGTGGTTTCCGTTTTTGGAGTTGTTACAATTTCTTCTTCTTTTTCGTCTTTACAACTAACAAGGGCTATCAAACAAAATGCAACTAATGCACTTAATATAATTTTCGATTTCATAAGCTTTATTATTTAAGAAGATATTTAATTAACTATTCTTGATAATTCTTCTTCAGTAATATCTAAAAGATCGGAATCTGGAAGTCTCTTTGTCATTTCTCTCCAGTTATTATCTTCTTTAAAAATAGCTTTAAAAACTGGAATAGCTTCTTCTAATCTATTGCTATTTGCTAAAGCTACGGCTTTCCAATATCTCATTTCTAAATTTTTAGGGAATAAAGATTCTGCTTTTCCATATTGTTTCAAAGCTTCATCAACATCTTTAGCTTCTACTGCAAGATCGCCTTTGTTCATATACTCATAAGCGCGGGCTACCTTGAGCAACCTTTCCAATTCAACTAAAGGCTCTGCGCTATCATCTACACGAAGATCAATTTTCTTGTCTTCCCAAGAGTTCTTAACTTTATTTGGTCCTACTACAATAAGAGCTGCAGATTGTCTTCCTCGAATATCACCACCGGCAGCTTGAGCAGCTTGAAGAACTTTTACCACTCTTTCTGCCAACGGCATACTTGCATTCTCTTTAAATGCTTTTGCCATTGCAGGAACAACATCATCATTTAGCATCATATTAGCCTGAACAGAAAAATTATCTCCCACATGTTGCAAGGCAGATTCTACACATTTTTCTCCTGTAAATGCTGAAGCTTTTCCATTAGCATCTAAAAAGGCTACTTGTCTATAATCTTTAGCATCATCTTTACTAACCAGTTCTTTTAATGCCACAGGCGCAGATTTTCCTTTTTCCATAAGCTCTAATCCGTTAGGGCCATATGCTGGGTTTACAAAAGATTGAGTGGCAACAACTCCAACCCCGGATTTTCCCCAAGGAACTAAGGCTCCTACAGAAAACCAATGACTTTGAACGCCAACCGCCATTTCACCGGTGACTGTATCTTTAGCTACTATAGAGAAGGTATGAGCAAAGGGGTCTTTCATAATAGAAGGATTTTGAGCCTGGCCATTATTAGTACTTAAAAGCATCAATAAAGCAGGGAAGAATAATACTATTTTTTTCATACTTATTAGTTTTGGCTAAAATATAGAAATTAAGCAGAATTTTTAGTTTTTAAACAGTTTGATAGGAGCTACTATTATGCAACATATTACCTTTAGCTATATGGCATTTCTGGCCTCGTAGTTCAATGGATAGAATAGAAGTTTCCTAAACTTTAGATCCAAGTTCGATTCTTGGCGAGGCTACAATGTTATTATATCTAGTTTCAGCTTTTTTATAAGCAATCAATATCACATTAACATAATATTTTCACAATGTGTTAAGTATTAGTCAATAACACTCAGGGGTTCTTCACTCTTTAATATCTTTGGGCTATTATTCAACCAAAAAATAATTTTATTTATGAAAGCTAAAAACTTAATATTTAAACCACTTTCTGCCTTTATTTTATTACTTGTATTGGCAAGCTGTGGGGCTTCTAGACTGAGTGAAGATCAGTTGGTAGCAGATTCTACAAAAGCAAAAGCAACAATTTCTCAGGGACATCCAAACATGCAAGAATTATTTTCAACCTCTGCGGGATATGCAATATTCCCTAATGCAGGTAAAGGTGCTTATATAATTGGTGGTGCTTCTGGTAATGGAACTGTGTATGAAAAAGGTGCTTTAGTTGGTTATTCTGATATGAAACAAGTAGATATAGGACTTCAAGCTGGTGGTAAAGCTTTTATTGAAGTTGTATTCTTTCAAACTCAAGAAGCTTTAAGTCAATTTAAAAAAGGAACTTATAGCTTATCAGGAAATGCTTCTGCTGTAATTATTGAGCAAGGTGCATCTCGTGAGGTAAGTTTTGTAGATGGAGTAGGTGTAGCAACAATGCCAAAAGCTGGTGCAATGGCCGGTATCTCTGTTGGAGGACAAAAATTTGAATTTCGTGCATTGAATAAATAATAGTGCCGAAATTGTTTAAACAATCCCTTACAGTGAAAGCTGTAAGGGATTTTTTTTATTAAACTGAAAAAAATTCAGTAGAAAAGGTAATTTTATTAGTTAGTTCTTTAATTTTAACGCTTATCTAATTTTTTTTACTGTTTATGAGATCTAAAATCACCTTAAAAGAGCTGGCTAAGTTATTAAATGTTTCGGTGTCAACGGTTTCTAAAGCCCTAAATGACAGTTCAGAAATAAGCCCTAAAACTGTACAGCGAGTTAAAGAACTGGCTGCTTTGCATAATTATAGACCTAACCCAACGGCGGTCAATTTAAAGCGGAATAGAACCGGAAACATTGCAGTAATAGTTCCTAATATTTCCAATACCTTTTTTGCTAAAGTTTTAGGTGGGATTGAAACCGAAGCCAGAAAGTTAGGTTTTCAAGTAATTACTTATATTTCTAATGAGTCTTTAAAATTGGAGCAACAAATTACGGAGCTTGTTTCTAACGGACTTGTAGATGGATTGCTTATCTCAGTTTCGGAAGAAACTCAAAAAGAAGCAAATTTTGAACATCTGCATCGTCTTAGTGAATATGAGATTCCTATAGTTTTATTCGACAGGATTAATATAGACATTGAATTAGATAAAGTTGGGGTAAATGATAAAGCAAGTATTTATGATGCAGTAAAATTCTTGCACTCTAAAAACCTGAAGAATATTGGGCTGGTTTCCGCCTTAGGAGATATAGGATTAGGAAAATTGAGAATCCAAGGATATTTAGATGCCTGTAACGATCTTAATCTACCGGTTTCCAAAGATTATACAATTGCTTCTACAGATATTTCTTTGGTGAAGAAAAAGCTTAAAAAATTATTGAAGGAGGAAAAAGTTGAAGCCATTATTGCCTTAGATTATTTAAGCACCTTATTAAGTTCAAGGATCATTCAGGAAAGCGGTCTTAAAATTCCGGATGATATTAAAATGATTGGATATGTAACCGAAGATTTTGCTCCATTACTTTGGCCTTCTATAAGCTATGTAGATCAACATCCTTCTAAAATAGGGGAGAAAGCGTCAACTCTTTTAATAGATAGAATTAACAAGGTTCAAAATAAAGCTACAGAAAAAGCAATAATAAATACAGAATTTGTTCATCTAGATTCCACTAGATTTTAATTAAATACCGCATGTTAAAACCAAAGCTCTTAATTTTTGATGTGAATGAAACTCTTTTGGATCTTTCGCCTTTAAAAAATGCCATAAACAAAGCTTTAGAAAATGATATGGGTTTCGAAGTGTGGTTTCTTCAATTACTACAATATTCTTTAGTTGAAACGATCACTGGTAATTACAATGATTTTAGTTCAATTGCAGCAGCAATATTTAAGATGACTGCTAAAAAATTCGATAAGGAATTTTCTGATGAACACATAAGAGAGATTCTTTCCAAAATAACTCAATTACCACCACATGTTGATGTAGTACATGGATTAAAAGATCTTAAACAACAAGGTTTTATAATGGTTGCACTTACCAATGGCAAACCAAGTGTTGCCAAAGAGCAATTGGAATTTGCTGGCTTAACCGATTTTTTTGATGACATATTAAGCGTGGAAGTGGTGAAAAAGTACAAACCTGCTGCAGAAACTTATCACTTTGTTACCGATAAATATAAGATAGAAAGCTCTCTAGCTATGATGGTTGCGGCTCATGGATGGGATATTGCAGGAGCAAAAAAAGCAGGATTAAGTACGGCTTTTGTAAAAAGACCTGGAAAATCGCCATATGCTTTAGCAGAATCTCCAGATCTTATTTTAAATACGATATCAGAATTATCGGGAAAATTGAAAGCTTAATTTAAATCTTCAAGATTTTCTAACATCGTAGGTATCAATTCACTTACGGTTGGGTGAATGTGAACAGCATCTCTAATTACCGTATATGGCACATCTGCATACATGGTATCTATAATAAGGTGAATATATTCATCTGCTCTGGTTCCTAAGAATGTAGCTCCTAAAATCTTATTAGAATTGGCATCAATAAAAATCTTCAATTTTCCTTGAGTTTCACCCATTTCTTTAGCACGAGAAATATTACTCATAGGCATAGAAGCTACTTTTGCTTTAATCCCTTTTTCTTTAATATCGTGGGTATTCATTCCTACTCTTGCAATTGGAGGATCTATAAATGCTGCATAACAAAGATACCTGTCAGATAGATTTCGTTTTTTATCTTCAAATAGATGAGAATTCACAATTTGAAAATCGTTATAGGAGGTATGTGTAAATCCACCTTCTCCATTGCAATCTCCGAGCGCCCAAATATGATCTACGGTGGTTTTTAAAGCATCATTAACCTTAACATACCCTTTATCATTTAATTTCACATTAGTATTCTCTAAGCCAAGTTTATCTGTGTTTGGAATTCTACCCGTAGCTAATAGCAAATGTGTTCCTTTTATTGGGTCTGCATTTTCATCGCATTCATGAGTTACTTCAATATGTTTTCCAACATTTTTGGCGCTAATGCAATTGGAATTTAGCTGAATATGAATTCCTTCATTTTTAAAAATTTCGCCTATTTCTTTTGCAATATCTTCATCTTCATGCTTCAAAAGCGTTTCTCCTCTATCTAAAATGGTCACTTTACTACCAAATCTTCTAAACATTTGTGCAAATTCCAGCCCTATATAACCACCCCCAACGATAATTAAATGTTCAGGAATTTCGTTAAGTTCTAAAATGCTCTCATTTGTAAGATAATCTACATCTTTGAAGCCGTCTGGTATGCGAGGTCTACCACCAACATTTATATAAATCTTGTCTGCGGTATATTTTTTTCCATCAACTTCAACTGTGTTATCATCTAAGAATTTTGCAGTTCCCTTAATTAGAGTAATATTATCATTTTCGGTAAGCATCTTGTTTATCCCATCTCTAGAATCTTGGATGATCTTATCTTTTCTGCTTTTTATCTTTTTAAAATCTACAATTACTTCGCCTTTAATAGTTACACCAAGCTCTTCGCTGTTTTTAGCTACGTACGTTCTTCGGGCACTGGCTACATATGTTTTTGTTGGCGTACAACCATCATTTACACAAGTGCCTCCAAGTTGGCCTTTTTCAATAATTGCAGTTTTTAATCCGTTTTTGGCAAGACTACTCGCAAGAGGAACTCCAGCTTGTCCGCTGCCTATAATAATTGCATCAAATTTCATGTGTGTGTATGTTTAAGCAGAAAATACTTCAAGACGATTAGTCAAAATATGCCTTTAACTCTTTTCTTAAATTTTCCCATTGATCTTTATCTCCGGTAATAGCTTGTGCGCCTTCTTTAATTTTTGAAGAACCAAATCCTATGATTTCTTTAAAGCCTATATGTGGTGGTAAAGAAAGTTCGCCACTGCTTACTACAGCGTCTATAATAAAAGGGAGTTTACTATTTTTCGCTTGAATTATAGCGGCTTCAATATCTTCTACATTTTCTACTCTTGCACCATCTCCACCACAAAGTTTGGCATATTCAGCAAAGTTTACATTAGTTTCATGAAGCGCATCTAACGCAGGTTCTAATCCGGCTTCTTCCATTTCGAGTTTTACGAAACTTAATTCAGAATTATTGAAAATAAGCACTTTTATAGGCAGTTTGTATCTTACTGCTGTAATAAAATCTTGCATAGCCATGTTGAATGCACCATCTCCCGAAAGTGCCCAAATTTCTTTTTCTGGATTTGCAAACTGTGCTCCGATAGCTGCAGGTAATCCAACTGCCATAGAACCATGATTAAAAGAACCTATAATTTTCCTGTTGGAATGAAATGAGATATGATGTGCTGCCCAAATAGCTGAGGTTCCGGTTTCTATAGTAAATATAGCCGAATTGGAGGCGTGTGTATTTACCATATCTGCAAATATCTGCGGATGTAATGGTTTATTATCTCTAGAAACAGAAGCTTCCTCTTTCATATTCTCACGCCACTTTTTGAAATTCTTAGTGAGCGCTGAAAGAAAATCATCTTCCGTTTTAGTAGTAACCATTGGTATAAGCTGAGATATAAATTCTTTCACATCTCCATGAACACCTATATCTACGGCAGTTCGATTACCAATATTCTCTTCACGGATATCTACCTGAATGGTTTTTGTGCTATGTGGAAGAAAATCTATATAGGGAAAATCTGTAGCCAGCATTAAAAGTAAGTCACACTTCATAACAGCATTATATCCTGAAGGGTTTCCTATTAACCCAGTAAGACCAACCACATTTTCGGTATCATGATCAAAAATATCACACGCTCGAATGGTATGCGTAATTGGAGCATTAAGCTTTCGAGATAATTCCAAAACTTCTTCTCTTGCTAATCTGCAACCTTCACCAGCTAAAATTCCAATATTCTTAGCTTCGTTTATGGCATTTGCTGCAGCTTGAACTGAATTTTTTCCGGGAACTAATGTTGCATCTGAATGAAAAATAGGATGTATAAACTCCTCACTTTCAGCATCCATTTCAGCGATATTTGCAGCAATTTCAATTCTACAAACCGTATTATGGGAAACTGCAATTTGAATGGCTCTTTGCATTACCATTGGGGCTTCTTCCGGGGTTCTAATAATTGCCTGATATTCACAAACATCGGCAAATACTTTTTCCAGATCTACTTCCTGAAAAAAGTTGGTCCCCTGTTGCCTTTGCGGCACCTGTCCTGTAATTGCAATTACAGGAGTTCTTTCTTTCTTTGCATTGTAAAGTCCGTTGATGAGATGCAGCGCACCTGGTCCAACAGTTCCTGCACAAACTGCCAATTTTTTGCTTGTTATACTTTGGCCAAAAGCAGCAAAAGAGGCATTGCCTTCGTGCTTCATTCCAATCCAATCTACATCATCTCTTTCTTCTATAGCTTTTACTAAAAAATTTAGTGCATCTCCGGTAACTCCATAAATATGGCTTACTCCTTCATTCACTAAAATATCAAGTAATTGTTCTGATACGTTTCTGCTCATCATTCTTATTTTTAAATTGAATTCAGACAGATTCTAATCATTAGCTAGGCTTAGAATTTAAATCCGAATGTAAATATTATTCTGCTTCCTTCTTTATTAGTATAGTATCCAACATTTCCAGTAAAAGCGCTAAATCCATTCACGAAGAATGATCCACCGTAACTGTCATGCCATTGGCTAGAATTATCATTATCATCCCAAACTCTACCATAATCGTAACCTAAAGTAGCACCTAATCTAATAGGTATAAAGTTGGTTTTGAATTTTGCAAATCCTACGCGTAAATCTGTACTTTGGTAAAAAGCGGTTTTACCATTAAATCTTTCATTTCTGTAGGCTCTAAGGCTGTTATTTCCGCCTAAAGTTGCTGCATGGTAGAACTCATAATTGTCTCCAAGAATAAATTCACTTCCAATTTTAGTTGCTAAAACGGCAACTCCACTTGGATGAATAGGATAATCTATAGATATAGATGGTTTTATATATCCAAATTGATTGTTGTGATCGTCTATATTGGCTTTATACCCTGTAGTAATGTCAAATTGCATTCCGGCATTTGGAAATGCAGGATTGTTCTCTTTGTTTAAATACTGGTAACTTACTTCAGCACCGGCATAAAGTTGCTCGTCGTAAATATCATTAGGAGTAGGAAATTGATCTGCAATAAATCTATCTTCATTATTTGATACTTCCATTCCCTCAATCATTGGCTTTATTTCGAACATGCTTCCTCTGTTATTTCTATAAATAAGAGAAGGGGCAAAACGCCATTGTTCAATATTCACTCGATTATATTCTAGCGATACATCATTATCATCATAAGAGGTTTCATTACCAGTACCAAAGTAGTTCAGGGTAAAATTAGGACTGGTATATAGTAAATCTAGCCCAAAATTCCAGTTGTAGAAAATATGAGCGAACTCTCCATTATACTTAAATTCCCAACCTTGAGTAGCAAAGTAATAGTTTGCGGTTATTTTTTGTTGTGTGGTAAATGGGTTTTTGGCAAGGCCATATGTGGTAAAAGTATCGGATAATCCAGCTTTTAAACCAGCATCAGAACTAAACCCTAAACTCGGGAATACCTTATTTTCAGAATATTTTCTGTTGGTGTAATCGTAATTATTAATCTCATAAGAATCTGTAAGCCATTTGTGAGTTCCAGAGTTCTTAATTGTATTTTTCTTGCTCTTGTAATCATAAACCTTCGCATTTCGAGTATTCTCAAAATCGTAGATGTCATGCTCTTCACCACCTAATACTTTTAATTTTATAGGATTATTTCCTTTTCCTACAATCTTAAACTCATCATCTCCATCTAAACCATAGATCCAAATTTCTTTAGTGTCCTTAGCATTGTAGGTATTATTGAAAACTTCTTTATCTTTTCTTGATATTGAAACTTCTGTTTCTCCCCCTTTTTTACGAGTAATTAAGAATTTATCATCCTTTTCTGTTCCAATAATTACATCAAACTCATTTAAATATTCATAATATTCTTGAGCTACAGATTTTAAGTTATCTCTTCTTTCTTTTAAAAGTTTTTTAATGTCTTCAATGCTTTCATCTTTAACATCTGCAGGTAAACTATTAAAAGCAGCATCTATTTGAGCGTCGCTTAAATTATTTTGAATGTAAGCAACTTGCTCTTCCCAATCTTTCCAAGTAGCATTTGTAATTAAAGCGTTATCCAAAGTGTAGGCTGCAAAATTGAACCACTTTACATCGGTTAGCGGTTTTTCATAAGTTTGCATTGCTCTAAAAATAGGAACGCCTATTTTTATTAGAGAAATAATGGGTCCATCATACTTAGAAAATGCTTGATCTCTATCTCTAGGAATTGGTTCGTACATTTTTCTTCCATCTTCCTGTTCGTATTCTGCCCATCTCCATTGGTCAAAATGTCTGTCCCAGTCACCAATAAGCATATCAAAAAGTCTGGCTTTTATATAAGCTTTTTCATCTACGTAGGCATCTTTTGATTCTTGAATTTCTTCTAAAAGATCTGAAGTGCTTAAAATATCATCTGCATTTCCAAAAATTTCGAATTCTTTATTTTCATCACCAACATGTTCTTCCAACATATATAGTTCATCTCCATAATCATCGTTAAAAACTCCTAATCCTTCTTGCTTAGGAACATAATAGATCTCTGGATTTGCATGTAAAATGTTAAGATCTTTTGATAGATTATTTACAGCAAAAGGAGCGTATGGGTGTGATGTAGTGTAATAATCTTCTACGATTCTTTCTGCAACCGTATTTTGAAGAAAATCTCCTACGTAATGAGTTTTAATACTATTCTGAATAAAACGTACCGCACTCTTCTTCAGGGCTCTTAGCGTGTATTCATTTTCGTTGTCATTAATTAATCGTAACGATCTAGATTGATGTCCACCACCTTCAGAAATTGGTCTCATATTTCCGCCTAAGTCTTCTAAAAATAGTACAGGTGCCTCTATTTTTCTGCTATAAATCTCTCTATAATGATCTCCCCAAACCCATTTATAAAGTCCTGTTTTATCAGTTTCTTCATCGGTATATATAGAAGCAGCATAAGTTTCGCCATATTTAGATCTAGGCTCATAACTTACATCTTCTATTCTGGTACGCTGTCTTTGGATTTCTTTTGAAAATAATAATGTTGAAGAATTTCCATCTACAGCATAAAAATCTACTACAGAGCTTCCGTCTTTAAATATGGTAAGTTTAGCATATCCATTTTCATCTGAAGCAAAGTGACCTTTGTTATGAATTTTTGCATTTTGAGTTTTTGTTGCGGCCCCACTAATAATTTGAGGCACTTCATGATGATCTAAATACTGCAAGTTTCTATCATTTCCAGAAACAAATATCACATCTTCAAACTCTCTTGCTGTAGCTTCTAACCTGTCATGTAATTCTCTTTGGCGTTCATTATGAAAAGTTTGAGGAGAAAAACCACCAATCTTATTGATAAATCCAAACTTGGTATTTGTTAATACTGGATCATGAATAGCAACAATCACTGTTTTACCTTGACTGTCTTTCAATTCATCTCTAAATTCAATAAAGAATTGCTCACGTGTCTTGATATCACACTTATTGTTGATATATGGGTAATTATCCCAATCTTCTAAAAACCATTGAGAATCTATCATAATAATGGCGATATCATCATTTATGCTTTCACTCTCTAAAGCGCATCCATCGTTAGGCCAGAATTTAGCTTTGCTGTTATCTTGTAGAAAAGATTCAAGATCGTCTAATGCTTGATGCCCTTTTTTATTCCATTCATTTTTTCCCGGAGTAAAAATGATGCTTCCGTTAAAACCTTTTAAAGGATCTAAAAGACGTTTTTGAAGAAATGCTTCCTCTTCTTTACGTTTTGCATCATTTTTTGGATATCCCTTTTCTCTTGTTAGGTTACCAACTAAAAGTGCTGTAGCTTCTTCATCTTGTTGAGAAGCTTCGTTCATTTGCTTCAAGATATTCTGAGAAATATTGGAGTCATCCATTCCTGTATTGGCAGTAATGTAGAATGCTCTTGAAATTTCTTTCTTGCTGCTAGATTTTTTTTCTTGGGCAAAAGTGGACGCGCCAATTAAAAATGTTAATAAAACTAGAGTCTTATTCTTTACAGATAGGTTGAAATGTTTTAGGGTAAATAGTTGCTGCATATGTTAGCTTTATAGGGATGGTATAAATTATCTTAAATTTGAAATGTCTATAGACGGGGTCAAGTTTCAAAAAATAAATTATCTAACAGTAAATTTTAACCAATTATAACATTTTTATGTACACATTTCGCTTAATAAATGGCTTTACTATGCCTCAATTGGTATATTTTCATAAGGTATAGCTGTGTATAGATCTATTAATTTCGCGAAATAAATTTAAATTAGCTTAAAATTCCAATCTTGAAATTTCTTAAAATTATATGCTGTTTACTCTATGTATCTCTTGGTTTTTCTCAAGAGCTACCGCCTGTAACAAATTTTAATCCCAATCAATATAATGCGGGAAATCAAAATTGGATGATCTCTCAGGCCGAGAATAAGAATATCTATATAGCTAATGGTACGGGATTATTAGAATATAATGGTGCACAATGGAATTTATATCCTGTACCTAATAATACCATTATTCGATCTGTAAAAGCAGTAGGCGATAAGATTTATACTGGAGCCTATATGGAAGTAGGATATTGGACAAAAAATGATTTTGGAACTTTAGATTATATCAGTTTGCTGGATAAATTTCCAAAGCCAGTTCATGATGGTGAGCAATTTTGGCATATAGAAGATCTTGGTGGAATGGTCGTTTTTCAGAGTTTTGAAGGTTTATACCTTTTTGACCCCAATACCAATAAGATCAATAGAATTAATACCGTTGGAGATGAACCAATAACTAATCTCTTTAAGGTTAATAGTCAAATTTATTACCAGAGAGAAGATGTAGGCTTATTTACAATTAAAAATGGTTCTCCAGAGTTAATTATTGAAGGTGATCTTTTAGAAGGGGGGGAGCTTATGCAATTATTTTGGCATAAAGAAGCGTTACAGTTAGTGGGAAGGTCTGGCAGTTTTTATACCTGGAATGGAACTAATTTGCTACCCTATCTAGAAAATGTAACCGAAAATATTAAAGGTGTTAGTATTTATTCTGCGATAGATTTGCCAGATAATTCAGTTGTCTTGGGGACTGTAGAAAATGGTATTTATCATATTAACGAGCAAGGTGAAATTTTAGATCATTTCAATCAAACCAACGGATTGCTTAATAATACAGTTTTAAGTCTCTTTCTTGATGAAGAAAAGAATATTTGGGCTGGTTTAGATAATGGTTTAAGTATAATTAATCTAAACTCTCCCTTCAATCTATTTCAAGATAAGAATGGTAGAATTGGGTCTGTGTATACTTCTTATAGAAACAACGATTATTTATATTTAGGTACCAACCAAGGCCTATATTATAAATTGATTGAGGATGAAGATTTCACCTTAATTCCAGGTACGAATGGTCAGGTTTGGAATTTACAATTCATAGATGGGACGCTTTTCTGTGGACATAACAATGGAACTTTTGTTGTAACTGAAGATCGAGCGGAACTAATTTCAGATAGGTCTGGAACTTGGACGGTTAGAAAACTTTTTAATTTCCCAAACACCTATATTCAGGGTCATTATAATGGAGTTAGTTTTCTTAAGCGCGATGGTGCTAATTTTGAATCGTTGCCTATGCTTAAAGGGTTTCCTCACTCTTCAAAATTTATTGTTCCAGAGACAGACGGAAGTGTTTGGATTGGTAATGAACATAAAGGAGTTTTTAGGATCCAACTATCTCACGATCTTAAAAATGTAGCAAATTCTAAAAATTATAGATTTAAGGGCACCTCGGGAATTACTTCCAGTATCTTTAAATTTAATGATAGTTTGTATTATGCGACAACTAAAGAATTATTTCAGTATAATCAAAAGGCAGACAATTTTTCAGACAAAAATAGGTTGTCTAGGTTGCTTTCTCAAACAGGTAGGATTTCCGGAAACATTGTAAATGAAGGTGAAGATAAAATTTGGGGATTTTCAGAAAATGCTGTTTTTACTGTTGGTCTTTCTCAGCTTAGCTCGAAGTTGAACTATAAATCTATATATCTTCCAAACGATCTTAGAAATATTACCAAGGGACACGAAAACATTACCGCAATAGATAATGAAACATATTTGTTAGGGACAGCTAATGGCTATTTAACATTCCATCAAGACAAAATCAAATCAGATAAATATCAGTTACATATAGATAAAGTGCAGCATTCTGCTTTAGATACTCCAGCAGAATTTGGAAGTTTGATAGGAGGTGAGCCTTTTCATTTTAAATCGAATAACGTTACTATTGATTACAGCATTCCAGAGTATAAGAAATTTAGTTCCCCGCTATTTAGTTATCGATTGATAGGTTTAAGTCCAAATTGGAGTTCTTGGACGAAAGATCCAAGCGCAGCATTTAAAAATCTTCCTTTTGGAAATTATGAATTTGAAGTAAAAGGAAAGATTGGAGATTGGAGTACAGACGTTGTAAGTTATAATTTCAAGATAGCTCGTCCATGGTACTTGAGTTATTTTGCCATGATTGTGTATGTTATTATATTCTTCATACTCTTATATTTTGTTCATAATGCTTACAACAGGCACCATGAGAAAATCAATGAGGAAAATAAAAAGACCCTTAAAATGCAAAATTTAGAAGCTGAACAGGAAATTGTAAAATTACAGAATGAACAGTTAGAACGAGAAATGGCGAATAAAAATAAAGAGCTGGCTGTTTCTACTATGAGCTTGATAAAAAAGAATGAATTTTTGAATAGTATTAAAGATCAATTAAAAGAATCTGAATCTTCTAAAGTGAAATCTGTGATCAAAACTATAGATAAAGATATTAGTGAAGAAGATAATTGGAATTATTTTAAAGAAGCGTTTAATAATGCCGATAAGGACTTCTTTAAGAAGATAAAATCTTTTCATCCCGAGCTTACTTCTAACGATCTTAAATTATGTGCTTATTTAAGATTAAACCTTTCTTCAAAAGAGATTGCTCCTCTACTAAACATTTCGGTGAAAAGTGTGGAAATTAAACGATATCGTTTGCGTAAAAAGATGGATTTACCTCGAGAAACGAATTTAGTGGAGTATATTTTATCTATATAAAACTTAACTACACATAAAAAAAACTCTACATAACCTCTACATTTAGGATAATGTGGTGATTTATAGGTATTAATATAACTTATTATTATCTAAGCTTTTGCCTTATCTGTAGGCCATCTGATTGGGTTTATAGCTTTCTATACAATTATATGTGCTTCTGTATATATTTTGTAAAGGTGAAAATCTCTTCTCGTTAACATTGTATTAATATATTGCCTATGCAATTTTAACAAATAATCTAATGAAGAGATTTACATGCTTAGTAATTGTCCTTTTTGGGGGAATATTTTCGATGTGCGCGCAATCGTTTTCGGTTCAAGGAAACGTAACAGACGAAAATAATTTGCCGCTTTTAGGGGTCAATGTATTAGTGAAAAATGAAACCAGGGGAACTACCACAGATTTTGATGGGAACTACTCTATAGATAACATATCTTCTGGAGATGTGTTACAATTTACCTACTTAGGGTTTATTTCTAAAGAAATAACGATTAGTAATCAACAAACACTTAATGTTAAATTACAGTCAGATTCACAAGCTTTAGATGAGATCGTGGTTATTGGTTACGGTACCCAAGCAAAGAAAGAAATTACAGGAGCAGTAAGTGTAGTTGGGTCTAAAACTATAGAAGAATTAAATCCAGTGCGAGTAGAACAAGCTTTACAGGGTAGAGTAGCCGGAGTAAATATTACTTCAACTTCTGGCTCTCCGGGTAGTGCTTCTACAATTTCTATTAGAGGTATTTCTACTAATGGAGATTCTAAGCCTTTAATTTTGGTAGATGGTGCTGTAATAGAAGATCTAAGTGTAATTAATCCTAATGATATTGAAAGTATTAGTGTTTTAAAAGATGCTACTGCCGGTATATATGGTGTTAGAGCGGCAAACGGAGTTATTTTAATAACTACCAAGGGAGGTATTAAAAATACCGATTTGAGAGTAAATGTTGATGCTTACACAGGGGTTCAAGAAACAAGTAGACAGTTGCCAGTGCTTAACGCTACAGAATATGCGGTAATAATAAACGAAGCATTTGCAGCAGGCGGTCAAAATCCACCTTTTACAAATTTTAGAGATTTAGGAGAAGGAGTAGATTATCAAGATGAAATTTTTCAACAAGCCATTATTTCAGATGTAAATGCCAGCGTATTTGGTGGAGGTGAGAAATCTACTTACTCCTTTGGAACAGGATATTTAAAACAAAATGGTATTGTAGGAGGAGATTCTTCAGGATATGACCGTGTTACGGGTAGAGGAAGTTTTGACTATGACATTTTAGAAGGCTTAAAATTATCTACAACAGCTATCTATACACATTCTAATAGAAGTACACTTCCAGAAAATGCTTTAGGATCTGTATTATTTAATGCACTTAACATGGCTCCAACCATTCCAATATTTGATGAGAATGGAGATTATAGCTTAGCAGAAGGTTTAGGGAATGAAGTTATTAACCCTATAGCACAAATAGCAAATTCATATAATAATACACAAGTAGATAAGATTACGGGAACAGCTGGTCTTGCTTATGATTTTTTCGATCATTTTAGTGCAGAGGCTAGATATCAATTCAACTATTCTGAAGTGAGAGAAGATAGATTCTCTCCATCTGTATTCTATGGTTCAGGAAAAGTATTTAATGTAAATGAAGGTAGGAATGTTGTTGTTGAAAACACCAACTTCTATAGAGATTATACCTTTGATGCATTTGTATCTTATACGGATACTTATAATGAAGCTCATAATATTACAGCATTATTAGGTACTTCTGTATTTAAGTCTACCGCAGATTTTTACGGATTTACAGGTTATAATATTCCAGGAAACTCCAATGCTAATGCAAGCATAGATAATGCAGAAGACGTTGTAGATAACTACATCAATCGTAGCAATAGAATCTTTGATTCTAGATTGCTTTCTTATTTCGCAAGACTTCAATATAACTATAAGAAGAAGTATTTATTATCTGCTGTTATAAGACGTGATGGCTCTTCTAGTTTTGGTCCAAAAAATAAATTTGGTTACTTTCCATCGGCATCTATTGGATGGGTAGCAAGCGAAGAGAAATTTTTCGAAAATGATATTGTAAACTTTTTAAAGGTGAGAAGTAGTTACGGTATTTTAGGAAATGATAGAATTCCTGCTTTTGGATATACCTCAATTTTAGACGGTGAAGGAGCATATGTTTTTGATGATGTTCTTTATTATGGAACTGCTGCAGGAAGACTTTCAAATCCAGAACTACAATGGGAAGAGCAAACAGCTTTTGACGTAGGTTTAGATGCAAGATTATTTAATTCTAAATTAGAATTAACAGTAGATTATTTTAATAGACAAACAGATAAATTATTACTGCAGCCACAGGTTTCTGGTATTTTAGGAGTAGGTGCTCCTGGTGCCGGTGTGCCAATTGTAAATGCAGGATCTGTTGAAAATAAAGGTTGGGAATTCTCTGTAGGATACAATCAAGTAGTCAATGATGATTTTGACTTCAATGTTAATTTTAATGTTACAACGCTTAAAAATGAAGTATTATCTGTGGCTAATGAAAATGGATTCGTGCCAGGTGGATTCTTTGGAATAGGTCAAGGTGAAGCACCAGCAAGAATGGAAGCAGGTCATGCTATTGGTTATTTCTACGGATTAGAAACCGATGGAATTTTTCAAACTGCAGCTGAGGTTGCTGCAGGAGCAACTCAAGTTAATGCACATCCTGGAGATATAAGATATGTAGATCAAAATGGAGACGGAGTTATTAACGGAGATGATAGAGTAGATATTGGAGACCCAATTCCAGATGCAACCATGGGATTAAATATTGGTTTCAATTATAAGAACTTCGATTTTACTGCTTATGCTTTTGCATCTGTAGGAAACGATATGATTCGCGCGTACGACAGAAATGAAATTCGTACCAACAAAACTTCTTATGTTTTAGACCGTTGGACGGGGCCAGGAACTTCTAATACCTACCCAAGAGTTAATATTGGAGCTAACTCTAACAACTTACTTTCAGATTACTTTGTTGAAGATGCTTCTTATGTTAGACTTCAAAACGTTCAATTAGGTTATAGCTTAAATAGCGATGTAACAGATCAATTAGGAATTCAAAAATTAAGATTCTACGTATCAGTTAATAATGCATTTACATTGACTGAGTATAAAGGATATGATCCATCTGCATCAAACGGAGCTCCGATTGGAGGTGGTATAGATCAAGGTTTTTACCCGGTACCTAGAGTTTACTCTGCAGGTTTAAACTTTAAATTTTAATAAAAATGAAGATGAAAATAAATACACTAAAAAACCGCATTATCTTCACTTTAGTAGCATTTATCGCTATTTCATGTAGTGATGATTTCGTGAACGCAAATTCAGAAAATGAAAGTGCAGATAACTATTTCAATTCTGAAGAAGATTATCAACAAGCCTTAATTGGTACGTATGACCTTTTGCAATCTACTTACTTAAACGTATTAATTGGAGAAATTGCTTCAGATAATACACTTGCAGGCGGAGAAAGTGCCAACGATGTTATTGGCTTACAAGAGATAGATTTAATGACGCATACTCCGGTAAATCAACAATTACGTGATGTTTGGGGCTGGATGTTTGCTGGAGTAAATAGAGCAAATTATATTATTCAATATCAAGATAAGACCGATTTTGAAGGTAAAAATCAAGTAATAGCCCAAGCAAGATTTTTAAGAGCTTACTATTATTTTGAATTGGTGAAATTTTTTGGAGATGTGCCTTTATTTGTTGATAAGCCTTTAGAATATGGAGAGCAATTTTCTATTCCAAGAACTCCTAAAGCCGAAGTTTATGATCAAATTGAAGCAGATCTGATATTTGCTGCAGAAAATCTTCCTGCAACTCAAGCTCAAACAGGACGGGTAACTTCTGGTGCTGCAAATGCACTTTTAGGAAAAGCGTATCTATTCCAAGATCAGTTTGCTGAAGCTGCTACTGCACTAGAAAAAGTAATTTCAGGTCCTTATATGTTAAGAAGAAGATTATATATCATCTTCGAACCAGAAGGACAAAATGGAAAAGGTTCAGTTTTCGAAATTCAGTATACAGATGAAGAAGGAGCTGGTTTTGAATGTTTACAATGTAGTGAAGGGAATGTAGCAGTAGGTTTTCAAGGAATTAGAAACTATACCGGTCCACTTTTCGATTCAGGATTTAGTTTTAATATCCCCGTTCAAGACGTTGTAGATGCTTTTGAGCCTGGAGATATTCGTAAAGATGTTGCTATTTTAGACATTGTTGCTTTTGCTGCACAAACAGGTGCAACTTATGGCGAAGGTTACAAACATACTGGATATTTCAATAGAAAATATTTACCAAGAAAAGGAGATCTTAACACAGGAGATGCCAATCTTACCAACCCTAACAACTATCGCGCTATTCGTTTCGCAGATGTATTGTTAATGGCTGCAGAGGCAAATTACAAGAAATCTCCAGCTAACGAAGCTCAGGCAAGAATTTACCTGAATAGAGTAAGAGAAAGAGCCAACTTAGAACCAGTGGTTTTTTCTGGAGCTTCCCTTTTAGATCAAATATATCAAGATCGCAGATCTGAATTAGTAGGTGAAGGACATAGATTCTTCGACTTGGTAAGAACAGGAAGAGCGGCTGCAAATATTCAAGGATTTACAGTAGGTAAAAATGAAGTTTTTCCAATTCCAGCTATAGAGATTGACTTAGCAGGAGGTAACTGGGAGCAAAATAAAAATTATTAAAAATTAAATAAATCGAATAAAGATGAAAATATTCCAATTTTTAGCAATGCTAACTATCTCGGTCCTTTTGTTTACTGGATGCGAAACAGATGAAATTACTAATTATGCATTTCAGGATATCTCTGCTCCAACAAATGTACAAGCCAAATTCGATGTGGCTCAAGACGATTCTGGAGATGTATCTATTACTCCAAGTGGTGAAGGAGCTCAAACTTTCCAAGTTTATTTTGGAGATGGAGATGAAACACCTTTAGAGGTGGCACCGGGAGAAACAGTTTCTTATACTTATGGAGAAGGAGAATACCTTGTAAAAGTTATTGCAATTGGATCTACAGGATTAACAAGTGAATTTAATCAGAGATTATTAATCTCATTTAAAGCACCTGAAAATCTAATGGTAAATATAGATCAATCAGCAACCAATCCTGCTAAGATAAGCGTAAGTGCATCTGCAGATTTTGCAGCTAGTTTCGATGTTTATTTTGGAGATGTAGAAGATGAAGAGCCAACTCAATTAATGCCAGATGGTTCTATAGATCATACATATGCAGCCCCGGGTACTTATACAGTAAGAGTGGTTGCTAAAGGTGCTGGAGTTGCTACTGCAGAAACCACAGTAGAAGTGGTTGTTCCTGAAGCGAATGACCCAGTTAAATTACCAATTACTTATGATGTTCCTACTGTAAACTATGCCCTTGGAACTTTTGAAGGAGCAACTTTTGAGGTGGTAACAAATCCATTCTTATCTGGAGCAAACACAGAAGAAAGTATGGTTGGTAAATTAACCAACAATGGAGCGCAATACGAAGGTGGAACTTATGAACTTGGGGAACCTGTAGATTTTAGTGGAGATAATAAAACAATTTCATTGAAGTTCTATTCAGATAAGCCGGTTTCAGTATTAGTTAAATTTGAAGAAGGAGTAGATGGGGCTCGTCAAACTGAAGTTTCTGCTGCACATGGTGGAACAGGATGGGAAATTTTAACTTTCAATTTTGATACAGATGCTGTTAAGAGTTATGTAGAAGGAGATGATGCAGAAAATGGAAAAGCTTTTGTTCCAACAGGAAAATATAATAACCTAGTTCTTTTTGCTGAAATTGGTAAAACTACTAAAGGTACCTTCTATATAGATGATATCGCACAAGAAGAAATTACTGGAGATCCGTTAAAATTACCGGTAACTTTTGATGATAATGTTAATTATGTAGCTGCAACTAGCGGAACTGAATTTGCTGTAGTATCTAATCCAAAAAAATCTGGAATTAATAATTCAGAAACCAAAGTAGGAGCAGTTACTAATGCTGGTCAACAATATGAAGCGCTTACGGTAAATCTTGATGAAGCTATAGACTTTTCAGGATCTAATAAGACAATCACTATGAAGGTGTATTCTGAAACAGCTTATCCTGTTCTATTTAAATTAGAAACAGGCGTAAACGGAGAAAGAGCTAATGAAGTTGAGGTTAATCACGGTGGAACAGGATGGGAATTGCTAACATTCAATTTTGCAACCAATGCTAGAAAAAGTTATGTGGGAGGAGATGAAGCTGAAAACGGAAAACCTTTTGTTCCTTCTGGACAGTATGCAGATTTCTCTATTTTCTTAGATTTTGCAGGTACAACTGCAGGAACATTTTATTTAGATGATATTAAACAAGCTGCAGGTGCCGGAGACGGTGGAGGAACTACTGCAGATACAAAAACAAGCTTTCCGGTAAACTTTGAAACTACTAATAATGGTGGAGCAGCTGCAAATTGGTCAGTATTTGAAAATGGAGATAATCCTGGATTAGAGATTATTGCAAATCCAGATCCAAGTGGAGTTAATACGTCTTCAACAGTAGCTAAATTTACAGCTAGACAAGCAGGTCAACCTTATGCAGGAACCATTACTCAGTTAAAATCTCCTATTACTTTAAGTACTTCTAATAGCAAAGTTAAAATAATGGTATGGAAATCTGTAATTAGTAATGTTGGGATTAAATTTGAAAATGCTGCCGGTGGATCTACTGGAGAAATCAAAGTTGCAAATACTAAAACCAATCAGTGGGAAGAACTTACGTTCGATTTTTCTGAAGTTGTAGGGAATGTTAATAATACAAATATCACAGGTCTTGTGATCTTCCCAGATTTCAATGAAAGATCTGGAGAAACAGTAAGTTATTTCGACAATATTACGTTAAATGCTGCTACTTCTGGTTCTGGAGGTGGAGGAACTACTTCTGGTGGTGACTTCGGGCTTCCTGTATCTTTTGATGGTAATGCTACCTATACTACATCTGAAGCTAGTGTTCCATTTAAAGTAGTAACAAACCCTAAGCAATCTGGAATTAACCAAACTGCAACAAAAGTTGGAGAAGTTACTAATGCAGGTGGTGCTTATGAAGCATTGTCATTTATTCTTGATAACGCAATAGACTTTTCTGGTTCTAATAAAACTATTACTATGAAAGTGTATTCTGAGGTTGCATATCCTGTTCTTCTGAAATTAGAAACTGGAGTTAATGGGGAAAGAGCAAATCAAGTTCAGGTAAACCATGGTGGAACAGGATGGGAAGTATTAACTTTCAATTTTGCTGCCAATGCTAAAACAAGTTATATAAGCGATTCAGATCCAGGAGGAGCTGCAATTGTTCCTTCAGGAAAATATGATGAAATATCTATTTTCTTAGACTTTGCTGGAACTACAGCTGGTAAATTCTATATAGATGATATCGAACAGAAATAGAAAATAATAAACTATGAAATACTTTAAAATAATTTTTAGCTTATTAGCACTTACTTTGCTTTTAACAAGCTGTCAAGATGATGATCTTGGATTAGAAGCTATGTTGGTACCATCTAATATTTTGGTAGATACCCAAATTAGTACAGATGGTTCTGGAATAGTGATGTTCAACGTCTCTGCAGATAATGCATTAACTTATAAATTCAATTTTGGAGATGGTACTACGGGTACAACTCTAGATGGATCTTATGAAAAACGTTTCAGTAAGAATGGTTTAAATACCTATTACGTAACAGCAATTGCTTATGGGAAAGGTGGTATAAGCAGTTCTAAGACTATAGAAGTAGAGGTTCAAAGTGACTTCTCAGATCCAACGACTAAAGATTTCTTAACTGGTGGAAGTACCAAAAAATGGTATGTAGCTGCATATCTTCCTGGTCATTTAGGAGTAGGTCCAACTTCAGGAGAAAACTTTAATAATCCTTCGTTTTATCAAGCAGCACCTTTTGAGAAAGCTGGAGCAGAATCTAGTAGTTGTTTTTATACAGATGTTTTAACATTTACTGCTCAAGGAGAAGATAACTTCACATATACCTTAGATAATAATGGAGCAACTTTCTTCAATGTAGATTATGTAGGTCAATTTGGAGGTCCAACAGGAAGTGGTGACCAGTGTATAGAATTTAATACCGGCGGTGTAAAGAATGCGGCCTTATCTCCAGCAACTTCTGGCATTACTACTTCAACAGGAACTCAAATAGACTATTCTGATGGTGGTTTTATGAGTTATTACATTGGAACTTCTTCTTATGAGATCCTTAGCATCGACGATAATAACATGTATGTAAGAGGTGTGATGGGTAACAACCCGGACCTTGCTTGGTATTTAAAGTTCACAACTACTCCTTACGCACAACAAGAAGAAGGTGGAAGTACTCCAGATACTGGTGGAGAAGCGTTTGTTTCAGAATATCAAGATCTAAAATGGTCAGAAGAGTTTGATGTTGATGGAGCACCAGATCCAGCAGTTTGGACCTATGAAATTGGAAACAATAATGGATGGGGTAATTCTGAATTACAATATTACACTTCAGACAATGTAACAGTACAAGATGGTAATTTAATAATCACAGCAAAGCGTGAAGCTAGTAATGGTTATGAATTTACCTCTTCTAGAATTGCAACTAAAGATAAATTTGAATTTACCTACGGAAGAGTAGATGTAAGAGCAAAATTAACTGAAGGTGGCGGAACTTGGCCTGCAATTTGGGCTTTAGGAGCCAATTTTGAAGAAGTGGGATGGCCTGAAACCGGAGAGATAGATATAATGGAATTTAAAGGGAATGAGCCTAATACATTGTATGGCACACTTCATTACCCAGGTGCTTCTGGTGGAAATGCAGATGGTGGTAGTACTGCTATCTCAAACGCGAATACAGAATATCATATTTACAGTGTAGAATGGTCTCCAGAACGTATTTGGTTCTTAGTTGATGGAGAAGTTTATCATATGTATGAAAATAATCCAGGCACTCCATTTAATAAAGACTTCTTCTTTATTATGAATGTTGCCATGGGAGGTACTTTTGGAGGGGAAATAGACCCTGCATTCCAAGAATCTTCTATGGAAATAGATTATATCAGATTATATCAATAAGTAAAGTTTATTAGCCAACAATCTCGGGGAAATTTAGGTTTCTCCCGAGATTTTATTTTATAATAATGAAAAAATATAGCCTTCTAACAGTAGTTTTTTTCTGTGGTGGTATCTCAGCTTTTGCTCAAAATTCTAAAATACCTAGCTCGGTAGAGAATGTAGAAACTAAAGTAGATTCTGTATTAGCAATTATGACTCTTGAAGAAAAAGTAGGTCAACTTGTTCAGTATAATGGAAGTTGGGATCTTACCGGTCCTGCATCAGAAATGGATAACAAGGAAAAAGAAAGCAAGATTAAAAAAGGTCTTGTTGGATCTATGCTAAATGTGCTTTCTGTAGATGCAACCAAAGAAGCTCAAAAAATGATGATGGAAAATTCAAGAATGAAGATTCCAATGATGTTTGGGTATGATGTTATTCACGGATATAAAACCATCTTCCCTGTGCCACTTGGTGAAACAGCAAGTTGGGATTTAGAAGCTATGGAAAAATCGGCACATATAGCTGCGGTAGAATCTGTAGCGCATGGAGTAAACTGGACTTTTTCACCAATGATAGATGTATCTAGAGATGCTCGTTGGGGTAGAATTATGGAAGGCTCTGGAGAAGATCCATATTTAACAGGTCAAGTTGGAATTGCAAAAATAAAAGGATACCAAGGGAATGACCTTTCAGATGATCTTACTATTGCTGCAACAGCTAAACATTTTGCAGGTTATGGAATGGCTGAAGCTGGTCGTGATTATAACACGGTAAACATTGGAGAAAGTGTTCTTCATAATGTTGTATTACCTCCATTTAAAGATGCAGCTGATGCGGGTGTGGCTACTTTCATGAATTCATTTAACGAAATTGATGGGGTGCCTTCTACCGGAAATAAGAATTTACAAAGAGATATCTTAAAAGGAGATTGGAATTGGGATGGATTCATGGTTTCAGATTGGGGTTCTATTCCTGAGATGATTAATCATGGGGTTGCAAAAGATAAAAAGCAAGCTGCAGAAATAGCCATGAATGCCGGAAGCGATATGGATATGGAAGGTGGCGCTTATGAAACTAGTTTGGTAGAACTGGTAAATGAGGGTAAAGTTGATATTTCAAATATAGACGATGCTGTGAAAAGAGTGCTTCGCGTTAAATTTATGATGGGTCTTTTTGATGATCCTTATAAATATTCTAACCCGGAAATCGGTAAAAATATATCGTATAAAGAACATGAAGCAATCGCTAGAGATATTGCAAAAAAATCTATTGTTCTTTTAAAGAATGAAACCTCTTTGCTTCCTATAAAATCTTCAGTAAAATCTATTGCAGTTATCGGTCCATTAGCAGACGATAAAGATAGCCCAATAGGAAATTGGAGAGCTCAAGGAGAAACTAATTCTGCAGTATCTGTTCTTGAAGGAATAAAAAATGCTGTAGGTAAGAATGTAAAGATTAATTATGCGCAAGGAACTACTTTAGGTGTAGGAGAGCGCAGTTTCTTAATGCCTTTAGAGATCAATACAACCGACAAATCAGGTTTTGCAGCGGCAATAGAAGCAACCAAAAAATCTGAAATGGTGGTGATGGTTCTTGGTGAAGATGCATTTCAATCTGGAGAGGGTAGAAGTCAGGCAAATATTCAATTAGCCGGACTTCAGCAAGAATTATTAAAGGAGATTCATAAAGTAAATAAAAATATTGTATTGGTTCTTTTAAACGGTAGACCATTAGAAATTACGTGGTCTGCAGAGAATGTTCCTTCTATAGTAGAGGCTTGGTTTTTAGGAACAGAAAGTGGAAATGCCATTGCAGATGTGCTTTTTGGCAACTATAATCCTTCAGGAAAGCTACCGGTTTCATTTCCACGTGCAGTGGGGCAGGAGCCATTATATTACAATCAAAAAAATACAGGAAGACCATCAAATCCTCAACATGTAACTTATTCTCATTACACAGATGTTGCTAAAGATGCTCTGTATCCATTTGGTTTTGGTTTAAGTTATACCACGTTTACGTACGGGGAGATTAACTTATCTGCTACTACTATGAATGCTCAAGATACTTTAACGGTAAGTATTCCCGTAACCAATACTGGGAAGATGGCAGGAAAAGAAGTGGTGCAATTATATCTTCATGATCTTATTGGAACTACAACCAGACCTGTAAAAGAATTAAAAGGATTTGAATTGGTTTCTTTAGAACCAGGAGAAACTAAAACAGTTTCTTTTAAGATCTCAGAAAAAATGCTTCAGTATTATACCAATAATAAGAAGTGGGAGTCTGAAGCTGGAGATTTTGATGTGATGATTGGAGGAAATTCAAGAGATTTAAAAAGTTCAACTTTCAGTTTGAAAAAAGATTAATTATGAAAAATATCAATAAATTAGGAATAAGCTTTTTGCTTTTCGGAAGCATGACATTGACTTCTTGTTCTCAAGTGATTTTTGAAGATACTTTTAATAAAGATCAGCTTGATATGAAGAATTGGAGTTACGAAGAAGGAGATGGATGTCCGGATCTTTGCGGATGGGGAAATAATGAGCGCCAAATTTATAGCAGAGATTATGTAAGTGTTGAAGATGGAAAATTAGTAATTGAAGCCGTTAAAAAAGGCGACAAATACTTTTCTGGAAAGATCAATACCAAAGATAAAGTTGAATTTAAATACGGTAATATCGAGATTCGTGCAAAATTAGCAAAAGGGCAAGGCTTATGGCCGGCACTTTGGATGTTAGGTGCAGATATTTCGGAAACTGGATGGCCAGGATCTGGAGAGATAGATCTTATGGAATATGTGGGTAAAGAACCTCACACCATCTATACTTCTTTACATACTCCAGCAAGTCATGGAGAAACAATAAATTCTAAGAAAACCATTGTTGAAGATATTGAAGAAGGATACCACGTTTATAATGCAAAGTGGACAGAGGAACAAATCAGTTTTTATATAGATGGAAAATTGGTTTACACTTTTATTCCCAAAAAATACGATGCCAATGAATATCCATTTCAAAAACCTTTTTATTTTTTAATAAATTTGGCCATTGGTGGAAATTTTGGAGGTCCTGAAGTGGATGATTCTGTTTTTCCGGCAAAATTTTATATAGACTATATCAAAGTCACCAAAATATAAGCATTTTTAAACTTAATAATGTAGATTTATCACTTCTACAAACCTATTTTCATGAAAAACAAAACTTACCTTACTCTAATCACCATTGTATCAGCCTTAGGAGGATTACTTTTTGGATATGATACCGGTGTGATTAACGGATCTCAATATTTTTTCAGTCAGTATTTCGATTTAGATGCTGGAATGAAAGGTTGGGTTGTTGGAAGTGCTTTGTTAGGATGTTTTGTGGGAGCTATTGTAGCAGGACCACTTAGTAAAGGAATTGGGAGAAAATACTCTCTTATTATTTCTTCCATATTATTTTCCTTATCTGCATGGGGATCTGGATTGCCGGAATTTTTACCTCAATCTGTATCACTGCTAGTGGTTTTTAGGATAATTGGAGGATTAGGGATTGGAATTGCATCTATGAATGCTCCTACTTATATCGCAGAGATCGCTCCGGCTAAGATTAGAGGTACGCTGGTAAGTTATTATCAGTTAGCTATTGTAATTGGATTCTTTGTGGTATTCTTGGTTACTTATATGATCGGGCAAAGCGCTACCGTAGAAGAAAATATCCAAACCGGGTGGAGATGGATGTTCTGGTCAGAATTAATTCCAAGTACTTTATTCTTAATCCTATTATTCTTTGTTCCTAAGAGTCCGAGATGGCTTGCAATGAAAGGTTTAAAGAGCAATGCCGTGAATGTTCTTACAAGAATTCATGGAGCTGAGGTTGCAAATATAGAGATTGATGAGATTGAAAAGTCTTTACGTAAAGATAAGAGTAAAGTAAAATTAAGTCTTTTTGCAAAAGGTGTATTTTCAATAATCGTAATAGGAACAATTTTATCTGCTTTACAACAATTCACAGGAATTAATGCCGTATTATATTATGGTGCCGATATCTTTGAGCAAGCTTTAGGGTTTGGTAAAGAAGACGTGCTACAGCAGCAGGTATTATTAGCAGGGATCAACTTAGTATTTACATTTGTAGCAATGGCAACGGTAGATAAATTTGGTAGAAAACCTCTTATTTTTATTGGGTCTTTCGGAATGTTAGCCGGATTCTTATTATTAGGAGGAACGTTAATGTCTGGTTCTGTTGGAATCTTATCATTAATTGGAGTTCTATTATTCATAGCTTCTTTTGCCATGTCTATGGGGCCAGTAGTGTGGGTTATTTTATCTGAAATGTTCCCGAACAATATTAGAAGTGCAGCAATGTCTATAGCTGTGGCAGCACAGTGGGCAGCAAATTATGTTGTTACTCAAGCATTCCCAATGGTTGCTGAAAGTGAAGTGAATAATAATACGTATTGGAATGGTTCTTTACCTTACTTCATATTTTCAGCGTTCATCTTAGGAATTATTATTTTCACCTACAAATACATTCCTGAAACTAAGGGTAAATCTTTAGAAGAATTGGAGAATATGTGGGATATTCCTGAAGAGATCAAACAAACTTCTTAATTAGAACATTTTAAAATAAGATAGAAAATTTTAGTTGAGGTTTCTTCTCTGTATAAAGAATTTCTTTAATAGCGTAGAAGCCTCTTCTTCCATTATACCACTTTTTACTTTGGTCTTAGGGTGTAATTGAGTGCCCATTTTTCTATAACCCCTATCATGATCGCTGGCACCAAACACCAAATTTGAAATCTGACTCCAGTATAATGCCCCCGCACACATTTGGCACGGCTCTAAAGTGACATACATGGTGCAACCTTTAAGATATTTCCCTCCAAGATAATTTGCAGCAGAAGTAATTGCCTGCATTTCTGCATGCGCAGTGATATCATTCAACATTTCAGTAAGATTATGACCTCTGGCTATAACTTTATCGTCTATTACAACCACAACTCCAACGGGAATTTCGCCTCTTTCAAAGGCAATTTCAGCCTCGTCTAAGGCTTTCTTCATAAAATAGGTGTCGTCAAAAATTAGTTGCATCTTCAAAAATACAATTTCAAAATGTACCTTTGCTTTTATGGCTAAAAGTATTTTAGAATCTATCAATTCACCTTCAGATCTTAGAAACCTTCCGCAAGAAAAATTGGAAGTATTGGCCACGGAGCTTCGCAAGTTCATTATTGATGTGATTGCAACTAAAGAAGGGCATTTAGGTGCTAGTTTAGGCGTGGTAGAACTTACTATTGCTTTACATTATATTTTTAATACCCCAGAAGATCTATTGGTTTGGGATGTAGGGCATCAGGCATATGGGCATAAGATCTTAACCGGAAGAAGAGCTGTTTTTGATACCAATAGAAGTCTTGGAGGTATTAGCGGATTTCCAAAAAGAGAGGAAAGTATCTATGATACTTTTGGCGTAGGACATTCTTCCACCTCTATATCTGCAGCTCTGGGAATGGCACTGGCTTCAAATTTAAAAGGTGATACTCAAAAACAACATATCGCAGTTATAGGTGATGCTTCTATTGCAAGTGGGATGGCTTTTGAAGGCTTGAATCATGCCGGCGTGACCAATGCCAATTTGTTGGTTGTTTTAAATGATAATGCCATTGGGATAGATCCAAGTGTAGGTGCATTAAAACAATATCTTACCAAAGCAACGGTTGGGAAAAAACCAGCGCAAGATAATATTATAGAAGCGTTGAACTTTAAATATTACGGTCCTATAGATGGCCATGATCTTAAAAGTTTATTGAAAACATTAGAAGAATTAAAGAATATTCAAGGCCCTAAATTCTTACATGTTATTACCACCAAAGGGAAAGGATTAAAAAAGGCCGAAGAAGATCAGGTTAAATATCATGCTCCCGGAAAATTTATTGCAGATACCGGAGAATTACTGCCTAGTAACTCTGCCGGACTTCCTCTAAAATATCAAGATATTTTTGGATTAACATTGGTAGAACTTGCAGAAATAAATGAGAAAATAATTGGAATTACTCCTGCTATGCCTACGGGAAGTTCTTTAAAATATATGATGGATGCTTTTCCTGATCGCGCTTTTGATGTGGGAATAGCAGAGCAACACGCGGTAACACTAGCTGCTGGAATGGCCACTCAAGGTTTTGTAGTATTTTGCAATATCTATTCAACTTTTTTGCAAAGAGCTTATGATCAGGTTATTCATGATGTAGCTCTGCAAAGCTTACCGGTAATTTTTTGTTTAGATAGAGCCGGATTAGTTGGCGAAGATGGTGCAACCCATCATGGAGTTTTTGATATTGCTTATTTAAGATGCATTCCAAATCTAACCATCGCAGCACCTTCAGATGAGTTGGAACTAAGAAATTTACTATATACAGCCCAGTTAAATATAAAGGGTCCTTTGGCTATAAGATATCCAAGAGGAAGAGGGAATTTTATAGACTGGAAGAGAGAGTTCAAAAAGATAACCTTCGGAAAAGGTGAAATTTTGAAATCTGGAAGTGATCTTGCTATTGTAAGTATAGGGAGCATTAAAGAAAATGTAAGAATTGCGATTGACACATTATCTGAGCCAGAAAAAGTGGCCCATTATGATGCAAAATTTGTTAAACCTTTGGATGAGAGACTATTTTCGAAAATATTTAATATTTTTGAAAAAATTATTACTGTTGAAGATGGAGTTATTGCCGGAGGCTTTGGTTCCGCGGTTTTAGAGTTGGCAGCTAAGTCTAATTATAAAGGGAAAATAACCTGTTTAGGGGTGCCAGACGAATTTATAGAGCAAGGAAGTGTAGAGGAATTACAAGAAATTGCAAAAATTAACGTTGAAAGTATAGCTCATACCATAACTCAACATCTTGATTGATGAATAATACATGTAAAATTTCATGCCTTTAAAATTCCCTGCCTTTCGTTTTGTTTTGCTTTGCATCTTTTTTATTTCGATGAACTCTACTTTCGCAAGAAAATTTCCAAATCATAGAATAGATACTGTTGCTACAGATACCTCTTCTGTAGATACTACCGCTATTGTAGATCAAGATGTGGTATTGCTTTGGAGCCAGAAAAACGCAGTAGGAGTTAATTTGAATGAGGTTGCTTTTGTGAATTGGAATGCGGGGGGTAACAACTCAATTTCAGCATTATTCCATGGAAATTTTGAGAGAAAATATCAAAAGAAATATACCCTTTGGAAATCTAATATCGCCTTGAGATATGGGATAAATGCTCAAGAAGGACGTGAAACTAGAAAGACAGACGATCAGTTAATTATAAATTCAACTTTTGGTTATAGAAGAGATTCTACCGCTAATTGGAGATATTCGGCAAAATTCAACTTTAATACCCAATTTTCTAACGGATATCAATATCCTAATACAGAGAAGCATATCTCTAGCTTTATGGCGCCGGGTTATATGTTTGTGGGAATTGGTTCAGAATATACAGATCCTAAAGAAGATCTTACTATTTACATTTCACCTATCACTCAAAAATCTACATTCGTGCTCGATCAAAGATTGTCAAACGAAGGGATGTTTGGGGTCACCCCGGCCATTCGAGATGAAGAAGGTAATATTATTGAAGAAGGAGAAAATGTTCGAACTGAATTTGGTTTTCTTTTTACTAGTGGTTTTACAAAAGAAGTTTTTGAAAACATCAACATAGATAATCAGCTGAGTTTATATTCAGATTACCTTAATAAATTTGGAAATATTGATGTAGACTGGCAATTAAATGTAAATCTCACCGTCAACGACTTTGTAAAAGCGAGTATTGGCTCTCATTTAAAATATGATGACGATGTTAAGGTAAAGAAAGATATAGACGGAGATGGCACCCTAGAAGCTCAAGGTCCCAAAATACAATTCAAACAAATGTTGGGTGTAGGAGTGCTTTATGAATTTTAATGTATGATTTCAATTATTACAAGTTGTTAGCTTAAATAAAAACCCCGATATCAATTAAGATATCGGGGTTTTTTATTTATAACCTAAGTACTTTTATTCATCTTTAATATCGTAGCGATCTAGCATCATAACCTTATCCCATGCCGCTATAAAATCTTTTACAAATCTTTCCTGTCCATCATCTGCTCCGTAAACCTCTGCAATATTTCTTAGTTGTGAATTAGAACCGAAGATAAGATCACATCGAGTAGCGGTATATTTGGTAACACCACTATCTCTATCGTTAATATTAAAGAGCATGGAGTCTTCTCCCTGAGGAACCCACTCATAATCCATACTGGTAAGAACTTTGAAGAAATCATTAGACAATTGTCCCGGTCTCTCCGTAAATACCCCATGTTTAGAATGATCAAAATTTTGATCTAACACGCGGAGTCCTCCAACTAGAACGGTCCATTCTGGAGCGTTTAACGTAAGTAATTGTGCTCTGTCAAGGAAAATTCTTTCCGGCTGAACACGATATCCTATATTGCTGTTGTGATAATTCTTAAAACCATCTGAAACTGGTTTTAACCAATCAAAACTTTCTACATCTGTAAGTTCTTGAGTAGTATCTAATCTACCCGGTGTAAAAGGAACTCCTACATCCATCCCGGCATCTTTTGCAGCTTTTCCTATGGCAACACAACCTCCTAAAACTACAAGATCTGCGAGCGAAACTTTTTTATTTCCAGCTTGAGCATTATTAAAATCACTTTGAATTTCTTTTAATTTGCCCAGCACTTGGTTAAGCTCTTGAGGCCTGTTCAAATCCCAATTATTTTGAGGTTCTAGTGCAATGCGTGCGCCATTAGCTCCACCACGCTTATCTGAATGTCTATAAACAGATGCTGAAGACCAGGCTGCAGAAACCAAAGCGGAAATAGAAAGCCCACTTGATAAGATTTTATTTTTAAGATCGGCTATATCCGCATCTTCAATAAGGTCATAATCTCTTTTTGGAATGGGATCTTGCCACATCATATCCTGCTCCGGAACTTCAGGTCCAAGATATCTATCTTTAGGCCCCATATCGCGGTGGGTTAATTTGTACCAGGCTTTAGAAAAAGCATCAGTAAAATAGTCGAAGTCGTTTAAGAATTTCTCGCACACCTTTTTATACTCCGGGTCTACCTTCAGCGCAATATCAGAAGTCATCATCATTAGATCATTCATCTCTCCATTAAGATGAGCATCTGGAGTTTTAGGAGCATTAGGATCTTCTGGTGTCCATTGAATTGCTCCAGCAGGACTTTCTGCTTTCTTCCATTCAAATTTGAATAAATTGATCAGATAATTATTATCCCATGTGGTTGGGTCTGGAGTCCAAGATCCCTCAATACCATTGGTCATGGTGTATTTGCCAAAACCGGTTCCTTCCGGGTTTTGCCAGCCCATTCCCATAGCTTGTATTGGAGCCGCCTCTGGAGCCGGACCTATCTTATCTGCAGATACCATTCCGTGACTTTTTCCAAAAGCGTGTCCTCCTGCAATTAGAGCAACGGTTTCTTCATCATCCATTGCCATACGCTTAAATGATTCTCGAATTGCTCTGGCAGAATCCATAGGATCTCCGTTTCCACCCGGTCCTTCAGGGTTTACATATATTAAGGCTTGATGCGTTGCGGCAAGCGGATTTTCAAGATCGCGATCTTCATCAGAAGGTTCTCCTTTCCATCGTAAAGTTTGGGTTACCATCTTATCTGGGTGCCCATCGTAGTATTCACCTACTTTAGACTCTTTAAATGGTTTTCCATTCCAGAACTCTGGGCCCCAATAGGTGCTTCTGTCAGGCTCCCATGCATCTCTTCTTCCTCCGGCAAAACCAAAAGTTGGAAAATTCATGATTTCTAAAGCACAGTTACCAGTTAGTACTATAAGATCTGCCCAAGAAAGTGCAGCTCCATATTTCTTTTTTATAGGCCATATAAGTCGTCTGGATTTATCTGTATTACCATTATCCCACCAAGAGTTGATAGGCGCAAAACGTTGCATTGCTTGTGCAGCACCACCTCTCCCATCAGCAATACGGTAGGTACCGGCAGAGTGCCATGCCATACGAATCATTTGCGGACCGTAATTATCATAATCTGCAGGCCACCACTCTTTAGAGTCTACTAACAGCGCTTTTATGTCTTTTTTTAGTTGCTGAAAATCTAATTTATTAAAGGCTTCTTTATAGCTTTCATCACTTAATGGATTAGCAACCGGTTGTTCTTGGTGAAGTAATTCTACCTGAAGACGATTAGGCCACCAATCATCAACCTGTGGATGTGTTCCAATGGCTCCTCCTACTCGAGTGCCACGAAAAGGGCATTTGGCTTCGCCATCTGGATTTCCCATGTTTTTCATACTGAATTGTATTTTATATTAAAGAATATTATTAATGTGAACTTATTAGTTCACGAATCTAATTATGGATCTATTTAAAATTGTTCTTGTAATTTCCCTTACCAGTAGATAGAGGTACTTAGAATTATTATGAACAGACGTACTTAATTTGCTTTAAGTTTTAATACCGACTTTGACAGTGAAATAATCTATTTTTTTTTATAGTTCTAAATTTAGAATACCGTAGTTATGTGATTATTAGCACGCGTTTTATAAAAGTAAACTAAATAAAAAAGTATTGTGTTAAGGAAGTTTAAAATACTGTTAAAAGCAGTTAACTGGGCTTCAATCTTAATCTAATCTTAAGAATGGTTGAAGCTTAGCTATATGCAATTCTAACAATTAGGTATATCTATCTTTAGATTTTAATTATTTATGTAAGATTTAGATATTCAAATTTTATGTTAAGTGGAGTTTAAAACTGACTTTTCAAATCTTTAGAATTATAGTAGTTGATGTTATTTATAGGGAAGGAGTAAATGTTCGAGCTGAGTTTGGTTTTGTAATTACCAGCGGTATTGCAAAAGAAGTTTTGAGAATATCAACATAGATAATCAGCTGAGTTTATATTCAGATTAACTTAATAAGTTTTCGGAATATAGATATGGACTGGCAATTGAACATATATCTCACCTTAAATGATTTTGTAAAGGCCATTGTTGGCTCTCATTTAAAATATCATCATAATATTAAGTTCAAGAAAGATGTAGACGGAGACGACACCTCAGAAGCTTAAGGTCCAAAGGTGCAATTCAAACAAATTTTGAGAGTAGGAGTGCGTTATAAATTTTAATTTGTAATCTCTTTTGTTAACTGAGTTCTCTTCTTGCCAGGTTGGGTACTGTTTTTATGAATTTTTACAGTAAACTCGGTTCCAAAACCTTCTTCGCTTTTTAAATTTACTTTACCGTTATGTGCTTCAGCAACCATTTTCACAAAGGTTAACCCAATTCCGTAACTCTGCATTTTATTGGCTCGATGTTGCTTTCCATGTTCCAGAAAATTGAAGATCTCTTTTTGTTTTTCTTCGGGAATAGGTTCTCCAAAATTATGAACCGAAATATTCAACCAATCTTCATCATCTTTAATGGCAATAGTGATAGGTTTTTCTGAGTGTCCATATTTTACAGCATTAGAAATAAGATTTTCAAGTAAACGTCTTACCGCAGTTGGATCAAAAATGCCATGTAAAGCTTCATTTTCACAATTGAATATTATTTCTTCGGAAAAAACCTCGCACGCTTCTTCGTAAACCGTTTTAAGTTCGTTGAAGATATTTATATCAGAATATGAAAGCATAATGCCTTCTCCAGCTTTTACGGTAATAGAATCTAAAAGTCCTTCCACCAATTCTATCGCTTTATTCACACTGCTGTAGGTCATTTTTTTAACCCTCTCAAATCTATCTGCTCCAGCCTCGTAGTTCAACATTTCTATGGCCATTCTTGCAGCAGCTAATGGATTTCTAATATCATGTGCCAAGGTTCCTACTAATTTGTTCTGCATTTCTTGTATAGATTCTGTAAAAGAAGCTACCGAATGAAGAATAGCATTATCTATACAGCATTTAATTAAATGAAGTCCGGCTTGGTCATAAATTCCATTTTCATTAACTATTCTAATAATCACATTATTAAAGATCATATACTCATGAATGATCTGAGCTACTGTATAGTTTGAAGAAGTAGCTCTATGGCGACCATGTTCTTCACTATTAGCCACAATTTGATCTATTTTATCATCATTCACATAATCATCTACATTATCATGGCGGTTAATAATGTCTATAACATCATCAAGGATATTTGGAATATGATCATGCAGCGCAATCTTATTGGCATCTTTGGCAGCACTTACATCTTTAAGAACATCTTTTTCCCAAATATTTATAATCTCCTTATGCTTATCAGTTAATAATTGCGCTATTCTTTTCATAATTTCAATCTTAAATATTGTTACCTCTATATTTGTTGAAAGAGGCAACAGTAATCCCGTCGGTTAAAGATGCTGTGTAAGAACAGATCTTCATCAAACTCTGATAAACAGTATCTTCTTCTAAAATTTCAAGTTTTGGCACCGACTGCTTTACTAAATGGTTATAATTAGAATCTATAAAATCTGGTTCCGGTAAGAGCGCATGCGTATAGGTATCTAATAAATAAGAAAGCATCTTATAACCTGCAATTTCTTTATTTATTACTTCTTCACTTTGATAGATGTTCTCTACACTTATTTTTATGATGTCTTTAATTTGAGCTTCGTAGCTGCTCTTGTCAAATAAAGCTTCGTGAAATTCGCCTTTTAAGATGGCTTCTTCATTTGCTAAGAAAAGTTCTACAGCTTCTGTAATTAGTGTGTTTATAGCTAAGGCTCTTAAATAACTCAGCCTATCTGCAGTTGAGGTAAGTGAGTGGTATTTTGAAGTATTAATGCTATTTCTCACCAAGTTAATAAGATATTCTAATGCAAATTCTTCATTGATCAAACCAAGGTTAATACCGTCTTCAAAATCTATGATGGTGTAGCAAATATCATCTGCAGCTTCTACCAAAAATGCTAGCGGATGTCTTGTAAAAGCAACGTTCTTATCATTTCTAACTTTTACAAGGCCTAACTCTTCTGCCACCTCTTCAAATATGGCTTTTTCAGATTGAAAAATTCCAAATTTCTTATCACCAATATTCTTGGTGGGTTTATGCGGAAGTGATTCTTTTGGGTATTTTATAAATGCTCCTAAAGTTGCATAAGAAAGTCTGATACCGCCTTCTACTCCAGGTCTGTTTTCTGTTAAGATCCGGAATCCATTTGCGTTTCCTTCAAATTTTACCAGATCTTGATATTCTTCTGGAGAAAGTTGCTCTTTAAATCTGGCACCATTTCCTAAACTGAAATATTCTCCTATTGCTTTTTCTCCGGAATGGCCAAAAGGTGGATTTCCAATATCATGTGCTAAGGCTGCTGCCGCTACAATAGCTCCAAAATCATTCATTTGATAGCCATGAATGGTTTTAAGATGTGGATGTTTTTCTAAGATCTTTTGCCCGGCTAATCTACCTAAAGACCGTCCAACTACAGACACTTCTAAACTATGAGTAAGTCTGGTATGTACAAAATCTGTTTTTGACAATGGTATTACCTGAGTTTTATCCTGTAAACTTCTAAAAGCCGAAGAGAAGATAATACGATCATAATCTACTTCAAAACCAAGTCTGGTTTCGTTCTGTTCTTTTCTAAGTCTTTTATTCTTATCTCCAAATCTTTTTAAAGAAAGGAGTTGTTCCCAATTCATCATAATGTATTGTTTGCGTTAGGGATTGAGCCATTTGTTTGAGCTCTCCCGACGTTTTTCGGGAAGCGAGTGGCGAAAGCCCGACCCGCAGGGTAACGCCCTAAATCTGAATTCAAAAGTAATAAAAAAGGGAAGTAATGTGATACTTCCCTTTCTTTTGTGTTAACTAATTAATTGTTGGAGTTATAATTTTTATTAAGAACCGCACATCAAGCAATCGTCTCCTTCTGCCTCTTTAGATTGTGCAATTAGAGCGCGCAATTCTTCTGGAGAAAGAGAACTACCTTCTGTAGCTACTTTTACTGGTGCAGCTACTGCCGGTGCTGCTGTTTCAGTAAAACTTTCTACAGCTACAGGTTCTTGTTTTTCTTCTTTTTTAAGGGTGAATTTTATAGCGTCTACAGCACTCTTGGTACGTAAATAGTACATTCCAGTTTTTAATCCGCTCTTCCAAGCGTAAAAGTGCATAGAAGTAAGTTTGCTAAAATTGGCATTTTCCATGAACAGGTTTAACGATTGCGACTGATCTATAAAATAACCGCGGTGTCTGGACATGTCTATTATGTCTTTCATACTCAATTCCCATACGGTTTTGTAAAGTTCTTTAAGATCTTGAGGAATGATGTCTATATCTTGAACAGATCCGTTGGCTCTCATGATAGCATCTTTTACATCTTCTGTCCATAAACCTCTAGATGAAAGGTCTTCCAAAAGATGTTTGTTTACTACTATGAACTCACCAGAAAGTACACGTCTGGTATAAATGTTTGAAGTATAAGGTTCAAAAGCTTCGTTGTTACCAAGAATTTGAGAGGTAGAGGCTGTTGGCATTGGCGCCATTAACAGTGAGTTTCTAACTCCGTTCTTAAGAACTTTTTCTCGAAGTTTCGCCCAATCCCAGCGTCCGCTAAGATCTTCATCTGTCATTCCCCAAAGATTGTACTGAAATTCTCCTTGGCTAATTGGTGAGCCTTCATAAGTTGAATATGGACCTTCTTCTTTGGCTAATTCCATAGAAGCGGTTACAGATCCAAAATATAGCGTTTCAAAAATCTCCTGATTCAGTTTTTTCGCTTCATCTGAAGTAAAAGGCAATCTCAATTTAATAAAAGTATCGGCAAGGCCTTGAACTCCTAAGCCAACCGGACGGTGACGCATGTTAGAGTTTTCAGCTTCTTTAACCGGGTAATAGTTTCTATCAATAACTTTGTTCAAGTTCTTGATCACTCTTTTGGTAATCTTAAAAAGTTCTTTATGGTCAAACTCATTGTCTTTAATGAACATTGGTAAAGCGATAGAAGCCAGGTTACAAACAGCCACTTCATCTGGGCTGGTGTATTCCATGATCTCGGTACACAAGTTTGAAGAACGAATAGTTCCTAAATTCTTCTGATTCGATTTACGGTTTGCAGCATCTTTATAAAGCATATAAGGAGTTCCAGTCTCTATTTGAGATTCCAGAATCTTCTCCCAAAGCTCACGAGCTTTCACTGTTTTTCTGCCCTTTCCTTCACTTTCATATTTATGGTAAAGCGCTTCAAACTCATCGCCATGAATATCAAATAATCCAGGGCATTCATTTGGGCACATTAACGTCCAAGTTGTATCTTCTTCAACGCGTTTCATGAAAAGATCTGGGATCCACATGGCATAAAAAAGATCTCTCGCTCGCATTTCTTCTTTTCCGTGATTTTTCTTAAGGTCTAAAAAATCGAAAATATCGGCATGCCATGGTTCAACATACATAGCAAAAGAACCTTTTCTTTTTCCACCTCCCTGGTCTACATAACGGGCGGTGTCGTTAAACACCCTAAGCATAGGGACAATCCCGTTAGAAGTACCATTGGTGCCGGAAATGTAAGATCCGGTTGCACGCACATTGTGTATAGATAGCCCTATACCTCCAGCCGCTTGGGAAATCTTGGCTGTTTGCTTTAGGGTATCATAAATTCCATCTATACTGTCGTCTTTCATTGTAAGTAAAAAACAAGAAGACATTTGAGGTTTTGGGGTACCTGAATTGAAAAGTGTTGGAGTAGCGTGTGTGAAATATTTTTTAGACATCAGCTCATAAGTTTCTATAGCTGCCTCAATATCATTAAGGTGAATTCCTATAGAAACACGCATAAGCATGTGTTGTGGGCGTTCTGCAATCTTTCCGTTAAGTTTTAACAGGTATGACCTTTCTAGTGTTTTAAATCCGAAGTAATCATAATTAAAATCTCTGTTATAGATAATCGTTGAGTCTAATAGCTCTTGATTTTCTTGAATTACTTTGTAAACATCTTTTGCTAAAAGAGATGCTTTTTTACCTGTTCTTGGGTTTACATATTCATAAAGATCTGTCATTACCTCAGAGAAGGTCTTCTTGGTATTCTTATGTAGGTTGGAAACAGAAATTCTTGCTGCTAAACGTGCGTAATCCGGGTGAGAAGTGGTCATGGTTGCAGAAACTTCTGCCGCCAAATTATCTAATTCACTTGTGGTTACCCCATCATATAAACCTTCAATTACTCTCATGGCAACCTTTAAAGGGTCTACCATTTCGTTTAAGCCATAACAAAGTTTTCTAATTCTGGCTGTAATCTTGTCGAACATAACGGGCTCTTTGCGGCCGTCTCTTTTGTGTACATACATAGGCAATATATTTAGGGGTTTGCACTGAGAAACCTCCTTGCAAACAAAAATTTTAATAAATTATCTGATTTTGAAGCTAGTGTGGGGGGCTTGCTTTAAATGCTCAGAACTAGAACTGAATAATAATAAAAACCGGTTCCGGCCTTTCGGGGGGAAACTAGAAACCGGTTTATAAAGCCAATTTTAAAAATCGGCGTCAAAGCTTATTTTGTTAGTGTCTTTATCTTTGTTCATCACGCCGGCTTTTTGGTATTCACCTACACGTTTTTCAAAGAAGTTTGTTTTACCCTGAAGGTTGATCATATCCATAAAATCAAAAGGGTTGGCACTGTTGTATTCTTTTTCACAACCAAGTTCTACCAGTAATCTGTCTGCAACAAATTCCAGATACTCTGTCATTAGCTTAGAGTTCATACCAATTAAACTCACCGGTAACGATTCTGTAACAAATTCTCTTTCAATGTTTAGAGCATCTACAATAATCTCTCTAATTCTTTCTTTAGGAACTTTGTTTACTAAGTGGTTATTATGTAAATGCACAGCGAAATCACAGTGTACTCCTTCATCTCTAGAAATAAGTTCGTTAGAGAAGGTAAGGCCAGGCATCAATCCACGTTTTTTTAACCAGAAGATAGAACAAAATGCTCCAGAAAAGAAGATCCCTTCTACGGCAGCAAATGCTATAAGTCTTTCTGCAAAAGAATCAGATTCTATCCATTTTAAAGCCCAAGAAGCTTTTTTCTGAATCGCCGGAAAAACATCTAAAGCTTGAAAAAGCTGATTTTTTTCCTTTTCATCTTTAACGTAGGTATCTATTAACAACGAATAGGTTTCAGAATGAATATTTTCCATCATGATCTGAAAACCATAGAAGAACTTAGCTTCTGAATATTGAACTTCATTCACGAAGTTTTCGGCTAAATTTTCATTAACAATTCCATCTGATGCTGCAAAAAAAGCAAGTATATGTTTTATAAAGTAACGCTCGTCTGCAGTTAATTTATTATTCCAATCGTTTAGATCTTGATGAAGGTCAATTTCTTCGGCAGTCCAGAAACTTGCTTCCATTTTTTTATACCAATCCCAAATGTCATGATGTTTGATTGGAAAGATTACAAATCTGTCTTTGTTTTCTTGTAAAATGGGTTCTAGTTGTGCCATACGTTGTGTGTGTTTTGGGAGTTAAAAGCTACATGAGATACTCGTGTTAACAAATATTGAAAAATCTAATAGATATTGAAAGAAATTAAGGCAAACGTTTTCAACAAAGTAATTAACACAAGCGGAATTATTTTTTCTTATAGAACTGTTAATAAAGGTTATTAATAAATTGAAAATCAATAAGTTAATATATGTTAATAAAGATAAAATCAAATTTTAACAAACGCCTCTGAACCCCCTTAATTTATAGGTTTTTGAAGATATTGAAGACTGTTGATAATTGATTATTTTGCAGGGTAATTTTTTAAATATTGCCATATATAAAGTCTTACTATTAGACTTGAAATTTTTAAAAAGAAAAAGCTTAGTTTATTTCTGGCCCTCAGAAATAAACTAAGCCTGGCTAATTCAAAAACAAACACTGCTGTTTGCAAAATGAATATTTTTAATCATCTGTTATGCTGATGTAATCTTTCTTGTTTAAGTTAAATTGTTTTCTGCTGAGTTTGGTGCACGTTAAAGTGATATTATTCTTCGCATTTTTGAGACCTTCCATAGATAATTGCATTAGAATCGCTTTTTCTTTATAGATCCAATCTGGATTAAAATTTTTGGGAAGATTTGTTTGGTCTGAATTGTAGATAGCATCAAATTGAATACCCGGCTCTGTGGTAATATAAAAGGTCATTACTTCCTCTTGATTTTCCACTTGAAATCCTTTGCAGTTATAACCTAAGATGTTTTTATTTCCAACCTTTTTGAATTTGTATTTATCCCTTTCAAAGTTTTTAGTTGCACCAAGTTGTTGAAGGCTGTTTTTATAAGATGCAGCATTTATCATTTTCTTACCTTCGCTTTCAGAAAACATGATCATTAGCTCTAAATTTTTATCAATGACCATGTAAAGATTTTCTTTTGGGGAAACTTTCATTCCGTAATACGGAGCATCCTTTTTAATTAGATAATTTATAACGTTTTCACCGTCTTTAGATTCAATCTTAATGTGATATTGCCAGTCGAAATTATAATTATCGGGTACTTTAGAGATCTCGGTTATCGTGATATCTTGATTGTTTGAAACTTCATTAGATTTTAATGGAATTTCATTCTGAACATCGATAGGTGTATTGGAGACAATTTGTTCAGAAGTAGGCGTATTTTTTTTAGGAGATTTTTTTAGAACCTGTGCTTGCGACATTTCGAAGATAAATGCTACTAATAATCCGGCAAGTAATAGACGTTTCATGATGCCATTTTTATTTGAAAATGATCAATATAAATTGATTTTTCAATAGCTAATGGGGAGCCAAATGAAAATGAGCAGTTGGGAATGCTTTTCTTAAAGTTACAAAGAAAATGCGAAAATTTTGCCAAAAACTTTCAAAAATAATGTGAATATTCTTAAAGTTGAGGCGATGTTCTTAAAAGACTTATTTAGAAATAGATGCAGCAGTTTTTTCTAATTCCATATACCAATCTTCTCCAAATTTTCTTATAAGAGCTTCTTTTACAAATTTATATACAGGAACTTGAAGTTCTTTTCCTAAAGAGCATGCATCATCGCAAATATGCCAGTGATGATAATTAACCGCAGAAAATTCAGAATAATCTTGAACACGAACTGGATATAAGTGGCAGGAAACCGGCTTTTTCCAATCTACTTCACCTTGGTTATATGCCTCTTCAATTCCGCAAAGTGCAGTTCCTTTTTCAAATATTACGTAGGCACAGTCGGCGCCATTTATAAGAGGAGTTTCAAGTTCTCCATCTTCTCCGGTAATAGACGTGCCTTGCGCTTCTATAGCTGCAATTCCTTCTTTTCTTAAAAATGGTTTTACCTTTGGGTAGATCTCTTTTAATATACGAGATTCTTCTTCATCTAGAGGAGCTCCTGCATCGCCATCTACACAGCACGCGCCTTTACACGCAGAAAGATTGCACACAAAATCCTTTTGGATTATCTCTTCAGAAACTATGGTTTTTCCTATTTGAAACATGGCGCAAAGATATTTATTTCCATCGAACTACCTCAAACTTTCGGGTGCAATTTAATCTATTGAAATTGAGCTTAATTTAACTCTAAAATGGTTTATTTTTCCTCTTTTATAATGTAATTTTGCAGCCTTATTTTAACAATATTTTCTATGAAGTTGGATTTTAGAGAAATAGCCACAGCTACTATGATCTTATTTGCTGTAATCGATATTATTGGGAGTATTCCTATAATTATAGATCTAAAGAAAAAGGCAGGTAAAATTCAGAGTGAAAAAGCCTCAATCGTTGCCGGACTTTTAATGATTATGTTCCTTTTTTTAGGAAAACAGATCTTAAATCTTATTGGAATTGATGTGAACTCTTTTGCAGTTGCAGGTTCTTTTATCTTGTTCTTTTTAGCATTAGAGATGATCTTAGGAATTACGCTTTACAAAGATGATGCGCCAGAAACGGCGGCCGTAGTGCCTTTGGCATTTCCATTAATTGCTGGTGCGGGGACAATGACTTCAATACTTTCTTTAAGAGCAGAGTATGAAACTGTTAACATTATAGTTGCAATTATAATCAACATCATATTTGTGTACCTGGTGCTAAAATCTTCAGGGAAGATCGAGCATGTTTTAGGAAAGCAAGGAATAAATGTGGTACGAAAAATATTTGGTGTAATTTTGTTAGCAATCGCTGTAAAGTTGTTCGCGGCAAACATTCAAAGCTTGTTTGCGTAGCAGGTTAGCATGAATTTTATAATAAAGTATAACGATGAAAATTTTAATCTACATTTTAATGGCAATGTCTATAGGTGTTATAGCTTATAATATTACCATCTTAGACTTTGATAATTTATTGGAAGGTAATAGCACTATTGCATTAATAGGCATTTTAGCCGCAGGATGTGTACTGGTTTTATTGGCTATTTTATTAACCTCGAAGGCTATTGAAAGAAAAGCCAAATCTTAGTGAGTTTTGATACACTTATTATAGGTGGAGGTGCAGCAGGAATGTCATGTGCTTTACTACTTGGTTCTGCGTACGAAAAGCCTTACAGTAGAAATAAAGAAGTAGGTATAATCTTACACCAAAAAACTTCACACTTACAAAATGCTTTGTTTAATAATGTATTGGGTTTAGCTCCCGGTTCTAAAGGCATGGACCTTCTGAAAATTGGAAAAGAACAGCTTGCCCAACTTTATCCGAGCGTAGTTCAGATTGAAAAAGAAAAGGTGAAGGAAGTAGTGTTTGAAAAAGAAGGATTTAAAGTTATTACCAACAAAACAGTATATAAAGCCTTAAATGTAGTTATTGCTGTTGGGTATACCAACTTAATGAAAATTAAAGGATTAGAGTCTTATATAATTCCGCATAAAAAATCTCCTATCTCTAAGAATAGAATACAACTAATTAATGAAGATCATTTGGTGGCACCAGGACTTTATGTGGCCGGATCTTTAGCAGGACACCGCAGTCAGTATGCCATTGCTTGCGGAAGTGGAACAGCAGTTGCTACAGATATACTTACAAAGTGGAATGGAGGAGAGCACACAAAAGTGCATGATAAATTAAAATAACATAAAGTAGGTAATTACCGTAACCGGTAGCGATGCGATCATTAAAATAATGAAAACTCGGTGTATTTTTCTATAGACTAAAGCTCGTTTTAGTTGCTTTTTGAACTTAGAATCTCCAGAAGAATGAATTTGCTCTTCAATAGCTTTTAGAGAAACATTTGATGAATCCACCAGAATCTCTTTCTGTAAAAATAAGAGCGCGCTATTATCTAACAATCTGAAGCTCACTGCTATTATATAAAAAAATAGCGGGGAGAGCAGTAAAAATATGGCAGTATAGTCATTATAAGCATCCATCATCACGAATATATTAATTTGACTGTGATAATTCTATCACTTTCGTAATAATTCGGTCATCTTTATTGATTATCCGTTGAAATTCATTGGTTCCAAAAAGTTGTTGTGCCATAACAGCCTCTAAATACCTTTTCAAAACCGGTACGTTTTGAGAAATATTAATCGGAAAATTCTCATTTTTTGTAAAAGAGAAAAAGTTTTGAACTGTTTGATCTGTTATGACTTGTTTTTCCTGAAATTCTTTCCAACTCAATGTATTGTAATAGGATCTATTCTTTTCTAATTCTTCAAATATAAATTTACTAAAGAGTCCAGAAGATCTTAATAGATAAGACAGGGCTTCTTTTTCTGTATTGGTATCTTTTGGTATAAAGATATCAGGAATTATTCCACCTCCTCCATATACAATTTTTCCTGCAGGAGTAACATATTTTAATGAATCTGTTACATGAATACTATCGGCATGGGCCAGTTCTCCGTTTTTATATCTTCTAATATAATCATTAAAATAAGCTTCATTCCCCATATCGTAAGGTTTCTGGATAGACCTACCCGTTGGGGTGTAATAGCGCGCTATGGTTAATCTAACAGCGCTACCATCTCCCAAAGCCATTTCTCGCTGAACAAGCCCTTTTCCATAAGAACGCCTACCAATTATAGTTCCTCTATCATTATCTTGAAAAGCTCCAGCAACGATCTCACTGGCAGAGGCCGAGTTTTCATTAATTAACACGTAGAGAGGCTTGTCTTCATAGCTTCCTTTTTTATTGGCGAAAGTTTTCTCGATAGCTCCCGATTTATTTTTAGTAAATAAGATTAGATTTCCATCTTTTAGAAATTCATCTACAATATTAACCGCTTCAGAAAGATATCCTCCGGGATTATCACGTAAGTCTATAGCGATCTCTTTTGCGCCTAAATCTTTTAAGCTCAATAAACTCTTATGAAATTCTTGATAGGTGGTTTCAGAAAAGCGATTGATCTTTATATATCCCAACTTATCGGTGAGCATATAAGCGGCATCGATACTTTTAATTGGAACGCGGGATCTTTTAAGGTTGAAATCGAGAAATTTATTGACTCCTTTTCTGTAGACTTTTAATCGAACTTCAGAATTTTCTTCTCCTTTAAGCTGAGCGATAATAGAGTCTGTTCCCATATCTTTATCAAACAGTTTTTTATCATTTGCATAAAGAATTCGATCTCCGCCTTTAATCCCAATTTTTTCACTTGGACCACCTTTCATAGGTTGAATAACCACGATGGTGTCTTTAATTTGATAAAAGCTTACTCCAATACCAACAAAATCTCCGTTCATATTTTCAGTAACACTCGCGTATTCTTTCTTTGGAATATATACCGAATGTGGATCTAGATTTTCTAAGATCTTATTTACTGTAACATCTACAATGCTGTCTGTATTTACATCATCTACATACTCATAGTCTATATAATCTATAAGTCTGTTAAGCTTTTCTTTTTTACTATTAGAACTAAATAACGCCTGATCTTTACTAAAATTAAGCTGAGACCCCAGGAGTAATCCTACGGCGCAAGCCAATCCTAATAAAAAAGGTAAGTATATTTTGTTCTTGTTTTTCAATCGTCTAATTCTGTTAACTGATTAATCTCTACACAGGCTTTTTCTAAAAATTCTAATCCGGAGTTGTCTTTATATTCATCTTTATATACCAATCTGGTAATACCTGCTTGGTGTATAAGTTTGCTACATTCTTTACAGGGGGAAAGTGTAATGTATAGCGTAGCACCCTGGCATGAGTGTGTAGATGAGGCAACTTTTAAAATGGCATTGGCTTCTGCGTGAAGAACATACCATTTGGTGTAACCTTCATCATCTTCGCAATAATTTTCAAAACCGGTGGGGGTACCGTTATATCCGTCGGAAATTATCATTCTATCTTTCACAATAAGTGCACCAACTTGCTTTCTTTTACAATGAGAAAGTGTTCCCCATTCTCTTGCAATTCGTAGGTAAGCCCTATCGTATTTATGTTGTTTCTTATCTTTCATAATTTAAACACAGCATGCTCTTCTCTTTGAACCTTTTTTTAACTGAATTATTGCTTAACTAATGTATTTCAGAGAAAAGGTTGTTACAATTTTATAGCGTTAAAATTTACCAGATTTTCAGTAAGTTATCTCTCAAAATTGGTAATAATATTCCTATTACTATAGATGAAATAACTAAAATCCAATCTCTTCTGTTCACCTTCAATACTTTTAGAAATAAAAATGTAAGAATCAAGACGGAGATAACTACAGTAATCTGTGCAGCTTCAATTCCTAATGTAAATTCCATTAGTAGGAGAAACTTATTTTCCATTCCAGAAGCTATCATTTTAAAATAAGTAGAAAATCCAAGTCCGTGAATTATTCCAAAAAAAGCTGTGGTGATATACAATAGAATAGCATTTTTTTGCTCCTTTTTCTTCGCTGTAAATAAATTATAGAGTGCAGTAATCAATATAGAAACAGCAATTAGAATCTCTACATATTTAGTGTCTACACGCACAACTCCATAAGCCGACAAGATCAAAGAAATGGTGTGTCCTAAGGTGAAGGTAGTAGCTAAATAAAGTACTTTTTTCCAGCTCGAGAAGGAATAGGAAATCACTAAAGCAATTAAAAACAAAATGTGATCGTAAGCTTGCCAATCTAAAACATGTTCGAGGCCCAACTTAAAATATAACCAGAATTGAGACATATATACTAAAAGATAAACGCCGAAAGTACGACTTATAAAGCTATTACCAAAAATGCAAAGAATACATATTGTTTCAATTAATTTACTGCATACTATAAAGGTTGCGAATTATAGGCAATGTGACTTTAAAAAAAAATCTAATTAAGGTATGATTGCATTTTATTTACTAGAAATGGCTTTCCAACTCTTTTTACCCAACGTTACCAAACCTAAAACGATTATTCCAGCTACAAGGCCTATAAGCATTTCTACAATTATGGAAGGAATACTTTCAAAAAGCCCATGTAAGAAATGAACATTGTGGGCAAAAATTCCTCCCGAAACCATCAAGAGTGCAATAGTTCCAATGATGGATAATCCCTTAATTACTTTAGGCAGTGCGTTTATCAAAAAATGTCCAATAGTATCAGAAAAGCTATCATCTCTTTCGTTTAGGTTTATCAATTTTGCTCCAAATTCATCCATACGTACTATTAAGGCTACAATTCCATAAACTCCTACAGTGGCTATTAAAGCTATTATGGTTACTACAATAATCTGGGTTAGGAGAGCTTCTGAACTAACGGTACCTAAAGCGATGATCACAATTTCTATAGATAAAATGAAATCGGTTAAAATAGCAGACTTGATCTTTTCTTTTTCATGTGCTAAAATTTCTTCTTCTGAAATTTCTTCTAATACCAATTCTTCTGAAGCATGGGCATGAGGAAAGAGAAATTCATAGATCTTTTCTGCTCCTTCATAGGCTAAATATAAGCCTCCAATTATAAGAATTATGGTAATGGCTGTTGGAACAAAAGCGCTTAAAAGAAAAGCTACTGGTAAGATTATAATTTTATTTAATAAAGAGCCTTTGGTTATTGCCCAAAGCACGGGTAGCTCTCTAGAAGACATAAAACCGGAAGCTTTTTCAGCATTTACAGCCAGATCATCTCCAAGAATACCCGCTGTCTTTTTACCCGCAACTTTTCCCATTACTGCTACATCATCCATTAAAGCGGCTATATCGTCTAATAATGCGAAAAATCCTGAGGCCATATTTTTAGTGTTTTTTTAAAAGTTGAAATTTCGATCTTTTTAATGGAATGGGAAAATTAAATTTTTAGCAATCTTTTTATACCTAAGAATCTTCTGCTGTTTTCAACAATTATCCCTTAAAGTGCCTATTCAAATGAAAATCGATCTATCGAAAAAACCATAAGAAAAAATCATTTTTCAAAAATATTATATTAGCTTTATTATCTGAATTTCAGCCTCTTAAATTTAATTTTTATAGCCTACAGAAAATTAAAGTTACCTAATAATTATAGAATGAAAATTTTCTGCTATTTCTCTTTAATAATATTTCTGTTTGGAAGCTGTAAAACAATGCAAACTTCAGAATCCATTTTTGAAGAAGGTAGAACTTTTGAAAAATTTAGAGGTTTTGAACCTGTAGATCCTACCGAGTTTAACAATGATATTCTAATAGTGCAAGACGGAGTGATTGCCAGTAAAGATCTAAAACTTCTCAATTCTGAAGAAACTCTTGGGTTTTTAAATAATGAAACAGTGCTAGTTTCCATAGGCCAATTAACATCAGAAGGTAAGATCGCCTATATTCCATTTGCTATTTCCAAAAAGAACACCAGCTATAAGGTTACTATGGATTATATGAAATATGCAACTTTAGGGCAGCAGGACGAGCGAAATAATTTTATTGGGTATAAGCGAGTAGGGGTTGGTTTAAGACTTATTTCTTTAATAACAACGGCAGAAGCCGGAATTAATATTAGTGATCTATATTCAATAGGTCTTGCTGCAAAAGCAGGAAAGTTAAGCGGTACTTTAATGATAGAGGTTATTGGAATTAAGTCTAAAGATGTTACTACGTTGTTGCCGTTACCTTCAGAGATCAATCAAACAACTATTCAAAATGCGATGCAAGCTTTGGCAACCATCAAGTCGAAAATTTATGATGAAGACACCAGATTGTATCCGCAGGTCATGGCCATTAAACTAGATGAAAGTGCCAGAAATAAAAAAAATGAGGATGTTGCAAGTACGATGGAACTTCCACCTAATATACAGGCTGGAATGAGTATTTCTCTCGAAGATATTGAAGAATCAGAGGAAGTTGATAATAGTATTAAGCTTCAGTTTCAAAACAACAACATTGGTTCTGGATCTAGGTTAGAACAAGCAGCAAAATTGGAACAAGAAGCTTTAAACTTTTTATTAGATAAAAATATAGATCAAGCCATCGTAACGCTCGAAAATTGTGAAGAACTCTTACCAGGTTATCATAGCGTTTATGAGGTTATGATGTTGCTTAAAAGGCAACGTGAAATACTTTCTGATAAAACTTCTCCCTTGTGGCAAGAAGTCTATAAGCAAATTCTTGATAATTTTTCTTGGAGACTGCCAGAGTCTATCAAAAAGAAACTTAGAGAATCATAGTATATGTTCATTGTTCTTTACTATAATTGTGTAGAAATTATAAAAACATATTAGTTAAAAAATCCCGTCAAAATTTAGTTTGACAGGATTCCTCTTTTAAAATTATTACTGAAGAAAGTTTAAGCAGGGATCATCTTCGCTTTATCTTCTCTTTTCCAGTTTCTATGCATTCCAATTGCTTTTATAAAATCGGCTGGTTTTTTATTGATACAAACCGCTTCATCACCTTTGAAATCTTTTCCGAAGGTTTCATCAAATAACGCTTCACCTTCAGCATCCACTGCAATAGCCTTGCAATGTTTTAAAGTTTCATTGATAAATTTCTTAGCCTTAGCATTATCCTTTAGGGCTTTAATGCTTTTTGCACCACCAGGAATATAGATGGCATCAAAAGCTACACTTTCTGTAGTCATTAAGGCGGCATCTACTTTCATATTTTTATCGTCTGAACCTTTTACCATGCCACCATGAGGGGCAACCAAGTTGACTACTGCATTTTTCTTTTCTAATGCATCTTTCATCGTATTCACATTTTCAGCATTAAAACCATCGGCTACTAAAAATGCAATTTTTCTTGTAGCTATGCTATCTGCTTTAATGTGAGTTTGACTTAAAGCCTCAGATTTATCTAAATAGTCTTTTCTTTTTTGTGGTTCATTTTTAGTTCCATCGTCGTCTGCACCTATGGCTTGATTTACAGGTTTTTCGATCTTGGTTGGAATTTTCAGACCCAAATTTGTTGCTACTTGCTTAGCCAGGTCTTTATCGATATTATTAATAAGCCATAGCATACGTTCTTTAATATCGTCTTGGGTACATTTTCCAAGTTCAAAAGAATAAGCATCTACCACATGGTTCTTTTCCCAGTCTTTTAAACTTCTATAAAAAATTCCCGGTTGAGAAAAATGATCGCTAAAACTTTCGCTTCTTGCTCTTACTTTTTTAGCATCAATTCGCTCTTCATAACTGGTAAATCCACCCTCAGCCATTTTTGCTAAATGTGGACATCCGCCGCTCATAGAATTGGGGAAATAAGCGGTATTTCCTTTATTTACAGTAATTCTCATGTGCCCATCTCTCTGATTATTATGAACAGGATTAATTGGTCTATTTATAGGGATTTCATGAAAGTTTGGACTTCCTAATCTTGAAAGTTGAGTATCTGTATATGAGAATAGTCTACCCTGTAATAATGGGTCGTTACTAAAATCTATTCCGGGTACTAAATGTCCAGGGTGAAACGCCACCTGTTCTGTTTCTGCAAAGAAGTTATCTGGGTTTCTGTTCAGAACCATTTTACCAATTCTTTGAACCGGAACTAACTCTTCAGGAATCAATTTTGTTGGATCAAGAATATCAAAATCATATTTATGTTCATCTTCTTCAGGTACTATCTGAATTCCAAATTCCCATTCTGGAAATTGCCCAGAATCTATAGCATCCCACAAATCGCGACGGTGAAAATCGCTATCTGCACCATGCAATTTTACAGCTTCATCCCAAGTAACAGATTTTACTCCTAATAAAGGCTTCCAATGGAATTTTACGAAATGAGATTTTCCTTCTTTATTGATCAATCTAAAAGTATGAATTCCGAAGCCTTCCATCATTCTTAAGCTACGCGGAATTGCGCGATCACTCATAGCCCAGATGTGGTTATGTAATGTTTCTGGCGTACGAGATACAAAATCATAAAAAGTATCATGAGCTGAAGCCGCTTGTGGAATTTCACGATGAGGTTCTGGTTTTACAGCGTGAATAAGATCTGGAAATTTCATGGCATCTTGAATGAAGAAAATAGGCATATTATTACCTACAAGATCAAATACCCCTTCTTCTGTATAAAATTTAACAGCAAAACCACGTACATCTCTCGCCATATCTGCAGAACCTTTAGATCCTGCTACGGTAGAAAACCTAGTAAAAACAGGTGTTCTTCTGTTGGTATCGGTAAAAATTCCAGCTTTGGTATATTTTTCTTGACTTTTGTATAATTCAAAATAACCATGGGCAGCACTTCCACGAGCATGAACAATTCTTTCTGGAATTCTTTCATGATCAAAATGGGTAATCTTCTCCCTAAGAATAAAATCTTCTAAAAGAGTAGCTCCTCGCTCACCAGCTTTTAAAGAATTATTAGTGTCGTTTACTTTTAAGCCTTGATTGGTGGTCATTGTTTTCCCTTCAGGGTCAGATATGTTTTGCTGCATATCTTTTTTCTTGGCATCATTTTTATCGTTCTTCATTATTGATGATTTAATAGACTTAAATTTATAACTAAGCCTTTTCCATGGCCTATAATAAGGTGTTAAACATTAATCAAATATTTCTTAATTTATCAATGGAAAGTGATACGTTCGGCGATATAACTTTGAAGTTTTTTTATCATCCAGCACACAAGAAAACTATTGTGATTTCAGTATTTAAAAAATAAGTTTTTAACTACTTAAGTTTCGTTTTAGCATGAAAATTTTCCAAACAGTTAATACTATTCTGTCTTCGGCTTAAAATTTGAGTATGTTTAATTAAATTACAATCAATTCTTATCAGTTGCCCTACTTTCTGATCTCAATTAAAATCAAATATTATGAGATTATTCTACATTTTAGCTTTCTTCATTTGTCTAAATATTCAGGCTAAAACCGTTACCGGAAAAATTTCCGACAATCAAGGGTTTCCTTTGCCAGGCGTAAATATCATTATTAAAGGTACCTCAACTGGTGTTCAATCTGATATGGATGGAAAGTATTCCATTGAGGCAGAAAAAGGAGACCAGTTAGTATTTAGCTATATAGGTTTTAAAACAAAAACTGTAGCTGTTACCGATATTTCTGTTATTAATGTAAAATTGGAAGTAGATAGTTCAAGTTTAGATGAAGTAATAGTTGTAAATCCTAATTCTCAAGCATTAAGAATAAGAGGCTATTCTAGAATAAATAAACCAATTACCTCAAACGAATCTTATAAGGAAATAGAAGAGAATAAATTCAAATTAGTTACAACTTCTCCGCTTTCTACATTTTCTATTGACGTTGATAAAGCCGGATATAGCAACATAAGAAGAATGATTAATAATGGAATGAAAATTCCGAAAGGTGCTGTGAAGATTGAAGAGTTGGTGAATTATTTTAATTATGATTATAAACAACCAACTGGAAATGATCCATTTTCAATTCAAACAGAACTTATTAAAACCCCGTGGAATAAGGATACAAAGCTTGTAAAAATTGGAATTCAAGGAAAAAAAGTTCGTCTAGATAATGTTCCTCCATCAAATCTTGTATTTCTTATAGATGTTTCTGGATCTATGGGAGCTACAAATAAATTACCCTTATTAAAAGCTGCTTTTGGTTTACTTACTAATCAACTAAGAAAAGAAGATAAAATTTCTATAGTAGTTTATGCAGGTGCAGCAGGGGTAGTGCTAGAGCCAACATCTGGAGACCAAAAAGATAAGATTAAAGAAGCGCTGAACAAATTAGAAGCAGGCGGATCTACAGCGGGAGGAGAAGGAATTCTATTAGCCTATAAAATTGCTAAAGAGAATTTTATAAAAAATGGAAATAACAGAGTTATTATTGCAACCGATGGCGATTTTAATGTAGGCTTGCAAAACGATAGTGCTATGAAAGATCTCATTGAAGAACAAAGAGAAAGTGGAGTTTTCTTAACTGCACTTGGCGTTGGAATGGGAAATTATCAAGACTCAAAACTCGAAACCTTAGCGCAAGCAGGTAACGGAAATCATGCTTACATAGACTCTATGCAAGAAGCTCAAAGAGTTTTAGGGACAGAGTTTGGAGGTACTATTTATACTATTGCTAAAGATGTTAAAATTCAGGTAGAGTTCAATCCTGAAAATGTAGCGGCTTTCCGTTTAATAGGTTACGAAAATAGGTTGTTAAATGATGAAGATTTTAAAGACGATAAAAAAGATGCCGGTGAGTTAGGAAGTGGACATAATGTAACCGCTATTTACGAGATCATTCCTCCGGGTTCTAAAACCGAATTTTTAAAAGATCTGGAAGATTATAAATATACTAAAAGAGTTTCAAAAGGAAATAATGCGGAGGAGTTGCTTACGGTAAAATTTAGATATAAAGAACCTGACGGTAAAAAGAGTAAATTGATTGAGCATGTAGTGCAAAATTCGTCGTTAAATACTTCTTCTACAGATTTCAATTTTATTTCTGCAGTTGCGCTTTTTGGAATGAATCTTAGAGCTTCTGAATTTACAAATGGTGAAAAAATTCCATTGGTTTTAGAATTAGCAGAGAAAGGTAGAGGAGAAGATAAAGATGGTTATAGAGCAGAATTTATTAGACTGGTAAAGAGTTACGATAACCTGAATGCAGGAACAAAATAAAATTTTTAGCTAAAAAGAAGGAACCTCATAAACGGTTCCTTTTTTATTCCGCTTTTTTTAGGAACTAAGAATTTATTTCTTCTTTTTGATTAAATATCACTTCTATCCTTTTATCGGGGATAATCCATATAAATGCTACTAAAACATAGAATAGGCCGCCCAATATTGGCCAATATAGTGAACAAATAATTCCTAAAATATAGAGTGGAGGTGAAGCTTTTCCTTTTAGATCTTTTCCTATTGCTTTCTTTAAAACGGAATTTGTGCCATGAACTTTTAAAATAACTGTTTGCAGTATGAAATATGCAATAGCACACATTAAAAGTACAACACCATATAACGCCATGGGAATTGCTTCAAAATGATTTTCTCCCATCCATCCGCTCGCAAAGGGAATTAAAGAAAGCCAGAAGAGTAAATGAAGATTTGCCCATAATATTTTACCGGAAACTTTAGTAAACCGTATGCATCATATGATGGTGGTTGTTCCAATATATTCCAATATAAATAAAACTCAATATGTAGCTTATGAAAATTGGAATTAACGGCTTGATATTAGAAAGAGTATTACCATGAGGTACTTTTATTTCCAATACCATAAGGGTAATTATAATTGCCAATACACCATCACTAAACGCCTCTATCCTTCCTTTTTTCATAGATTAAAAGAGCAAATTGTTTAAAAATTGGCTTTCTCATCTCAAATATTACTTTTATTAAAATAGGTATTATGATAAAATATGTGTGAAAACCATATCATATCTACGGGAAACCGTAATGGTTTTAGAGATTATCATAATATCTTCGGACCGATATAATACCCCAGCAATTTTTATAAATAAGTGTCGGGATTTTAATTAGTTCTGTTTTTTGTAGGGATTAACAGATTACTATTTCCGGCACTTACTTTATGAGTTCTTAAACATGTACAATGAGATATTTACTTCTGTTAACCATCCAAGTATACTGGAAATTAAAGCCAAATAATAAAGAGTCATCTTGTTTATACAAAACGGCTTGTTCTCATCATATCTACAATCTCACAAAGTCTAATGGAATGATAGCAGGTATTAAAGCGGCCATTTACAGGATAAGAACTTGTAGAAGTGGTTATTCTCTTTTTTCAAATCCGTTGACCGGAAAAGTTCAAATGTTATTGGTAAATAATAAGATGTTAACCGAAGAATCTATAGCAGATAGATATTTAGATCAACTTTAGTTATATTAATTGTTAATTTAAAAGCTCCTCTAATTTAATTATTAGAGGAGCTTTTTATAGAATTTAATCGGGTCTGAAATTTTAAGCTTTTTGGAAAGAGTTTTTTGCGGTATAGTTCCAATAGATATGGATTAATTGAAAGCCAATCTTTGCAGAATCTTTCATAGAAAGTTTAGAACCATCGGCATGAATCCATCTTTTTAGAGGTTGTTCACAAATTATTTCTTTTGATTGTTCCTTTCCAAAATGCTGCTTCATTCTCATAAAGATCTCCACATCAAATAACCATTTTGTGAGGAAAGGTTTATTAAACGCAATCGGGATCAATTCTTTTCTCATGATCTTGGCACCACATTGAGTATCTCTAAAAGACATCCCTAAGATTTTTGTTATTATTAAATTGATGCTCATGCTTATCAACTTTCTAGCACTTTCCTTAGTAATGTTAGCACCCATTCGGCTAATTCTGGAACCATTTACAATTTGAAAGTCGGTAGTTGAAATCGTTTTTACCAAATCATCAAAATCTGTTAAGTCTGTAGAAAGATCGGCATCTAAAAAACCTAGATAATCCAAGTCATCATACTGCGCCATGTGTAATAAGCCTTGTCTTACAGCTTCTGCTTTCCCACCGTTCTTTTCACAATTATAAATGCTTATATAGTGCTCTCTTCCATTTCTCAGTTCTTCTAAAACTTCAATAGTTTTGTCTGAACTTCCATCATTTACAAAACATAAATGATATCCGGAATTGGCTTCAATAAAATTGATGAATTCAGCAGATTTTAATCTTTTTTCTTCATTATAACAGGGTATAACTACTCCTACACATCTATTTTGAAGAATAGAATTGGTGGTTATAGCTTGTTTTCTGCCTTTTGCAGGTCCAACCAATCTTTTTACTCTTGCAGAGATCTCATCTAAAGTCAATGGTTTTTTCATGAAATCATGTATTCCTAACTCAAAAGCTTCCAATAATACCTTTTCATCTGTATTTCCAGAAAGTACCATGATAGGAGTTTCATCTTTCAACCAATTTCTTATATATCTTATAATTTCTATTCCTGAAGTTCCAGGCATATTAATGTCTAAGATTAATAAGTCTGGCTTAAAACTTTTGTAAAGTTCTAAAGCACTTTCAGAATGAGTTGAAGTTTTTACCTCGTAGCCAAGATCTTTCAATCTCTTTTCTAAAGGCATCAAAACTAATTGTTGGTCGTCTACAGCTAAAATTTTCATAGTGATTAAGATTAAATTCTGAAGTAAAAGTATGTGGTTATACCGTTCTTAAATTCTATATTAGATAAATGTGCAGGTTAGGTTCGATGAATGGTATGTTGATTACGTTGATTGAATTTGAGGACTTTAGCTCTTCACCTATCTTTATTTTATTAAATTACAATGCATGAATGCCCTTAAGGAATCAACCAATAAATACTTAATTGCTGCTTTAATTATAGGAGTGGTGTTTCATTCTTCCAGTATTTTCTTCACGTTAGAAAATACCTATGACGCACTTATTCACTTATTTTTCGCAGAACATTATTCCAATAGCTGGTTTGAGCCTTGGAATTTTAAGTGGTACACGGGTTTCACAGTTATGGGATATCCGCCGTTGGTGCATCAGGCAATTGCACTGTTCTCTTTTGTTGGCGGACTTAAATTTGGATTATTCTCTGTCGCTATAATAGGGATCATTTTATTTATAACAGGAATATACCGGTACGCCTTATTAATAACTGCTAATAGAAAAGTGGCAGGATATGCAGCCTTACTTGCGGTGTTCTCTTCTTCTTTTGTAGAAACCTTGCATATTTTTGGTCAGTTACCCAGCATTATCGGGCTATCTGTGCTTATGCATTCTTTGCCGGAGATCTACCTGTATATAAAGACAGGGAAATGGAAATATTTTCTAAGAGCTACCTCATTAATAGCCGTAACAGTAACCTCACATCACGTAACCCCGATTTTTGGAATGATATTTTTTATTTTTCCGCTAATCGGAATGGTGATCATGGATCATTCTAGGGAAAAAGTAGCAACTTTTAAAGACGTCACCTTCAAAGTATTTCTGAATTCATTTTTCAAATTATTTAAGCGAATCGTTATTTTTGGAGGTAGCTCATTGTTCCTTATTGTATTTTGTATCCTCCCATATTGGATAAATTCTAAGAATAATCCAATTACTCAAGTTCCAATTCCGCATGGAAGTAGAGATAGTTTTTTAGAAGTTACTTCTTCCGGATTGGTATTCTTTCTTATTCCTTGGGGAGTTTTGTTTATTCTATTTCCATACATTATTTATAGATATTTCTCTAAGCGTTACCTTTTCTTCGGACTATCTTTCGTGATGTTATTTATCTTAGGAACCGGAGGAACTACCCCTATCCCTAAACTATTATTGGGAGATACCGCCTTTAACATCTTAACCTTAGATAGATTTACTCTTTGGGGCTCTATTATGGCTTTACCAATGTTTGGAGAGTTTGCTTATAGATTTATTGAAGGAGATCTCAAGTTAAGGATACAGGAAAGGTTTGGTGCCGTATATCATAGATTGATAGGTGGATTTTTGGTGGCTGTATTTTTATTTATAAGTGTATTCACCTTGAGCATGAGCTATTTCAGGCCTATGCAACCTCAAAAAATAAAGGCCTTACCAATTATTAATTTCCTTAATCAAGACCAACATGATCACTGGAGGTTCTTAACCCTTGGTTTTGGAGACCAAATGGCTTGGCTTTCTGCACAAACTAAAGCATTAACCGTAGATGGGAATTATCATTCTGCACGCAGATTGCCAGAACTTACTACAAGAGCAGTAGAACGCTTAGAGAATTCAAAATTTAGAGGGGTAGAAGGAATTGGCTCTTTACAACAATTTCTTGCAGTCCCTGAGAAATATAATCTGAAATATATCTTCTCCAACGATAAGTTTTATGATCCTATTCTCTATTTCAGCGGATGGCAAAGGCTGCAGCAACTGGAGAACGGAATAATGGTTTGGGAGAAATTAAACGTTCCTCCCCTATCAAAAGTTATTGGAATTGAAGATGTACCGCTCTTTTTAAAACTGATGTGGGGAATCATTCCCATGCTCACGGTAATAATCGCATTTATTATCAATTTTCAATTGATTTGGTTGAACACGTTAAAAACGAAAATCCCAGCAAAACCAGATTTTTTAAAATATGGAATATCCTATCATCGCTTTAATCCACTAATTCTAAAGATCAATCACATTTGGGCGTATTTGTTGACCATTTTCATTTTGATATTTGCAGGCGTTACTTATTTTGAAAATAGCGGACAACTCACTCCGAAAAATGTGGTAGAAGCTTATTATGATGCCTTAGATTTTAAGGAATTTGAACGAGCACATTCTTACCTTGATCCTAATTCCGGAAAGGACATTGCCCAATACATGTTAGAGGTATCTGTGAATGATGGTATTTTAAGTTCCTACGCTAAATTAGATAGCATTCAAGTGGAAATTGAAACCATAAATGATACTATTGCCATTGCTAGCACAACAACTAATTGGGTGACTGCGCTGGAAATGATAGAGAAAAAAGACCAATTTCATCTTAAAAAGATTAGTAACAAATGGTTCATCCAGCCAGAAGAAGTAGATAATGATCTGCCACCAGACCAGTTCTTCTCAGAAAATAACACCAAATTCTATAATCACGGGAGAAGAAAAATAACCACTCAACAAACCCATCATGAAGATGTTTTAAAACAACCGGTTTTGGAAGTGCTTTCTGCAAAACTGGTAGAATATAATGGCAGATATGCCATTGTTGGAGAGATTCAGAATATTGATTTTATGCCTGCAGATGTGGTGATAAAAGGTACGTTGTATGATGCTGAAGATAATGAGCTGGCAACCTACAACGCCAGGCAAACAATGAATCATAAATTAATGCCGAAAGAGATCACCAGTTTTAGAGTAGATTTTGAAGGAATTGCTTGGCTGGATAAAAATTCTGCTATTCCCGAAACTTTTGATCCAGACCAGTTCACACCTGTTCAGCTGGACGCTAAGCCTGTAAAATTCAATTTACAATGTGCCGGAAATGTAGCAATAACAGATCTTTATAAAAGTGTCGCCGTAAATAAGTTAGAAATTGAAGATCAAAATATCTATGGCTCTCTGTTTAATTTTGGTGTTCAGGAGGTAACCATTCCGCAGCTCTTATTTTCATATTATAATGCAGAAAGGGAGTTGATCTGGGTAGAGCATTTGTATGTTCAAAATGGAATTAGAGTGCAACGCAAGCAAAATTTTAGTGGAGATTTCCCTGAACTTAGCGGGTTAAAAATTATAGACGATTCTATGAGAAATATCTTTGTGAACGGACTTCCTAACGATGCAATTGCCGGAAAAGTGATCCCAAATAGAATTACATCTCAGCAATTTGCAAATTTGCAAGAGGTAAAGGCTAAGTCCTTCAATTATGTAAAGGTAGATTTGAATAATTATATTGGTAATCCAAAATGAGATATTTCCTGATCATATCATATTTTCTTTTCTTCAGTATTTCTGACGACAGGAGGGTTTCAGCTATTCAAGACCTTCAACTAAACTTTGAAGAATCTTACGAAGTTGGAGAAACTATCAACAGCGTTTTTCAAACTAGCAATAAGGCTCTGTTATTAAGCTTACACTATTCCTATGGTACTACTATAATTTCAGTAACTACAGAAAATGGAAAGAGCGAGTTTTTAATACCTTCTTTTATTTCAGAAAAATCTGGAGTAGTATCTTGGAAATTAATTTCTGAAAAAGCTACGGTTCAAACTGGAACCTTTGTCATTACACCGAAGCAACAACCCAAATTGATAGAGACTTATTTTGGACCCAGAAGTATCCAAGCCGGGGATGGAGATTATAGCATGCTGGTTGCAATTCCTACAGATTCTTTTGATAATCCCACGCCAGATAGTACACTAGTAAACATTTCAGAATATTATCTGGGAGATCTTCAGCAAAATGAAGTGTTTACAGATCTTCTTTTTAGCTGGAAGAATGTGTATAGCAAAAGAACTTCAGCAAAAATTCTGGTTGGCGTAGAAAGTAAGAATATTCAAACTAAAGAGTTGGTAAGCTTTGTTTACCCATCTACCGCAGTTAATTTTGAGATCCAGGCAAATCGAGAACATAATTACGCCGATGGTAACCAAGTAGCCACTCTTTCCAGCAAGATCATTAAAGATGAATTTGGCAATGTAGTTTCAGATGGTACCATGGTAAATTTTAACATCATCAATTCGTCAGGAGTTATTCTGGAATCTTCTGCAGGTAGTATTAATGGAGTAGCAACTGTAAAAGTGCTGCATCCAGATCATGTTGAAAAGTGGAATATTCAAGCAAATGTAACCGGAATGGCAGAAAGCGATGTGCTTCAGCTTGATTTTGAAGCCGTTCTCAACGAAATTCCTGTACAAATGGATCAACAGAAAAACATGATCAAGGTGGGGCCGTTAAAAAGTTTTATGGATCAGTTAATTCCAGACGGAGCTGAAGTTGTTCTTAAAATAATCAATTCAGAAGGAAAGATGCAAGAACGATTGCTAAGCACCAGCATAAATGGCTATGTAGAATTCGACCTCAACAATCAGGAATTTAAGGCAGAAACCTATACTTTTAAGATATTAACTTTGGGAGCCTCCAAATCTATTCAGGTAACATATTAATGCGAGAAAGGATCAATAAAAATCTGTACAGAGCACTTTTAATTCTCAGCTTTTTGGCTTTGAACGCTCTTATCATTTTTGGATTAAGCACTGTTTTTGGGTTTTTGAATACCGGGGCAGACAGGTCTACTATGTTGCATACCGAAATTAAAGGCACCCGAATGTATCTTCCGAAAGTGGTTTGGGACACTACCAACGTTGAAGGCAGACCTATAGAAAAGGAACGATTACAGGAAATTGAACGGGATTATCTAAATGCATGGTATGTTAAAGAAGTGGCGCTTAGCACAAACGAAGATTATGGTATTCCAGATTATTATACCGATAGTGCGCGAGTAAATATATACAAGAATATCAAATTCAATAAACAGCACAACTTACATTTTAAGTCCACAACCTTAGCTCATCATCCAAAATTAGAATTTTATAGTGCAGATGGTCAGTTTATTATGATTACAGATGAAAATGTGGTGGAATACAGTAGTTCTTATATAAATGAAGAACTTGTAGAAACCACTACAGATACTTCTACTTATAAAGTGATCATGCTATTAGAAGATGGATTTTGGAGAATTAGACATCAGGTAAAAACTCCTTCAGAAAAAATAGCAACTCCGTCTAAACCTGAAAGCGATTGGAACGTGAAAAATGGTACAGTTTATTACAAGAATTCAAATTTTTCTATTAAAGGAATCAATTATTATCCGCAGGCAACGGCTTGGGATCTATTTGGAGAAGATTTCGATATAAACATCTTAGAAAAAGATTTCAATATTATTAAAAATGCAGGTTTAAATACCATCAGGATCTTTGTTCCTTATGAAGATTTTGGAAAGGCAGATCTGAAAGAAGAAAAATCTAAAAAGTTACTGACTCTTATGGATCTTGCCGAAAAAGCAAATTTAAAAGTCTTGGTTTGTCTTTTCGATTTTTATGGGGATTATGATGTGCTTAACTGGACGCTTACTCATGAGCATGCAAGACAAGTAGTAAAAATGATCAAAGAGAAACCTGCGCTTTTGGGATATGATCTTAAGAATGAACCCGATCTCGATTTTGAAAGTCGCGGGGAGCAACGAGTGATTGATTGGTTATCTAATTTAAATGATGTGATAACAGCAGAAGACAGTTCTCATTTAACAACTATTGGTTGGTCTGATCCTTCTAAAGCCAACATATTGCAAAAGAAAGTAGACCTTATTTCTTTCCATTATTACAGATCACCGGAAGATTTCGCTTCAGAATATGCTAAACTTAAGGCAATAACTTCAAAACCATTGATCTTAGGTGAATTTGGAATGTCCTCTTATTCCGGATTATGGAATCCTTTTGGCAATAGTGAAGAAGATCAAGCCGATTATTATAGAAAAATGCAAGATTTTCTCGCTAAAGAAAACCTTGCATTTATGTCTTGGACTTTGTACGATTTTAACGAAGTTCCTTCTAATGTGGTTGGACGTTTGCCATGGCGAAAAGCCAGACAAAAACATTTTGGTTTCTTAGATGCTTCCGGAAAAAAGAAACCTGCTTTTAAGCATATTTCAAATTAGATTTTGAAACGATGATGTCGTGAAATTCATCTACATACATCTGCGCTATTTTTTCCATTGGCAAACTACACGCAGCTTTGTAATTAGTTCTGCTTATTTTTATTCTATAAGCATCGTTCTCTACGATCTTTGCGATAGCTGCTGCTAAAGAGTCTACATCTCCAGGTTCAAAGAATTCTCCAGTATATCCTTCATCTTCCACCAATAGTGCTAGATCTCCTAAATTAGGCATTACAACAGCTTTACCATAACTTCCTGCTTGGTGAAGTACTCCTGAACTTCCTGTGGTAGACGTATAAGGAAATGCAACTACCGTACTTTCTCCAAAAATTACTGGAACATCCTCTTCTGCAACATAACCTGTGAATGTAAGACCAGGAACATGGCTATATTTTTCTTGAACACTTTTTAAATATCCCGGAGTATTTGGACTATCTGTCCCCGCAATTACTACCTCAAGCTCTTCATTAGTGCCCAATCTTAATTTTAGAACAGCTTCAATTAAAAGCTCCACTTTTTTATAAGTTCCAAATTTTCCGAAGGTCATGATCTTTTTAGGTCCTTTAGGTAAATCGTAATTTGGTTCTTCAGGAGTTTCAAAAGAACCATGTGGTAAAAGAGAAACGTTTGTAGCATTGTATTTTTCATTTAAAACTTCTACATATTTCCCAATGGTTACTGCTACTACATCTGCTTGAAGCACAACTCTGGTAAGACTGGTTCCTATAAAATTGAAGATACTTTTAAGAATTCGGTTATTTGTAAAACCTGCGTTTCCAAGATCTACTTGTTCTAAGATATTATGAAGTAAGGCTACGGTTGGTATCCCTTTTAACTTACAGATAAATGGAAGAAATAATCCTAATGCAGCAGGGATCTTCTTATCTCCAAATTTCATGAATTGTAAATTGAAAAGAACTGCATCTGGCTTTGTTTCATTAATGCTTTTATAAATGTTGATCACATTTGTGTAGCTGTTAAACTTCCAGCTTTCTTTTACAGTGATCTTACAATTTGGAGCATCAAAATCTAATTGTTTCGCTTCTGAAGTGTAATCTGTGATCAATATCAATTCTTCTACTTCCGGATTGTTAGCAAAATGCTTAGCAAGATGATATCCGTACTCGTTTAAAGTTACTTTGCTAGGTGGAAATGCGGTTACAAGAGCTAATTTCATGGTGATAGGTTTTTAAAGTTATTGTTATTTCTTGATGTAAAGATCTCAGCTTTGGGGCTGTTTAGAAGGAATATTCGGTTAATGGGGATTTACTTTCGGTGAAATATCCCTTTGTTCTGATAAAGGAAATAAGAGACTTGAATAAATAGTAGAGAGATCATGGCAATAATTTGTAGATCAACCACTTGAGCTAAGCTATTGTGCCAAATACTAAGCATGCTCAGTTGAACTATCCCAAAGATCCCAGAAAGTAATACCGGAATATATTTATCTAGCGAAAGGAAATAGTATACAAATACATTGGCGATTGCAAAAAGAGAACTTGCCAAGGCATATTTCCATAACAATCCTGCAATCTCTAAATACGCTTCTCCAAACATCATACGAATGATCAATTCAGGAAAAAGCATGGTTGTAATTACTACTGCTATAGCAAGAAATCCTATCATTGTTAAATATTTAAAAAATAACTTGGTAGTATCTAATCCGGCTTTAGATCGTTTTACAACTTCAGGTAATAAAAGCATCACAAACATCCAGGCTACAAAGTATACCAGTCTACCAATAAGTGCCAAAGAAGCATAAAGTCCGGCTGTGTTTGCATCAAAATAATGTTTTACCAATAAGATGTCGCCATTATTTATCAAGATCTGGGTGAGCTCGTAAAAGGCAGTTATAACCACAAACTTCTTTAGGTGAGATAATTCATCCACAGAGATCTTTGGCAGATTGGCAACGTTTATTTTCTTGTAGGGCATTAAGCCAGGAATAAAAGAGATCAATATTCCGAAGGAAATTAGATCGGCGCTATTGAATGGAAGTATTAAAATAAGGCTTAAGGTTAAAAATAAGCGAGTAAGCATTTCAAATTGATAAGTAAGAGAAAGCTTTATAAAATCTTGTTCTCCTTGAAAAAAACCTCTATTCACACTCATTACAAAGTAAATGGGAACACCCACACCAAAAATACTGAACATTAAAGACGAGCTTGTTTGAAACCAATTTTGGAGCTCTCCAGAAAACAGAATAATCAAAAGTCCTGTTATAGAACCTACGATAAATCCCCATTTTCTGGAAACCTTCAAAAATGACTCTCTTTTTGCTTCGTCAAAACTTCCGGTAAATTTGGCTACCGTGATCTGCAGGGTCATTGCCAAGAAAGACAGAATAAGTAAAAATGTTACCAAAATTGCCGCATCTGCAAATGCCTGTGGTCCTAATAATCTTCCTAATACCAAATTGTATAAGTAGTTTCCTACATTCACTAATAAGGCACTTATCATAAAGATTTGTTCAGATCTTAACGTAAGATTAATGTATTTGAGTTTTAGCGTGATCATGGTTTCAGTATTTGTTAAGCTGAGAATTTTGAGAATTCAAGACTTGAAAGTGTAATTCCCGAACCGTATAAAGATTTATTAATATCGGCTTTAGGTGTGCTTAAAAAGCTTACCGATAGTCCATTTCTTTTAGCGTAAAGAGCTAATACTTTTAATTTTAAGATGCCAGACATGTCTATGGAATCTAAATTCCCTAAATTTATCTTGATACGTTCATTCATTTTAAGAATGATCTCAAAATATTTAAATACTTGTTCCACATTGCATGCGGTTAAATTACCAGTCATCTCAAAAATTCCGTTGTTTACTTGAATAGATAGTGCCATAATATTTAGATTTAGATTCATTACTGGTGCTAATATCTTAGATAATTCAATGAAGACTCCGTTACTTTCGATGGATGGTAGTTTGCTATAGATGAAATATGATAGATGTTTATTTAACTTGCAATTATCAAACAAACCACCCCACGTTATGAGTTTTAACCATTATTTACTACCTATTATCGTTATTCTTTTTAGTATGAATTGTTATGCACAAGACATGCAAAAAGGTTTTGATCAATTAGAAAAAGGAGAGTTTGCTAAAGCCGAGGTGTTCTTTGCAGATATTCTTAAAGAATACCCAGAGAATAAGACCGCTAAACTATGTTACGGGCGTGCTATTGGACTTAATGATCAACCGCAAGAGGCTATAGCTTTATTTGAAGAAATGTTGGTAACATATCCAAACGATCTGGAGATCCAACTTAATTATGCAGAAAGCCTACTTTGGAATAAAGATTATAAAAAGGCAAAATCCTATTACGCAAATTTAGTAGAAGAACATCCAGATAATTTTGGTGCATTATTAGGCTATGCAAATACATTAAGCAATTTAAAAGAGTATAAACCCGCTTTAAATTATATAGAGCTGGCTTTAAAGAAATCTCCCGGGAATCCAAGCGCTAAGATCTCTCAAAAATATATTAGACTTGGCTATGCAAATCAAGACTTGCAGGAAAGGAACTATGAGAGTGCTTTGAACTTTTTAGATGAAAACCTTACCGACTTCCCTTTAGATAAAGAAACCTTGTTAAATAAGGCCAATCTTTATCTTATCACAAAAAATGGATCTGCAGCCAAGAGCGTTTACGAGGAGCTTGCTATAAATAAGAATGATAGTATTCTTGCTTTCAGCGGAATTTCTTTAGCGTATCATATAGATGAAGATGAAAAGCAAGCCTTGAATTATGCAGAAAAAGCTTTAGAACTCTCTAAAACCACTAACGATACTTTGCGAAAATTTGAAGCTGAAGAGCGCTATGTACAAGCACTTATCTGGAATTCAAAATATAAGCGAGCTGAAGATTTTCTGGATAGAATGAAAACTAATTATAATGAGCCAAAAAAGATCTTAGCTCTTAAAGCCACCTTGGGGATGTATACCGGAAACTTTAAATCTAGTATCAATAATTACCAGCAGTTATTAGCATTAGACGCTACTTCTTTTGATGGAAATTTAGGGTTGGCAAACGCTCACTTTGCTAATGGCGAGGCGATAGAAGCCAAACAATATGCTAATACAACATTAGAGATCTACAAAAATCAATTAGATGCGCAACAATTTTTGGTGAAATTAGATAAGTCTTTTACTCCAATGCTAGAAGAAAATTTGAGTTATTCTTATGATAATGGAAATAACAGAGCACTGGCAACCACCACATCGTTACGATTACCTTTAAGTACAAAATTGGAAGTTTCTGGAGTGTATTCTTATAGAAATACAAAAAACACCAAAGATCTACAGGAAGCTAATTCTAATTATTTCAGCCTTGCAGGAAAATATCAACTACAGCCAGGGTTTGTATTAAGAGCTAATGTTGGATTGGTAAAAGCAACTTCAGAATTTACAGATTTCACCAATCTGGTGGCAGAAGTTGCAGCACAATTAAAACCATTTTCTAGAAATGATCTGGAGATTGGATATAGAAGAGATCTTCAAGATTTTAATGCTGAATTGCTGAATAGAAAAATAGCAGGGAATCATTTCTTTTTAAATAACAACTATTCAACAACTTTTGGTTTAGGTTGGTATTTGCAGTATCTATATACAAAACAGAGCGACGATAATACTAGAAATTTACTATTTACCTCTTTATATTATAATATTTTGAAGAAGCCATTCTTAAAAGGAGGACTTAATTATCAATACATCACGTTTAAAGACCAAGTTCCGGCTATTTATTTTAGTCCGGAGAAATTTCATGCTGCAGAAGTTTTCTTAAGTCTTACCCAGAATAATCAGAATAGTAAACTTCTATATGATCTTACCGCAGCCACCGGATATCAATTTATAGAAGATCAAGAAAAACAAGGAACCTATAGACTTCAGGGAAAATTTGGCTATCAAATTTCAGATAGATTTGTAGCAGGTATCTATGGAAATCACAGTAATATAGCTTCTGCTACTGCAGCAGGATTTACGTATACAGAATTGGGGCTGAACTTAAAATGGTTTGTAAGCAAGAAGCCTATTTTTAAATATTAAATATTGGCTTAACAGTTTGGCTGATACCATGTTTTTGTTGGGAATTCCCTAATAAGAACTTCCAGTTCTAATTCTGTAACTGGTTTAATGAGATAGCCGGAAAGTTCACTAAATTTTTTGGCTTTTTCAACATCTTCAGGATCGTCAGAAGAAGTAAGCATATAGATTTGGATATTCTTATCTATATCTTTGCTTAGCTTATGGTATTCTTTTAAAAATTGCCATCCATTCATAAAGGGCATATTAATATCAAGTAAAACTACATCTGGTAACATGGCAGTGTTAGATAATCTTGATTTAATACTATTAATACCTTCTTCTCCATCTGCATACTTTTCTACTACAACTTGTGGGTTAATTTTTTTTAAGGTCTTATCGGTTATAAATTGAAAGATTTGATCATCGTCTATAAGAAAAAAAATCATGGCTATTTAGTTTTAATTGAACGTGATAATAAATGAGGAGCCTTTGCCGTATTCGCTCTCTACTCTAATTTCGGCATTTAAAGATTCTAACTGGGTTTTTACCATAAAAAGGCCCATGCCCTTACCAGAAACATTTCTGTGAAATCTTCGGTACAATTTAAAGATTTCAGATTGATGTTTTTCAAGATTAATTCCAATTCCATTATCTTCCACTATAAGAATTCTTTTTTCTTTTTGCCTGAGTGTCTTGATCTTGATATAACTTTCTATTGTTGGATCTCTGTATTTAATAGCGTTGGAGATTAAATTTTGAACAACACTCTGAAAATATATTTTTGAGAATTTAATAGTATTCCAACCGCTTAGATCTATTTCTACATTTACAGTACCATCTAAGGTTTCTACAAACAAACAAAGCGATTGTTCTATAACTGGTTTGACCTCGAATTTTTCTATTTCTATGGTATCATCATTAAGAACTCTCACATAGGTTAACAGGTCTTGAACAAGCGTATTAATACTACCCGAAATAGTATTTAATTTTGGAATAATTGTTTTTACTTCTTCATAGTTATCTGTGCCATTAACCATAGAAATAAGGGCAGACATGCTTGTAGTTGGAGCCCTTAAATTATGCGCAACAATATTATTATACTCTTTTAATTGTCTATTTCTAAGCTCCAGTTTGGTTTTTATGGAAGAGAGCAACACATTTTGATTCTCCAACATTTTCCTTTTCTTTTTAAGCCTCACCAAATATTGCCTGTTAATTTCTTCAATCTTTACTTCGCCTTTAGCCACATAGGCAATAATGATAAAGGAAATAAGATTTAATACAAAGAGTGCCAAATAGAAGTTCATAGAAGCAGCTAAAACATCTTTATTTGAAACTCTAGAGATAAGATACCACTCATTAGAAGAATTTAATTTGGAACGATTGCTATCTATTACATTAAATTGAGAAATTGCTTCTTTAAAGTCCAACTTACTTACAACCCAAAAATTCTTTCCAGTTCCAAATTGAGTTTCTTTATCTTGGGTAATAGCTTTCCAGGTTTTTGGAAAGCTGGTAGAAAAATCCTGATTATTATTTGGATCTGTTAGATGTTCAAAAGCCCTGTTGTTATTTTCTGAATTGGCAAGAAATTTACCATTAGAATCTACCAGGTAGAACGTGTAATTTAATTTTTTAGTAAGTGTAGCGAGTAACTCTTTAGCATCGTAGTTTATAACTACCATTCCAAGTTTTTCTCCAGATTTATTAAAAACAGGAGCGCCACCTCTAATCATTGGACTAAATGGTCTTTCTATTTTGCCGTTTTCAATATTTAAATTTAATGGAGAGAGATAAATTTCACTGCTATCTAATGCAATGGTCTTTTTAAAATAAGCTTCATTTTTTTTATTTTGAAAATTCAGGTCATTTATAATTTTACCATCTTTAGTTCTTATTAGTCGTAGTGCCTCTTCTCCATTTTTTTTAATGAATCTAAACTGACTGTAATGATTCATGCCTACAATAAAATTACCCAGTTGCTCTTCGTATTTCTGATTGTATCGTGGGTCAAAATCTTCTTTTGTAAAATCATTCTGACTCCAATAAAAGATATTTGCAATTACAGGATTGAGATTTTCAACAATAAGGTTGCTTTTAAGAGCGAGTTCTTTTGACTCCAAATTAGAGATATTCTTTTTTTCATTATAAAATATCCATATAGACAGCAGTAGACTTACTACTAAAAGAGGTAGGTAATATTTAGCAATTCTTTTTATCATTCGGGGAAAATGACCATTATTAAATTAATTAGATTTTGCCAACTATCAAAAACCCAAAAAAATTTATTTTAGGGTACAATTATGAATTTGGCATTCTGGTAGGGCAGAGACTAATATAATATTATTTTTTATCTAATTACGTTAAACAGTGTTTAAAATGAAGTGATTGTTTAGATTAATTATGAAAAATAGTATTAAATTTTATTTTTATTGAGGATTGATTAAAAAAAAGCCGGGGAATTTTCCCCGGCTTAGCTAACCAACCAATCAAAATAAATAGTTTACCTAACCAATAAACTAATCGAAAATCTTTCTTCTTTTTCTGCTATTATTAAAGCTTTATACATTCCGGGAGTAAGATTATAAAGCGCTACCGGAAATTCGGTTTGTGGAGAATTATAGTCGTATTTTTTATTCCAAATTTGTCTACCTTTTAGATCGAAAATCACGATCTCTGCATTTAAAACAGCTTTAGGAAGAACTACTGTGGTGTTTGTTTTAAATGGATTAGGATAATTATAAGCATGTGTTACTTTTTCTTCCAAAAGGTTCTCTTCAGGTGCTATAGTAGATGATATGGCTTTGTTTGTAAATACTACCTTCTTAATATTCAACTCAAAATCTGAAAAGTTAGAATAGTCACCACCCACCGAGAATACAATTGTTTTTAAAGCTTGTTGATTATAAGATTCATTTCCATTAGAAAAATCTGAAAGTGAGATATGCATGGTTTCTAAGTTTTCATGGGTATCTATTTGAAAACGAAATCTTTTATCCCAATCTTGAAGGCCTTCTGTCACCAATATTAACTCTATAGGTCTTGAATTTTTAATATCGAAGGCTATCGAAGTAAATGAAGAACTATCAAAGGCCTGATCTCCCGGAAGTATAGCCCTAAAAACATTTAGCGTACCATATACCTTTCCGCTTAAAGAAATGTTTCTTTCTAAGCGATGATCGTCTGGGTTCGTCTTTTCTGCATCTGGCTGAATGCTAAATTCGTCTATTCTGGTTTCTGCTGCTATATAATCTATTCCCCAAGGTCCATCTGCAAGGTATAGCGCATCTGGCTGTGGAGAGTTATAGCCTTTTATTTGTATTCCAGCATCAAAGATACTTCCGGTTTCTATGCTTATTTCTTGTTCAAATTGAGAGCTTACAGTTATTTCATTAGAAAATGCAATTTCGTTTTCCAATTCTGTTTCTCTTAAATTCCCATTTAGCGTAAATCCGGTGTCTTTATTTTTATTCTTTACGATAAGATGAAGCCGGCCATCCTTGTAAAAACCACGTTTTACAAAGAGGGTAGGGAACTTGCCGGCCACCTTATCGCTTACCAATGTGCTGTAAGCAGAAAATTTATCTATGATGTTCCCAGCTATACTACTTACTTGCCCCATATTGCTTCCCCATACCTGAAAATTGGCGTAATCGCCTTCCGGGTAATCTGCAATATTCCAGAAAGAATAAAGTTGGTTTTTTGCGTTTAATGCTATTGAAAAATTAACGGCATATTCTATTTGTCCGTTATCTCTTAAAATTTGGATCATAACCAATTCATGACCTTTTAAGGTGATGGTTCTAATGTCTTCTAAACTTGAAGAATTTAGCCTGTCACAAATAACTTTAGAGTGGTTGTAAATACCACCTTTGGTTTTAGTAATTAAAGCTGCTGCTATACGTTTATCTCCCTCATAATAATCTGCAGAAAATACGGCCTCGGCATTGGTAATTCCCATAAGATCTTCTGGGCTGGAAACCTTTCCCACTTCAGTTCCAAACATCCCTGTATCTGGTAAAAGCGATTCTAGGTTGATGCCGTTAGAGTTCTTTTGTAAGTAGGCAGATGCTTTATAGTTTTGCTGTTTCGCTTTTTTAAACTTGCTATAATTGGTTTTAAGTCTGTTAAAATTTCTTTCAGCAATAAGTTTTGCTAATTTTCCATCACTCTCTAAGCCGCCTTTATTTGCAGAACTTACATCTGTAGCACTTTTAATATCAGCAAAATTGTAAGATTTTATAGCCTCGTAAGGATTGGCTGTAACAAAGAAGATAGCGTCGTTAAAATCTTGATCGCAATTTTTATAATCTCTTCTTATATCTTCTATACCTAAATAAATACGTTCTTGAGTAGTATCAGATAGTAGCACCATATGTTGCTTCAATTCTGAAGAGTTTTCTGGGTTAAAAGCAGGATTCGAAAATACTTGTAAATTACCCGGAGTTACTGCCGTGCCATTCCAACCATTAGCAAGTAATACCCAGCCAATCCCTGTACCGGCCTTAAAATCGCCAATCTTAACTTTAAAACCTTTTCTCAAGCCACCACCAGAGCCCGCTTCAGAAACGTTTGGAAAGATAATGGTGATATCTTGTGGTTGAGGTTTTGTGGAAGAAGGATCATTTACATTATAGGTGTAGAATCCAAGTACATTCTTATAACCGGCGCCTTCTTTTACAAAAGTTACCCAAACGGCTGCATCTTTTTCTAAATGAATATCATTGTCATATCCCGAAGAGATGTAATGCGGATTGTAATCTGGAACCGGATAAGATTCCGGCAACGCATCGCCAATTAATTTCATGCTTTCGGTAGAAATTTCATCGTTCACACTTTCCAAATAATCTGGAACTCCTAAGGCATCATATCCACCTAGATAGTTATAATTCTGTGCTTGTAGCGGAAGGCTGCATAGGAAACTTAATAAGAGTAGAGTTCGAAACATAGGACTGAATTTTTGATAAAATTAGCCGAGAGCTTCGTTTATATGCTGAAATTTCGATGAATTGAAATTTGGATAAGGTGAATGAAAAATAAGGTAAGATGAATAGATTAAGTGTTTGATATTTAATTTGTGGTAAAAGATAAAAGCCGAAGATTTCTCTTCGGCTTTGCAATCACCACGTCAATCACTTAGCTAACCTAAACCAAGTAAAAATTATGAAAAACAGTTTTTTTATGTAAGGTCATTAAAAAGAGCTGGCTATTCTATTAGAATTGAATCTTATAAGAAAGGTAGGGTACTCACCAGCTCTATTTATTTAGGACTTCTATTCAAATATAGGTTGCTAAATAAAAGGATTAATGTGCAATTCGATAAGCTTCAAATTAAGATAGACCAATGCCAAATAAGTGTAGACGAATGGTTATAGCAGATTTAAACGTTTCATGAGTTCTGGCCTATTGGAGCGACTTACCGGCACTACATCTTTTTCTATTAGCACACTGTTATCTTCAATATCTATGATCTTTTGTGTGTTGATGATATAAGATCTGTGCACTTTTAAGAAGAGATCTAAGGGTAATTTGTCTTCGATCTTTTTAAGTGTGGAGTGAACGGTGTAATTTTTACCTGAGGTTTTTATCTGAATATAATCTCCTTTAGCTTCGATAAGATAGATGGTTGGAATATCAATTTTTATTAATCTTCGATCTATGTTTACATATAGATCATTATCAGATTTATTTACAGATACGGGTATTTCTTGAATATTATCGGGCGCTTTAAAATTTAAAGCTTTTTGAACAGCCTTGTCAAACCTTTCTTGAGAAACCGGTTTAACTATATAATCTACAATACATTCATACTCAAAGGCTTCTATAGCAAAATTCCTATCAGAAGTTGTTAAGATGATGTTTGGTGGATCTTTTAAGGTTTGAATAAAATCAAAACCTGTAAAGTCTGGCATATGAATATCTAAGAAAATAAGATCAGCTTTTTCCTGATTCAGATATTTAATAGCTTGCATAGCATTAGAAAATTCTGCTTCAAACTCTAAATGAGGGTTGTTCTTAATAAGTTGTTGAATGATGGTTCTTGCAGTCTCTTCATCATCAATAATTAGACATTTCATATCATAAGTATTTAGGGCTGATCTATAAATAAGAGCATTTGTTTCAAGATTTCTTCAAATCCAGAATCGCTTTTAGAAATGCCATCTCTTAGCTCATTTTCATAGCTTTCGGCATATTCGTAACTCTTCTCGAGACCTAAAATACTAATTTTGTGTTTAATTTTATGCACATTTGAAGCTGCTTCAGTAAAGTTTTGCTCTATAATGTTCTTGCGGTAAACGTTTACCTCTTCGGGAAGTTCCCTTTTTACCACGCTTAACAATTTTGCTTCAAATTCTTTATCGCCACCGGAAAGCTGATGGATGTAAGACATGTTTGGTTGTTCTTTCATTTTGGTAAGTGAATATAAAAAGTGGTTCCTTTGCCTAAAGTGCTTTCTAAGCTAATACTTCCATTGTAATAATCTACTATTTTTTTAGCAATAGAAAGTCCTATTCCGGTAGAAGCTTGATCGTTCTCAATTTTTTCAAAGATCCTAAAGATCTTTTCATGATGCTTTTTTGGAATTCCTTTCCCATTATCTTTGATATGAAATCTCCATTCCAATTCGTTTTCTTCCGCCGTAATTTCAATAACTCCTTTCTCTTTGTCTATACTTTTTATAGCATTCTGAATGACATTTTGAAATAATTGCTGTACTCTAAATTTGTCTCCAGTAATTTTAGGAAGGCTATTAGAAATATTGATATTGATATGCGAAGGTACATATAGCATTTCGGCAATTTCGGTAACTATATGTTGTGTGTCTACTTGATATTGTACAATTTCTGCTTGATCTATGGTAGAATAATGAAGAATTCCATTAATAAGCGCATCCATCTTTTCCAGGTTTTTTAGAATTAGGTCAAAATGCAATTTTCCTTCTTCATTCAAAACATCGCTATTTTCTTCTAAGATCCAATTTACTAAAGAGTTGATACTTCTTAAAGGTGATTTTAGATCATGGCTTACTATATGGGCATAGTCTGAAAGGGATTGATTCTTCTTTTCTAGACTTTTAAACAGTTCTTCTTGTTTTTGCATGGCAGCCTTAAGATCTTCACTTTGTACTTTGATGTGCGTAGCAAGATTCTTAATATCTAACTCTCCGGTTTTCTTATCTTCATATTCCTTTAAATTAAGAGCGGCAATTGCCATATGAATACTATCAATAATTCCTTTTTGGCCTTCTGCTTCTTTTCTTAATTTTTCATTTGCTTCATACAACTCATCTGAACTTATTTTCATGGCGCGTTGTTGCATGTTAAATTGATCTATATGGGTTTCATAAGATCTATTTACCGCCTGTATGAATTTTTGAAGATTTTCATCTTCTAAAGCTAGAGGATCTAAATATTTAGATATCTGTCGTTTCAGTAAAGGGTTCATTCGCTAAGTAGGGTTAGGGTCATGGTTTGATTGTGCAACTCGCAAGATTGCTCTCCAAAGTAGGGGGCAAGCTCACCGTAAGAGTAGAATCCGGTTACGGCAGCAGTTTCACCAATCATTTCTATTACACTTTCAACTTCTTCTTCTACCCGTTGGTCTAAAACTAACTTTCTACCAATACAGCTTACTAAAATGGCTAATTCCGGTTTATTGTTTCTGGAATCCATAGCTAATTTTGCCGCTTGATACGCTCCTTCCAATAAGCCATCTGCAGAAGCCATCATTAATTGAACTTTAGCACCTTGTGGCACATCTCCTGCCAGTGTCATAGATTGAAGCTCTCTATCTATTCCTAAAATTGTTCTTACCACAGAATTCTTCTTTCCACTAGCTTTTACGTGCAGCGGGTACAGTAGTGAGGCTTGAGGCAATTCTGAAGCTTTATCTCCTAAATATTTAGAATAGAGTTGCAGGGCTGGTTTACCATCCAATTCAAACAATACATTGTCTTTAGATTTTGTGATTACGCGTTCTGGACCAAAAGGAATCCATCCGCCTACACTTGAATAAGATACTTCTAAACTTTCACCATAAAACCCAATAAGTACAACTTCGCCATCTTCAGGAGCTTTATATCCGGCCAAAGTTCTTTCAAACCTGGCACCATCGCCACAAAGTCCTCCGGTTATTACTACATCTTTTTGTAACCCAATTTCTAAACCTTCAATTAAGCCACTTCCATTTACATAGCTTCCTTCAGAAAGAACAAAAGCATGTTTCAGGTCTTTTTCTGGTAATTGACTTATTAAGCTCTTACCCATTATTTTAGAATCAAAATTGAAATTCTTGATGTTAGAAGTCTCAATTTTAAAGCTGCTCTTTTCAAATTCTACGGCAGTAATTACTACAGAATTTTCAGCAACATTAGAAGAAAATATCTCTCCGGCTGTAGAACCAAATATTAAATGCTCATAAGGAAATTCCTTTTGAACCTCTTTTAAGATTTCTTCTTTTTCTAGTAGATACCTATCTGCAAAGATAAATACCAACGGATTGGTAAGATTATCTTTCTTTCCACTATAATTCCACTTCCCTGAGTTTAATTGTGCTTGAACTACTCTCATCTTGTTTTTTTAATGTTGAAATAAAACGTGGTTCCTTTTCCATATTCACTTTCTAACCATACTTTTCCATCATGAAGTTCTATGATCTTCTTTACAATGCTAAGACCTATACCGCTGGATTTTTTACTGGAATTTACAGAGCTAAAGATTTTAAATATTTTTTCAAAATGTTCTTCTTCAATCCCGCAACCGTTGTCTTGAATAGAAAAAATATAATTTTCAGCATCTTCCTGAACATCTATAGTTACCAAACCGTCTTCTTTATCTATATAATTAACAGCATTGCTTATAATGTTTTGAAATACCTGCTGCATCCTTGTAGCATCTGCTTCTATAATGGGAAGGGTTTTTAAGATCTTTACCTCAATATTTTTAGGAATGTAGATCATAGAAATAATATCTTGGACCAGATCCTGTAAATTCACGATAGATTTAGAGCCTTTATTATCTTCTAAGCTCGAATATCTTAGGATGTTTTCTATAAGATGATCCATTTTTTCCACCTTATTTTGCATGAGATCTAGATTTTTAAGTCCTTCTTCTCCAACTTTATCTCTAAAATCTTCTTTGGTCCAACTTACCAGTGCAGAGATATTTCTTAAGGGCGATTTTAAATCGTGTGAAACTACATGAGCATAATCATTAAGTTGTTCATTTTGAATTTCAAGATTCTTAAGCAACTTTTTTTGTTCTTCCTCTAAATTCTTCTGATTGGTAATGTCTAAATGAATTCCAATAGAACCAACAACTTTACCATTAACATCATAATTTGGTGCACCACTTATTAGCCAATGTCTAATCTCATTAGTTTTGGTTTTTATCATTACTTCATAAGAATCTGAAAGACCTTCTACCCGTTCATCATTCTTTTTATAGAGTTTCGGAATAAATTCTTCTAACATTAAAAGCTTTGCTGCTTTTTTTCCTATTAGTTCTTCTTCAGAATATCCGCTAATTTCACAAAATCTTTGGTTTGCCATTACAATCTCATCTAGGTTATTTACTTCTACCAATCCGAGATTCATATTTGCAATGATGTTGCTATATTTTTCTTTTTGAGCTTGTAAATTTTCTTTATAACGTTTACGGATGGTGATATCATCATAACTCCACAAATGTCCTTTATAAACTCCATCATTAAAAATAGGAATGTAGCTGCGTTCTAAAACTCTGCCATCTACTAAACAAAGCTCTTCAGCAATAACCGTTTCTTTATTTTCAAGTAATTCTGTTATTCTACTCACAAAACTTTCAGGATCTGTAAACTGATCTTTAGATTCTTCAGCAGACGTTGTACAATCTGCTCCCACAAGAAAATTAGGTGGCGCAGGAATTTTAAAGATGTCGCAAAAACGTTGATTTGTTAATCTGATCTTTCTATTCTCGTCTTCCAATAAAATACCGCTCTGCAAATTCATGATAATGCGAGATAGTCGATTCTCAGATTCTTTTAATCGTTCATTGGCAATCTTCTCTTTTGTAATATCTTCTATGGTTGCCACTAGATAATCTAAAGCCCCGGTTTTGTCTCGTACTGCGGTAACAGAAGTTTTTGCCCAAACATAACCTTTGGTCTTTTTTAGATATCGTTTCTCTATAGTAAACGTATCTATTTCACCATTTAACATTCTGGCCCGTAATTCTTTAGAGTGAGGTTCATCTTCCGGATGGGTGAGACTTTGAGCATTATAAGTAAGCAATTCTTCTTCTGTGTACCCAAGCATTTTACACACTGCTTTATTTACAAAAAGTAATTTTTCAGAATTAGAATCGGCTAAAGAAATGCCAATAGGGGAGTTGTTAAAAACAATGTCTAATTGCTTTTTTTGATCTTCTACAATTCTTTTGATCTTAGAATCTTCGGTTATATCTCTAGCAATACCTTGAGCAGCAATAGGTTTTCCGGATTTATCGTAAATAATGCTTGCGTTTATCTGAACAATCTTCTCCTGATTATTTTTTGTGCGAATTACAGCATTGTAATTATTGAATTTACCTTTGTTATATAATTCTGTAAATGCTTTGGTAGTATATTCTTGATATTCTTGTTTTACAAGATCTCTTAAATTGAATTTTTCTTTGGCAACATCATACCCCAATAGATCGATTGCTGCCTGATTCATTTGTATGACCTCTCCAGAGATCTCCATGACCACATAGGCGTCTATAATATTTTCAAAAACACCTTTTAATTCTGAAGTTTTAGAATTTAAAAGCTCTTCCAATTTTTGGTTGGAAGCTTGTAATTGTTCAGAAAGCTGATAAAGTTCTGTAGATTTTTGCTCCAGAATTTCTTCTGCAGCTTTTCTAGAAGCTTTTTCGCGTTGGAGCGCTCTCTCTAATATTTCAATTTCTTTGGTCTTTTGCATGGGGCTGCGTGTAAATAAAGAATCTTACTTGTGATCCATCTTGCTTCACCTTTTCAAACTCTATTTTGCAATTAGAATCGTAGTGCTCAAATGTTTTTTCCATCAAAGCTTTGGCAAACATGTACATAGATCTTTCAGAAAAATACATCATTTCAAGAAAATTATCCTCATGTTTTAAGATTTTAAATTTAGGAAGCTCTGCTCCGGGGTATAATTTTCTAACTTCAACATGAATATGATTTTCAACCGAAGCCAGCATTTCTATGGGAGAATTGTATAAACTGAAGATGTTTTTATGACTTTTTTCTAAAATATTAAAAAAATACCTTCCGTAGGTATAAATAAGATCGTCTACAGAAATTCCAGTTTGCCCACTAAGATTAATAATAAGACTTTGCATTTCGAAAAAATCATACGTACCAACCGAAGTATAAACAGCTTTTGAAGGTAGGTTAGATGCTTCTATAATATGATCAAGAGTTTCAAGTCCAAAACTTGATTCAACCATCTCTAAAAATTCTGTAAAAACAATTCCTTTCATAATTATGGTTTAATCAATTCATTCTGACTCCAATAGTCCAGAACAGCATTCAACTTTTCAACGTATTCTTCATATTTAAGCGGTTTGATAATATAGCCCGCAATTCCAATTTCATAACAAGCCAAAACATCACGTCTATTATTGGAAGTGGTTAAAATAATAGTAGGTATATATTTTAAGGAATCATCTGCCTTTAAAACTTTAAGAAATTCAATTCCATTCATTTTTGGCATATTAAGGTCTAACAAGATAATGTCTGGTAATCTATCTTTATTAGCGAGCTGTTTTAAAGCATCTTCTCCGTCTTTAGCCTCTTGTATGCTATGTTTTAAGTCTAATTTATTGAGCGTACGATTAAGTTTCATAACCTCGATCTCATCGTCTTCAATAAAAAGTATGTTGAGTTTATTTTTCATTTTAATATACCTGTATAGTCTAAGTAATCAAATATCATAAATTAAAGTCATCTAAAATCGTCTAATCGATGATACCAAGAGAGGCTTCGGTGAATGGTATTTTAGTGTAGACGAATGGTTTCATCCTTGATTTAATTCCTGAAAATAGGGTTAGTGATAGGTTTTAATTGAAAACCAACATTGCTTAAACTTCTTATCTTTTTGATTGCTAATCACTTAAAAATTATCTTGATTTTTTATTTAAAATAATTCTAAATAAGCTTTAAAATATTCTGAAATCGAATTACTTTTGAACTCTATTTATAATTAATCTAAATTAATATAGTGATGAAATATTTTTTATTAGCCCTATTATTATCTCCCTTATTTGCAATCTCTCAAACACAAAATTATCAAATTAGCGGTACTGTTTCTCATGAAAACGACAACATACCTTTTGCTACTATTATACTAAAAGAATTGAATACCGGAACTTCTGCAGATGAGAATGGAAACTTTGTTTTTAAAAATATTGCCGAAGGAATTTACACTTTAAAAGTGTCGGCTATCGGATATAAGTCTACTCAAATGCAGATCCAACTTCAGAGTGAAGATTTAAACGGACTTACGTTTAAACTGGAATTTGATGAGGCGTTGGGTGAGGTAGAAGTTTTTGGAAATAGATTTAAACATCCCGATAAAATAGAGGCTTTAACCAGATTACCGTTAGAGCCTTATGAGCAAATTCAGAGTATTTCTGTAATTTCAGATAAACTTATCAAACAGCAAGGCGTACTTACAATTTCTGAAGCCACCAAGAACGTTCCCGGGGTATATACCTTTGCTACCTACGGAAATAAAAGAGAAAGCATGTCTTCACGTGGGTTTAGAGGAATCCCAATTCTTAAAAACGGAGTTCGAGTTCATTCAGATTTTAGAGGAACAGGAATTCTTACCGATATGCAAGGAGTAGATAATATTCAAGTGCTAAAAGGAGCAGCTTCTATAACTCAGGGCGTGGCCACAGACCTTGGTAGTCCTGGTGGAGTTATTAATATAGTTACTAAAACGCCTAAATATTATTATGGGGGTGAAGCATCATTACGTGTTGGAAGTTTCGGTTTAGTAAGGCCTACATTTGATGTATATGGACCTATTAATGAAGATAAAACCTTAGCGTTTAGAATTGATGGATCCTTAGAAAGATCTGAGAGTTATAGAGATATGATTTCTTCGGAACGGTTTTATATCAATCCATCTTTAGAATGGAAAATAGATGATAAGACCACCTTAACAATGGAAATGGATTACTTTACCGATAGCCGAACTCCAGATCTTGGTACAGTGAACCTTGCAGAAAATAATGAAAATGCTATTTATGACCTCCCTCACGATGTCTTTTTAGGTTTTGAAAATGATAGATCTAACACAGAAAATAAAACATATGCCATAAGATTAAATAGAGTTCTTTCTGATAAATTGAGTCTGAAAGGTGCATTTTATAGATCTACATTAACGCTCGATGATAAAGGAGCAAATTTAGGAGATGCTATTAAAATTGATGCGCAATCTGTGTATCATTTAAGAGATCGAGGCTATAATATTTCTACTAGAAATAATGATAATAACGTTGTACAATTGGATCTTATAGGGGAAGATGTACAAACAGGAAAGATCTCTCACACCTTCCAAATAGGATTTGACTATAGAACTACAGAATATAGCACTTTTAGTCAGGCTGCTAATAACATAGATACGGTAGATGTGTTGGTGAATTCTAATTCTCATGCTCTTCCGCAAAATCTTGATTTTAGTACTCCAAGAACGGGAGGTGCAAGATCTAAAGCAATTGGCTTTGTGGCTCAAGATGTAATAACTTTCAATTCATGGTTAAAAACATTTTTAGGGCTACGCTATTCTACGGTAGAAACAATAGCAGAAACAGAGAATAATAGAAGTGAATCTTTTAATCCGTTGGCGGGAGTTATCGTCTCACCAATTGAGAATGTTAACTTTTTTGCCTCGTATACCAATAGCTCTTACCCTAGAAGTGCTTCTAGAATTGGTGAAAATGGAGAAGAATTAGGAAATGAAAGATACGATCAACTTGAAACCGGAATAAAAACCAACTGGTTAAACAGCAGATTGCGTTTTAATCTAACGTTCTTTAAGATAAATAATAAGAATATCAACTTGCCGGTATATGATGAAAACTGGGTAGCTACAGGATTTTATCAAAAGGGAGGGAATGACCAGCGCCAAGGGATTGAAGTTGAACTTACAGGAAGAATTTCTCCAAATCTGGAACTTATTACCGGTTACTCTTATATAGATGCTCAATACAAAGAACACACCTCATATGTTTATGGATCTGCTCCACTAAACACGCCTAAACATACCTTTAATGCCTATGCAAATTATAGCTTTATGGGAGATCTTGAAGGCCTTTCATTAGGTGCAGGAGCTTATTTTACAGGAGAACGACCAATTAACGATTGGTCTGCCGGGCCGGTTACTCATGAAGGAATTGTTCCAAATCAAAAACCATTTAATGTAGATGCTTTTACACTGGTAAATGCTCAGGCGTCTTATAATTTTAACGAGCATTGGAACTTAAGACTTTTGGCAAATAACATCTTTGACAAGATTGGTTATAATGCTTATAGAACAAGTTATATCAATCAAACAGACCCAAGATCTTTCAGAGCCATTGTAAATTATTCCTTTTAATTAAACCATTTCATAAAATTGGTATCTTAATTTAGACCAATCTCAAACATTATCTTTAAAAATGAAAAAAAAGAAACCGTACACTTTTAGAAAATTCATGACAGATGTCCATCTATGGTTGGGTCTTGGAAGCGGAATTATATTATTTCTAGTTTGTTTTAGCGGTACGATGCTGGTTTTTGAAGAGGAGATAAAATCTGCATTCGCTGAAGAAATGAAGGTCTCTGTGTCTTCAGAAAAATTAGGGATTGAAGAGTTAAATAAGAAATTAGTTGGTCAAGGAACTATAGCTTCTATAACATTACCTTCAAAGGAATATGAACCTTATGAATACAGCATTAAAACTTCCCCTAAAGATAGAAGGGGAAGCGTGTTTATGGTAGACCCTTATACAGGATCAGTACTAGAACCTCAAAAATCGTCTTTAGAGGGGTTTTTTGGTAGTATGTTCAAACTACACCGTTGGTTACTTTTAGATTCTAAGATTGGGAGACCTATCGTTGGAATTGCAACTATCATATTTTTATTCTTGTCTATTACGGGTATCATAATTTGGTTTCCAAAAAAGTGGAAGTGGAAAGCTTTTAAACCTGGTTTCAAGATCAAGTTTTCAGCAAACTGGAAAAGAATCAATCACGATCTTCACAATACACTAGGCTTTTACTCTTGCATTTTTTTGGTGATCATGATCTTAACCGGTCTTTGTTGGTCTTTTGGTTGGTATAGAAACGCTGGAAGTCAACTTCTAGGCGCAAAGATCTTTGGAGGTAGGGGAGCCCCAGAAATGAAATCTTTAAACATTAATAATGAGCATTTGGGTTTAGAAGCTATTTATAAAATATCCAATTCTAAATTAAATTATGAGGGAAGTACTAGTATTTCCTTACCAAGCGATAAAAATGGAGTCTATCAAATCAGAAAATATAATGATTCAAATTGGTCTCCGGTAACTTCAGATGTTTTGGTGTTAGACAGCGATGGAAGCGTTCTTAAAAAAGAGATTTTTAGCGAGAATCCATTGAACGTGCAAATATCAGCTCTAATTAGACCAATCCATACAGGACAAATATTTGGTATCTTTTCTAAAATGCTATACTTTTTAGCCTGTTTAATTGCGACGAGTCTTCCTGTAACCGGAACTATTATTTGGTTAAATAAAATGAAGAAAAAGAAAAAAAATTAGCCAAGTTCAAATTCCGGTAGTTTTCAATTCTTTTTAATTTTAATGAGATTTAAAAGTGCCGGAATTTATAGAAACGTGAGGTTTAATTAGCCAATTTCACTTTGTAATTTCCTTCTAAATTATCAATATACACTTGGTAATTCTTAAAAAAGCCAATTCCTATTCGTGGCTGACTCGAGATGTTGATGGTAGTTTCAACATTATGAAATTCAAGATCACCTAAAGTTATGGTGGGTATGATCCCTACTTTTTCGGTTACGGTTTGCAAGCCGCCTATAGTATATCTTTCGCGATCATTATCTTTAAAATTATAACTACTAAGTAGCTTTTTTGCAAGTTTAGAGTCTTGCGGTAGATTAAAATCTGAGGAAGATCCAAAATCTATAACCACTTTGTATTTTTCTCCATCTATGGTGATATAAGTATAAGGAGCTCCATTTTTACGTTTTATCTTGATTTTAGTGAAATCTTTATCAGCTAAATTTTCATTAGAGATGCTCATCGTTTTTTTAGGATAATCGATGAGCCAATTAGATTTATTAATCACTGTTTGACCAAGTATTCCTCCAAAATTGGAGATCTGCTCTTTTAAACCTTTTAGATCACCGTTAAGAGCGAACGTATTTTGAAAATCTACAGTTCCAATTTTGAGAGATTTGATAGTTTCATTTCCAAATTCTGCTTCTCTATTACTAGCTCCATCAAAAGTTCCTGTAGTACCTAAAAGAGAATCTCTTTGTATTAAACTGAAATCTGCTCCGGTATCAAAAAGAAAATTCTTCTCATTTCCGTTGATGTTTATAGGTAAAACAATTACAGATTTAGCGGTGAAAAAATCCGTCTTGTATTTAAAATTTTCTGGCTGCACCGTACCCTGTTTTTGAGCTCTGGATGAAGCACAGCTTATAATTATAGATAAAATTAGAAGCGATAGAATAATTTTAAACATTTTCATAGCAAGATTGTTGAGATTGAATCTTTTAAGACGCTTAAAATTTGATTTTGTTACCTTACTGTTTTTGTGCCGAAGTTTTTTTAAATCTAAAAATAATTCCTAAGATCATTAGGCCTAAAGAGATTCCAAGTAAGCATCCATTGGTAAAATCTGAAAGCGGATAATAATGAGATAGAATTTGTGTGCCCGCCATCGCAAATAAGCCTATAGCTAATAGAATGGAAGCTGTTTTACTGGAGAAATTCATTTTGAAAATATTTACGTATTAAAAATACACGATTATATCGATATTTTGATCTTTAAGTGGTTTATAATTAGCGGGAATGATCTGTGTATTATATTAAATCTTAATCGTAAAATAGTTAGTTTTTGTCAAATCAATTATAAAATTGCTCTTATTGAACTACTTTTATATCCTTACAATTCTATGATTCTTAAATACTATTATGACAAATTTATTACGAAATCAGATCGAAGAAATAGTGAAATTATCTGATGAAGAATTTGAATTTGTCTTATCTCATTTTGAAACTCAAAACTTTAAAAAACATCAGTACGTAGTTCAGGCGAATAATCCCGCTCCAAACGATCATTTTGTGATTAATGGACTATTAAGATCATTTTATATAGATGAAGCGGGGAAAGAACATATTCTTCAATTTGCTATGGAAGACTGGTGGATCTCAGATCCGCAAGCGTATCACAATAGGCTTAATGCAACCTTGAATATTGACTGTTTAGAAGATTCAGAGATCTTATCTATTTCTATAGATAATCGTGAAAAGCTTTGCAAGGAGTTGCAAAAAATGGAATATTTTTTCCTTAAAAAAACTACTTCCGGATATTGTGCGCTTCAGAAGAGAATATTATCGCTAATGAGCCAGAAAGCCGAAGAGCGATATTTGCAATTTATACAGCTCTATCCAGATTTAATAGATAGAGTTCCAAAAACATTAATAGCGTTTTACCTTGGAGTTTCTAGAGAAACGTTAAGCAGAATGTCTCACGATTAAGTGTGACTTATATCACAAAATAGTAGTGATAAACATCCTTAGATTTTTCCTTTAAAATCCTGAATTTTGAGGTTGAAAGTATAAAACAATAGTTATGGATAATAAAGCACTAGTTGTAGGGGTTACCGGAATTACAGGAAGCACCCTTGCCAAAAAATTAATAGATCAAGGTTGGGAAACGTATGGTTTAGCTAGAAATCCTGAAAAAGCTAATATTAAAGGTTTACATACCATTGCTGCAGATCTTTTAGATTATGAAAACTTAGCCAAAGCCTTAGCAGATATAAAGCCAACGCATGTTTACATTGCAACTTGGATGCGTAAAGATACCGAGGCAGAAAATATTGAAGTGAACGGTAAGATGGTCAAAAATCTTTTAAAAGCCTTGTCACCAAATAAATCTGTACAACACGTTGCATTAGTAACAGGATTGAAGCATTATTTAGGACCCTTTGATTCTTATGCGAAAGGGGAATTACCAGAAACTCCTTTTAGAGAAGAACAGCCAAGATTAGATGTTCCTAATTTTTATTATGCGCAAGAAGATGAAGTGTATGCAGCTGCAAAGCGAGATGGTTTTACATGGAGTATTCATCGCCCGCATACGGTAATAGGAAAAGCTGTGGGGAATATGATGAATATGGGTACTACACTTGCGGTTTACGCTAGTATTTGTAAAGAAACCGGAAAACCATTCATATGGCCCGGATCTAAAGCGCAGTGGGAAGGAATTTCTGATATGACAGATGCCAAAGTATTATCAGATCATTTAATTTGGGCTTCCACGAATGAGAAGACTAAAAATGAAGATTTTAATATAACCAACGGAGATGTTTTTCGCTGGAGCTGGATGTGGGATAAAATTGCAGATTACTTTAATGTAGAAGCCCAAGGTTATGATGGAACCGAACACCCTCTAGAAAAGCAAATGGAGAATGATGAAAATCTTTGGAAAGAAATTTCTAAAAAATATAAGCTTGAAGAAACCAATTTAAATAGGCTAGCTTCACCTTGGCATACAGATCTGGACTTAGGGAGACCTATGGAAATTATGACAGATATGTCTAAGAGTAGAAAATTAGGCTTTAGCGTGTATGAAGAAACTAAAGATTCATTCTATAAGCTCTTTGATGAGTTAAGAAAAGAGCATTTAATTCCATAAAGAGACAGTTTTATAAATTAAAAACCCATCACTTTTGATGGGTTTTTTGTTTTTAATATCTCTTAGATTATGAAAGTTCTGCTTCAAAATGTTGGAGTTTTTCAATGGCAGGTTTGATACTATTTTTAATTCGTTTTAAAATAGGCTGAAGTTCCTCATTGTCTTCAGATATATTTGCCACTAGATCACTAAAGCCATCTAATCTATTATCATGTAGCCACTTTTTAAGTTCTTTATCTTGATTCCACAGTTGCTCATTTGTCAATGTTCCTAACAACATTCTTAACCAATCTGTATCTTTACTTGGCAATTCAATCACCTTGCAAAGTTCATTTTTCTGATCTTCATCTTTATAAGAGATTTCAAGATGTGCGATCATTGCTGCGCTAAAAACAATTTGTGCTCCTCTAATTATTTGCAGTGTAATGGTATCTTCAGAAAACACAGGTTTAGATTTTGCATGGCTAAGGGCATTTGCAGAACAGTCTACACAAACAAATCCTTCTTTTACAGGAATAGATCCCTCTACAAAGCTTATGTTGTCTTTGCCAACATGCTTTACTCGACCTTTGCGAACTACATTCTTAATTCTTCTAAGTTGTTCTAATTCTAATTTGCTAATAGTTGCCCCGCGAAACATTTTTGGTTTCACATTTTGATCTATTCGTATGAGCACCCCAGATTTTTCGAGTTTATCAAAAAGCTCTGAAATTGAATCTGCTTTTTCTAAAGCTTCAAATTGTAAGGCCTGATAATTTAAATAATCTTTTAAGTATTCTTCTGAAGGTTGTAGATTTTTTCGATCTATAAGCCATGCATCTCTAGAAACTACCCAAATAATCTTATCTGGATCTACGCCATTTTCTAATAACCATAAGCAAGCATCAATTCCTGTTTTTCCACCCCCAATTATTACAAATTCTGAAGGAGCTTTACTGAGGTTGGTCAATCCGTTAATTGGAATAAAGTGAACCTCGGCATCTCGTGTGTAATTTGGTTGATGACTTGCCGGCACCTTGGTTTTCATATAGGTAGCATCTACAATTTTCTTGTTGACTTTTACTTGATGAACTTCATCTGTTAGTAAAGAGGTAAACTTTCCATCTCCCTTATACTCACACATCGGAAAGAATTGAACTCTACCGCTAGGTAAGAATTCATAGTTCATGATATCATCATAATAAGCATTTATAGCCGACCCGGATGCCAAATGTCTTAGCCCTTTATTAAAACCTACCTCATCTTTACCATTATCGCCTAATTCAGTTGAACTTACCCCATAATATTTTGAAGGTTGATGTAGTCTTACAAATGGATAAGCTAAATTCCAATGCCCACCTGGCTTATGATGTTTATCTACCATTATAATATTCGCATTGGTCTCCGATAGGATTATGTCTGCAAATGCCATCCCTACTGCACCAGCACCTATAATTAAATAGTCTGTTTCAAGAATTTGCTCATTTTTAGCCTCTTTCATTTATGCTTAACTTTAGTAACGCTTATTAAATTTTGATATAGCTCAAACCCTAGCAATTTCAAATTGAAATAATCACTTTTAGATTTAAAACTGAGAATTTCCCAAGTTAATTATTTTCGGGGAAAGAGGAGTGGGTAATAGTGTTTACTGAAGATTTTTTATAAAGTGAACCAATTCCACTTCTTCATGAAAACCTAAGTTTTTATGAAATGTTCTGGAGGCGGTAGCGCTTAACCAAGTATCAGATCCTATTTGGGTACAACCTTTTTCTTTGCACCACTTTTCACCAAGAGCTACCAATTCTTTTGCTACGCCCAACTTTCTATATTCTGAATCTGTATAAATGCCTTCAAGATAACCTGTTGATAAATCTTTTGCGCCTTCAACATAATCTGTTCTAACGGAAAAGAAAGAAAATCCAACAGCCTTTTCGGCAGAATTTTTAGCGATGAAAATTCTTTTAGTATTAGATTCACTTGCCTTTTTTAATCGCTCTTTTAGATCATTTTCTTCAAAATTCTTCCAGAGTTTCATTCCCATTTCCAAAATCGAAACAAGATCTTCAGGCTCAATTTGACTATAGTTTATCTTTTCTTTCATCCAATTTCGGTTTTGCTCAAATTAAGATCAACACTCAAATTAGGCTTTTTTAGCAGTAATTATTTTTCTCACGATAGTATTTGCTATCAATACTGCGCCATCCATATAACCAGGAAATTCTGAAGCCGCTTCAGAACTGGAGATCAACAATCTTCCGTCCATATAATCTTTGCCAAAAATAGAATTTCCATTATTTTGATGCGGAAATAGATCGTTATTAGAAGCGGTAAAAGTATGTTCTTCTCTGCTCCAAACACATTCTTCATAATCTAAGAAATCTTCAGCTTGTTCTCCAAATACATTTTTTACTTGTTCTATCACTTTCGCTTTCCTTGTAGCAGCGTCGAGTTGTTTGTAAGCCGAATTTATAAATCCGCAAAGCGCATATTTATTCCTTGCATGATTACAATGGTCATAAAATTCGGTAATAGGTCCGGTATTGCTGAACAAGGTCCCGGAAAGGTTTTTCTCTTCCCAAAATGCCTGGTTATAGGTTAAACCAATTTTAATGGAATCTTCCATCCAGGTATGAGTTTGCAAAGCAACATCCATCAAATCTTGAGGTAATTTAGGCTCGAAATGGATGTTTTTCGCCCATAATTTAGGCGGAAGCGCCAAAATAACTTTATCGCCTTCAAACACTTCCTTTTCTGTAAATACTTTAACAGATCTATCTTTGAATTGGATCTTGGAAACAGATTGATTTAAAAGAACGTCCTTCTCATCTAACTTTTTATAAAGCGTATTGATGAGATTAGAAGTGCCCCCAGAGATTCTATAACTGGGCGGCTGAGTTGGAATTTGAATAGATTCTGCAGGAGAAGTGGAGAATGGTTGAAAGAATACAGTGCCTTTCATGAACTGCTCAAAATACTCCATCTCAAGTTCTTCTAAAATTGATAATAGATGCTTGTGATGATCGCCAAACCAAGTGGCACCCATTTCTAAAGGAGTATCATTTGTTTTAGAAACCGTATTGATTCTTCCCCCAATTCGTGTTCTTGCCTCTAATATTTTAAAAGGAATTCCTTCTTGTTTTAGTCGATAGGCGGTCAAAAGACCAGATAAGCCTGCTCCAATTATTATGATCATGCTACAAAATTAATGAAGTGTAGTTGAAACTTGGAGGTTTTCAATCAATAAAGAAAAATATCCATTTTCAATTTATGAAAAATCCATTCCTTCAGAAAGATCTATTCTATTAGGGGTTAAAATATCTCTTGGTTTCACAATGCTAAACGGATTTACTACTTGCTCTATCAGTGTATTTGGTAATTTCTCCAGGAAATATTTTGAAGTAGCATCAGAACTTTCAGAATTATTAACGGTGTTGATAGAGTTGGTATCTCGAGTGATAAAAAGTTCATTTTTAGCTCTGGTCAATGCCACGTATAAAACACGTCTATCTTCTTCTATGCTTTCTTCGCTATGCAAATTCCAGGCACTTGGATATACTTTAGGGGAAACATTCAGCACATAACAAACATCAGACTCTAATCCTTTCGCAGAGTGTACGGTAGAAATGATAACGTGATCTTTGATCTCGCTATCATTTAGTTGAGAACCTTCCAAAACCGGCTCTCCATTTAACTGTTTTGCGTTTTCAAGAATTCCTTCAGAAATTAATTGTCCGATAGTCGAATAATTATCTCCTAACATTTCCAATACAGGAAAGTCAGATTTTCGCTTTTCCTCCCAATCTTTTCGGTATTTAAAAGCCAAAGGCATTTCCATTTTAGAATAGGTTTCCTTGATAGCTCTCTTTACATTTCCGGAATTTATAAAAATGGTGTTGTAAATATCTCCAATCTTTTCTCCATCTGCTCCGCCAATAACGTCTTCCAGATTCTGCGCACATTCCAGCGGATCTTTAAATTCTAAAATTTTAGAGATGTATTTTCCCGCTCTAATTTCTCCAATTCCATCCCAAAAAGTAAGAAAACGCATCCATCCAATTTCATCATATACATTGTTCACCACTCTTAGAGCAGAAATTACATCTTTAATGTGAGCGGCTTCCATGAATTTTCTACCACCATAAGTTACATAAGGAATCTTCTTCTGAATAAATACCGCTTGCAAAGGTTTGGTGTAATAGGTAGATTTTGAAAGTATTAAATGATCTATAAAGCTCTTGTTGTTTTCTGAAAAGTTCTCAAGGATATTTTCTGCTATAAAATTAGCTTCTTCCCATTGACTTGCAACGTTGATCAATTTCGGTTTTAGGCCTTCGCCTCTTGTAGCAACCAATTTCTTCTTATAATCTAAACTCGATTCCTCTAACAACCAATTCGAAAGATCTAAAATCTCCTGGGTAGACCTATAATTTTTGTCAAGGATCAAGATCTCAGAATCCGGCACACGTTCTTTGAATAAATGCACGTTTTTAAAATCGGCTCCTCTAAAAGAATAGATAGACTGCGCATCATCTCCCACACAATAGAATTTTGCAATTTCTAAGAATGGTTCTAACAAATACCATTGCAGCGGATTGGTATCTTGAAATTCGTCAATCAATAAATGCTTTACCTGGTGAGAAAGAATGGTTCTCGCTTCTTCATCATTTCGCAATCTGTTGGCAACAATCAATAAAAGATCGTCATAATCTAAATAGCGACCTTCTCCTTTTTTGGTTTGATAAGCCTTTAGTAAAACGGCAACTTTAGGCCTTATGATGTCTATTTCATCATTGGTTTCTTCATCCACCTTCCCTTTATATATCTTTTCCCGAATAGAATTGGTAAGATTTTGCCTCGTATTTCTTCCGTAAGAGTATATATCGATTAACTGTTGAGGTTTTATGCGGATGCCTTTATACTCAATAACTTGATCTCCACACACCATTTTCATAACGCTTAACTGATCGTCTGGATCTATCACAGTATAATTAGAGGCACCAAACAAATTAGGATAACGCACAATTAACTGATTACACCAGGAGTGAAACGTAGACCCGTTCAAACTTTGAGCTTGATTATTAGATAGTGAAGATTTTACTCGCTCTACAATTTCGTTCGCAGATCTTTTTGTAAACGTTAAGATCTGGATTTTTTCAGGAGGTGTACCTTGTTCTATGAGATAAGCAGCTCTTCCCACAATACATCTGGTTTTACCCGTTCCCGCGCCGGCAAGAACTAACAAATGCTTCCCGCTAAATTCTACCGCCTTCTTCTGCTGCTCGTTAAGAATATGATTCTCCAATTTCTTTTTTTGTAAAGATAATAATTATTAGGCAATTAGGATTATTTCCAAAATGCGGAATATTTCCTATTTTTGACCCGATGATATTTATCTATATTCAATATATAACGCTGGGTGTAAAGACTAAAGTTCCTTTTAGAGTGGTTCTTTATTCTGATGATTTGCATCAGGATTTTAAAGTTTTTAATATAAGACCGGAGGTTTCTATTCCTAAGAAAGTGTATGCTCTAAATGCAATTGATAGATTGGAAGTATTAGCAAGTGAGCCTTTTTGTAATGCTGCCGATGAGTTGATTGATCTTTTTAGAGATCAGCAACTAGTTTTTAGTGAAAAAGAACAGTTCAATTTGCTAAAAGCTCAATTTAGAAACATAGGCTATAATTTTAATTTGAAGCCCACTATCTTATGGTTTTCAGATAAAAAAGGAAATAGCACACTAGAGCAACTCACCGATTTAATCTCTAAGCGATATCAGCCAAAATCTTTAGAATTTGCTAAAGCTTTTGTAGCGGAAATGGCTAATTATAAAGATCAAAAAGGGCAGCAATTAGAAGTTTATAAAGAGGTGCATCTAGATCGTAAAGCTCATGATCTTTCAAAATATAATAATTTTGCCGGAGTCTACTTTTTTCTGAATGCAGCAGAAGAAGTGATCTATGTTGGGAAGGCCAAAAATATAAAGAAACGCTTGCAAAGTCATTTTTCGAATACTGCCAAACAAACCAATATAGATTATTCTATGGTGGAAGATATAGATGTGATCTATACGGGGAATGATACGATTGCGCAATTGGTAGAGACCGAAAACATCAAAAATCTACAACCTCTTTACAACTCGCAGCAGATCACAGATCCCGATCCTTTTATTATTACATTAAGCACTAGCGCCAAAGGAATTTCGAAGATCAAGATAACCCGTAAAGAATTTGATGACAGTTTACCCGAAAAATATTTCAATCGAAATTCTGTAATAGAATCTCTAAAAGATTTCTGTATTGATAATGATTTATGCAGAAAGCATTGTTCGCTCGAAACGGTAAAAGGGCCTTGTAGCAATGTTACCAAAAGAGGAAATCCATGTGTTTGTTCTGGTGGAGAATCTATAGAAGATTATAACAGAAGATTTCAGATCGCTTTTGATCAATTCCGAAGAAAGACCACCAAGAAAATTTATAAATTAAAAGGCAGAGATCGCTCTGAAGATGCTTTTATTTATGAGCATAACGGAATTTATGAAGGCTACGGTTATATTGAAAAATCTATGAATATTTCCAATTATAACGACATATTAGGGCATCTTGTAAAGCAAAAGAATAATTACGATACTACCAGGATTGTAAGCTTAATGACTAAGAAGTTGAATGAAAGAGATATTCTTGAATTGTAAAAAAAATCAAGATTTAAATCGGTGTTCGGCTTATAAAAAAAAGTTATTGTAGGCGTGAGTACCTACAATAACTTTTAAGATTTTGCTATCTAATTTTTGGCTAATAGCTCTATTAAAGCTTTTGCGGTAGGTCCGGCTGATAGTGGATTTTGCCCTGTTATTAACAAACCGTCAACTTCGGTGTGCGAGATAAAGGGTACCAATCCGGTTTTATATTTTGCTCCTAATTCTTTTAGCTTGTCTTCTAAGGTGTAAGGAATGTTGTTAGCTCTTAATGCTAATTTCTCTTCAGTATTAGAAAATCCTGTTACTCTTCTTCCTTTTAAGATGGAAGGATCTAGTTCTGCTGCTTTTATTAATGCTGCAGGACCATGGCAAACTGAGGCCACAGGTTTTCCATGAGATAGAAATTCTAAAATTAATTTTCCGCTGAGTTCGTTAGAAGCGAGGTCGAAAATGGGCCCATGACCGCCGGGAAAGAAAAGGGCATCATAACTTGAAGCCGAAAGACCCTCTAATTTCATCGTAGTATTTAGTGCATTTTGCGCAATAGTATCTTCATTGAATCTTCTATTAGAACCTGTAATATTTTCGGTTAATTCACTCATTGGATCTATTGGAGGTTTCCCACCTTTAGGGCTTGCCAAGGTTACTTGATGCCCTTCCTCTATAAATTCATAATAAGGGTCTGTAAATTCTCCAATCCACAAACCTGTCTTAGAATCGGTGTTAATAAGATCTTTATGAGAGGTGAGGATCATTAATATTTTTTTTGTAGCCATTTTTTTGATTTTATAGGTTAGTTATAAAAATGTAAAAGTGTATTTACTATTATTTCTTAAATTTCATTTTCATCATAGATCTCTGTAATGTTTTCAATTTCTACGTTGATCTTGGCATTTTCTGAAATGCTGGTAAGCCAAACTTCAGTTAAGATTTTACTCGTTGCACTGCAAGCCTGCAAACCATAAGAATAAGGCCTGCATCCGGAGGTGTGGGTAAAGCTAATATCATAAATATTATTATTTGGTTTAGCATTCGTATCTATTAATCTGTACGCAGCATCTACATCTACTCCGCCGGTATAAAGTTGAAGTTCGCCCTGTTCTTTAAAGATCAAGTCTGTACTGATATCTTCTGAAAGTTCTTGAGCATTTTGAAAATGTTCGAACGTTGCCCTAGCTCTTCTTACATTGCCTTTATTTATAAGGGACGGGAATGGAAATTGTTCCAGTTCAATATTTCTTTGGCCTGCGCAGTTAATAAACATCTTGTATTCCAACTTTTCTTTGGTTCCATCCTGTTTTTTAACTTCAATGTGGGTAGAATGGTTTAATTCTTCAGGTTCCATTACTTCAACCCTTCCAGCAATTAAGTCGACACAACCTGCATCATATAAAGCAAGTAAAATATTTGCAGATGATAATGGCAAAGCCGCGATCACATTCATTAAAAATGACATGACTTGTCTACGGAAGAAGAGATGATCTTCTGCAGGCAAAAGCTCTGCATGAAAATTTAGACAATACATAAGATCATCTAATGTTTCCTTCCAAAATATGGGATTATTGTTATTAATAGAATCTCTTGCCGCTACTCGTTCTTTGCGCATGCCTTCAAAAGAATCTGAATACTCATGCTCTTCAGACATAATTTGTACGAATTCTTTAAAATTGATCTTTTCTTGCTCAATTTTTGCCACCATCTTGCTCATTCCATCTTTTTTAAAAGCACAACTTAATGCCGGTCTGCAAACAGAATCAAAAAAAGTATGTATTCTCAAAAATCCATCAGAATCTATAAGTGAGAGCATTTTTTCTCTACTGGTATGGCGATAGATCTCGCGCATTGCGTATTCTTGCTCATATTGTAAATGGGGCAACCAACCTTCAGAAGAATGCATGATCAATTTAAAACCTTTTGCATCTGGATGAAGTTTGAAAATGAGATCTTCTCCATCTTCAGAAAAACTTCCGTGTCTGTGGGCAAGAGAAGTAACCACATCAAAGGCACTTAACGACGCTCCTAACGTGCCAATAGGAAATGTATAATATTCGCCTTTAGCAGGTACTAATTTATGAATTGGCCAAGGGGAGGAATAATATCCAATTTTCTCGTTATCTTCTTCAAACCAGTGGTGTCCTGTAGCAATGATTGTCTTATCAAAACTTTTAGAATCTCCTTTTAAAGTTTTTACAAGCGTTTTTTTAGTGATATCATCGGTGCTAATATCACTTACCTCATCGCCATTTATTTGGTGAACATCTATCCCGTTTTTAGTTATCTGGTTAATGAGCGTTTTGTATTGTTCTTGAAAATAAGCGCCCAAAGAAATTCGGCTATATACTTCAGAATCTTCAATAGGTAATTTTTTAATATTCCAAGAAGCTAATTTATCGGGAGATTGTGCTCTTAGCCAATTACCAAAACTAATAGGTAGTTCCGGGATCTCTTCCGAAGAAATATTAGAAAGATTATAGATATCTGTGGTTTCTGGATTATAAGGCATTCCCATACCCATATTAGCTCCTTTTTCAAAAATACTGATTTCCTTAATGGCACTAGTAAATACCTCTAAATGATCTGTAATATGCTTTAGCAAGTATATGGCTGTAGCTCCGGAACCAATAATGGCAATACTATTTTTAATCATTAGATATCTTGAAATTTGAAATTAAAGGTATCTATTTAGTGCACCCGCAATAGTTATAGGAAGCATAATTTTTAAGTGAAGAATGTAGCATTGGTTGGTGCTGAATTTATAGTATTTTCAAACTAAAATCTTCATTACGAAATAGGTTTTTTCTTAATGACAAGAATGTATAGAAGAAATTTTTTCTGATTCCATCTTTGGAGAAACGTACGGGATGCCTAATCCCATTCCGCGAAGAATAAAAAGAATAGCAATGATACCCAAGAATACGGGAATTGCTTTACGAATTTTATGTTTGACATTGGTAGATAGAAAATTTCCAACCCAGATGGCGGTGGTCATTAAAGGAATGGTTCCCAAACCAAAAAGCATCATATAAAGGCTTCCTTGTAAAGCAGTACCGGTTGCTATAGCGCCTAAAACTGCCATATAAACCAATCCGCAGGGTAATAGTCCATTCAAGAAACCAACGGTAAAAAAAGTATCAGGACTTTTTTTCTTAAGTTCTTTGCCTAAAGATCGTTTTAGTTTAGAAATCAGCATAAATCCTTTTGAAGACAACTTATTTTTTTTTCGCTTAAATGCCGGGATAATTAAGAAAAGCAACATTAAAACTCCTATGCCAATAGAGAGTTCTTGTTGTAATCCGAAAATAGAAAGACTCTTACCAACCAATCCAAAACTAAAACCGATAAGTGCATAAGAAAATATTCTTCCAAAATGATAGATAAAGATCTGGCCTAATTTTTTGAGATGATTACTTTGGTCTACAGGAAGCAAAAATGCAATCGGGCCGCACATTCCTATGCAGTGAAAGCTTCCTAATAATCCAAAAATAAAGGCAGATACTAACATTAATAATTAATTTCTTTTTTGAATAAAAAGTCTTTTTCAAGATAATTCCAATTCACTATCACATTCCAACGGCCATTTACAAGATTTTCTGTTGGAATTTCTAACGTATGATCTGGAAGTTGCTTTAAAGAAACCTGAAAATCGAGATCTTTATTAGACGGACGATACATAGAGATAGTTCCTTCTAATTTTGAAAGATCCATCTCTTCCGGAAGATTTATAAAGAGAGAATTTCCCTTTCTTGAAAAGGTGAGCTTGTCTTCTAAAGCCAGAGCATTAGTTTCGGCATCTATATCTTGCTGATAATGTAATTCTGCCCCATAATAATCTTCTACCACCAGATCATGGTCAAACCCAGGAGTTGTGAGCATGGTGACTATAAAGTACATTATGAAAGAAATGAAAGCTATCATTCCAATTGCCAATCCAGTTCCCCAATTTATCTTCATAATTTCTGTTTTTTAAATTTGAATGCACTCACATTCTATATTTCTCAATACTCAATACTCAATACTCAGTACTAATTATAACTTCTCGGACTTAAAAACGTTGTGGTTGTTGTTTCCATCAATAGATCGCCCTCGTAAACTCCTATTTTCAGTTTTTCTTTTTCATCGCCTAATGCTGCTTTATTAATTTCTATAAAAAGAGTGCCTTGCGCCATTCCATTTGCAGGAACAACTATGGCATTCTCTTTTACGGTTTTAATAATTCCGCTGTGAGACTTCAGTTTAAAATGCACATTTTTATAATCCAGCGCCGTTTTATTAATCAACTTATAGGTATATACATTGCTAATAACATTATTCTCTTTATGCTCAAAAAGTTGCCCGGGAAGTCTTAGAATATTGGCTTCTACATCGCTTCTTAAAAACAACATTCCGGTTAAAACAGAGATTAGAATAAACAGCACCGAAGCATAGCCTTTTAAGCGCGGAGTAAATTGAAATTTCTTCTTCTTTTCTATATTCTCTTCACTTGCATATCTTATTAAGCCTTGCGGAAGATTAACAGCATCCATCATTTGGTTGCAGGCATCTATACAAGCAGTACAGTTTACGCACTCCAATTGCGTTCCATTTCTAATATCTATTCCGGTAGGGCATACCTGCACACACTGTGAGCAATCTATACAATCTCCCTTGCCACTGGCTTTACGATCTTCATTCTTTTTAAATTTTGCTCTTCCTGCCTCTTTTTCTCCTCTTTTATTATCGTAGGCAACAATTATAGATTTTGTATCCAGTAAAACTCCTTGAAGTCTACCGTAAGGACATGCAATTATGCACACCTGTTCTCTAAACCATGCAAATACAAAGTAAAAAACACCGGTGAAAATTAGCAGCGATATTATGGTACTACTATGGTTGGAGGGGCCTTCTATAACATATAATATCAATCTATCACTCCCAATAAGGTAGGCCAGAAAGACATTAGCTATTAGAAATGAAATGATAAAAAATAGACTCCATTTTATGCTTTTTTTTCTGATCTTTTCGGCATTCCATTCTTGTTTATCCAATCTTATCTGTTTCCCTCTGTCACCTTCAATCCAATATTCAATTCTGCGGAAAACCATTTCCATAAAAATAGTTTGTGGGCAAATCCAACCGCAAAAAATTCTTCCGAAAGCCACAGTGAATAATACGATGAAAACCACTCCTATAAGCATTATCAATACGAATAGGTAGAGGTCTTGAGGCCAGAAAATTTGACCAAAGATGTTGAATCTGCGTTCCAGCACATTGAACATGAGAAACTGGTTGCCATTAATTTTTATAAAAGGAGCTGCAAAAAGAATAATAAGCAGCACATAGCTTACCCATTTTCGATACGTGTATAAAATACCATCGGGTTTTTTAGGATATACCCAAGAACGTTTACCTTCTGAAGTTATCGTCCCTATACTATCTCTAAATCTTTCGTGCTCCTGCTTTTCCAATCTGTTTAATTTTGTGCCGATTGACTGTAAGTATCATTATCATACGTAGAAGCTGCCATATCTAAACGTCCATTATCATCATTTTCTTTTTCATTTACCCAAAGTTCCCCTTGAGGTTCTTTTGGTTCTGCAGGCGTTGTTCCTTGCAGACTTAAAACATAACTGGCAACTTGGGCAATTTGAGCAGGTTTAAGCTCCGTCTTCCATGAAACCATACCTTTTCCGGCACGACCACCTTCAGAAATAGTATGAAACACATTTTTTATTCCTCCGCCCAGAATCCAATAATCATCGGTTAGATTGGGTCCAATTCCACCTCCGGCATCTGCTTTATGGCAGGCCACACAATTTTCAGCAAAAATGGATTTTCCAGCATTAATGTCTTCAGCATCGGTAAGGAGTTCTACGCTATCTGCATCTATTAGATCTTTAGCATTCTTTTTATATTCTTCTACAGCAGCTTTTGCTTCTGCCACTTCCATTAGATACTCTTCTTTTTGTGAGGCACCATCAAAAATGTAATATCTGCTCATATAAACAACAGCGAAAATCATACTTATATAAAATCCATATAACCACCATGGTGGTAAATTGTTATCTAGTTCTTGAATACCGTCATAATTATGATCTAAAATGATCTCACCTTCATTTTCTATAGGTTTTTTATCTAAAAGTTGATCATAAGTTGTTTTAAACCAAGCAAAGCGTTGAAGATTCTTTGTCGCTTCTGTAAGTTCATATTGTGCTTTAGCTTCAGGTTTTAAAGACATGTATAAAGTTCTGTCTAAAGCAGCAACAGCAGCTTCTATAGCAACACTAGCAAGAAGGATAACTGCTAAGACCACCCAAAAAATAGGATAGACTTCAAAAACAGATCTATCTCCGGTTTCTATGGTTAAATTGGCCAGAATGATGGCAATTATTTGTAAACCTAAAATTCTTAAGATTGAAAATGTTTTTTTCATGATCTATTTACTTTGGATTCATTTTCTGGACTGGTTTTATCGCTTGCTTCTAATGGGAGGTTACTTACGGTTTTGATGTAGTCTTTCTTTGCGGTGATTACCCACCAAAAGAGAGCTGCAAAGAAGACAAAGAATATAAGCAAGGAAATTATTGGATAGATTTCTACCCCGTCTATACTTTCTAAAGGACCTTTTATAAATTTAAACATGATCTTTTGTTTTAGTTGGTTGATGCTTGTTTTAGATCTTTAACCTTGATATCTGTACCTAATCTTTGCAAATAGGCAATGAGTGCAACGATCTCTCTATTTCTCATCTCCGTAAAATTGTCACCATTCTTTTTTGCAGCATTTTTATCTGCCTCATAACTGGCAACAAAATCTGGATCTGAATATAAATTCTCTTCAATTTGAATTCCTTGTTTCAACATCCATTCTTGCGCGCTTTCAATTTCAGCATCGGTATATGGCACACCAAGAGTTTGCATGGCTCTCATTTTCACTTCGGTATTAGATTTATCGAGTTTATCTTTAATCAGCCATTTATAACTTGGCATAATGGAGCCGGAAGAGGTGCTTTGAGGATCATACATATGATTTAAGTGCCAGTTATCTGAATATTTTTGACCTATTCTAAGAAGATCCGGACCGGTTCTTTTGCTTCCCCATAAAAATGGATAATCATACACAAATTCTCCTGCTTTAGAATATTCTCCATAGCGTTCTACTTCACTTCTAAAAGGTCTTACCATTTGTGAATGGCAGGAAACACAACCTTCTCTTATATATAGATCTCTTCCTTCCAATTCTAATGGGGTATAGGGTTTCACGCTAGAGATTATTGGTATATAATCATCTACCATTAGTGATGGAATAATTTGAACCATCCCTCCAATAAGAATAGCGATGGTGGCAAAAATGGTAAGTTTTACAGGTCTTCTTTCCAGCCAACTATGGTAGGCTTCTCCTGCAATTCTTTTCTTGGTTACCGGTTCTAAAGCGGCAGCTTCAGCTAGTTCATCTTCAACTTCGCTTCCTTGACGAATGGTTTGCACTATATTATAGAGCATCACAAAAGCCCCTATGATATATAAAGTTCCTCCAATAGCTCTCATCCAATACATTGGCATGATTTGGGTTACGGTTTCTAAAAAGTTTCCGTAGGTAAGTGTTCCGTCTGGGTTAAATTGTTTCCACATAGATGCCTGAACAAATCCGGCAACATACATTGGTAAGGTGTACATTATAATTCCTAAAGTTCCTATCCAAAAGTGAGTATTGGCCAATTTTAGTGACCATAATTTTGTTTTGAATAATCTTGGTACCATCCAATAGATCATACCAAAGGTCATAAATCCATTCCAAGCGAGGGCTCCAACGTGTACGTGCGCAATAATCCAATCGCTAAAATGTGCTATGGCGTTTACGTTTTTTAGTGAAAGTAAAGGGCCTTCAAAAGTTGCCATTCCATATCCAGTAATGGCTACCACCATAAATTTTAGAACAGGATCTACTCTTACTTTATCCCAAGCCCCTCTTAGTGTTAATAATCCGTTGATCATTCCTCCCCATGAAGGAAATAATAACATTATGGAAAAGGCAACTCCAAGGGTTTGTGCCCAATCTGGTAGTGCGGTGTATAATAGATGGTGTGGGCCAGCCCAGATATAGATAAAGATCAAAGACCAGAAGTGAACAATAGAAAGTCTGTAAGAATATACAGGTCTATTTGCAGCTTTTGGTACAAAATAATACATCAATCCAAGAAAAGGAGTGGTTAGAAAGAATGCTACGGCGTTATGACCGTACCACCATTGTACCAATGCATCTTGAACTCCGGAGTATACCGAATAACTTTTAAGAGCAGATACGGGAATCTCGATATTATTAAAAATATGGAGTACTGCTACCGTAACAAACGTGGCCAGATAGAACCAAATAGCAACATATAAATGCCGTTGTCTTCTTTTAATCATGGTACCAATAAGATTGGCTCCAAAAGAAATCCAGATCACTGCTATAGCAATATCAAAAGGCCATTCTAATTCGGCATATTCTTTAGAGGAGGTATAACCCAAAGGCAGGGTAATAGCCGCTCCAACAATAATTATTTGCCAACCCCAGAAGTTGATATTACTTAAGGCATCACTCCACATTCTTGCTTTTAATAAACGTTGAGTAGAGTAGTAAACACCAGCAAAAATGGCATTTCCTACAAATGCAAATATTACGGCATTGGTGTGGAGTGGTCTTAATCTACCAAAACTCAACCAAGGAATTCCATCGGTAAGGTTTGGGAAAAGAAATAAAAAGGCAAGTAGTAGTCCTACACTCATTCCAATTATGCCCCAAAACATGGTGGCAATAATAAATTTCTTTACGATCTTATTATCGTAATAAAATTGCTGTAATTCCATAATTAGTTAGATTTCGCTTTAGTTGTTGAAGATTTTTTCTCTGGTTTAGGTTTCACTAATTCATCTTCAAAAAGCATTCTTACCGAAGGGGTGTAGACATCATCGTACTGTCCATTTTTAACCGATATAATAAAGGCGATAAAAAAGATGAGGGCTACTACAACACTTATAGCCAGTAACATGTATATGATATTCATAGTTGAAGATTATGGTGTAAAAATATTTCTATAACCACCCTTAAAAAATGACCATCGTCAGCTTTTGGGAGGAATTCCAATTCTTAATTTTCTTGAGATAAATTGAGTAGAAATAGTTGTAAACAGTACAATACTAATGGAGCTTAGAGGCATTAATATAGCCGCCACTACAGGCATAAGATTTCCGGAAATAGCAAATCCAAGGCCTATAATATTATAGCAAAGCGAAAAGAAAAAACTCCATCTAATTATAGCTACTCCTTTACTGGAAAGACTAAAGAAATTTGCCAATTCTGAAAATACCGAAGCATCTAAAATTCCATCACAGGCAGGAGAAAATACATTGATGTTTTCTGAGATCACTATTCCAACATTGCTTTGTGCCAAGGCTCCGGCATCGTTCAAACCATCGCCCACCATCATGACTTTTTTTCCTTTTTTCTGAAGATTTTTTATAAACGCTAATTTGTCTCCCGGTTTTTGGTTGAAATGCATCACGACTCCAGGTGGAAGCAATTGTTGCAATGTGTCTCGCTCACCTTCATTATCGCCCGAAAGAATGATGAGCTCTTTATCTTTTGAAAGTTCTGAAAACAATTCGCTAACTCCTTCTCTATAAGAATTATTAAAAGTAAAGCAACCTTTATATTGATGATTAGCGCTAAGATGAACCGAAGTTTTCTGTGAGGTTTTTTCAGCAACATCTAAAGTGGTTCCAACAAAATCTGCAGAGCCTATTTTTAGTCTGGTGTTTTTGTAAGTGCTCTCTATTCCTTTTCCTGTAAATTCTTCAAAGCGCTCTGGAGGCGTAATATTATTGCTGTCTAAAACCAAATATAGCGCCCTGCTTAAAGGGTGATTGGAAGCACGTAAACTGCCGCTAAGCATTTGCTTTTCTTCCATAGTAAGCTCTAGGCCTTCATAACAAATAGTGTTCTGTTTATTGGTTGTAATAGTTCCGGTCTTATCAAAAACTACGGTATCTATTTTTGCCGTTTGTTCTATTACCGAAGCTTCTTTTAGATAAAATTTATGATTTCCGAAGATCCTAAGAAGATTACCAAGCGTAAAAGGTGCAGCAAGGGCAAGAGCACATGGGCAGGCAATGATGAGCACCGCCGTAAAAACATTCCAAGCTTTTGAAGGTTCATAGAACAGCCAAAATATGGTGGCTAAAATTGCTATGCTTATAACTCCAATGGTAAAGCTTTTGCTTATTTTGTTAGTAAGGGTTTCAAATGTTCCTGATTTATTTTTTTGGAAAACTTCATCGCTCCATAATTGCGTGAGATAACTCTGTTGTACTTCTTTTAATGCTTCAATTTCTATAATTCCACCTTGCTGCCTTCCACCGGCAAATAGTTTATCTCCGCTTATTTTGTTAACTGGCGCTGCTTCTCCAGAAACAAAACTGTAATCTATTCTGGCTTCCCCTTTTATGAGAACAGCATCCATCGGAATCAATTCTTCATTTCTAATGATAATTCTATCACCTTTTTTTATCTTATATACTTGTACTTGTTCTTCTTTTGCAATGCCTTCACAGATTTCAATTTTTGTAACTGCAATAGGAAAGTAAGATTTATAATCTCTTTCAAAAGAGAGGTAGGAGTAGGTTTTTTGCTGAAAATATCTGCCTAATAGCAAGAAAAAGATCAAGCCACTCAAACTATCAAAAAAACCACTTCCTGTATTCATAATAATTTCAGCAGTGCTTCTTAAAAAAAGCACACTTACTCCCAAAGCAATAGGAATATCAATATTTAGAATCTTAGAGCGGATTCCTTTAAAAGCAGATACAAAATAATCGCTGGCAGAGTAAAAAACTACGGGGAGCGCAAAGAAGAACATGAGCCATCTAAATAAATGCTTGAATTGATCTAACCAGAACTCACTGATCTCAAAATATTCAGGAAAAGAGAGAAACATGATGTTTCCAAAAGCAAAACCAGCCACTCCAAGTTTATAAATAAGACTGCGGTCTATTACCGATTTTTTCTCATCATAATTCTCCAGAGAAATATAAGGTTCATAGCCAATTCGTGCGAGCAGAATAACCAATTCTTTAAGCGATACTTGTCGAGGATCAAAACTTATGCGGACCCTCTTCTTAGGGAAATCTACTTGCGAAGTTCTAATTCCCTTTTTTAATTTGTTCATATTTTCCAAGATCCAAATGCAAGAACTGCAATGAATGGATGGAATTAGAAAAGAGATGATGTTTAAATTATCATCTTTAAATTCAAGAAGATTTTCGGCTATTTCAGTATTATCCAGAAAATCATATTTGGTTTGGTTGATCTTGGGTGAATTTCCAGGACTCTTTTCGAGTTCATAATAATAAGAAAGATCGTTGCTCTCAAATATTTCAAATACCGTCTTACAACCACTACAACAAAAATGTTTTTCCTGAAAGATCAGTACGTTATTATCACATTTATCCCCACAATGAAAACAGTTCATTCTTGACCTATTTTAAATACGGGTCAAAAATTGAATTTTTGAAGCATATAAAAAATGACTGGCATCATGTTTCTAAATGTTCATGACATATTGAAAGCTAAAAGATGGAAATTTAAATAGGAAGGATTATTCTACGGAATGATCTTCATAAAAATCGTCGAAGGTTTTTTTAGTTGTATAATCATCGGTAAGAATTCTATAGACGGTATAAATAAGAAGAGCTTGTCCAACAACTACCAAAAAGAAAACTATAGGAAATGGGAAATCAAAATAGTAAAATACAGCAACAAGAGCTAATACAACCGAAGTCATGTAAAGCCATATAATAGGTCTGATTTTCATTTTTTTCTTATCAAGATAAGAAATTTAGAACCAGACCTATCTTAAGAAAGCATTAAAATTAGGTATTTAAAACACTGATTTTTAATATTTTATACGGTCATGGAAAATAACCGATGATCTGGTTTTTTTCTTTGTAGTCTCATATCAAAAGCCATAGCAATGTTTCTAACAAAAGCTCTTCCTTTTTCGGTTATGAGAAGTTCTTGCTCTTCTAAGATCAATAAGCCATCTTTTTCCATTTCTCTTAAGTCAGAAATTATCTTTTGATATAATTCCGGTTGAAATTCGTCTTTAGAGAGCGTTGTTCTTAATTGGCACATAATATCTAAGATGTGCTTTCTTATTTGTAGGTCTTCTTCAGTTAAAATATGACCTTTTAAAATTGGTAGAATGTCGTTTTTAAGCAGGTGTTCATATTCTTCTACACCTTTTACATTTTGTCCAAATCCATACCAGCTATCCCCAATGGCAGATACTCCCAACCCAATCATTAACTGAGTTTTTGAAGAAGTATAGCCCATAAAATTTCTATGAAGTGTCTTTTCTTTTAAAGATTTGAAAAGGGAATCTGTTGGTAAAGCGAAATGATCCATTCCAATTTCTATATATCCTGCTTCTAATAGCATTTCTTTCCCTATTGTGTATTGCCTTCTTTTTTCTGAAGCAGACGGAAGATCGTTGTCTTTAAAACCTCTTTGGCCATTTCCTTTAATCCATGGCACATGAGCATAGCTATAAAAGGCAATTCTATCAGGCATAAGTGCGATAGTCTTGGTTAACGTTGCTATAATATGTTCTTCTTGTTGAAACGGCAAGCCAAAAATAATGTCATGCCCAACAGAATGAAAACCGGCTTCTCGAGCAGCAATTGTAGCATCTTTTACTTGCTCGAAGGACTGAATTCTATGGATCGCCTTTTGCACTTTTTCATTATAATCCTGTACGCCGTAACTCAATCTATTAAAACCAAAAGAAGCAAGCGTGGTAAGTTGTTCTTTATTTGTATTGCTTGGATGCCCTTCAAAACTAAGTGCTGCATCTTCAGCTTTTACTGCATATTTAAAGATCCCATCTAATAGTTCTTTTAAATTTTCAGCAGAAAAGAAAGTAGGAGTGCCACCTCCTAAATGAAGTTCTTTAATAATTGGTTTCTCCTCCAGCAATTCCAAGTACAAACTCCATTCTTTTAAAACAGATTGAAGATATGGAATTTCAACACCATGGTTTTTGGTAATTCTCTTATTACATCCACAAAAAGTGCAAAGACTTTCGCAAAAAGGCAGGTGAATATATAAGCTTATACCTTGAGATTGGTTGGTCTCTTTAAAACTCCTAATTATAGTTTTCTTATAGGCTTTTAAAGAAAATTCTAAATCGTTCCAAAATGGAACGGTAGGGTAACTTGTGTAACGAGGTCCGGGAATATTGTATTTTTTGACTAATGCTGAATCCATTTCTTTCTGTTTGAAGCAAAAATAGGATGCCATCAAAACCTACAAGATGAGGAAAATCAGTTTTCGTCAAATTATTATAAAATTGTTCTAAGAAAATAGAGAAGTAGCTCTTATAGAAATAAGTTGGAGTGCAGGTTTTAAATTTAATCTACAGATAGACCTGGAATTTCCATCATCTTTCCGTTTTTAGATCTTCCCAGAATTACCACATCTTTACTGTCTTTATATTCGGCAATAGCAAGAAGAAGTTGTTCTTTAGTATCTCTTCTAATTTTTACTCCGGTATTTTTATTTTTGTTTCGGACTTCAATGTAATATCCATCCCTTAGATCTTTCGGTTTTGTGGAAGGTCTTCCCATAACTTGTATATTTATATTCAGGCTTAATTTATAAAAATAAGAAAAGAAACCCACTTAATCCTTAAAGTGAATTTATTAGTGTAAACTTAATAATTGAAGACGGCAGTTTCTTTTCGCAATATTTTATTCTACAATATCTAAACGTGTTGATATTGTGGTGTTAAAATTAATTATTTTATTCGAAATATGGCTATTTTATTTCAACATGATGGCAAAAAATCACATTTAATATTTATTTTATTGAATTTTCACGTTGTTTTTTACAAGTAGACCATGAATTTCGGGAAATATCAGGATAATCAGGTTGAGCTTATACTATGATAAATATCATAACGAAAACTAATATTAAAGTAAAAATGCTAGAAAACTTCTTACTGTTTCTTTAATTGTTTAAACTTGCTAACTTCAGAAGAATACTATTTTAAAATAACAAAGAAATCTCTTAAGCCAGAAAGTATGCTTTGTATTGCATACGCGGCCAAGATAAGTCCCATGATCTTACTTACCACAGTAATTCCATATTCACCAACTCGTTCTTTCACTTTATTAGCAACTAACAGTAAAAGACAAGTAATAGCTACTACTAATAGTACTAGCAAGGTTGTTAAGGCTTGTTGTTCTACGGTGTAAAGTTTATTATCTGTCATTAATACTACAGCCATAATGGCTCCGGGAGAAGCTATAGAAGGAATGGCAACAGGAAAAATGGTAACGTGTTTATAATCTTTAATTAAATGTTTTTCAGATTCCGGTTTTCCATCACCAAATATCATGGTAAGGGCAAATAAGAAAAGTATAACTCCACCAGATATCTGGAACGCATCTAGGGAAACATCCATACCATCTAGCACAATTTGTCCAATTACTATAAACAATAGAAGAATTAAAAATGCAATTATAGAGGCTCTAACAGCTACGCGTTTTCTATATTTTAAATCGAGTTGTTTGGTGGCTTCTAAATAAACAGGAACAGATCCTAATGGATCTATTACGGCGATTAAAAAGAATATAGTGGCAATAATATCATTCATTCTATACTATTTTTAGTATCAATAAAAATAGCCTTTTTAATTTTTTCTAAGAGCTTAGATCTTAAAAAACTTGCTTTAAATAGCAGTATCAACGTTTGTTTCAAAATCAATCATCCATTCAATACCGTATTTATATCTCAACATTTCAAAATAAGATCCCCAAGGGCTATCACTAAGAGGAAATTCTACAGCACCACCGGCAGAAAGCCCGTTAAATAATTTGATAGCCTCGTCTTTACTTTCCGCACTAACAGATATTTTAGATCGATGTTCATTTTCGTTCACCATGCCCATACTAAGTGGTACACCATTACCCATTACGATGTTCTTACCAATTGGAAGTGCAATGTGCATGATCTTGTTGGCTTCGCTTTGTTCAACCTGAAAGTCGACTGTAGAAAGATCTTTAAATCGCATAATTTTAGCGAATTTTCCGCCAAATACCGATTTGTAAAAATTGAAAGCTTCTTCGGCATTTCTATTAAGATTGATGTATGGATTGATGAAAGGCATAATCTTGAAAATTAGATTATTTATTCATTGAATTTCTTCAACTTAAATTTATTAAAAAATTGGTTTGAGAAGATCTTTTTAGAATAGTAATCCATTTATTTTCAGTGCAGTATACCGGTTTCGTTTGTGAAGATATTTTAACTAGAATCTGTGTTTGCAATTGGCGTAGAAACACAATTATGTTTCTAATGGAATTCCAGAATCAAGTTCTTAATTTTATATGGACCGTAATTATTATGGTAGCAAAGTTGTTGCAAGAGCATTGTAATACCTAATTTTTCTCTTAAACCTGAAACTTACTTTTTTTATGGAATTCTTTTTAGTTTTAATGTTTTTCCACCATTTAATGAAGAAAGTTCTAAATTGTCAGCATTAAGGTGCTTGATAAGGAATTTATAAGTACCAACGTGATTAGTGTAAGTTTCTGAAGAGTCTTCTAAATATACTTCTATTTTTGTAGACTTTCCAAAGAGTGAATCGGTAGCTATTTTGACATCATTATAGCCTATAAATGATAAATTAATAGATTGAATATAAGTATCATAAATAATTAATGGAGGGAATTTACCTATACTATCCGAAACAAATCCAAGCACTATCTTGTTATTCTGATTACGGAGCGTTACATGTACTCCACTTTGAGGCTCTTTTTGATTATTGAAAACTTGAAGATCTAAAAACAAATGGTCTGAAGAAGATAAATTGTCTTAAATTACAACTTCTGTAGCATTATTTTCTATGCTGTTTGATTTATAATTTATGGCAAGTGTATCTTGTTGAATGCTATACGTTCCTTCCGAAATTGTATTTTTATTTAGATGCTCATGAGTGGTATTTCTAAAAGTTCCATCTTCATTAAAAGTATAGGTATGTCCAATATCAGCTACAGTCAATTCTGTATCTACTAATCTATAAGAGCCCTTAATATCTTGAGCATTCATTGAAATAGCGAAAATTAGGTATATAAAAATGAATATGAGTTTTCTAATCTCCATTAGGTTGTTTTTTATTGATTTGATTAGTTTTACTGAATTTTAAAATTTGCCCTTTAGTGTTTTGAAGTTTTAATTCTTGATCACTTTTTTCTACTATTTTATAAGTAAAAGTTTCATTTGAAATTAATTTAGGTTTCTGTGGATGCAGTGTTATTAGAACCGAAGTGTCTACTTTTGGAATAATTTTAAAACTATAATTTTCAAGAGCATATAAATTATTGGTATGTATGGTTAATGCATGCTCACTTCTTCTAATGTTTTTTATTTCTAAAATTCCGTTAATGTCAGATTGATATTTTTGTGTGTTATCTAAGATAATAGTTAATCCAGCTACAGGTTGTTTTTGAAAATCTATAAATTTTAATTTTAGAGAAATCGAGTCCCTCTTTTTATCAATTGTTTCTATGAGCTTCACTGTACTATCGTATGTAAGTGTATCATTATTAAACTTTAAAAATAATTGACTCTCATTGATTTCGTAATAGCCTCTTCCTGAAGAGCTTATTCCCATATCACCACCGGTCTCCCAGCTAAATTCTCTATTTTCAAGAAATTTAACGCATGTACCACCACTTATACCTCCTACCCATGATAAACAATATTTACCTGTAAGCCTTTTCTGAGAGAAGCTATTTAAAGTAGTTAAGCATAAGAATAGGAGGATAAGAAAATTCTTCATTTGGTTTGTATTATGAGCGGTTACTGCAGAGTACTATCCTGCTAAAATTGGTTATAATTATTTTTTGCTACAGATAGGCTAGTAATTTATTATGCATGTTCACATAGAACAAATAAAGCCTTTTAAAATAAAAACCCCTATAAGCATTTAGGTTTATAGGGGTTTAAGGTAAGAATTTTAAAGTACTCGAGGCGGGAGTGCTTTAAAATTTGCTCGTGCCTCTATTATAGGACTTTCCAAGCATAGCCGATGGGAGTGTCCCCGAATTGGACACCTTTAACTAAATTTTAACTTTTAAAGGATCAAATTACTATTTATTTAATCAAATTTAGTTCAGATTCAGACTCATCCCAGTTAGTATAAAAAACTCATGTTCCAGATCTTGAGAATAGTTTTCTATCCTATATTCGAAACCAAGCTCAAGTTCTAAATCTTTCAAAGCAGAAATTTCTAGATCAATTGAGAATCTTTGTTCGGCCTCTGGTTTTAATTGGGAAGAAATAGCATATAAAGCTTCCGTTCCTAATGTTAAAGAGAAATTTTGGTCTAGAGGAAACCAATATGATATATCATATCTTAGACGATGTATTGTATTTTTTCTAAATCTCTGTTCGAGGCGTAATCTATGGAAGAGAGATGAATTTATAGGCACAAATTTTATTTGCTCAATAATTCTGATTTCATTTGTTTCAATAGGATTGAAGATTTCTTTAAATCTATATCGCAGTCCTAGACTTAAAAGCAGTGATTCATTGGTTTGATAATTCGTAAAATGATTCAACTCGAGGTGCTCATGTTGATACCCAAATATTCTTTCACCATCAAATCTTTCTTCGAGCATACTGCGACTACCTACTCCAAAATTCATAGACCATCTG